>Ga0224555_1002155_pt1 | contig 24129 bp, 24 predicted proteins | sample 714S23034metaG_FD_180687 | JGI IMG/M metagenome (GOLD analysis project Ga0224555, IMG submission 180687) | Peat soil microbial communities from Stordalen Mire, Sweden - 717 S2 30-34 | ecosystem: Environmental > Terrestrial > Soil > Wetlands > Peat | place: Sweden: Norrbotten County, Stordalen...
TCCTGGTATGCCTGCCAGAACGGCATCTGGTACGCTTCGACCTCGGCCAATGGGCCATGGACTGCAGCTGCCTCTGTTCCGGCGGTGATCTACACCATTCCCACAACGTCCCCGCTGCATTACCTCACTTACGTTCAGGTCTATGGCTCAAGTCCCGATCAAGTCTATGAAGGTTACACCCCCGGCTACCTGGGAACGGAAGTGGCCGATGACGGAACGGTTGTTTACGGCACCGGTTATGATTACGCGCCCTGGATCGGATCGGTGTGGTATGGCCCGCCCGTCACATGGGGTTGCGGCTTTGCCGATTGCTGGACGCCGTGGTGGGGCTGGGGATTTGACTGCGGGTTCGGCTGGGGCTGTGGATTTGGAGGATTGGGCGGGTGGGGCTGCTTTCCGCCATTCCCGTGGTGGGGCGGTTTTGGATTCTGGCACGATCACGACAGAGACGGATGGAGGGACCGGGGCCGCGGCGGGATGGCCAATACCGGCGCCGATATTTATCACCGCCACAGCCAGCTTGCTGGAAATGGCTTCGACGCGGCTGGCCACCAGGGGCGCCAGGGTGGGGCGGGTGATTTTGGCCGTGCTTACAATTCGCGAACGGGCCAACTCGCCGCCGGGCAACGGGCCCCGGTGCAAAGTGTTTCCGGCAGTGCCTGGCATCCGGCGAGCCGGCCCAGTTTGGCCCAGAATTCTGCGTTCGGCGCAAGCAGGCGCGGCGTGCTCGCCAACGGCAATGGACTGATCACAGGTTCCCGTCCGATGAGTCCAGCCAGGTCGTGGGCGTGGTCTGGACCAAGTCGGGGGTATTCCGGCGCTCGCGCTGGAAGTTTTTCTAAGTCTTTTCAGGGGCGGAATTATGGCAGCCTTGGGCCTAGGTTCGATAGCGCGAATCACAATTTCCAAAACTTCTCATCGGAAAGCTGGCGCGGCGGAAGCGGTTTCAGTCCAAGTTCGCGGGGCGGAGGATGGTCCCACAGCTTTAGCGGGTACTTCCACGGTGGGGGTGGAGGTTGGGGCGGAGGTTTCCACGGCGGGGGCGGGGGCGGCCATGGCGGCGGTGGCGGCCATGGGGGCGGTGGCGGCGGCGGTCACAGATAAGCCCAGAGGCGTTTATGAAGAGCGTTTACAGTCTTTTGACCACTGCCTTGGTTGGGTTGTTGATCCAATGCTGCTCAGCTCAGGTTTCTCTTGCTCCCGCCAAGCCCGATTCAATTGCAAGCAATAGCATGACTTACAGGGGTGAATTGCTGCTCTTCTCCAACCTGGCCGGGCGAAGCGAAGGCAACAATTCCGCCTGGTATCAGTCCACCAATTTTGGCATCTACAATCTGCACGGGAAGCTGGCAAAGCCCGTGGACAACGCGATTGGACACAACGAAAAACCTCCCCGTCGAGCGGCAGTTCCTTCCGGAATAAGCCTCGTGATCGCTCGAGCGAAGGATGACTTCAGTTCCCCCGGAATACAAATCGGCGACAGTCATCTCGTGCTGGGCGGACCGCTGGTGGCCGGGCTTCTTCCTCGCCGATCCGGAGCGGATGAAAGTCTGGGCCGGAACATTCTAGACCTCCCCATGATCCGTCTTTTTATCCCGGAACGCCTGCCGCCGTTCCCAGAGGACGGTGCAAGTTATTTTGCCCGGAAGGAACTATCCTCCCGACCTTGGGCGGCCATCGCGCCCGGCGTTCCTGAGGGCAACGACTTCGATAGGCCCTTCAATGACGAACCGCAAAAGGGCTTCATTTCGTTGGGCTGGTGAAAGTAATGGAGAATTATGAAAAGCGTTTTTATACTTCTGGTGGCTGGCTTTGCGTCGTTGTTGGTTGGATGCTCTTCAACACCCGTTGTTCTTGCCCCCGTCGGGCCTAATCCCGCTGGCAGCGAGAGCATGGCTTCCATGGGTGCGCTGCAAGTCTTCTCCAGCCTGGTCGGACAGAGTGAAGGCGACAATCCCACCTGGTATCAGCACACCGATTATCCCATCTATGATCTGCGCGGGAAGCGGCTGAAGCACGTGGACAATACCGTCGGATATTACGAGCAAGCGCCACGCCGGGTGGCGCTGCCGGCTGGAAGGTTTCTCGTGAAGGCCCAAGCGCACGATTACTCATGGGTCGTGGTGCCGGTGCTGATCCAGAACGGCCGAACGACGAGAGTCCACCTGGACGACCATTGGACGCTTCCCGCAAACGCGCCGAAAAGGGAATTGGTCAGCATGCCCAACGGAGACCCCGTGGGATGGCGCGCTGGATCGACGAATGCCATTGGGATCAACTGATCGCCGCGCCCTGATAGACTGCTTGCGCGTCACCATCCGCCGGTTGGCGGGCGGGCTGCGCCCCGGGAAAGCCGGGCGCTGACCTGTCGCGGAGTTCAGAGACACCGCGCCAATATCCGGTTGGATGTCCGGGCGCGACCCGTGTCGATCCGACCCATCCAGCGCTCAAAATTAATTCAGCTTTCATGGGAGGTTAATCTTCACGTTGTCCATTCCAATAGACGGAACCTTTACCCCGGGCAGATGGACCGGTTCCTCGCAGCAAAGAAAGCAAAATGAAAACCATGATCAAGAGAATCGAATTGCGGTGCCGGGTCGCCTCGGCGCGCTCGGTTGCCTCCGTGAATCCGCCCTCCAGTGATCGAGCCTTCGCCAGCACGGGGAAGTCAGAAGTGTGGCCGGCGGATATGCCCCTGCAAACGACCAACCACAACAGTAACATCGCTTGCCTGCCGAAAGGACATTCGTGCCAAACTTAATTCATCCCAAAGAACGGCCCCTGCGCGTAACGCGCGTCAGATCGAAACGCATCGAAGTGACTTTTGCGCTGGAGTGTCACGGCGCACAAGACGTTTTTCTAAGTGGAGATTTCAACGACTGGTCGCCGGCAGGCCTACGCATGATCCGCCTCAGCCAGAATGGCCTGTGAAAAAAGCGCGTCGTGCTGGAACCCGGTCGCTACGAATACAAATTCGTCATGGACGGTAAATGGATTCATGACTCTCGGGCCGGCGAGAATGTGGCGAACGCCAGCGGCTCGCTTAATTCGGTGCTGGAGGTGCCGACATGAAAACGTCGGTTCAAGGCATTTGCCCCTTATGTGGAAAAACGTGTCCTCGGGCAGCCCTCCACGCTCACATCAGTTCGGAGCCTGCGGTCATCCGCAAGACCACCCTCCAGGCGATCCAATACTCTCATCCCACCTGGGGTGCAAAGGACGGAGCGTGCGAACGTTGCTGGAACTCATACCGCGACGTGAGCCGGGTGATCCATTTCTTCAGAGAGTTCAGGCGCCGAAATATCCGGGCCACTGGCGGAGCAATACACATCCTGTCCGGAGCCGCAAATGGAATGGACCGGGACGATCGTGGATTGCAGCCAGCGCATATGCATCGGCAAGCGATGGCTGCCGGAGGAGGCGGAGCATGAGGATCGAGTTTCAGGATCAGGCGCGATCGTGGATCGACTTCACAGCCGAGGACCATCTGCGGGTGCAACAGCAGATCGAGCGGCGGCCATACGGGCTCTGGGTGGCGGAAGGCTGTCCTGAAGGCAGCAGTCTGAGAAACTGGCTCCGGGCCGAACGTGAAGTGTTGACACAATTCTGCGCGGCCTATGACCGGCACATCCCAACTCGATGCACCTCCCGTCCCGGGCGAAACGTCAATGTGACACGACCAAAGCCCCGGACGGCGAATCTTAACCCGCGCGCGAATGTTCAGGCAAGGAACCCAGACCCAAGAACCACGACCTCAGTACGCTGCTTATGAAAGAGACAAGTCCAAACCTGCAAATTCGCATCCACGGGATTGATGGCTCCACGCGGACTTTCGTCCAGAACGAACCCGACCTCGTGAGCCGCACGCTCGATGAACTCTTGCCCACTCGACTTTTCACTCAGGACAGAATCCTCATCGCCGACGAGTATTCCGTTGGCACGTTTCTCCCGCCCCTGCTCACGCGGATCGACCTGATCACCGACCAGTTCTCGGTTTGGGACTTCCCGTTCGCCATCGGAGCCTTGTTGGAGCTGACGGAGGCGGAGTTCCACAAGTTTCTTAACGACCGGCAACGATGGGCACAAACACGCACGTCAGGCGACTATCCGGTATTTCTCGACATACAAATGGTCAATGGCCAACGCTTGTTCCTTTGGATGGAGATCGTTGCCGGGTTGCCAGCGGACCGGTTGCTGAGAATCTATTCCCTCCTCAAAGAGCGGAGTTTGATCTTCGGACTCCGCACCGGCGGAATCGGCATCCTGAACCTGGCCAACATGGTGCGCTTCTCGGTCAATCCAGATCCACTGGCGGGACCGGCGGAGGCGTGGCCTGCTCATCAAGCCAATGGCTCGCAATCTGATCGCAGCACCGTGGATTTGCACCGATCGGTTGATGGTAAACAGCCGTTTTCCTGCTTCCCGCAGAATAGCCGGCCACATTTCATCCCATCCAGGATGGAATCAAAATGAAAACGAATCAAAAATGGAAGGAAAGCATCAAGGAAAATCCTTCTTTATGAACACCACGCATGACAAACCCAGCAACGGGATTTATTCCGCAAGTAATTCCATCAAGCCGGTCAATTTCTTCTGCTCCGCGCGTGGGGCAAAGACTGTTCAGTTGGCGGGCGATTTCAATCACTGGCACCCCATCCTGATGGCCCAACGGGAGGATAGCTGCTGGTTTATTCAGATGTGGCTGCCTCATGGCCATCACCAATACCGGTTCCTAGTGGATGGCGAGCCTACGCTTGACCCGCACGCCACTGGCACCGCCCGCGATGAACGTGATGAACCGGTATCGCTCATCGCTGTGAGTTGATCCCGAATGCAGTTAAGACCGCAAGGTTAATCAGGCGTGAAAGCGCAAACGTTGAAACTGAAACCAAAATTGAAAGTCTATGAGACGAATCACTGTCCTGCTGGCGGAAGACCATACCGTTGTCCGCGAAGGGCTTCGCAAAATACTGGAGCAGGAAGACGACCTTGAGGTGGTCGGCGAAGCGGGAAACGGACGCCGAGCGGTCACGCTTGTCAAAAAGCTTCGTCCCACAGTGGTCGTCATGGACATTTCGATGCCGTTGCTTAATGGTTTGGAAGCCACCCGTCAGGTTCTCAAAGCTGTTCCCAGCACCAAAATCATCATTCTCTCGGCACACAATGACGACGCATATGTCAAAAACGCAACGGAGTCCGGTGCCGTGGGATTTCTGCTCAAACAAGCCTCGTCCTATGATATGTGCCGGGCGATTCGGGAAGTCAACCGGGGGCGCGTCGTTTTCGGCCCGTTCAAAGCGAAATTCCTTTACGAAGGCGAGCAAGAGTCGTTGGATCGAGCCGGACGGACGAAGCCGCGAAACTCCCACCTGACTTCACGCGAGGTGGAAGTGCTCCAACTGATCGCTGAAGGCAACGCCAACAAGCAAATTGCGGCGGAACTGGGCGTCGGCATGAAGACCGTCGAAGGACATCGCGAGCATCTCATGGAGAAGCTCAATATCCACGGTATCGCGGGACTCACCCGCTACGCCATCGGCGCGGGTATCATTGAGAGCAGTGTCCAGTTGACCATTATTTAGCGCTGAAGGATTGCACGGTTCTCCACCTCGCTCCGACTTTCTGCTTTTGCATCAGGTTTAACTCCTTGCCATTCGGGATTGTCATATCGGGACTGGGCTTCACTTTTGTATAGTTTTGTGGACATTGGTAAAACACCCCATAGCGAAGGACTAGCCCATAGCCTAGTCTGTCACCTGTAATAAAAATAAAAACACAAAACCGAAAGAAACAAATGTATGACCAAGAGCAATGCAGTTGTGGCGATTTTCAAATCGCACATTGAAGCCGAAACCGCCGTCAAGGAATTGCAGCAAGCGGGATTTGACATGAAGAAACTCTCCATCGCTCAATGAACTTAAAATGGCCTATCCCAAGACCACCGCGAAACGGCGGCAGGAATTAAAATCCATCCGCAAACAGCTTTGAAGGCAAAATCATGGCGGAGGCGTAGAACTTTATGAATGAATTAAAGAATGACCATAAGTCGCACGGAGACCCGAATGGCGGCCCGATTAACCAGGGTCATCCACCTTATTGGAGACGGGCCCATCGGGATTGGCGCATCTGGTTCTGCGTGATTTTGATGCTGGCCGCCATGGCGGTCTATTTGATGACCGGTGACTTGCGCTGGCGGATTCACGGCCAACCACGACAATCGCAGCAACCAATTTCCGCCCCGGCCGGCAACTAATGTTTGCCGCCAGTTCACGCGCCAGGCATTTGTTAGTATGAACACTCAACGTTTAATTGAGATCGCAAGCAAGCTCGTCGCCGCCGACAAGGGCGTGCTGGCAGTGGACGAAAGCAACCCCGCCTGCCACAAACGATTTTCCAAGCTGGGCATTCCGCAGACTATGCACGCCCAGCGTGATTATGAGGGTTGCGAAACGACTCCCGCCTCCAGCAGTTATCAGGTCGGAGGATTGCGCCGCACCATCCACCATGTGACCAACCCGGCTCCGGCACAAATTATTGCCCCCACCGCAATGGTCCACGGCACTCCCACGGCATGAGACAGGAATCCAGACTCAATGCCACCCAAAGGCATCATGCCGCCGAACACCAGTGCCCAGATGCCCATCACCCGTCCACGCATCGCGTTGGACACGCTGCTCTGGATGAGCGTGTTTGTGGTTGAGAAATAGAGTATCATTCCCCAACCGCCAACGGCCAGGCACAGGAGCACCAGCGGATACCAACGCACGATGGCCAGCAGCGCCAGCATGGCCGAGAATAACCACAGCCCACCGAGAATCATCAGCCGTGGCCGCACGCGACTGCCATAAGTCGCCACTGTCAGCGCCCCCAAAAGCGCGCCAAACCCGTTTGCACTGAGCAGAACACCATAGCCACTCTCGCCGACATGAAGTATGTCGGTTGCATAGGCAGGCAGCAGCACCGCATACGACCAGCCAAAGATGCCCACCACGCCAAAGAGCAGCAGCAAAATGCGCACGCGACGATGGCCGACCACATACTTGAAGCCTTCAAGGATATGCCGCCCCGTGGAGTGCGGTTTGGGCTGGGTCTCAAACTTTGGCAGACGCATCATCAGTAGTCCAACGATGACCGCGATGAAGCTGACGCCGTTCAGGATGAAGCACCAAGTGATGCCAACGGATGCCATGAGCAAGCCCGCCACAGCGGGGCCGACGACCCGTGCGCCATTAACGATGGAACTATTCAGCGACACCGCATTCATCAGGTCTTCGCGACTGGTCATCTCGACCATAAATGCCTGCCGTGCGGGCATGTCGAAAGCCATCGCCACACCGCCCAACGCCGCCAGCACAAGAATATGCCACGTTTGAATGTGGCCACTCCCCACCAGCGCGGCAAACACGAAGGCCGTGAGCATCATTCCAATCTGGGTGTAGAAAATAACGGTGCGTTTGGGATGTCGGTCAGCCACAGAGCCACCCCAAAGAGAAAACACCAGCATGGGCAAAGTTCCGACGGCCGCCACCGTGCCCAGCAACACCTTCGATCCGGTCAACTGATAAACGAGCCAGCCTTGAGCGGTGGTCTGCATCCAGGTTCCGGTAAGCGATACGAGCTGACCGATGAAGAACAGCCGGAAATTGCGATGTTTCAGGGCGGCAAAAGTATCACGCCATGACACGCTCCCCGTTGGCTGCGGCTGCGCAATGAATCCTGGCGGAACACTGGCAGGGGGTGTGGGTGTTGGAGCTTCTTCAGATGGCATCGACGAGCAGATGTTACCCGGTTACTTCGTTCCAATCGAGTCTCAGGATGAAAATCAAGACGCCCGGCGAAGCATTTATATCTTGGTGCGTGTGGGCATGAAAAGTGGCAATATGCCGGGCATGAAAAACGCATTCATTGACCGGGCCAAGACGGCGCTGGTCGTCATTGATCTCCAGAAGGGCGTCGTTGGTCGGCAAACCGCTCCCTATGCGGCAGACGACGTCGTGAAAAATGCGGCTGCGCTTGCCGCCGCGTTCCGAAAAAAGGGGATGCCAGTATTTTTGGTGCGGGTGGCATTTTCTGCGGACGGTAAAGACGTTCTGAGACCCCTTGTTGACATACCGTGGCCGACGCAAACCCCGCCGCCGGACTGGACGGAAATTGTTCCGGAAATGGGGCCGAAATCGGGCGACTTCGTGATTACCAAGCACCAGTGGGGTGCTTTTTACGGGACAGAACTTGAATTGGCGTTGAGAAGGCGCGGCATCTCGACCATTGCCCTGTGCGGCATCGCGACCAACATCGGGGTCGAGAGCACAGCCCGGTTTGCTTTTGAATATGGGTTCAATCAGATTTTTGCGGAAGATGCCATGGCGGCCATGTCAGCCGAAGAACATGCGCTCACGGTTGCCAAGATATTTCCCCGCATCGGTTTGGTCAGAAAAACCTCTGACATTCTTGAAGATTTACTGCCCAATTGATTTTTGCATCGAAAATTAAGAGGCTGCTGAATATCTCGCTGTCTGCCTGCTACGCGGACGCGGATTTGTGAACATCGCCAACCTGCGCGGGTGATATTTGCAAGCAAAGTTGAACGGGCTGCCATCAATTTAATGTGCGGCAATCACATGGTTGTCCGTCATCGGGACGTCGGGCGATGACTTCACGTAATTTGAGCTTGGAAGACAGCGACGAACAGATCACCCAGTTTGCTGTCAAACTTCCGGCCATAGCCTGATCTGGCAGTAGTGTTTTATGCTCACACCGGTCCAATAAGGAGAAAACCTCCCGGATTTCACTTCGTTTTCCGAAGGGATTTGGTCGTTCATCTGGAAACGTGATTTAGAAGCTCCCAAGCGATGGATAGTAGAACGAACCTTCGCTTGGTTCTACAAGTCGCGGCGGCATTGTCGGGATTACGAAGTCCGGCTTGATCACAGCGAGGGGATGATTCGGATTTGCATGATTCGTCTTATGCTCAAGCGCCTGGCCAAAGCATCATGATCGCATTTTCAAAACATGCGCTGAGACCGTAGATCAGAAATCAAGCCGGAGTTCCCGCTCTGAGGACGCTTAACGGAAGTCACAAACACCTTCGGCTCCACCTCTTTTTTTCAGTTGACCGCCCGGGCTTTATAGGTGTTGACCACGAGACTTTCATGTAATTGAGCCGACTCACTCGATCTTTGGGGCCTCCAACGTTTGACCGCCCTGATGGTGAATGGCTTTGGTGATTTTGCCAGCATCGTTCTTCACGAACTGAATTTGAGCATCCACCACTTTCCAGAAAAACTCGGTGGGGGATTTGGGAAAGATTTCAAATTTAGGCTGGCCGGTTAGCTGCGCGAACAAGCGGTCGCCTTCACGAGACACAGTCAGGATGGCCTTGCCCTCTCCATAATCGTATTTGCCGACGAAGGCATCGTACGTTGCCGGATCTACCTTCGCCTCCTTCAAATCTTCAAGGCGTGGCGCATTGATGGTCTGACCGCCTTGATGGTGGACCGCTTTGGTTACTTTGCCCTGGCTGTCTTTGACGAACATCACTTGCGCATCCACCACCTTCCAAAAAAACTCGGTGGCGGATTTTGGGAAAATCTCGCAGCGCGGCTGTCCGGCGAGTTGGGCGTAAAGGTGCTGGCCTTCTTTGGTTACGGTCATGACCCCCACGCCGTAGTCGTACCGGCCGACGAGAACATCAAAGGCGGTCGCCGATACGGCCGGGTTCACCTGCTGCGTGGGGCGCGGATCGAGCTTCTCGCCGAGATAAATCTCGGTGACCAGATGGGCCAGTTGGCCCGGCTCGGCGCCGGGAGCGCCCGGCTGCGCGTTGGCGAGGATTGCGACCGTGAAGTTCTCACGCGGGAGCCGCATGAGGAAGCTGCTGAAACCGTTGAGTCCGCCGCCGTGGGAAATCTCCTGCGCGCCGCGCATATGGGCGCTGGACCAGCCGTAACCGTAGCCGTTGCCTGAATCGTCGTCCTTGTTTTCCTCCGTCTTCACGGGTGTCCAGGCGGCTTTCAAGCTGGCATCCTTCAAGACTTTGCCGCCGAAGACACCTTCATTCCAGCGGAATAAATCCTCCACCGTCGAGTAGAGCGCGCCGGCCCCACCGGCCCAGGACATGTCCCAGTCCAACGCGTTGGTGAACGCGCCGCCGGTGTATCGATAGCCCAGTGCCTCGTGCTCGAGCGCCAGGCCGGCGCGGTGGACACCCGTATTGGTCATGCCCAGCGGCTCGAAGAAATTCACCCGCAGGAAATCGCCGTAGGATTGGCCGGAGACTTTCTCAATGATCCTGCCCAGCAGGAAGTAACCGGAGTTGTCATAGTGCCATTTCTTTCCCGGGTCGAAATCGAAAGCATCGTTCTGAAACGATTTGATGAGCGCATCAGGTTCGATCGGAGCAGTGACCTTGTCGATGAAGCCGGGTTTGTCGGTGTAGCTGCGGATGCCCGAGGTATGGGTCAGGAGATGGTGCAGCGTGACCTCATCGCCGCGCGGAAAATCGGGGAAATACTTCGATAGCTTGTCCTGCACGTTGAGCTTGCCTTCCTCTTGCAGTCTCAAAATTGCCGAAGCCGTAAACTGTTTGGTAATGGAGCCGATGCGGGATTTGGTGTCGGGCGCAAAGCCGGCGCCGTGGTCCACATCGGCAAGGCCGTAACCCTTTTTGAAAAGAACCTTCCCATTTTGGGCAACCAACACCGCCACACCCGGCGCGCCGTTCGTGAAGACGTGGGTGAAGAGGGCTTCAACCAGTTTGTCCGGCGGCGGCATCAGCGCGTTGGTAACAGCGCCACGGCTGGCCAATAATCGCATCATCTCAGTGTCGCCGTGCAGGCGAGCCGCCTGGAACGCCGTCACGCCGGCTTTGCCTTGCGCATTTACATCCAGGCCCTGCCCCAGCAGCTTCTGGATGCTTTCCGCATCACTGGTCATCACCGCGCCAATAAGCTTGTTGGCCTGCGATTCCTGGCTCAACAATCGACAGGCGAAACTCCAATCCCCTCGGATATTTTGCACCTTCAACAGGAGCTGATTCTTGCCAGCGATGAAATCCACCGGCACAATATCCTCATCGGGAACACAAGGGCGGTCGCTCCAATTCTCATGCACCAATTTGCCGTTGAGCCAAACCTTCACCCCATCGTCGCTGCCGAGACCGAGGAGGCCCTTGGTTTTCTCTGGCAATGCAATTTCAGCCCAGGCGTAAGCAATGGCATAATCGCTCGGGCTGCTGCCGGCTTTGAGATCGATTACATCGCTTTTGGACTGGACTGATTCCCATTTAAGTTCGCGTTCGCCGATCCTTTGCTTCAAGCCGGGTCGCGGACGCGCCTTCGCTTCGTCGCCCTGACTCTTGAGTGAATCTTCGGTGAATGCTTTCTTTTGGACTTCCTCGGCCGGCTCAGCGGACTTCTCAGCGGAGACCGGGATGGATTTGAGCACGAGCCAGTTCCTCATGAACTCGTCCGGTTTGAGGCCCGCATAGGTGGCGGGGTCGCCCGCGCTCAACCAGGCCGCGCTCAGCAGCAGGGCCAGCGTGGAGCAACAGACCTTGGAGGATAAAGAGGGCAGTTGCTTTGTCATAAGCGGATAACGCATTTCAAATGTGCCATGATTCAGTTGTTTTGCCCGATGTGGGTCGTCGAAAGGGTCTTCAAAATCCATACGCGCGGCGGCGCCGCCGGGTAGGCGCAGGCAGTTAACCCACCCACGCCCCCCCTAAGAACCGTGCGTGAAAGTTTCCCTTCACACGGCTCGAATCCAGCCAGAGCCAGTCCCTTCCGAAACCGACCCGCTGTTCGTTGATACCGATTCATCTTGAGGATGCATCGTATCCCTTTCGGACAACTTGGCAATGCTGAGCGGTGGCCGTTTCTGCTGTGCTCATTTGGGCAGCAGCATCGGGACGCACCGAACGACAGGTGTTGTTCGTCTATTGCATTTCCCGGTTGAAGCGGTTCCATCTTCTGTTCTTGCCATGCCAGAGCAGGCCGACGTGGGCGTATCCGGCGCGTTACACACCGGCTTTGGCTTCTTCGGCCGTCCCAATGCTGCGCCTGCTGCCCCGCCTTGCGGTTGGGGTGGCCACGACCCGCGTGGCCCAGAACGACAGCGTTTCCATGTTCTGCATTCGATACGGCAGGAGTTAGGTCCGCTCTGTACACCGGCAGTGCTTGGGTTCGCGTCGGGTGAACGTTAAGCACCCGAACCGGACTGCGTGCCTTTTGGCTCAAGCCTTGAACAGCCTCGTATGGCTTGTCGCTTTAACGGTGCTTGCAAGCGTTCAGTTGTTTGACCTTGTCCTCCGATTCTAGCACTACCCCGGCTTGAGGCTGCTAGGTTCGCTTCATTGCTGGGAAGGCTTCGCACCCCCGGCAGTAGCCCCGATGTTGGAGGCAGCCCGCCAGACGCACGCTTCCCTGGAATACCTGCGGCGACACGCAGGACTTGGTCAGGATTCCAGTCCAGCCAAGCAGTACCGAATGCAACTTCATGTCGCGAGCTGAGCCACCGCCGACTCGCGGCGTGAACCGCGACAGCGGAACCGACAGCGCCAACGGCGGTGGGCTCCGGCGACTTGAAACTCAGCAAAGCCCTTGTTGGTTTTGTTATCATCCCGGGCGACGAGCGGGGAGTGTTTAAGCACCCCCCGCTCCACTAAACAATTAACCGGTGCCTCATGGCACCATTCGTCTAACGTTATGAAGTATTACATTACACCTCCACCACCCAATTCAACTGCGGAATCGACCTCCATGCCCACCAGATGTACGTCTGCCTCATGGATCGCCAGGGCAAGAAGCTGGTCCACACCAACATCCGGAACAACGACTTCGAGTTCTTCCTCAAGCTCATCGAGCCCTACAAGCATGACCTGACCGTCTGCGCCGAATGCATGTTCGGCTGGTACTGGCTGGCCGATGCCTGCCAGGCCGCCGGCCTGACCTTCGTCCTGGCCCATGCCCTCTACCTCAAAGCCATCCACGGCGGCAAAAACAAGAACGACCGCATCGACTCCGAAAAGATTGCCCACCTGCTGCGCTCCAATCTCATCCCCCAGTCCTATGTCTATCCGGCCGACAAACGCCCCTTGCGCGCCCTGCTGCGTCAGCGCCTCTTCTTCGTCTGGCAACGCTCCGATCTGCTGGCCCGCATCCAGTCCCATCAACTGGCCCATAGGCGCTTGCTTTGCCTCAGCGACCAGTCATTTGCTCCAGTTTTTCGGGATACCGAGCACCATGCACCGTGATCTTTGAAGCGGCGCCCTCGATGTCACGCAGGTCGTCCGGTGTCAGTTCGACTGCAACTGCTCCAATGTTCTCGTCCAGGCGATGCAGCTTCGTGGTGCCCGGGATTGGAACAATCCACGGCTTCCGGGCCAGCAGCCACGCCAGCGCGATCTGAGCGGGTGTCGCCTTCTTCCGCTGGCCAATTTTGCCGAGCAAATCAATCAGGGCCTGATTCGCCTTGAGCGCCTCCGGCGTGAAGCGAGGGAGCGTGCTGCGAAAGTCGGAGCTGTCGAAGGTCGTTTTCTCGTCCATCTTCCCTGTAAGAAAACCCTTGCCCAGCGGGCTGTAAGGAACGAAGCCGATGCCGAGTTCTTCGAGAGTCGGTATCACCTCCTTCTCAGGAGTTCTCGTCCACAGCGAGTATTCGCTCTGGAGGGCAGTGAGCGGTTCAACGGCGTGTGCGCGACGGATTGTTTGCACGCCGGCTTCGGACAGGCCGAAGTACTTGACCTTGCCCTGCTGAATCAGTTCCTTCACGGCACCCGCCACGTCTTCGATCAGCACATTCGGGTCAACGCGGTGTTGATAGAGCAAATCAATTGTCTCAACCTTGAGCCGCTTGAGCGAACCCTCGACAGCCTGCTTGATGTGCTCTGACCGGCTGTTCAATCCTGGCGCCCCTTCATCCCGCGGGGATCGAAATTCGGATTGAGGTCGAACCCGAATTTGGTGGCAATCACCACTTGCCCACGGAACGGAGCGAGGGCTTCGCCCACGAGTTCCTCGTTAGCGTATGGGCCGTAAACTTCAGCGGTATCGAAGAACGTGACGCCGCGTTCGACGGCTGCCCGGAGAAGAGCGGTCATCTCCTGTTTGTCTTTGGGCGGGCCGTAGGAAAAACTCATTCCCATGCAGCCCAGCCCGATAGCGGAGACTTCCAGTTTGCTGTTTCCAAGTTTGCGCTTTTGCATTTTCCGTTACTCCTGTTTTTGAGTTGAAGGTTTGAGTGATATTTTTCCGCGCCTAACGTCCAGGCACCGCCAACCCGCGACTCGGAACAACCGAATGCTCATGGACAAACTGCCGGCGCTCTTGGCGGTTGCCTGCAGCGATTTAGACGGCACGCGCTTCATTGCATTTGCAATCGAAAGAATCGTAGCGCCTCCGTCGCATCAATCTCAACACCGAACTCGTTTCCCAAAATGACAGGAACATTTGTCACCGTATCCCAACTTGCCGGCGTCGGAGTCAGTGCCGACTGTAAAGTGTAGCCGGGGTAGTTCGTGGACCACAAAACTTGGAATTGAGAGGGACTGATCATCGCAATCTGAAGTTCGGGAACCGCCGAAAAGGAAAGATCATCCACAGCCATCGCGTGGCTCTGAGTAAATGGGTGTGAAACTCCACTCCAACGAATCCACAAATCTTGGTTGGGCGCCCACGAGACCCCTGAAACGGTGGCAGCGATGAATTGCCGATTGGAGATTGCGTTGCCATTCAGGGCGGCAAAAACGCCGTCGCCATCTTTGATGCTGTGCATGTCCAGTGCGGCAACACTCACAAATGTTCCCGAAGTCAGGCTGGTTGCGTCAAGACTGTAGGTAAATGGAATCGTCTGGTCAATCGATGTGACAGCGCCCTTCGCCCACTGCTCTGCAAAATAGCTCAATGAGAACGATGTGAGTGTCACGCCGGTCGCGTTGCGAAACCGAACACCGAGGGATGCTGGCCCGGTGCTGCCGATAACAAGGCCAATAGATTTGTCTGGATCGCTCGCAGAGGAAGAAAAGCAGTAAGTTCCATAATTGTTGCTGTAGCCATTCGTCACGGTAGTCCACACATAGGAACCTTTGCTAACAACCCACCCCGTAGGCAGCGTCGTGTAGTTGCTGAATATCACGCCGCTTCCCAGCGTGTTGAAGTCCTGCGTGTATGTGCGTCCGTTGTAGCTAATTTGGGCCGCAGCGGCGAGAAGCAGTGCGAGATAAATTGAAATGAATAGTTTCGTGTTCATATGTGGTGATGACTTTGCCGTCTAACGTAGAAAGCTGAGCCGCCGCCGACTCGTGGCGGGAACCGCGATAGAAGAACGGCCAGCGCCAACGGCGGTTGGCTCCGGCGACTTAGGCGGCTGGGTCATAAACTAATATAGACTCTGGCTGTCTAAAACCTGAACCTCAACCTTGTGTGATGAATCATCCGCCGCAAGCTCGACGGTGGCTTGAATATCACTATGTCCGAATCCCTGCCGCTCAACCCAAAGCCAATGACCGGCTACAAACTGTGCTGGCTGGCCGTCGTGGAAAGGTCGGCAATGATAAAGCGTGAAAGCTTGGTCGTTGGCCAATCGCATGGCGACTGCCTTGGCCTGCTCTGCGGTCAGCGATGCGCTCGGTCGCGTGCTCGTGCAACCGATGAGCAGCAACGTAACTATGATGATAGATGCTATTTTCATAAAGCGCGCGAAGCCGCCTAACGCCCTTGACGGATTACCTCAGAGGTGAGCTCAGGCACGCGGGACCAAATGACGTGAACCGCGAAGCGGAACTGGAACCGCCATCCCGCGTTGCCTGCAGCGACTTGTTGACCACATTTTCATGTCGTCTCTGGTGCGCCAGTAATGCCGCACCAAAAATCTGCTGACAACTCGAAAAGCCAACGCATCGGGCGCAGCACGGCCAAACGGCGGGCTTGCCACTCGTAAATCGCCAGAGCAACCGAAGCCGCCCGGGATGAACGCATCCACTGAAGGCGACCGTCTTCCATGTGGCGCGACATAGCCGGCACAACGCCAATCGTGGCGACGTAAAACGCGGCCGTGGCTAAAACGACGAGGGCGACAACCCGCAGGCGTCGAAATCTGTGGTCATGTATCGTGTTCATGTCTAGCGCGTGATGTGGTCAACAGATCTTCGGCCAAACCCGGGTTTGGCCTAGTTCGACCAGCCTCAATGCTGGTTTCCTTGTCATGTCGTTGACATTAAATTGCTTGCATCGAAATAACAAGGTAATTGGTTTGGCCTAGTTCATGAACAGGGGCAGAAGGCAGTTCAGGGGTCGTCCGGTGGCGCAGTTTGTGCCGAATCCAAAGTTAAAGTTTTTGGATCAGTGCCACGAGGTGATGCGGTTCAACCAGTTGGCGGCGCGGACGGAGGAAACGTATCTTCAATGGATTCGACGGTTTATTTTGTTTCATCGAAGAGAGGGGACGACAGGTCAGGGCACTGGCGGAGCAGTCCCTGCCAGCTCGAAATGGGTCTGGCGGCATCCCGAGGACATGGGGAAGCCGGAGGTGCGGGAGTTTCTGACGGACCTGGCGGTGACGCGCAACGTCAGCGCGGCGACCCAGAATCAGGCGTTGAACGCCTTGCTATATTGGAGCACAAAGATGTGACGACGACCCAGATTTACACGCACGTGATGAAAAAGCCGGGAATCGGAGTCAAGAGTCCCTTGGACAGCATTTGAGGCGAGATCGGTTTGGGGGCTTGCGATATCTCGCAGGAATTCCTCGCATGCTCATGCATTCAGGATTCGCGCGGACAGAGCTGTCCGCGCCCCGCCCGAGTTGGGCAGCGTGCCCACCTCAAGACAAGGCCGTTGACAAAGTCCTCCACAAGTTACTGTAGGAGACGACGTAAGGAGTCTCTGGTCGATGTTGATGCACAACGCAATCCCGCTCCCTCTGGAGGCTCTTGATTAGAGACTCCTTACGTCGTCTCCTACAACCTGGAAGTGCGGCCCGCTCCAGCGACTTTGTCACTGGCCCTACATCTCAAGATGGGTCCTTGCACAATCGCCTTGCGACCCCACTTCGGCGCCTGTAAGCTCAATGCCGCTGTATGGCAGCCATTGGCCGATTCCAAAAAGCGGACGAAATCTTCCACGCCAAGGTCGTGGATGGCGAATTATACCGGCTGCGGGGAGATGTTTTTGGGTCGCCCTCATTCGATCGCAAACCCATTTCACCGAAAGGCGTGCGAACGCTCACGCCGGTCGTTCCGTCGAAGATCATCGCCGTCGGTCTCAACTACGCAGACCACGCGCGCGAGAGCGGGAAGCCGTTGCCCAAGGAGCCCCTGTTCTGGTTTAAAGCCGCCACGTCGCTCATTCCCGACGGTGGAAAGATCGAAATCCCCTTTCCGAGCCACCGCACGGATTTCGAGGCGGAACTCTGCGTCGTCATCGGCCGGCGGGCGCGCAACGTGACGCCCACCGCCGCGGCCCGCTACATTTTTGGGTACACCACCGCCCAGGACATCAGCGATCGCACCATCCAGAACGGCGAAAGCCAGTGGGCGCGCGCAAAGTCATTCGACACGTTCACACCGCTGGGACCGTATGTGGAAACGAAGATCGACCCGCGCCATCTGACGATCCAACTCTTTCAGAACGGGCAATTGCGCCAGAACTCGAACACGAGCCAGCTCATCTTCAACTGCCACCACCTGGTCAGCTTCGTCTCGACCAACATGACGCTCCTGCCCGGCGACATTCTGCTCACCGGCACGCCCAGCGGCGTCGGGCCGATCAAATCGGGCGACCGGCTGGAAGTGCGGATTCAAGGGCTGACGCCGCTGGTGAACACAGTGAAGTGAGAACGTAGCGGCGTCTCGGCAGAGCGCCGCATTCTTTTCAATTTGCGGCTTTCTCCCGAAGGCCGCTACGTTGTCCACGTGAGACCCGTACCACTGACACCCCAGGTGGAATGGCATCATCTCCCGCCTGCGCTCGCCGTGAGGCGCGGGAGCGGCGGTTGGTCTCAAGGCCGGTTCCTTGCAAGGTTTCGGCCTTTTCGCGGCTCAATCAATCAACCGCTTCGACAGTTCGTCGTAAGCATGGTTCCGGCGGGAAAATCATTCTTTGATTTTCTTGGCCAGATCGGCGGGAAGCCGCTTGCGGAGTTTGGGATGCGCTTCGACCAGCCGCATGATGTCCAGCAAGTCTTTCTGGCGTTTGCTGGCCCGGCCTTCCGGGTCCTGCCAGGCGAGAATCTTTCCATGCAACGTGTCCGGTAAACTCGCCACGCGCACGAGAATGCCGTGAATGTCCGCCGGCACGGAGCGTGCGGGAAATTCGCGATAGACTTCTTCCGTGCTGATTTGCACGGACACTGCCGATCGGCCTTTGAGGTTGACCGACCATTGAAAAAAATTTGCGGCAAAGCCCGCCGCGCGCAACGCCCTCACCGCTTCGGGGATCCGTCCGGCGGCAATGACTACGTCCACATCCGCCGTCGCCAGCGGTTCCTTTGCCCAATGGTTGACCGCCAGCCCGCCGATCATGCACCACGGGATTTCACGGCGTTCCAGCGTTTCGACAAGCAGCGAAACGTCGCCGCCGCCGCCCGCTGTCTGCCAGTCGTAAAATTGCCTTACGGTCATGCTTGGATTTTAAGCGGGGAGGTTTGTTGAACAAGCAGCAATTGAACTCGTGTGTGCTTCTGGACATCGGTTGGTGTCGACCTTGGCGAAATTCTCCGCGTCTTGGAGTGTCTTGGAGTTGACCATCCGCCTTTGACAGGATTAAGTTTGCCCTGATGAAAGCGGAGATTGAGCCGATGCAGCAGCCGATCCATAAAGTGGTCGGTCGTCCGCTCACCATGTCCCGCCGGCTCGCCCATCTGGAAGACCTGGCCGGCTTTCTCAAAAAACACGCGCATGGATCATTCGCCCAAGCCGGGGGAGATTACTTCCCGATTCGAAAAATTGTTGGCCGCCCTCGCCGCTGACCGCGTTGATTTCGCGGTCGTCGGCGGACTGGCGGTCATCTTCAACGGTTATCCGCGTCTGACCCTTGATGTGGACATCCTCGTTCACGTTGCGCCGGAAAATCTCCGCAAACTGCTGGATTGCCTTGCGGGCTGGGGGGAAGGCTGGGCGCGCGAACTCAAGCCGGAGGATTTTGTGTCTCAGGAAGGCGCGATCCGCGTGATTGAGGAGTTCGACCTCGACATCTTCACGCGGATGAGCGGCAAGTCGCTCGAAGATTTTCGCCCGCGCCTGCGCTATCTGGAAACCGGCGGTGTCCGCATCCCGTATCTTTCGCCCGCCGACCTCGTTTTTCTCAAACAGGATTCCTGGCGCGACAAGGACAAGTTGGACGTGCAGGCCATGCGGGAAATCATCGCGCGCGAAAGCCATTGACCGGCGTCAGCCAGTCGCGCTGCAAAATAAAATTCTTCGTTCCTTCGCTCCTTTGTGGTTAATCTTTCCGCCACATGAAGTGGTCCCAAACATTAATTCCGACCCTCCGCGAAGCTCCGGCTGACGCGGAAATCGCCTCCCATAAACTCCTGCTGCGCGCCGGACTCATTCGCAAACTCGCCGGCGGCGTTTACACCTTTTTGCCACTCGGTTTGCGCGCCTTGCACAAGGTCGAACAAATCGTCCGTGAAGAAATGGACCGCGCGGGCGCCCTCGAAATGCTCATGCCCGCGCTCCAGCCGCCGGAAATCTGGCAGCAAAGCGGCCGTTATGAAACTGCCGGCAATGTGCTGTTCAAATTGAAGGACAACGGAAACCGCGAATGGGTCCTCAGCCCGACGGCAGAGGAAGTCATCACCACCACCGCCGCCAGCGAGATCAATTCCTACCGGCAGTTGCCAAAGACTTTTTACCAGATCAGCGTGAAGTTCCGGGACGAAATCCGTCCGCGTTTCGGGCTGATGCGCGCCCGCGAGTTCATCATGAAGGACGCCTACAGTTTTGACGTGAGCGACGAGGCGGCCCAGGTCTGTTACCTGAAAATGTATGACGCCTATGCGCGCATCTTTGCGCGGTGCGGGTTGAAGGCGTTTCCGGTCGAGGCCGACACGGGCGTCATCGGCGGGAAATTTTCGCACGAATTCATGGTGCCGGCGGAGACCGGCGAGAACGAAGTCGTTTATTGCGAAGCCTGTAGTTACGCGGCGAACATTGAGAAAGCCACGAGCGGCATTCCCAAAACCGCCGCGCGCGAAATCGGCGCAGCCCTTGAAAAATTCGCCACGCCCGGCGTCTTCACCATCGAGGCGTTGAGCAAGGAGCCGTTCAGCGTTGCGGCCAATCGCCAGATCAAGACACTTGTCTATATCGCCGACAGCAAGCCGGTCATCGTTTTGATTCGCGGCGACGACCAGTTGAACGAAGCCAAGATCGCGGGCATCATCGGCACCACGATTTTGCGCGCGGCTACCGCCGAAGAAATCTTTGCCGCCATGGGCGCGCATCCCGGAAGCCTGGGCGCAGTCGCGAGCACATTGGAGTCTCAGCAAAAAGACCCTATTCGGCGATTCGCAGAGTCGCTACGCGACGCTCCAAAGATTTACGCCGATGAACGATTGCGTGGCGCGAACGGCATGACCACCGGCGCGAATGAAGACGGTTTTCATTTCCACAATGTCTCCATCGAACGCGACATCCAGGTGACGCAGTGGTTCGATTTGAGGACCGTGACCGCCGGTGAACCCTGCGTCAAATGCGGCAAGCCGTTGAAAATCCGCCGCGCCATTGAGGTGGGCCACGTGTTCAAGCTTGGCACGAAATACAGCGAAAAGCTCGGCTCCACGTTCCTCGCGGAAGACGGCCAACGCAGGCCGTGCATCATGGGCTGCTATGGCATTGGTGTGACCCGCACCCTCCAGGCCGTGATCGAACAGAGCAATGACACCAACGGCATCATCTGGCCGGTCAGCGTCGCGCCCTACACCGTGTGCATCACGCCGCTCAACGTTGCGCCCGAAGGCGCCGTCATGAAGCTCGCCGAAAAGATTTATGCCGACCTCGCCGCGCAGGGCGTGGATGTGATACTCGACGACCGGGACGACCGGCCCGGTGTGAAGTTCAAGGATTCCGAGCTGGTGGGCTTCCCGATCCGGATCGGCATCGGTGAAAAATCGCTGGCCAAAGGCGAAGTGGAGCTCAAGCCGCGCGCCGGGGCGATGATTCCCGTGAAGCCGGACGAAGTGGTGGAAAGAGTGGTGCAGCTCATCAAAGACTCGACACCGGCCGGGAAGTAGCGGACACACAGTCTTGAGCCCAACTGCCGATTGTGTTTTCATGGGGCGCGCGAACAGACGCATCCTTGTGCCATGAACGAATCACTTGAAACCTTCCGGCATTGGTTCTGGGTTTCACTGGTGATGTTTCTTTTTTACGTCTGGCTCCTGTTTCTCAAGACGCGCAGACCCCAGACGTGGCTCCGCTACAATTCTGCCGAGGCGGCGATCTGGTCGCGCCTCGGTCTGCCGCGAGGCCTTGTGGAGTCCGCGCGCCGTTTTGGGGCGAGCCGAATATCGACCGTGTGCCTCTGGATGCTCGTTGTTGCGTTCGCCCTGCTGGCGTTCCTCAATGCCGGCGCGTATGTCTATTTCAAGGCCCGCATTCCACCCCATCGGCAGCCGATCCATCTGAATCCGGCGCCGGCCGGCCGGCCGAAGCCTGCCACCGGGAGCGGCGGCCCTCCGAAAGCGCCGCCTTAAGCTGTCTCTACTAAAGGCTGAATGAAGAAACTGAAAGCGAACATCCAACAACCAACATCCAACTCCCAACATCCAATGTGGATAAAGCGCTGATGCGGGCTACACCAATTTGGCGCGAATTCGTGTAATCCGTGTCAAACCGTCTGCCATTTCGGTAGTGTTCTTGTTTGAGCGGGTGGAGCGCGGAGCATTGCTCCGCGAGTGCCTGAAACCACCGTAACACGCGAAGCAATGCTCCGCGCTCCGCCAACGAGGACTTAAATGTGCGGTTGGGCGCTGCAAAATCGTTGAACGGAATTTCAAGCCTGGCCTCGCGTTGATAATTTTTGAAGGATTTGGCAGTGGCAGGCGTATGTCTGGATGAAACTGTATTAAAATTATGAAAAAATATCTACTGCTGCTTTCGATGGGAATATTGTCGTTCAACCTGGCCATCGCCCAGCCTGTCAATTTGTCCGCTTTGCCGGCTGACCGGCCATTGACAAAAGCGGATTTGGAAAGGGCTTTGACGCCTTCAACCAATTTACTGCCACGATTTGATCTGGATTTTCAGGGCGGCACGCCGGGCGAATTGGTCAAAACCATTGAAAAAGCAATAGCCAAGCCGTTAAACACAGTCATTCCCGATGAGTATGCGAATATGAAACTGCCCGCTCTGTCGGTGAAAAATATTACTGTCGCGCAATTATTTGAAGCCGTGCAACGCGCCACCACGAAGCTTGAGCGCTATGCGTGGACAGACTATATCAATGTCAACCGAGACCCACAGATGGGCAGCCCGGTAACGTTCTATTTTGACTGGACTTTTCGCTGCGGTTTTAAGACGGACGGTACGCCGACTGAAAATTCAATCTGGTGTTTTTTCTGTGACATGCCGCAGGTTCAGCACGACCCCACAATTTGCCGGTTTTACCAACTCGCGCCTTATCTTGAAGCCGGTTACAAAGTTGAAGACATTACCACTACCATCGAGACAGGCTGGAAGATGCTCGGAATCACCCGGCCACCAGAACTCACCTACCATAAAGATACCAAGGTGCTGATTGCCGTGAGTGACGCAGACAAGCTTAAAACGATCGACGACGTGCTCAAACAATTGTCCACAGGAAAGCCAAAAGAAAAATCGAACGACAAAGGCACGGATAAATCCAAAGACCGGTGAACCTTTTACTGGATGACCGTCGATAGCAACCATTTCGCCGGAGCGAGCATCGCTCCGGCATTTTGGAATTCGCCAATCGAAATCGCCGCGAACATGGCGACAAAAGCAGAGCAGCCGTCGGACGTGCTGACGTTGACCGCCCGGATGTCGCGCGGCCACGAAGCGGCGTTCCACGAATTTTACAAACTTTATTTCAACCGGCTGCTCCGTTACCTGTTCGTGGTCACGGGCGGGCAGGAAGAAATCGCGCACGAGGCGCTGCAAGTCACCTTCGTGCGCGTGGCGCGTCATGTGCGGCGGTTCGATTCCGAGTCCGCCTTCTGGAACTGGCTGGCGATGTTGGCGCGCAATTGTGTCGTGGACGAAATGCGGAAACGGAATCGGTATCAGAGCTTGCTCGCGCGATTTTTCCAGCAACGACCAGCCGACGCGGATTTTAAAAGTATTGATGCGGACGCGCGCTTTTCGGAATTGGTGCAAGACGGGCTTGCGAGTTTGCCTGCCGACGAGCGTGCGCTACTCGAACGAAAGTATCTTAATGGCGTAGCCGTGCGCGAACTCGCCGATGAATGGCAAATGACGGAAAAGGCGATGGAATCGCTCTTATTGAGGGTTCGCCGAAAATTGAAAAATGCGGTGCTTAACCGATTGCAAAATGAAAAAAACGACTGAACCACTGATTGACGATTTGCTGGAAGATTCCGTGTCACCGGAATTTCGGGCTGCACTGCTGGACAAAACTCTGCGAAGCGCGCGGCAACGAAAGCGCATGCAACGTTTTAGTCTAGCGTTGGGCACCACTGCGTTTGTGGGAATCTTTGCGCTCACGTTTTTGGAAATGCGCGGGCCAACGACTGTGCCGAATCAAATTCGTCAGTCGGATTCAAGTGTCGCGAATTCACAACAATCAAGCCCGTTGCAACTTATCAGCACAAAATTGGGTTCGGCATCGGCCCTAACCATAGTTCAAACAACTGAATCCGCACGACCAAAGGAAATTAACGACAAGCAATTTCTGGCATTGTTATCGGACAAGCAAGTTGCTTTGGTTCGTCAGGGCGCAGATAAAGCCGACTTGATTTTTTTGAATTCAGAAGATGAAAAAGGATTTCCGGTTCGGTAACGCGAAGCCAACTGCGTGCCATCTAGCCCCTCAACAAGCATGATTTGAGGATGTCATCAAAGCAAAAAAGCTCGAAATGTCTGTGAACATAGGTTGAAATGGGTTTGTTACAGACCACAACCAACCGATGAAAAGGACATTTCGAGTGAGTCGA
>Ga0224555_1002156_pt1 | contig 24122 bp, 25 predicted proteins | sample 714S23034metaG_FD_180687 | JGI IMG/M metagenome (GOLD analysis project Ga0224555, IMG submission 180687) | Peat soil microbial communities from Stordalen Mire, Sweden - 717 S2 30-34 | ecosystem: Environmental > Terrestrial > Soil > Wetlands > Peat | place: Sweden: Norrbotten County, Stordalen...
TCCCAGTCCAGCCACGTCCTTGTAGGCGGACGGCCGCGCCGCAATACCGACGATCAGCCCTTCGAGGTTCCACGATGGCAATCCGTTGATTGTCGTCAGTCCCACCTCAGGCAGCTCGATGCGCACGTAGCGCCACGCGCGGGCGAGCGCTTTCGGGAACGGCTGCTCGGCAGGGAGGGCAACGACCTCCTGCTCGGGGACCCGCTGGGCCAGCGAAAGTACGGACGCAGCCGACTCCATCGCGAGCACGCCACGCCAGTCGGGGTCCACGGCGCGCTGCGCGCGGAACTCGACGAAGCGATCACCGGAGCCGTAGGCACCGCCGCGGGCTCCGGGGAGAAACTCCCAGGCGTGTCGGGTCCGCAGTTGTCCTAACCAGCCGTCACGCTGGAGTTCGTATGCAAGGCGTCGCGCGTCTGTCTCGTCGCCTTTAAGGCCAGTGTGGCGCATGACGGTAGCCAGACGGTCCAACGTCACCAGCAGGTCTCCGTCGAGTTCGAGCTGCTCGACTACGTCGGCGACTGAGCGCGATATCATTCGGGCCACTGTCATTCACCACCTTTCTTTGGTCAATAGTGACAAACTAAGGATGTAAATGACAGTCACCAGGCTCCCGAGCGCATCCGCGCTGGCCGTCACGGTGTTGGAGGTGAGCGACGGAGGGGTTGGTAGTGGGCTGAAAGGTCCTGACCGGATTTTGAGTCTCGTGTCTCACTGGCGCCGCTGCGGCGCACGACACAACCGATCGCGCGGGCGCTATAAGGGTCATTTCATGGGGCCAAGATGGGGCCAACGTGTCAGACGAGCTGATCCAACGCGTCCGATTGCAGGCCCCGCGTCCGGCCTGACCAGCGCAAATAACTTCAACGCGGGCGCAAGTCCGTCTGAAAAGTGGAAGGTCGCCGGTTCGATCCCGGCCCTGGCCACCCAAGTATCTAGTCGAACTCGATGGGCAGACTCTTCGGCCCGCTCAGGCTCACGATGGGTTTCCATGGCGCCGGTCCGGCAGCCCGCGGGTTTTCCAGCCGGCCCGCGAGGACGGTCAGCGCTTCGGCGATCTCACGCCTGGCCAGGTTTGCCCCCAGGCAGTAATGCACGCCGCCGCCGAAGGTCAATATCGCCGGTGCACCCTCGCGGGTGATGTCGACACGATCCGGGTCGTCGTAAACGGTCGGATCGCGATTGGCGGCAGCGGTATTCACCAGGACCATGGTGCCGGCGGGGAATATGTAGTCGTCGAGCTCGGTGTCTTCGACCACGAGGCGAAGCGTCCCGCACGCGATCGGTGAGTGGCGCATGGTTTCCTCCACTGCGCGCATCGCCAGTTCGGGATGCTCCTTGAGCAACTCCCACTGGTCGGGGTGCTCGCAGAGCACCTGCACGGAGGCGGCCACCTGGTTTCGGGTGGTGTCCGTTCCCGCCAGCAGCAGGCCACCGGCGAGCATCCGCAGTTCGGCGGCATCGAGCCGATCCCCGTCGTCCTCGGCGCGAATGAGGTCGGAGAGCAGATCGTCAGTCAGGGTGTGCCGGCGATGGGCGACCATATCGTCGACGTAGTCGTCGAGCTCCCGCCACGCCCGCATGACGGCGGGCTCGATTTCGCGAATGTCGGCGGAGAAGCTGAAGGCTTGGAAGATGTCGTCGGCCCACGACGAGAACTGCTGCCAGTCTTCGCGGGGCGCGCCGAGCAACGCGCAGATGATCGGGACGGGGTAAGGGCGCGCGAGGTCGGTGACGACGTCGCAGCGTCCGTTGTCGGCGACCCGATCGACGAGATCGGTCATCACGTCGACCATGGTGTCGTGCAGGCGCGCAACCGTTCGGGGGGTGAACGCCTTGGCGCACAGACTCCGTAACCGATGGTGGGTGTCGCCTTCCAGGCACAGCAAGCTGGTGATCACCTTGTCCCACAACGGACCCGAAGTGACGCCCTGTGCCTGCAGAACGATGCCGGGCGGGATCTGGAACCGGCTGTCCCGCAGGACGGAACGGACGAGGTGGTAGGAGAGCACCTCGGGTCCGAGCGGACCTATCGCGACGGGCGCCTGCCGTTGCGCTGCTTGGAAGCGCGGATAAACCTCTGCTGGAGTTTCATCGACGCCGTAGCTGAGCGTGGGCAGACCGGCGTCAAACACACTCCGGGGAACGGTACCGACGGCCATGACGGTCTCCTTTGGGGTCGGACAATGCGTCCCACAGGCTTTGTCAGCATAAATCGACCACGGGCCCGGCGATGCGGTAGGAGGAAATACTTACGGCCGGGAGTGGCCCTGGGGGCTCACGTCCAGCCGTTGGTCCGTCACCACCGATTCGGTGGTGACTGTGCGATTCAGTTGCCCAGCGATGGGTCAAGCTCGGGCGCAGGTGCCGCAGCCGGCTGGTCGGTGGGCTGGCTGGCGCCGACCTCACCTGCGGTCTGCTGCATCACCGCCGCCGGGGCAGGAGCGACTACCGACCGACGAATTTCCCGCAAAGCGCTACGCATCGTAACGATCGACCCCGAATCTAGGGTTGTTGGCTGGCAAGTCGGTCGGTTGCGACGTATCGCAGTAACGCACCGATCCCGTCCGCGGGTGTGCTCCGATTGTCCGCCCGAACCAATGAGGCGCCAACCGCGATTGCGGTGAACGGCAACGCCTCATCGGCCCTTGCCACACGTTCCACCGGTTCGCCGAGCTCGGACAGCACATCGGCATCGGGCGCGACCGTGGTGAGCGCCTTGCCGGTGACCACGGTGGCGTCGCCCAGCTGACCGACGATCAGCGTGCCAATGTCGCCGTCACGCAGAGCCTGGCATACGGCGGCGAGCCCTTCGGCCGCTAACCCCGAGGCACGTCCGATTTCGGCTTCAAACCGATTAGCGATCTCGGTCATCTCAATGCCGCGGCGCCGAGCGAACTCCGCGGTCGTCAGATGGCGGACCTCGTCGGAATCGATACCGCTCCTGCGCGTGCCGGCATGTAGTTGCGACACCCGCTGAGCCACGCGCTCCGGTAATTCGGCAACCACATCTGAGCGCGAACGAACCTCGCCGCACACAAACACCACCTCGGGATCCGCCTCGTCCACCAGCCGCGTCAGGTGGTCGGCCACCGCGCGGCTGTTCATGCGGATGGCTTCCTCGGTCTTGCGCTGGAAGTCGCCATAGCCGTTCCAGCCGGCAGTGACAGGCTTGTGCACCGGGTAGCCGGCGCCTTCGATGGTGGTGGAACTGATGGTGCCCCCCTGGTGCAGCGTGACCTCGGCGCCGGTGTGATCAACCGCGGCGAACACGTAGGTCGGTCGATGCATCTCGAGTTCGATCAACGGCACGATGTACGGATAATCCGATAGACGGACGACCGTGGCCGGCGGTGGGCTGATCAGTTGCTCGTTGACCAGCACCTGATCGCTGGTCGCGATGACCGCGCGACCGCGCCGACCCACGGCAGGTCGATGATTCAGCACGGCTTCCTCGAGCGTGTCGACGAGTTCCGCGTTCGCGCCGCGCTCCTCGAGAAGTCTTTGGATATCGCGCCACCTTGTTTGGAGTTCCTCGGCGGCATCTGCGGTGTCGTGTGAGTCGTCGAAATACACTGAGGCGAAAGGGCCTTCTGCGCTTAACAGCCGCCTGAGGCGTTCTGACCGCATGGCATCTATCTCCAATGATTCGTCTGGTGCTTGCTGTTCACCGACCGTATGGGGGTAAATATGCCGCCGCGAGAGTCGTTAGCCCCCAGATGCGGGTCTTAGGTCCCGTTCAGGAGCACTCCTCGCGCTTGATTCGGTGGCTGGGGGCGCCGTGGCCCATGGGTGGCTGGGCTCGCTTTTGGGGGACCAACGCCGTCGTCCAGATGACTTTCTTCCCTGCGCCCATCGCCGCCAGCGCACGAAGGATGAGAGACGTGAAACGGCGAACCGGGGGATCTGCTCACCGTCATAGAAGGTCCCGCACGGCATCGCCGGCAGTGATCGACCGGGCAGATGGCATCGGTAATGGCTTGATCGGCGATGGTGCAGAGCCGGACGAGACCGGGCCGCCACAGACTTACATCGCGAAGATCCTTCTCGGCGACCAGGTGAACGATATAGTCACCAGCCCGAACAACTCCGTTGCCTATGCGGCCCTGAGTAACTCGATCGCGGTCATCAGCAGCCTTCATGGCGTCTCGTGCATTATCCCGGTCAACGTCTTGCTCGGGAACTGCCGGAGTCGGCTGACAACGGCTTCCTCAACCGGCAACGGCTACATCAACGGATAAGTACTCGCCTAGGGCATAGGCTGCCGGCCAATCACCGATGAGCACGGCGCGTGCAAGGTCGTCAACCAATGGGCTGTGGGCACCCACATCCGCCAACCATTCGGACACCGTGGCCGTGATCTCGTCGACTGGTACTCGGGCCATATGTCCGTCGTGCAGACGATCGGTCAACTGATAGATCGCGGTGGTCGTCGTCGGCTTGCGCTGTAGCCAATGATGCCGCCATATTGCTGAATTCATCGTCGTCTCCCCGTCGGCCTTGCCAGTCCATCCGACCACTGCCGCCAGCCGAGACGTAGAGGCCAAGAGCACGACTACCGGAATGCTTTGGTCTCGCTTCGGACCTGCCGACGTCCCAGCCCGACAGGGTCCTTTGTCACTGCGTTTGCCTACGCAATGCCCAGGTGCTGGCCGGGCCGGTCGCGTACCGTACATCGGGTGACGGCGCATTGAGAGCTCACTCGCGCCGTGAACAAAGCAACCCAGGAATTGGCGAGATGACTTCTGCAGCAACCGATCATCGTCGTCCATTGCCGCCTAAGCGGTCGCATCGGCCTCGCGCGCAGTGCTGTCATGCGGTCTAGGTTGAGCGCCTTTAACGCCGAGGACCTGGCGACGCTGCAGGTCTTCGCCGATATCCCGGGTGAGGACCTGGCGACATTGGCCGCCAATCTGAAGCCGCTGCGTGCGGCCGCCGGCGAGGTCCTGATGCGGCAGGGTGAGCGCGCGGAGGCGTTTTTGATCATCACCTCCGGTCGGGTCGAGATCAGGCGGACCGACCCGGACGGACAGGTCGTGGTAACCGAGCTGTCGCCGGGGACGATTATCGGCGAAATCGCTTTGCTGCGAAACGCATTGAGAACGGCAACGGTGGTCGCGAAAGACGACGTGTGCGGCTATGTCGGATACGACGACGCTTTCGAGCGCATGCTGGCGATGCCGGTCGTCGCCGACAGGATGGTCCGCACCGCGCGACAGCGGTTGGCCGCATATATCGCCCCGATCGCGATTTCGGCCGAAGACGGCACCGCGCTGTTGTTGCGCCCAGTCCTGCCCGGTGATGCCGAGCGTTCCAAGAGCAACGGAGCCTTCTCGCGAGAGACCCTGTACCGGCGGTACCAGGGTAGTGCTCCGAGCGAGGCACGGTCGGCGTACCTGTTCGAGGTCGATTACGTCGACCACTTCGTCTGGGTCGTTACCGACGGCGTGGACGGGCCGGTTGTCGCCGATGCCCGCTTCATCCGAGATCAAGACGACCCGCGTTCGGCGGAGGTTGCCCTCACCGTGGCGGACGCCTATCAGGGCCGCGGGATCGGAACACTACTGCTCGGTGCGCTGGCGGTCGCTGCACGCGTCGACGGCATCGAGCATTTTCATGCCCTGGTGCTTTCCGACAACCCGCCCGCGCGTGCATTGGGCGACAAGGTCAATGCACGTTGGGAACACGAGGAGCCCGGCGTGGTCACTACGACGGGGGAGATCCCGGCCCCCGATGACCTACCCCTTGACGACGACACGCGCCGACAGATCCAGTACGTGGCCCGCCAGGTGATCCACGCATTCGGCTGAGCCTGAAAGCGCCCAACGGCCCCGGGCCTTCGTGCCTTTGCGCCCTTCCCCGATGGCGAGATGGCGACGCAGCATGGACCCGTCCGGGCAGTGTTCTCAAAGGAGTTGGGCCATGAAGTCGCTCATAGTCTGCGTTTCGAAATCGCATGGCAATACCCGTCGAGTAGCCGATCGGATGGCTGAGGTGCTTGATGCCGAGGTCGTCGCGCCCGAGTCAGTCGACCCCGAAACGCTTCGCGAGTACGACCTCGTCGGCTTCGGGTCTGGCATTTATTACATGACGGTGGACGCGAGGCTGCGCAAACTCTTAGGTCGCGTAACCGCCGTCGACGATGTCCGGGCGTTCACTTTCTTCACCAGCGGCGCCCGGAAGATTCCGCTGATGGACTACAACAAGCCCGTTCGGAAACAGCTCGAATCGAAGGGTTTTGAGGTGATCGGCTCGTTTTCTTGCCGCGGGTTCGACACGGTTGGGCCATTCGGATTGATCGGCGGGATCAACAAGGGACGTCCTGACGACCGCGACTTGGATCGGGCCGCAGCGTTCGCGGCACGCCTGCGCAAGCGGGTCGCGGGCCCCCAGGCTGCTTCATGACCAATCGAAGCGAAGAGCCGGCCATCGGCCTTGGATCGTTCAGCCGTTACCCGCCAAACTCCCGGCATCGGCTGGTTCCGCGGGAGCAGTCGCTGCCGCTTTGTGACTATCGGTCCGTGTCTAACTCGATGGTCAGACCTCGCGGCCCGCTGTTGGAAGCGCTCGAGTTCGTCGCTTTCGCACCGAGCCGTAAACGCAGGTAAACTACACCTATGTAATTCGGCGTTGACGGTGGGCGCAGGTCGCCCCCGCCGGCAAAAGGAACGGCCCATGGACCCACTCAAAATATGCAGTGTTGAATTCGACGATCGGGATCCCTACCGCGCGACCTTCAACGTCCACCTATCCCGTGACATGACGGATTTCGAGCGTCAGACGCTGCCGCCGCTGCTCTCCGGCCGATTCTCGCCATCAGAGGCCCGGGGCTCAGCGGTGGTGGCCATCAGAAACGCGACCATCACCATGATCGAAGATCACCGAGACCTGCTCAAGCAGATCGTGGCCGAAGCCGAAACATTGGCCGCGACAATGGAACACGAGCAACATGCAGTTGCCGCCCAAGCCGCGGCCAGGGTCGAGGGTGTCCGCCAGCGCGCCGCGGCCATCGACTGGAGCTGAAGCCGGCTGCGAGCGGCACACTTGACGTATGGCCGCCCCCGCGATTCGGTTCCTCGTTGTTCTGCTCCTGGTCTGCGCCATGAGCGGCGGTGCGCGCGCGAACGCCGACGTGCCTCCGCTGAGTCCTGAGGCGCGCTCGGCGGGATTCGTCGACGTTCGGTCTGTGGTTCCCAATGCGTTGATAGACCTGCGCTATGCGACCTCGAACAACTTCACCCACGTGCAGCTGTACCCCGTCGACGCGCGCTGTCTGGTCCACGAGTCGATGGCTCCCGGGCTGGCGGCTGCGGCGAAGGCACTGGCGGCGCAGGGGAACGTGCTCGTCTTCTGGGACTGCTATCGACCGCACGACGTCCAGGTCAGGATGTTCGACGTCGTGCCGAACCCGGCATGGGTGGCCAAGCCCGGCTCGTATGCACGCAGCCACGAGTCGGGGCGCTCGGTTGATGTGACGCTGGCAGACGCGTCCGGACAGTGCCCTCGCTGCCTCGTCGACATGGGGACCGACTTCGACGACTTCTCACCACGCGCAACGGCCTTTGCCACCGACGGCGTCAGCGCCGGTGAGCAGGCGAACCGGGCCCGGCTACGCAACGCGATGAGCGCAGGCGGGTTGTCGGTCTACTCCGGTGAGTGGTGGCATTTCGACGGGCCCGGCGCCGGCGTGCAGCGTCCGATCCTGAATGTTCCGGTCGACTAGAGCGTTCCATAATATGAGATGGCTATTTTGTATCATGAGATGACCGGCGGTAGCCTTGGGTTCGAACATGATTCGATCGCAAGGAGCCGCAGGATGACTGGCAAACATCAGGTCGTCTACACCCATGGGCATCACGAGTCGGTGCTGCGCGCGCATCGCCGACGCACCGCGGAAGACTCCGCCGGCTATCTGCTGCCGCATCTGCGGCCGGGACTATCTGTGCTCGACGTGGGCTGCGGCCCCGGAACCATCACCGTGGACCTCGCCGCCCGGGTCGCGCCCGGACAGGTCACCGCTGTCGAAATGACCGATGACGCTTTGGATTTAGCTCGCACCGAGGCGCGGGCACGCGACCAGGCCAACATCGAGTTCGCGACGTCCGATATCCACGCACTCGACTTTCCCGACGACACCTTCGACATCGTGCACGCCCATCAGGTGCTGCAGCACGTGGCCGACCCGGTGCAGGCATTGCGCGAACTGCGACGAGTGTGTAAGCCCGGCGGTATCGTCGCGGTCCGCGACGCGGACTACGCGGGATTCATCTGGTACCCCCAGCTTCCGGCGCTCGACCACTGGATGAAGCTCTACGCTGCGGCGGCGCGTGCCAACGGCGGTGAGCCCGACGCGGGGCGGCGGCTGTTGTCCTGGGCTCAGGACGCCGGATTCGACGACATCACTCCCAGCGGCAGCCTGTGGTGTTTTGCCACGCCGGAAGCCCGCGACTGGTGGGGCGCGATGTGGGCGGACCGGATCGTCGAGTCGGCCCTGGCCCGACAGTTGATCGACTCGGGGATGGCCACAACCGCGCAACTCCACGACATCTCGTCGGGGTGGCGGGAGTGGGCCGCGGCGCCGGATGGCTGGCTGGCGATACCGCACGGCGAGATCTTGTGTCGGGCGTAGCCTAAGCGTCCGTTTGGCCTGGTCAGGGATGCCGGTATTGGCATTCTCTTTTTTTGCAAGTACGTTATCAGCGATAGATAACGACACTTTGGAGGATCCGTGCGTCTCGGAGTGATGATCGGTGCCGAGCGTGGCGATTCCGCGCGCAAGGTCAGCCGGATGCTCGCCGATATCGAGTGGGCCGAGGCCGCGGGCATGGACACTGCATGGATTCCACAGGTGCCCAACGACTTTGACGCGCTACTGGCCGTTGCGCTAATGGGCACGCGTACGACCCGCATCGAGCTCGGCACTGCCGTCGTGCCGCTGCAAGCGCAGCATCCGATTGCGTTGGCGCGTCAGGCGTTATCGACTCAGGCCGCTACCGGTGGCCGGTTGGCACTGGGAGTCGGGCCGTCGCATCACTGGATCATCTCCGACATGCTCGGGTTGCCCTACGAGCGGCCTGCCGCTTACACCCGCGACTATCTGGAGGTGCTACACGCCGCGTTCAGCGGGCCGGGGCCGGTCGACGTGGTCAACGAGCACTTCACCGTGCACAACCCGCTGGATCTTGCCCCGGTGGCGCCGCTGCCGGTGTTCGTCGCGGCACTCGGCCCGGTGATGCTGACCCTGGCTGGGGAACGGGCTGACGGCACCGTGCTGTGGATGGCCGACGAGCGGGCCGTCGCCGACCATGTGGTGCCACGGATCACCAAGGCCGCCGACAACGCCGGCCGTCCGGCGCCGCGCATCGTCGCCGGAATCCCCGTATGCCTCTGCGCGGCAAGCGAAGTCGACGCAGCGCGTGAGCGCGCAAACCGGATCCTTGGAGAAGCCGAGGTGTCGCCGAATTATCAGCGGCTGCTGGACTACGGCGACGCCCGCGATGTCGGCGACATCTGCGCTGCCGGCGACGAGGAGGCCATCTTGGCGCGGATGCGCCGGTTCGCCGAGGCCGGCGTGACCGATTTGTCGGTGCGGCTGCTCCCCATCGGCGACAACCGGGACGAGCTGGTCGCCTCGAAACGGCGTACCCGCGAGGTCATCGGGGAGCTCGGCGCCGAGCTTCGATAACCGGGCCGCCGGCCGGTTGCTATCGCGCCGGGTTGGTGTAGACGCGGGTCGGCGAGATCAGGACAGCGGTGCGACGTTGTTCGCGCATCACCTGGTCGTAGGTGTACCAGTCGTCGTGGGTTCCGCCGGCCGCCGTGAAGATCTCGCGAAGCAGGACCCGGAGCCGCTCGTCATCTACGTCGGGGTGGGGGTCATCGGGTCCGATGAGTTGCGCGGATCCTTCGACGGTGGCCCACTGCCAACCCGCGCGGGCCGTGACCGTGGTCCGGGGATCGGCGCGCAAGTGAGCCAGCTTGCGGGCGCCACCGATGGCGACGAGCGCGACGACCGGCGCGTTCGTGAGCGGATGGGGGAGGACTCCGGCGTTGACGACTGACGCCTGGGCGCTGCCGTCGCGACGCAGCGTGGTGAAGACAACAAGTCCCTGATCTTTGGCGGCGAGCTCAGCGAAGGCTGGCAGATCGGCCATGGTTGCGATTCCTTTCCAGTTGGAACTGTGCGTTTCAGCCCAGAAACGCCCTGTTCCATTCCCGATGTGCGGAAAGTGTTGCAGTGCAGAGCTACTCGTACTCCACCGTCACCGATGGTGTGTCGGGTACGGCCTGGCACGTCAGGATGTAGCCGTCGGCGATCTCGTCGTCCTCGAGCACGTCGTTGGTGCGCATGGTGGCGGCGCCGTCGATGAGCTTGGCCATGCACGTCCCGCAATTCCCGGCCTCGCAGCTGAACGGCGGCGACAGGCCGGCCCGGCGCGCGCTCTCCAGCAGCGTCTCGCCGGCAACCCGCGGCACCGACGCCTTCCTGCGGTCCAGTCGGATGGTCACCGTGCCGCCGGGCTCAGCGCCGCCGGCCGGACTGGCGACCTCAGACTCGGGTGCCTTGACCGGTGGTGACGCGTCGAAGTCTTCGACGAGAACTCGCGCACTGTCCGGCAGTGCGGATCGCACCACAGCCATGAATCCTTCGGGGCCGCAAACGTAGCAGTCGGCATCGGTGTCGGCGCCGACGAACTTCTCGACGGCGGCCGAATCCAACAGCCCGTGCTCGGCGTCGATGTGACGGTGCACCGACAGCCGGCCGGGGTAGCGCTCGACGAGGTCGTCGATCGCGGCCCCGAAGATCACTGAGGCCCGGTCGCGGTCGGCACACAGAATTCGTACCGCGCGGTCCGCGGTCGCCAGTGCGCTCTTGGCCAGCGACAGGATCGGCGTGACACCGCTACCGCCGGCAAAGGCCAGCAACGGGACCGAAGCTGGACTCAGGACGAAGGTACCTGCGGCCCGTGTCATGGTCAGCTCGTCACCCTCGACCACATTGTCGATGATCCAGTTCGACACTTTTCCGCCGACGACCCGCTTGACCGTGGTCATCAGCTCGGTGTCAGTTTCCGGTGCGCTCGACATCGAGTAGGACCGATACAGGTCCTCGCCGTCGACGATCACACGGAACGTGCAAAACTGCCCGGCGCGGTAGGAAAACGGCTGATCTTCCGGGGTGAGAACGTAGGTGCGGCTGTCGGCGGTCTCCTTGATGATCCGGGTCACCGTGGCCCGCTGGAACACGTGGCGTTCCGCCATGCCTGCACCCTCCACACTTTGCGTTCTTCACCTCAGAGAATACTATTCTCTCAAAACGATAGGATGTTCTCAATGTTCCCGATGTCGCTGCGCGGGCTCTCGTCTCCACGTGAGTCGACCGCGCTCGTCTTCGAGGAGCGGCACTACACCTTGTCGCAACTCGACGCACTGGCCGACGGGCTGGCGGCAAGTCTGCGTAGGCGGGGTGTGAGGGCCGGCGGGCGGGTCGCGTTGATGGCGTCCAACCGCCCTGAGTTCGTCGTCGCGCTGCATGCGATTTGGCGGCTGACCGCCGTCGTCGTGCTGATCAGCCCGGCTTGGAAGCGTCACGAGGTCGAGCACGCCCTGGCGTTGACGAATCCGTCACACGCCATCGGCGACCACGAAGTGCTTTCGGAACTCATGCCGATGCTGCACCTCGACGAACCGGTCTCTCCGGGCGAACCGGTGTTCGGCTCGGTTCCACCGCCGGAAGCCGATGCGGTGTTGGCGTTCAGCTCGGGCACGACGGGTCTACCGAAAGCTGTTCGGCACAGCCATAAGTCGCTGCAGGCTGCCGTGCGGCACTGGCGCGGGGCACTGGGTTTGACCGCCCGCGACCGAATTCAGGTCGCTACCCCGCCGTCGCACATCCTCGGCCTGCTCAACATCATGACCGCGCTGCAGACCGGCGTATGGATGCGCCTGCATCGCCGATTCGACATCGACCGCATGCTGGCGCACATCGAAGAGGATCGAATCACGGTCGAGATGGCTGTCGCACCAATCGCTTTGGCGATGGCGTCGCATTCGCGCCTGGAGTCCTACGACCTCTCGTCGCTGCGGTTCATCATGTGGGGCGCGACGCCGGTCAGCGCAGGCGTCGCCGAGACCGTGACCCGTCGCACCGGCGTCGGGTGGGTTCCCGCGTATGGGACGACCGAGCTGCCGCTGATCGCCTGTAATCCGCTCGACGGCGCCCGGCTCGACTCGGTCGGCCGACCGGTACCGGGCGTGCAGGTGCGAGTGGCGTCGTTGCAGACCGGCGAGCCGGTCGGCCCGGGTGAGGTCGGTGAGATCCAGGCGCGGGCGGAGTCGTTGATGGCCGGCTATCTCCCGTCCGAGGCAACGCGGGATGCGTTGTGCGACGGCTGGTATCGGACCGGCGACGTCGGCCATCTGGACGCCGGCGGTTGGCTGCGGATCACCGACCGGTGCAAGGAGATGATCAAGGTACGCGGATTCCAGGTTGCACCCGCCGAGATCGAGGCCGTGCTGCATAGTCATCCCGCCGTCGAAGACTGCGCGGTGTTCGGGATCCCCGATGACGCGGACGGGGAGTCGGTCGTCGCGGCCGTCGCAACGCGCGAACCGGTCGACGCCGCAGAACTCACGGCGCGGGTGGGTGAGCATCTCGCGTCCTACAAACGCCTGAGTCGTGTCGTGTTTGTGCCCGAAATACCTCGGCTGCCCTCCGGAAAGGTGCTACGCCGAGTTCTCAAGGAGCGCTGTGACTTCTCTGACGACTGAAGCCGCCAGCTTCTTTTCACGCAGATTTCGCGTGAAGGGCCAGCCCAGCCCGAAGGATGTTGCGTGCGGCGTGTTCGTCGGCCTGTGCGGTGTGTCCGCATGCTTTGCAGGCAAACGCCGCCTGGTTGAGCCGGTTCTCCTTGGCTGTGTGCCCGCAGGCTTCGCAGCGGTCGGATGTGTGCCGAGGGTCGACTTCGATCCAGATGCGTCCAGCGTCTTCCGCTTTGGCGCGCAGAATCGAGACGAAGTGGCCCCAGCCCGCGTCAGAGATACTTCGGTTGAGACCGGTCTTGGCCGCTGCCCCGTTGGGCAAGAAGCCACCCGGGCGTCGAGGATCCGGTGCGGGTCTGGCCCGACGCAGCATATTGGCGATCGCCAAGTTTTCCACTGCGATCAATTCGTACCGAGCAACGAGTTGTCGCGCGATTTTGTGGTGAAAGTCGCGACGGGTGTTGGCAATCTTACGGTGTCGGGCGGCCACCGTTTCGCGTCTGCGAATACGGTTGTTGGAGCCGCGCTTAGCACGGCTGAGCCGGTGCTGTGCAGCCGCCAACTTTTTGGCCCCGTTGCGTCCCAAGCGAGGATTTTCAATGTGTTTACCGTCGGAGGTAGTGGCGAAGGTGACGACACCCATATCTACGCCGGCACGCCGTCCCGTGGCAGGCAGCGGATTAGCGGGTACCTCGTCACAGGACAGGATCAGCATCCACCGACGGCCTTGTCGGCGGATCTGGATCGTCTTCACCCGCCCCCGCACCTCGCGGTGCGCGGCAACCTTCACCTGCCCGATGCCTTGCAGATACACGCGGTGGGTGTCCGAGTGCCAACGGGCACCGTCACCATCTTTGGGCCACTCGACACTGTCAAATCGGCCCTTGCCCTTAAATCGTGGATACCCTGGTTGTGCGCCGCTTCTCATCCGTCGGAAAAACCCCGCGAAACTTCGGTGAAGCCGTCGCAGCATGGCCTGTTCGCTCGAAAACGACCACGCCGCCACGTCCGGACGCATGCTACGGATCTCACGCAACTGGGCCGACTGATCGCCATACCGAATCATAGTTTTGTTGTGCGCCCACGCATCTCGACGCTCCTGCAGCGCAGCGTTGTAGAGCTCTCGATGAGTTTCCACGCAGGCCGCCAGCGCAATGTGCTGGCGCGCTGTGGGACGCATCCGAAACTCATAAGCCGACCTCATGGGAGGACATCCCACCGGTACTTGAAGCACGGCATTAAGCGACCGTCCATCCGAACCGACAGCATTGACCCCTGGTCGGTCGAAATGGCGGCAACAGAACAACAACTACACCGAGGATCGGCCATATCAGGACCATACGAAGCACCACCGACAGGTTTCACTTTTGACGGGAAGGGAGCGCTATGGATGTACGTCTGACAGCTGAACAACAACAACTGCGCGACGCCGCTGCGAAACTGGCGGACGACCTCGGGCCGGGATCGGTGCAAGATCTCGCCGACGAGGCTCGAATCACCAGGCTCGACAAGCAGATCGAGCTGACCGGCTGGCGATCGCTGCGTTCCGACGGGGCCTCCGGAGTGGAGGTGGCCATCGTCGCGGAGGAGTTCGGCCGCGGATTGGTGGATGCCCCGTTCCTCGGTCCGGCCCTGGCCGACGATTTGGCCCGCCACGTCGGCGACGACCGCCCCGGGTCGACTATCGCGGTGGGCGGCCAGGCGATCGACGCGCGAGGCTATCAGCGCGCGTTGACGTTGGACGGTACGACGGTGTCGGCCGCCGATGTGGGTGCTGTCCGCGCGGCGGTGGACCTGACCAGAACCGCCGCTGATGTCACCGGGACAGCGGTAGACGTCGGCGAGCTGGACTTCGACGCCGCGCAACGGTGGCTCGCACTCGCGCTGGCCACTACGTCGGCGGACTTGGTCGGCACGGCCCGAGGCGCGCACACCCTGGCCTGTGACTACGCCAAAATCCGTGAGCAGTACGGCAAGTCGATCGGCTCGTATCAAGCGGTCGCGCACCTGCTTGCTGAAAGCCTGGCCTTGATCGAGGGATCGGTGAGCGTGCTGCGGCACGCCGCCTGGGCGGTCGACGAGTTGGCCCCCGCCGAGGCGATCCGAGCCGGGCGCGTCGCGAAGGTCTATTGCACGCGTGCCGCGCGAACCGTGTGCGAGACCGCCATTCAGGTGCACGGCGGCATTGGCAATACCTGGGAGTGCCTGGCGCACGTCTACCTGCGCCGGGCGCTGACATCGACCCAATTGTGGCCCGTCAAGCTGGAGGAGATCGACGTTGGACTTCCGTGACTCGCCCGACGAAGCCGCTTTTCGGGACCGGCTGAGATCTTGGCTTTCATTGCACGCCAAAGAGTTTCCGAGCTCGGGTGATGAGTACTGGGCTCGGCAGGGTGAATGGCATCGTGCGCTGTACGAGGGCGGCTTCTTCGGGCTGTCCTGGCCGCGGGAATACGGGGGTCAGGAGTTGCCGCCGGTGTACGACGTCATCCTCGACGAAGAGCTGGCACGCGCCGCCGCTCCGCCCCGGCCCAGCCTCGGCTACCTGGTCGCGGGCCTGAGCCGGCACGGCAGCAAAGAGCTGTGCAATCGGTTCCTGCCCGGGATGATCAACGGCACCGAGCGGTGGTGCCAGGGCTTCAGCGAGCCCGGCGCCGGCTCCGACCTCGCATCGCTGACGACTACTGCCACCCGCGAAGGTGACGATTACGTCATCCAGGGGCACAAGATTTGGACCAGCTACTCCGATGTCGCGGACTGGTGTTTGCTGTTGGCCCGTACCGATCCGGAAGCTAAGCGGCACCGCGGCATTTCGGCGTTCATCATCGCGATGAAACAGCCTGGCGTGCAACAGCGTCCACTGCAGATGATCAATGGTGTCACCACCGAATTCGGCCAGGTGTTCTTCGACGGCGCGGCGGTGCCCGCCGACCACATGGTGGGTGCCCCCGGTGAGGGGTGGCCGCTTGCCATGACGGTGGTCGGTCACGAACGCGAACCCTCGACGTTGGGCTACGCCGCCCGCTACGGCAAGCTCGTTCGTGAGCTGGCCGCGCGCACCGACGGGCCCGCGAGCGAGGAACTGGCCTGGGCGGCGGTGCAAACCGAGATGCTGACCCATCATGTCCGCCGGCGGCTATCCGAACAACTCGACGGTGTGACGCATACGTCGGACGGATCGTTGGACAAGCTGCTGATGACCTGGGTCGAGCAGTCGGTCGGCCACGCCGCGCTGGCTGTCGCCGGTATCGACGACCCCAACCTGCTCAGCGCTTACCTCTACAGCCGCGCGCAAAGCGTGATGGGTGGAACATCGCAGATCCAGAAGAACATCATCGCCTCACGAATATTGGGACTGGGAGCCTGACGTGTACGACATGCCGACCGAAATCGACGTCCAAGCTGACGGTCCGCTGCGGATCATCACGCTGAACCGGCCCGATTCGCTCAACTCGGTCAACGACGACCTACACCATGGGCTGGCGAAGCTGTGGCAGCGGATGAGCGATGATCGCACCGCCCGTGCCGCGGTGATAACCGGTGCCGGCCGGGCATTTTCGGCCGGCGGCGACTTCGCCTACCTCGCCGAACTGGCGGGCGACGCCGACCTGCGGGCGAAGACCATTGCCGACGGGCGCGAGATCGTGCTGGGCATGGCCCGTTGTCGTATCCCGGTGGTTGCCGCGGTCAACGGCCCGGCCGTCGGGCTGGGTTGCAGCCTGGTCGCGCTGAGCGACATCGTCTACATCGCCGAAGATGCTTACTTGGCCGACCCGCACGTGCAGGTGGGCTTGGTCGCCGCCGATGGCGGACCGCTGACCTGGCCGCTGCACATCAGCCTGCTGTTGGCAAAGGAGTACGCGCTGACCGGCGCCCGGATCTCCGCCCAGCGAGCGGTCGAAATCGGCCTGGCCAATCACGCGGTGGCCGATCCGGTCGCCGAGGCGATGAAGGCCGCGAAAAAGATTCTCGAACTGCCGCAGCAGGCGGTCGAAAGCACCAAACGCGTCCTCAACGTGCACCTCGAGCGCGCGGTGCTGGCCACGCTCGACTACGCGCTCTCCGCCGAGAATCAGTCCTTCCAGACCGAGGACTTCCGCTCGATCGTGACCAAGTTGGCGGCCGGCAAGAACTGAATAGCGGAGCGTCCAGCTTCGCCGCCCGGATCGGCTGCAGTCACATCTGCCACGTGGGCCCCCGTTTTGAGGGGTGCCTCTTTCTGCCCGCCTACGCGCGACAATGCTCGCTGCGCCTCGACACGCCGGTGTTGTCGCTGAGAGGCGGACAAACCGTACGTCGTCTCGACCAGAGAATCCTGTGACGGATGTGATCATTGCCGTCAGCAGGCGCCGTCAGCGCCTCACTTCGGCGGGAACCTCAGCGCGCCGTCCAGCCGGATGACTTCGCCGTTGAGGTAATCGTTTTCGACGATGCTCTGCACGAACGTCGCGTACTCGGCGGGCCGGCCCATCCGCTTGGGGAAGGGAACCTGCGGGCCCCAGTACGCCTCCAGTTGATCGCCGGCTTGACCGTACGCCGGGGTCAAGAACGTGCCGGGAGCGATGGTGACGACGCGGATACCGAGTGGGGACAGGTCGCGGGCGGCGACCAGTGTCATGCCGACAACGCCGCCTTTGGCTGCCGCGTACGGTAGTTGGCCGATCTGGCCTTCGTAGGCGGCGATCGATGCGGTATTGATGATGACGCCGCGTGCGCCGTCAACCGGTTCCTGACGTGCGATGGCAGCAGCGGCCAAGCGGAGCACGTTGAAGACACCGGTCAGGTACACGTCGATCGTCGTCTTGAAGCCCTCGAGGTCCAGCGGTGTGCCGTCTTTGCCGACCAGCCGGCCACCGCTGGCCGGGCCGCCGTGCGCGTCAACTGAGATGCGCAGCGGGCCAAGCGATTCCGCCTCGGCCAGCGCTGCCTGCACGTCTTCGGTGTTGGTCGCGTCGGTGCGCACGTAGCGGGCGTCGAGCTCGCCGGCCAGCTCCTTGCCTTTGTCGTCGGCCAGATCGGCGATGACCACCTTGGCGCCCGCGGCGTGCAGCCGCCGAACAGTGGCCTCGCCGAGGCCGCCGGCGCCGCCGACAACGATCGCCGAACTACCGCTGATCTGCATCGGTGTTTCCCTTCTTGCAACTCTTACTCTCGAAATGAGAGAATAATATTCTCATATCGCCGCGGGCGCCTCAGCCCTGCTTGCCGAATGGAGATCAGCCGTGCCTGAAGCCGTCATCGTGTCCGCCCTGCGCACGCCGATCGGCACCGCCCGGAAGGGAACGCTGCGAGACACGACCGCATACGAGCTGGCACATCACGTGGTCTCGGAAGCCGCCGCCGACCTGGACTCGACGTCGGTCGACGACGTGATCCTCGGCGAGGGTCTTTACGGTGGCGGTGTGCTGGCCCGTCACGCGGCAGTGACTGCGGGGCTGGAGTCCGTGCCGGGCCTGGCTCACAACCGGCATTGCGCGGCCGGCCAAGCCGCGGTGCAAAGCGCCGCGGCAAGCGTGCGGGCCGGGATGGATCAGCTGATCATCGCCGGGGGTGTCAACTCCGCGTCCACCTCGCCGCGGTCGCGACTGCAGGTCGACGGTGAGTGGGTCGACTGGTTCCCGCCGACGCATCCCGACCGGCCCGACGCCCCGAACATGGACATGTCGATCACCGTCGGGTGGAACGCCGCTGTCGCCGCGGGCGTGAGTCGCGAGGAGATGGACGCCTGGGTGCTGCGATCGCACCGCAACGCGATCGGCGCGATCGACGAGGGCCGCTTCAAGGACGAGATCGTCCCGATCGAGACCCCGCACGGGCTGTTCGCGGTCGACGAGCACCCGCGCCGCGACACCACCATGGAGAAGCTGTCGGCACTCAAACCGCTACACCCCGAGATCGAGGGTTTCTCGATCACCGCAGGGAATGCCTGCGGCGCCAACGACGGTGCCGCCGTGCTGACCATCGCCAGCGACCGGTTGGGCCTACCGGCACTGGGGACCATTCGGGCCTGGGCTTCGGTGGGAGTCGACCCCGCGGCGACCGGCCTGGCCCCGGTGCAGGCCATCCCGAAAGCTCTTGCTCGAGCCGGCCTTTCAATCTCCGATGTGGACTTGTTCGAAATCAACGAGGCATTCGCGGCGATGTGCGTGGCCACTATCAAGCTGCTGGACCTGGATCCCGATCGGGTGAACGTCAGCGGCAGCGGCTGCTCATTGGGACATCCGGTGGCGGCCACCGGAGCCAGGATGCTGGTCACGCTGGTACACGAGCTGCGCCGACGCGGGGGCGGCATCGGGGTCGCGGCGATGTGCGCCGGCGGCGGAATGGGTTCGGCCACCGTCATCGAAGTTCCGGCCGCTTGATCGGCTACCGTGCCGATTGACCTATCGGCAACAACCCCAGGGAGACTCATGCCATCGCGATCAAACAACGAGGTTCTGGTCGTCATCGGCGTCGGCGGAATGGGGGTGTCGATCGCCCGCCGAGTTGGAGCCGGACGGACGATCGTGCTGGCGGACATCAACGCGGCAGGCTTGAACGCCGCAGCAGGCGCGCTTACTGACGACGGTCATCAGGTGCTGACCCGAGAAGTCGACGTCACCTCCCGCAGCTCGGTAGCCGCAGTCGCCGAGACGGCCCATGCGGCCGGCCGAGTTACGGCGATCGTTCATACCGCAGGGCTTTCGCCGCAACAGGCCTCGGCGGAGGCGGTACTGGCGGTCGACCTGCTGGGTGTCGCGCTGACCATCGACGAGTTCGGTCGTGTGATCGAGCCCGGCGGCGCCGGTGTGGTCATCGCGAGCATGGCCGGCCACATGCAGCCTGCGCTTGGTCCGGCTGTCGAGCGCCAGTTGGCGAGCACACCCACCGACGAACTGCTCGGCCTGGAAGTATGCTCGAATATCACCGACAGCCGGATGGCTTACCCATTTGCCAAGCGGGCCAATCAAATCCGGGTGGCTGCCGCGGCCGGAGCCTGGGGCGAACGCGGCGCCCGGATCAACTCCATCAGTCCCGGTATCATCTCCACGGCGATGGGTCGATTGGAGCTGGGCAGTGAATCCGGCGCGCTGATGAGAGCGATGGTCGACAACTCCGGTCTTCGACGCCTCGGCACACCTGAGGACATCGCCGCTGCCACCGAGTTTCTGCTCGGACCGGCAGCGGCGTTCGTCACCGGCACCGACCTACTGGTCGACGGCGGCGTGGTCGCCGCGATCCAAACCGGCACAATCGATTTGGCTAAAGCGCTCGCCGATCGTTGACGCCGTCCGGTTCAGCTAGTCGACCGACTTTCCGGTCGCCGCAGAATAGCCGGCGCGGAAGCCGAAAACCATTGCCGGACCGATGGTTCCGCCGGCACCGCCGTAAGCGCGCCCGGTCACCCCGCCCATCGCATTGCCGGCGGCGAACAGACCCGGTATGGGTGCGCCACTAACATGCAGCACGCGGCCGTCGCGGTCGGTGCGCGGTCCGCCCTTGGTTCCCATCGCGCCCACCGACACCGGGACCGCGTAGAACGGAGCGGTATCAACGGGGCCGAGCGTCTTGCCGGTCAGCGTCGTTGCTCGTTCGTCACCCCAATAGCCGTCGTAGGCGCTTGAGCCGCGGCCGAAGTCGGGATCAGCACCGGCACCGACGTTGCCGTTCCAGGCCTCGATCGTGCGGTTGAGTCCGTCGAGTGCGATGCCGGTTTTGGCGGCCAGCTCGCCGAGATCCGCCGATTCGCGGAACCAGTCCGGAATCGGATCTCCGGGCTCGACGCCCAAAAACCCGTAACGCTTGAGGTGAAGGGAGTCGAACACGATCCAGGCCGGATCGTTGATGTAGCCGTCCCGCGGATCGAGGTAATGGAAAGCGCCGGCCATCGAGTTGTAATCGCAGGCCTCGTTGACGAACCGCTTTCCGGCCCGGTTGACGATGATGCTGCGTGGGCGAGTGCGTTCCAGCCGCACGCTGCGGCTGCGTTGTTGACCGTCGATCGTGTCGCCCGGAATCTGCACGATTGGCACCCACCATGCTTCGCCCATGTTGGCCAGATCGGCACCGTGGGCCATCGCCATCCGCAATCCGTCGCCGGTGTTATTGGGCGGCGAGACAGCACCGTGCATCGGACCACGCAGAAAAGCGTTGACCAACGTCGGATCCCATTCGAAGCCTCCGGTGCCCAGGATGACGCCGTGACGAGCATGCACGGCTAACTGCCGACCGCCGCAAGCGATCCGGACCCCGACGATTTTCCCGGCTTCGGCCAGCAGTTCTTCGGCGCGGGCATTGGTCTGCGGTGTCGCGTCGGCATCGAGCAATCCTTTGATCAGCCCGGCGATCAGCGCCGTACCGGCCACACACAGGTCGGTCGTCTGCTCGTCGATCGCGGCATGCAGGCGTGCCCGGGTCTCGGCGTCGAATCCGACGTTCGACCAGTCCGCCGGGAACGACGTGATCCGGTCACGCCACTCGCCGAGTTGGTTCAGATCGAACGGGGCTGCGCTCAGCGAGCGTCCGCCGCCCGGCTGGCCGCCGGGCAGCTCCGGCTTGTAATCGGGAAAGCCGGTGGCGATCTCGAAACGCAAACCGCTGTGCGCCTCGACGAAGTCGAGCATCGCCGGGCCGGTTCGCACGAACGTCTCGACGAGCGCGTCATCCATCGATCCGAGCGACTGCGCTCGCAGATAACTGAGCGCATCAGCGACGGTCAGTTCGCCGTCGGGGGAGCGGTTATGCGCAGGGACCCACACCACGCCACCCGACACCGCGGTGGTGCCACCGACGGTCGCGGCCTTCTCGTAGACGGCCACCGAGGCGCCGTTGGCGGCGGCGGTCAGGGCAGCCGTGAGAGCGGCGCCTCCGCTGCCGAGCACAACGACGTCGACTTCATGGTCCCAAGACGGCATAAACGTGCTTCCTTCCTGCTCGGGTCAGTTGAGGATCGCCGATAATTCCTTGGCTGCCTTGACAACTGCGTCCTTGCCGCGCATCACCACGTCCTCGCGGTGCGAGATCAGGTTGATGCAGGTCGGCGGTGACGGCGGGTCGCGTTGGACCGCGACGGCCAAACCATAGGTGTTCGGCTCGATCTCGCCGTGGGTGATCACCCACCCCTGCTCGCGGGCGCGGGCGACCAGGTCGCGTTCGTCCGGGCGTGGGGGCAGGCACGCCAGCAGAGCGATGCCCGCGGCGCCCCGATCGAGGGGGTAGCGGCTGCCCTCGTGAAACGCCAGCTGGTAGGCGACCTGAGTGGGAACGATCACCGCGACGGCCACCTGCTGATCGCCCTCGGCCACCAGCAGCGAGACGGTGGTGCCCAGGTCGTCGGCCAGGGCGCGCAGGGTCGGCACACTCAGCTGGCGCACATTGCGGTCGAACGACGCACCGAGAACCGCCAGGCTCGCAGCCGGCCGGTAGCGGCCGTCTTCCCCCTTGGCGACGAACCGGAATTGGGCCAGCGTGCCCAGCAGGCGATAGGCGATCGTCCGATGCACGCCGACGCCGTCGGCAACCTGTTGCACGGTCAGTCCCGCGGGAGCATCAGCCACCAGTTGCAGCGCATTGAGCCCCCGGGCCAGCGTCTGCGAACCGGGAGCCGTAGTTGTCGGGGCCTCCCGCATGTCAGCGCTGGGCTTCCCTTGACAGAGAACGGCCAGAGAGTGATGCTCTATACATAGTGCACATTGATGTGCGATTTTAGCACACATAATTGACCGAAAACGAGAACTAAATTTCCGCAGGACGCCAAGAGAGGAACAGGTGGCCGAGCACGAGAGCGTGTGGAGTGATCTACAGGGCGTCCCATTCGTGCAGGGCTACCTCGACGCCGGTGGTGCGCGAACCCGCTACCTGCATGCCGGCGATCCGACCAAACCGGCGCTGATCCTGCTGCACGGCTCCGGTGGCCACGCCGAGGCGTATGTCCGCAATCTAGAGGCGCACGCTGAGCATTTCTCGACGTGGTCGATCGACATGCTGGGCCACGGCTACACCGACAAGCCCGGTCACCCACTCGAAATCGGCCACTACGTCGAACACCTGCTGGCCTTCCTGGACGCGATCGGCGTCGAGCGCGCCCACTTGTCCGGTGAATCACTCGGCGGCTGGGTGGTGGCCCGTGCCGCCGTCGACCATCCCGACAAGGTCGACCGGCTGGTGCTCAACACCGCCGGCGGCTCGCAGGCCGACCCCGAGGTGATGCAGCGGATCATCACACTGTCCATGGCGGCCGCCGAAAACCCGTCCTGGGAAACCGTGCAAGCGCGCATCAAGTGGTTGATGGCCGACAAATCCAAGGATTACGACGACCTCGTCGCGAGTCGGCAGCGGGTGTATCGCCAACCGGGTTTCGTCTCGGCAATGCGCGACATCATGGCGTTGCAGGATCCGCAAATCCGTGCCCGTAACCTTTTGGGCCCGGACGAATATGGGTCGATCACCGCGCCCACACTGGTGTTGTGGACCAGCGATGATCCGACCGCCGACGTCACCGAAGGCCGTCGCATCGCCTCGATGATCCCCGGCGCGCGCTTCGAAGTGATGCCCGGTTGTGGCCACTGGCCGCAATACGAGGACGCCAAGACGTTCGATCGTCTGCACATCGACTTTCTGCTGGGGCGCTGACGGTGGCCCGTCACCAAGAAGTCCAAGATCTGGATGTCGACGTTGTCGTGGTCGGCGCGGGCCCGGTCGGTCTGACTCTGGCCAATATCCTTGGCCTGCAAGGCGTTCGCACCCTGGTGGTGGAGGAACGCGAGTCGCTGATCGACTATCCTCGCGGGGTCGGGCTCGACGACGAGTCGTTGCGTACCTTCCAGGCGATCGGTCTGGTCGATCGCGTCCTGCCGCACACGGTGCCCAACCAGATCCTGCGTTTCGTCGACGCCAAGCGTCGGGTGCTCGCCGAAATGGCGCCGCCTGACGCGCAGTTCGGCTGGCCTAGACGTAACGGCTTCGTGCAGCCGCTGGTCGATGCCGAGTTGTTAAAGGGCTTAGACAGATTCGAGCACGTCGAGGTGCGGTGGGGTCGCCCGATGACCTCACTCGCTGTCGCCGCGGGTGCGGTGACCGTGGAACTCGACGGCGAGTCAAAGAGACTGCGGGCGCGCTATGTCGTCGGCTGTGATGGCGGGCGCAGCCCCACTCGGCAGATGATGGGCGTGTCTTTCGACGGCACCACCTCGCCGACGCGGTGGCTTGTCGTCGACATCGCCAACGATCCGCTCGGACACCCCAACAGCGAAGTCGGCGCCGATCCGCAACGCCCTTACGCCTCGATCTCGATCGCACACGGAATTCGCCGGTTCGAGTTCATGATTCACGCCGACGAGACCGACGAGCAAGCGCAGGATCTGGCCTTCCTGGCGCGCATG
>Ga0224555_1002157_pt1 | contig 24117 bp, 15 predicted proteins | sample 714S23034metaG_FD_180687 | JGI IMG/M metagenome (GOLD analysis project Ga0224555, IMG submission 180687) | Peat soil microbial communities from Stordalen Mire, Sweden - 717 S2 30-34 | ecosystem: Environmental > Terrestrial > Soil > Wetlands > Peat | place: Sweden: Norrbotten County, Stordalen...
CGGGATACTTGTGAGATTTTCGAATGAGGTGCAGAACAGTCAGCATGTCGTCGGCGATCGCTGAATCGACACCCCAGAGATCTCGCGGGTCCCATTTTCCGTTCTCGTCTGCGTTGTGCCATGCCAAGAGAAAATCCGCGACGCGACGCGCCTGGCCACCGGTCTGATTACGTGCGATATCGAGTAGCCGCGCGACTGCGCTGTAGTCGTCCTGGCCTTTAAAGCGCAATCCCTCCATGGGTCATATCCTCGAATTCAGAATGTCTCTGTTCACTACATATAACAGGTGAGTTGGACACCACCCTGGAAGACGCTGAACTGTTGGTCTCCGAGCTTGTCGGCAGGCAACAAAAACGACGGCAGATCCATTTGCTGCGCGATCTACATCAATTCTGTCGTAAGCCGCAGAAAACAAATCCACAACTCGTCATTACATCCTTTGTTTACGATTTCCGATTTGCAAATTGTAAATTTATTTGACACAATACTGTTGTTCATGCTTGGTCAAGACATAGCGGTGCTGCTTAAGCTCTCCCTCCAGGAGGGACCGCGCGTTTTGTCCAAAAAACTCGCCGACGAGCTATTTCTCTCCACTGCGGAGATTTCAAAGTCCCTGAATCGATGCAAAGACTCGGGCCTTCTCTATTGGTCCGACATGGAAAAGAGGGTCAATCGATCGGCGTTGCTGGAATTCCTCGCTCATGGAATGAGATATGCTTTCCCCCCGGTCAAAGGCGGAATGGTGCGGGGAATTCCAACTGCGACCGCTACGAAGCCATTGAACTCACAATTCCTGGATGATAGGGAACCACCGCCAGTGTGGCCGTATCCGGAAGGTACGGTTCGAGGACTTTCGTTCGCACCTCTTTTCAAATCTGCGCCAAAAGCAGCACTCGCCGATAGCAGGCTTTATGAACTCTTAGCTTTGTGCGACGCCATACGTGGCGGAAGAACCCGCGAGCGAGTGCTTGCCATCGAGCTGCTGGGAAAGGCTCTCAATACCTGATCCCAACTTTGCCTTTCTGCAACAGGCCGCCACGAAGCTCGGCCCATTGCTGAATGAAGTAGTCTTCATCGGTGGGGTGACTTTTGGATTGCTGATGACCGACGATCGCCGAAAGCTCCCGCCATTGTACGAACGTGGCTGGACCGAGTCTTGGAGATATTTGCTGGATCTGGTATGCGCCACGTTTGATCTGCTGCATCTGCTTGCGCTTGGTTATGCGCTTGCCGACGGCGGAGTTAGGCGAAGCCGGCGAATACCTGGCAGTGTCTGATGCCTCTCTTTGTTCCATCTCCACTCAATGAGCTATAAACGTCGCGAACGGTCGCATATATGTGTATAATATGACTTGTTATGAGTCGAACATCTCCATCCTTGTTGCCCCGGATCTCCCGTCTCGTGGAGGACTATGGCGGCAATCTGAAGCTGGCCCGTCTGCGCCGTAAATTTTCGGCTGAGACAGTGGCCCAGCGGGCAGGAATTTCGCGCAAGACGCTGTCAAGAGTCGAGCAGGGCGATCCTGCGGTTGCTCTCGGGATATACGCTCGTGTGATGCAAGTGCTGCGGCTGGAGAGCGATCTCGAGAAACTGGCTGCGGATGACCTTCTCGGTCGCAAACTACAGGATGCCAGATTGGCGACCAGGCGCAGAGCTCCAAAGCGCTCAGAGACATCATCGTCGCCTGATCGTGATCCCGGTAGCCAGGACGGGCTCTGCTGATGGCCCGTTTCGATACTGTTCAGGTATGCCTGGACCTTGAGCGCTTCAAGCAACCGGCCCTGATGGGCGCGTTGCATTGCCAGAGCAGCGGGGCCGGGGAGATTTTTTCCTTCGAGTATGAACGCGCATGGCTCAAAGGGCCAGAGGTTTTTGCATTTGACCCCGACCTTGCACTGGCCACTGGTCACCAATACCCCGGCCCCAACCGCGCCAATTTCGGCATTTTTCTGGACTCGTCTCCGGATCGGTGGGGAAGAGTATTGATGCAGCGACGGGAAAACATGCATGCGCGGAAAGAGAAGCGAAAACCGCGCGCACTCTCCGAGTGGGATTTTCTGCTAAGCGTTCACGACCAGACCCGCCTGGGAGCGTTGCGCTTTCGTGCGTTGGAGGATGGGCCCTTTATCGACAGCGACGTACGTTTTGCTGCGCCGCCGATTGCCTCCCTGCGTGAGTTGCAGGCGGCCAGTTTGCAGTTTGAGCGGCATATCGATGAGGAAGAGCATCCGGAGTATGAGCGATGGCTTACGCAGCTGTTTGCGCCTGGAACTTCACTCGGCGGCGCCAGGCCCAAGGCCTCGGTCCGCGATGAAGCAGGCTGTCTGTGCATGGCCAAGTTCCCGAGCCGGCAGGACACCCGCGATGTGGGCGGTTGGGAGTTGGTCGCGCATCGGCTTGCGGCAAAGGCGGGCATTCGTGTCCCGGAGGCAAGGCATCTTCGATTGTCAGAGAGTTCGTACGGGACCTTCCTGGTAAGACGCTTTGATCGAACTGCGTCGGGAGGCCGGCTGGCATTCGTTTCAGCCATGACCCTCACGCAGCGGGCCGATGGCGAGGCCGGAGCCAGCTACCTTGAACTGGTTGATCTTCTCCAGACGCGGGGCGCGAACACCCATGCCGATTGTGAGCAATTGTTTCGCCGTGTCTTGTTTAACATCCTGATTCACAATACCGACGATCATCTGCGCAACCACGGGTTCTTCATTGACGAACAGGGCATTCGGCTGTCGCCCGCCTACGATATGAACCCGTCGATCGACCGGGCAGACTTGTCTCTGGCGATCAACGAGGTCGAGACAGACTGCGATGTCTCGATTGCGATGGAGGCATGCAAGGACTATGGGCTGACTCCAGAACAAGCGGGGGGCGTGTTGAAGCAAGTGCGGGCGGCGGTTGCTGGATGGCGAGGCCAAGCAAACAGGCTGGGTATTCCGGAAGTGGAACAATCTCTGATGGCGACCGCATTCCAGACTTGATCCCGGTCTCGCAAACTGAAGAGACTTCGCTCGTGGTGGGAGTTGCCGCAGGGCTGCGTCACCCTCCGTAACTTAAAAGGCAATCTCCATCCAGTGATGGCCGAGGGAGAGCGGTCGGAGCGCCAAACCCAGCCCACTAAATAGGCAGGGCTGCGCAAAGGGCTCTCCTCCGCATTTTCGACTATACAGAATCCTTCTTATCAGACATTCCCACGCTCTTTGGCCTTTGGATAGTTTTGGCTCACCATGCGCAAAATCCGTAGTCCATCGCTCGAAGGGATCGGAACGAGATTGACGATGCCGAGTACAAAGTTGCACAGTGCAATCTGCCCCCCGATTCGGGGCACAAACAGGAACGGCAGTACCAGGCTCAGGTTGAACAAGGGCCCGGCAGCGGAGATTAGAACCTCATCCCGGCCGCAGCGGGCGGACGCACGCAGGGTGTACGCACCGCCCATGCGGAGCCCGAACTCACGCACCGGTACACCGAGGGCGGTCGCGGCTAGCATGTGCCCTGCCTCATGAAAAAGCAGGCTTCCCATCATCAAGGCCCCAGCCGGGAGACCAAGGCGCCAGCCGAATCCGCATATCCAGATACCTAAGAACGCACAGACGGCCGGGATAAGCCAGCCTGAGCGGTGCATACGGAACGGAATTTTTTGTCTGGACACGGCGCCACCAACACTTGGAAGGTGATGAGCATGCGCAGCTCATCGTGTTTGAGCGTATGAAGGTGTGCTTTCGAAACACAATGGTTGGAGAGCAAAAAATGGAGCCCTGCCTGCTTTTCTGTTGCTTTCTCGGTGCCTCGCAGCAAAGGGCCGAGGAATCGCCGCCCTTCGGGGAGGCCCCTCAAGTCTGTCATGTCATTGAAAACAATCGCCCCGCTCCCTCGCCAGTCTTCAAAGGCGGCGAATTGCAATATTCGCCTTATATTCGCCTATACTTGGCGAGTGGACAACTTCAGAGCGACTCACCACCGTGTGCTGATGAACTTCATGGTGCGCCCGGGCGGATGGCATATTTCGTTTCTGGAGAAGGATTGCCGAACTGTGTTGCCACTCAAGCTCACCTTCGCCAACGAAGGCAAGATTCGTGCCATGCATGATCGGTGCGGGTCGCAGCTCCTGGAGGACAAGCAGGCACTAGAGCACGGCCTCAACACGGGACGCGGGAGCTGCTGGCTCAGTTTGACCGAGCAACAATATCAGGCGCTCCATTCGAAACGACGATGACCGAAGCAGTATTTCGAACTGCAAACGTTTTCATGAAGCCGGCGATCCTTCGGCGCTTTACGGTGGTATTGAGCCGGACGCCAAGTCGCTTCTGTGGATTCCTTTGGTTGGCAAGATTGCTGCACCGCCCATTACAGGGGCCAAGCGGCCGTCTCAACTAAGAGTGCAAGGCATCACGACATACCTGTAGGTGAACGGACCACCGCAGTCGCCTGGCCGGAATCCAACCGCAGATTGAGGATTCCGGAACGAGAATAGTATCCTGGGCGAGCTTTCGGTCGCTCTCAGAAAGTCACAGAGAAAGGATGCGTTGTAAGCGGCGGTAAAGGGCTCGCCGTTAAACTCAATCTCGATGCACTCTCTGGCTTCACCATACTCGGAACTCGCCGCCGAAACCTCGAGGATGTTCTCATGGATCTGTATCTTTACTGCGCTCTTGCGAGAATCGGCGAACTGCATTGTATGCTCTATGGCATCCAGGAAGGGTTGGCGACCAACTTTGACTTCCCTTCCCTGCTCCGTCGGCAAGACAGCCTCGTAATTTGGAAAGTTGCCGGTCACCTTGCGAATCGACAATAGTCTGGCGCCGGCGGTAAAGGAGATGCGCTTGTCGTCGACAGCTACCGCGATCTCGTTGTCCCCCGCGGCGTCGGTCAAGGCGATAAGCGGGTCGATGGCGCCGCGCGGGATGAGGATGGCCAGCGATTCCGCGGAAGCACCGGACAGCTCAACCAGTGCGAGCCGATTGCCGTCGGTGCTTACGATCCGAGTGTGTTCTGGACCCAGGTCAAGCAGCAGACAATTGAGCACGTAGCGGCTGTCTTCAGGGCTGATTGCGAATTTGGTGCGTCGCAACACGGCGGCTAGGATGTCGGAGTCGAGGTGGAAGATCGGCGCGCGAGCCGGCCTGGCCTGTGGAAACACGTTCGGCGCAATCCCGGTGAAGAGCGTCTTTGAGCACCCTGCTCGAACGGTGATCGCATTTAGTTCCGACGCCGAGATCGCTATCTCGCTGTCTGGCAGCAGACGCACATAATCGTGCAGTCTGCGGGTCGGTAACGCAACACGGCCGGACGCGTCGACTTGAGCGTGGAAGGTGGATGCGAGCGATTCGTCGTGATTTGTTGCCTGAAGCGACACCAGGCCGAAACCGGCAGTCGAATCGAGCAAAACATGTGTCTCGATCAGGCTGCCGGAGTTACGGGGCGTAATGGAGAGTGCCTGGGTGAGTTCAGCAAGCAAAGCGCGACGAGCCGATCGGATGGCAAAGAGCACGCATATCCTCCTCGCCGAACAACTCGCAATCCAAAGCCTTGCCAAGGAACGGCGCATTGCATTTCAGGGTATGGGGAAATTCGGCCCAGACACAAGAGCAAGTGAGCAAAGCTTTTGTATTGACGCCGACGTGCGGGTGGAGTAACCCTTCACTTCTCTATATATCGCTCAGACATATCCTCTCGGACGCTGCGCGTCCGCCGAATATCCGCTACCTCAGATTCCCGCTCAATCTGGCCGAGATTATCTGCTGCATAGCTCAAGCCATGTGCCACGGATACGCGGTGAAAATCCGGCTCTCCGATGGCTCCAGACGCAAATGACTCGGGGACCCTCAGTCTCATTTCCAAGAGGGGCCACTGTGTTCGAGCCTGCGAGAGAACGCTCCGATATACGTCAACATTTTTGCCACCACCTGACAGCAGGTACGGCATCCCTTCCGTCCAAGCAGGGGAAGTCTCGTATCGATATGTCTTCGTCGCAGCAATAAGTCTCCTCATGGTTCCGAAGAGCTTGTCAATGACATACTCCTGGACTGGATCTAGCCTCCCAGACGGAATGCTTAATTGGGACTCGAATTTGCGGACGTCTAGACTAGCGAAGTTCTCCTCCCAGCTTTTGCGAACAACCTGGCAAGCGTCGGCCCGATAGGCGAGGAGAATGTGGGTTCCGAGAAGTATCACGGAGGCCTTATGAATCAAGTAGCGATTGTCGCCATCCACCGAAGTGACGTGAAAAACGACTATATCGACCGTTCCTGCCCCCACGTCGACGAGCAAGTGAAGGTCATCCCTGCGTTGTGCAGATTCCACATACGACATGATCTGAGCCACGAACTCTGGAAATGCCTGCACCCTCACTTTGTCCATGCTCCCAGCAGCCGTGGCCGCTGTTCCAGTTCGTGCAAGTACCTCCTTTGCGGTCTGGACGGAGATAGCATCTCCGGATGCACCAAGATCCCAAGCAGCCAATGCTATGTCACGATATTGATCACAAATCTCGGGGTTTTCCCACGGGTCAGTTGGCAGACCTACGTTCATGAACCACTCGATGTCAAACCCAGAGAAGACACTGCTGTATTGTGTGAAGAGCCACGCCCTGGCGTAGCGGGTCACAAGTGCCAGGAATATGACCGCGTTGATCTTGCTGCTAAGATCATGCGACTTTAACAGAGCGATTTTCAAATCCGCACAGACACCTCCTCCGGCGGCCACCCCAAGCACACATGTACCATCTGGCTGAATTGTGAAAACACCGGGAAGGAGAAAGGGTGTGCAGTTGGGAACCGCTAGATCCCAACGAACGACATACGTCATTTCACGAAATTGAACGCAGACCTTTGTGAACGCGGTCCCGAAATCAAGTCCGACGGTGCACTGCGTTTTGCCGCGACGTTGGCTTGGCTGTATCGCGAGGGCCGCTCCCAGTCGCTGCCAACTTTGATCAGGCTTACTTTCGGCCTGCTCATGACATATCGTGTACTTGGACATTTCAGGCGCGACAAATTGCCGGGTCTTTGGGCGCTGTGATCGCGGCGATGACAACGGCCGCGTCTTTTGGTGTTGAGCGATAGCCTTTATGTTGCGGGAGTCGGAATTTGCATTCTTTGCAGGGACCATTTTGCCGGTTGTTGGCTTCGTAACCATTGGCATGACTGCGGGGCTTGGTTTATAAGGGATTTTCGCCTTGGAAAGACTCCGCTTCTCGGGCTGCGTATTGGGAGCCGCAATCATTGAGGCAGCGACCTTCGGCTGAGTAGTCACAGCCGGCCCTGTTTTCGGGGCAGCAATTGCTCCAGCGCGATGTGGCTCTGAAGAAAGGACACCGCCCGTCGCACTGGTAGTCTTTGCTTTTACGGGAGGCTTTGACTTTCCGCTCAAACCAGTATTGCCTCGTAGTTTCAAATTGTCGGCCGCCTGCAGCAAAGCACTCTTCCAATCGGCCATTGTCAGAGATTCCCTTCTACGAAAATAATCCCCTTGCCCACCGGCTCGCGTTTCGAACGCACCGTACTTGCTTGTTCAAGCTTTGCGCTCTGCAGTTCAAACCGCTCGGTCAATCGGTCGATTGCCCTTTCCGAAGCTATTACTAGCCCGCGGTTCCGTGGTTCATTCCCCAGGTTCATAATTCGTTGGCGTTCAGTAGCGACTTTGCGGTCCCGGTAGGCTTTAACAGCCTGAAGTTGGAATTGAATTCGATCGGTGTTTTCCGATTCCTTGCGCGTACCCTCTGCATCAAAGTCCTCTATCAGCAGGAACTCCATTTCCATCAGAGCGTTTGCCGCTTTCGATGCATCCAACTCGCCCGAGGCCCCCGGCCAGTCCCTCCCAAAGACGCGCGCAGCATTTACAACCTCAATCGAAGCTTCAGGGCTGAGCGGAACTTGTCCTACCAGATCCACCGCGCGCGCGCGTACCGCCTCTTCAGTTCTCAGTCCGTCAAAGGTCCATCGCTGAACGGCAAATGCATACGTTCCGGGTGGCGCTGCCACGCTTGACACGTGAATACTCGGAACCTTCACACAAATTACATTAACGGCACCTGACTCGTTACCAAGCTCTTCACTGATGAAGCGAATAAGCGGATGAAACTGACTAATCTGTTCATCTGAGGTGCTCCCAGACTTCACTTTGTTTTCAAATCTGCACCGCCTAACGCCACCTTCAGCCAAACGGCTGAGTCCTTGTAATCGCTTCGAAGCTATGAAACTGTCCAATTTTGCGCGAGTCGCCGGAGGAAGGGACAGTTCAACTTCATACAAGTCGTCTCCGGGTTGAAACCAACGATGGCCTGGAGCAGACTTCTCCAGGTAGTCACGAACATAGAGAAGAAGGTCATCGACCGTAATCTGACGCGAGAATTCCCGGGCTGCGTGCACTTTTTTCAAAATGTAATCACTGTGAGCAATAAGTTGTCCGGCTTGCTCCTCGAGTTCCTGTTCAGATTGATTCCGTTTCTCAAGTGCCAAAGCGGTCTGGCTGATCCGTTGCTCTTCTTCCTGGGGAGTGAGACGGCCGGTTAGAAGTTCAGCGGTGAGTTGCTGGATTTCATCACCCAATACAGCTTCCAACCCACCTAGCGCTCGCTCAAACAGATTCAAGCGCTCGTATAGGCGTTGAACAATCCGAGCGTCAATCGTTCCGGCGTATACGAAATTCAGAATGATGATTTTTTCGGCGGCTTGTCCAAGCCTGTCGATGCGTCCGATTCGCTGTTCCACCTTCATGGGGTTCCAAGGGAGATCGTAATTAATGAGAAAGCGGCAGAATTGAAGATCAACACCTTCGCTAGCTACCTCGGATGAGAGAAGGACGCGGATGCTGGGAGTCTCCTTGAACTGCTCGATCACCTCGGTCTTGTCTTCCCTCATTCCACCCATGAGCACTGTAGCCTCTATACCTATCTCACGGAGGCGAGCAGATAAGTAATGAAGGGTTCCACGAAAGTAGGAAAATAGAACTACTTTTTCCTCCGGATATCCAGTGAAAAAATTGCGCAGTGTCCGGGCGAGGCAATCAAACTTTGAGTCGTTCCTCTTAAGCTGCTTCAAGTCATATTTACCTCGAATCTCGTCTAGTAGAAACCGGCGGAATCCTGAGATGTGTCTCGGGTCAGTCTCAACGCCAAGATCCTCATAAAGGATCTCTTCATCGTTATCTTCTTGGCTCGCTTCTCGATCCTGAATATTCCACGATGCTGCGGCTGCATAAATGCAACTGGACAACTGCCGTTGCGGCGTGGCGAGGAGAAAGCCATCTGATACGTCGTTTTCCCAAGCATATTTCTTGACCGCTTCGGTTACCAGCGCATAAAATTCACTCTCCACGGAGGACATCTCAACGGAGGTGACGTTTGGCATTCGTACAACCTTGCGCTCTGTGACCTCGGCCTTCCGCGTTCGAGTCAATACTCGACTGAGAGAATTTACTCTTTCGATTCGGTCTGCAAACCTGACACGCTCCGCTTCACCCCATGGTTGGTCTCCCCAAGATTCAAGTTCGGCTATCAATAGCTCCAATTGCTTTGATCCGGACAGTATTGAATTGCCATGTGCTTTACGCAGATAATCATGGACGGACTCAGGTGAGCCATTCTTCCCCAGAGTCGCCAATCGCGCCTGTACCAAGGGTTCATTTGCAGCCAAGACATGTTGGAATTGCTCGCGGTACGCGAAGCTCTCTGGATCGACGAGGTTCAGGAGGGAAAAAAGGTCTTCGTTTTTTAGGTTGATCGGCGTTGCTGAGAGAAGAACGATGTGCTCAGCCACATCCCGCAAGAAGCGCCCTAGTTGATGAGTCGCGGTCGCCGGATTGCGCAGATAGTGCGCTTCGTCGATGATTACGAGATCCAGGAGCGGATCTTTCCCAGATGCGCTATTTAGGACTTGAGCCAGTTGTCGCCGTGACGACTCGCTTTCTCCTTGGTCTTCCCAGTCAAGCGGTGGTCTAACGCCTTGCATGCTTGCGATCATCGCCTGACTAGCAGGGAATTGTGGGAGGGGTCGTCGCAATTCGCTTGTTAATTCAGCGGCATCGACGATCGATGCTTCCACTCCAAAGCGATTGCGAAGTTCCAATCGCCATTTGTCACAGAGCATCTTGGGACAGACAACTAGGAGGCGCCTCGCGTCGACGCGGGCTCTGAGTTCAGTCCAGATCAGCCCTGCTTCAATAGTCTTGCCTAACCCAACCTCGTCCGCGATTAACAATCCCTTTGAAGGTGATTCCAAAAATGATAGCACCGGCTTGTACTGGTGGGCGTAAAAGTCGGTATTTGTGGTGTTCATGCTGTAGACGAGATCAGCAAGGCGTCCCGACAGCTGAATCTGGGTCAACCGTCGTCGCAACTCAGCTGCTCGGCCGAAGCGACCCGTTCGAATAGCTTCTTCGTCTTCGGGGGGCGGCGCCTCAAGAAACTCCAAGTCGAAATCCGCATACCATGTGGTGCTTCCAAAACGAACCTGGACCATCCACACACCGGCCTTCTCGCGCACACGACCTGTGCACGCTCCGACTCGTGCAGGATCGTTCTTGAGACGTACCTGCCTGCCTTCGGAATATAGAACGGCGGGGGTGTCGCTCTGGCCCAGGTTGTCGCTCATAATGACCCATCGTATTCGATGCTGCGGTCAGGAGCCAAGCCCAAAAGCACGTGGGTAAGGCTACAGGTCGGTGAGACTTATTGAAATTTCGATTGTTTCCCTTCGGGCGCTCCGGGGTTACTAGAACGAGCGGTGAGTGAAGGAATGTTCGACCGCTGTCCTCAAGTGGCGTTCCCTTAAGATAGAGCCACCTTCAACAACACTACAAAGGGCACGCGGGCTGTGGAACCGCTCTTAATCCTGGCTTCACATTCGTGGCTAAAGCAATACGCCATTCTGCGGTCTCTGAAACGTCGATGTTCACGTTAGCCAATCAATCGTATGGATTCCTATGGCTCTCTTGTTGAGTCCAATCGTGACTTCCCTTCCCTACCCTATTGGCAAGACTGGCTGGCAATTGTGGAACTTGCCTACCTCTCCGCAACTCGACAATCCACTGGCCCCGCAGCTGGAGGTTGCCCAGTCCGAAGGGCTACATGCCAGGCGCGATACAATCCTGAGAGGTCGCCCAGCTTTTCTGCCATGTGCTGAGTGCTTCCGAAATGACTTTGGATTTGAATCTCACCGATCTCACGCCGGCCGACTTGCTTGCGCTGCATTCCCAAGTGGCGGACGAACTCCGGGTTCGTGGCATCACGCGCAGCGCCAACAATCCGACGGGCGACTTGGCAGAGTACCTTTTCTGTAAAGCATTTGGATGGAAGCAGGCCGGCAACTCACACGCCAATATTGACGCCGTCGGTCCGAACAACACCCGCTATCAGATCAAGGGCCGCCGACTTACCCGATTCAACAATTCCCGTCAGCTGTCCGCACTTCGCGACCTCGACGGCGCTTACTTCGATTTCCTTGCCGGCGTTTTATTTGGCGAAGACTATAGTGTCATGCGAGCAGCGCTCATTCCGCACGCGATTGCATTGAAGCACGCCTCATTCGTCAAACGCACAAATAGTCATCGCCTTCTTCTGCGTGATGACATCTGGAATTGTCCCGGCGTCCGCGATGTGACGCTGAAACTCAGAGCAGTCACTTTCTAATTTGTGGTGGGTTTGGAAAGAAACCAGCAAAATGTGGGCCATCCGCCCTTTTTGAAGAAGCTGGTTGAGGAGGCTGGAAAATGAAAAAACAGATTGAGATTTACATCAGGAAGAGTGGCGATAGAAACCTGCTGATGTTCCATGTTCCCGCAGAGTTGAAGGAACAGCTTGTTCAAGGCATCAAGAACGGTAGCTTTGAGGCTGAGACTGTGAGCATCAATTTTGAGATGTCTGTTCTTCCGCAATGGCAGAGTGGAGAACTCCCTAATCACGTCCGACTTGAGGTGAATGAAATTACAGCAGGCTATGGAGATTGAAAACACTTGGGCGCCTCTGATCAAGCCGGCAGGTGGCCCACCCTGTCTCAGTCACCAGAGTTTCGGCGTCCAATCCTTGACGCACTGATATAGCGACAAGAGTGGGAGATCGCGAACCGCACACCACCCATGTTGTGAATGGGCGCGGCGTTGGCCCCGAGGGAATGCTGCCTCACAGTGAGAACCTATGCAGAGTATGCAGATTAACCTCGCACCGGAATTGACGCCACCGACCGCATAATCTTGTACTGGGTGAAACCATCCCGTCGCCGTCAGCACAACGCTCCGATGCCTCACACTGGTACGCCAGATTGCTTCTTTGGCTCCTTCAGGCTTGATGCAGACTGGCTACGTCATGTCTCGGAAGATAAAACTGGCTGTACGACTCGCTTCTACAGCATGTTTGTCGCTTGATCTGCTTGCCTGCATTTGAGCGAGCAGCTGCTTCGGCACACACTCCTGAAATTTCACGAGATATTCCTGGTCTAAATTAAACGACTCTAGACCGGCCGGCTCCGCCTCAAGCTGCTTCCGAAAGTCCAGCGGAAGGACGGCCTGGTTTATCCTGATCGACAGGTTGTCCGGCCTGCCCCCGCACGACGTGAACGCAGCGGCTAACTCGGAATTCGCGAGCAATCCCGCGAAGGTCCACCAGATCGTCCTTCCTTTCTCTTTTTCGGCCTCGACCACTAGGCCGTTCTCGGCCACACAATCAGTCTCATCGAGAGTCTGGTTAATTTCGGTAACAGCCCGCTTGGACCACTCCTCCTTGGGCCCGGCACCGAGTAGTATCCGCCGGACGGCCTGACACATCTGGTAGCTGAGTGGCTGACTCTCGCCAAGCCAGCGAGAACGGCCGATGTATTCGGAGGGCAACACATGGGCCGTCTTATGTTTGAAGTCTACGTGCGTTACCTGCCAGGCGCGTCCGCCAAGCGAAAGGACAGCGGGCTCGCCGTCTGATCGCCTAAAGGACAGCGGATGCACATTACCTAGGCTCCGTGGGCCTGAAAACACTGTAAAAACGGGCGGTGAGTCGAAGACAGACAGCAGCTCCATGAAGTTCTTGCCTCCATAGAGCCGCTCGCCTTCCGGTCCGATCCCCAGAATTCCGCCATCCTGCACCAATATTTGGCGCGAAACCATGTGGGTTAGCACGCTCTCTACATCGTCTTCGGTGAGTTGCATGGGGGCAAGGAGACTCAGCAGCCATTCCCTCCATGCACTCCTCCCGATTCCACCTTGCTGTAGCACCAGTGTCATCAACTGCTGTGCGACAACATGAAGCGGCTGCGGCGGCGGAGCCAACGGCTCAACATATCCCTCACGCCAAAGCAGAACGAGAGCACTTGCTTGCAAGAGGGCCGCCCGCGAGGTTGCCAGGAAGAGGCAGTTGCGCCGCGTGCCTGCTCGTCGGCCTGTTCGCCCCAGTCTCTGAAGAAACGATGACACAGTTCCCGGAGCGTCTAGTTGGATGACATGGTCAAGGTCACCGACATCGATGCCCAGCTCCAGCGTGCTTGTGGCTACAATCACGCAGTCTCGTGCATCACGAAACGCTGTTTCCGCGTCGCGACGCTGCTCCGCGCTCAACGAGCTGTGGGAGACGAACGTGGGAACACCTTCAGACCGCAGTAGGGTGGCCAGTTCTTCCGTCCGTGCGCGGCTATCACAGAACACAAGTCGCTTTTCACCCCTATGAAGAGTCTTCAGGACTTTGGCTGCATTCTGGAGGTTACCAACAAAGTCGATAGCGACGTCTGCTTCTGCAGTCGGAGCAGCAGGAGGCACCACAATGATGGATTCACGGTCTGAATCCCCGGCGAGCCAGCGCAGAAGCTCCTCGGGATTCCCGATCGTTGCCGATAATCCAATGCGCTGCATGTCCTGCTTGGTAATATGGCGAATGCGTTCAAGGATAGCAAGTAGATGCCATCCTCGGTCATCTCCCGCGAACGCATGGATTTCGTCAACGACAATCGCGCGCACCGATCCGAAGAAAAAGAACCGATCCGTCCGCCGAGAAATCAACAGTGCTTCCAGGCTCTCCGGCGTGGTCAGTAGGATATCCGGGGGCTCTGCGAGGGTCTTGGACTTCGCCGCCTGAGCCACATCTCCGTGCCAGAGGCCGCAGGTCCGGCCGACGAGCCTTGCATAGAACGAAAGCCGGTGTTCCAAGTTGTTCAGCAGTGCGCGAATCGGGCACACGTACAGAACTGAAAGTCCGCGCCAATCCTCTGACAGCATTTGAGACAAGAGGGGAAGAACTGCTGCTTCTGTTTTGCCCCCGGCGGTCGGCGCGAGCAACAAGCAATTCTTTCCTGAGAGCACAGGGTCGATCGCTCGCTCCTGAAGTGGGCGCAGCGATCTCCATTCCAGCGAATTGACTACATGATGCTGGACCGAGGGATGTAGCTTGTCGAATGCGCTCACAGACTCAACTCAATGTCATCCACAGTGGCGGCTTCCCGTTCGTCCAGGCTCATTTCGGCGCCAGAAAGCGTGAGTTCATAGTTCCGCCGCGGGTCAAAATCAGGAAAAATCTCGATGCGATCGAGAACCTCTCCAACAAGTTTCTTTAAGAAGAGTCGGGGAGCCAATCCCACCTTACCCCCGAGTCTGCCGGTGAGTGCGCGCGCTAACTCCTTCACGTAAGCGTCATCGGCAAATTTGCGTACTCGATCTCCGAATTCACTGCCGTCGGCAAAAAGGTCGCGGACTCGACAACCAACCTCAACCAACGCCGGCAGATCGAAGTTCCTGAGTCGCACCTGGACCGCACGAGGATTGTCAAACCGTGTCTCTGCTCCGAAATCAACATGCAAGCGCTGAGCAAGCGGAGGCAACTTCTGAATTCCTTGTGGGCCATCAAAAAATGCCGGCGTACCTGTGATTAGCAGATATAAGCCAGGAAACCGGCCACTGTGGACCTCATCAATCAGTTGTCTCAGTGCGTTGAGTGCCTTTTCCCTAACGTCACCACGGACTCGCTGCAGGGTCTCCACTTCGTCCAATACAACCACGAGGCCAGAGAAGCCACTATCTCTGAGCATTACAAGAAGCCCTTGTAAGAAACAGAGCGCACCGAAATGGTCCACGTCGCCCTTTATTCCGGCAGCCCGTTTGGGGGCTGCTGCAACATTCGGTTGTCCGGAGACCCATGCAAGTAACGCCTCCGCAGTAGCGTTGTCGCCCGCCGCCATTGCAGCACGATATCCCCGGAGGCTCGCACTAAAGGCTGGTGCGATCTGAGTGATCGAAGCCAGGCGCTTTTCCATTAACTCGGAGGTCTTCTCCAAGAGTTCAGCCTGATCCGGGGCACGGTCGCCTGCTTCAGCCAGAACATCTTCCTCAAGTGCAAAGAACCAAGAGTCGACAATGCTTCGGAAGGCCCCCTGATCCTGGTCCGCCGTCGAAAGACGCTCCATCAGTCGACGATAGACGGTTTCCAGGCGATGGAGTGGAGTCTCAGTTTCGCTGATCTGTACCTCAGAGACCGCGAACCCGTTGCGTTTGGCGCGTTCCTGCAACCACCGTGCAAAAAAAGTCTTTCCACTCCCATATTCGCCGCGGACCGCCTTTAGGACACCTGAGCCAGCGCGTGACGCTTCCAGTTCTCCGTCGATCGCGGACTCGAATCGATCCATTCCAACCGCAAGAAGGTCCAAGCCGCGGCGCGGAACTGTGCCTGCTCGCAGTGCATCGATAGTCTCTCTTCTTCGCTGTCGACTCACTGTCATGGTTGGGCACCCTCGTTCAGCGCAAACTGCTCTCTCAGTAGCGCCAGATTCAAGCGTACGGTTTGGGATGAATCTATAATGAGTACAGGGTACCCATCAACATTCAGAATTCTCTGTAGAGACGCCAGTATTCCGTCGACTCGAATCGGCGGAACCGCCAATCGCTGCGCTAACGCCGGCTTCATTTGCACACCATTTCGTTCGGTGAGCGCACGCACCGCTTGCTCCACCTGTTCTCTCTTCAGCCTGCCCCCAAATACTTCCATCTGCTGTACGAATACCTCTGATGCCAACAGTGCTGCAACAGAATCCCCTTGCTTTTCTATATCTTGGAAGAGTGGAAGTGGGGGACGTGCCGCGGCTTTTCCCTTTCGCTGCGTTATGCGCGGCAACGTCACCGACTCTTCGCCTGCATTATCGAGCCACCAATCAGGCGCGACGGTTGCCTGCACCTGCCAGCCTTCAATCTCCGTGAGCGATGGGGCGACCACAGAAATTGGCGCGAGGCACTCCTGCGGCGTCAGGCCACCGTGGTACCCCTGCCGACGATTGGGTGTATAGCGAAGAGACTCAATAGCCGGGGAGATGAAATGTTGACCGTCAGCGAGCACACGATGGCCCGCAACCACCAACTCGTCCCCAGAGAGGGGCTGATCAACCACGACTGAGCGCCAGCGATCTGACGCATCTTGTCGACGGATCAACTTCGATCCTTGATCAAGCACGTGCCCGTGATCACTGAGGAGAATCACTACCCGACCCGCGTCGCGGGCTTCGCTCAGTAACGCCCGAAGTACAGGCACCTGTTCCAGACTCCACCGAATTGCTAACTGCTCGGGCCCCTCGAGTGAATCGTCCACCACATTCACAACCGTGCCAACGACTTTTCGGTTTGGGTTCCGAATCTCCAGACGGACGGCTTCGGCGAGGTCGCCGCCGCTGGCTCCGATTTCATCCTTGTGAAATAGGACCGGCGGAAACGTGGACTTGCCGGCAGCACGGAGTTCTCCATGTTCCTCGAAACCTCGCTTTTCCATAGCCTGCCCACCAGAGACAAGAGATCCGCAGAGCAGGCTGGCTCGCGAGAATGACGTGATCGAAGGAAGGGCTGCAAGAGCAGATCCAAAGGAAGAGCCATCCACAGGGGCCCATTCCGGCCAGCCGTGCCTCACCAAGTCTGAACTCAGCTCACGCAACACGGCCCAACTCATTCCATCCATCACCACGACCAGCACGCCTGCGGGCACCTTCCGCGCGAGAGGTGCAACCACTTTCGCGAGAACGCTCTCGACAGGAATCGTTCTGGAGCCAGATTGGTCTGCCAATGTTGCAGTGGCCAGAAGCCCTGCAAATTCCCGATTTTCGTGCTCGCGCCTTACCGTTACCAGATTAAACAGACGTCTGTAGCTTCGGCTAACTGCCTCTGGCTCATCGCCAGCCAGCAATTTTTGCCTTGCCCAATCTACCCAAGATGCATCCGAAAAGTACTGTTCCACGGCTGCATCCAGATTTGCGGCAGGCTCAGCAGTTCGGTTCAACCAGCGAAACAATCGTACTGCCATCTCGGTTCTATCGCGCCGTCCGCGTAGTTCTTCCAGTTGGCGTGCGGCCTCGTGGGAACTAATCGCAGCAAATGCCAGCTTCAGATGGGCAGCATCGCCGCCGTTCAGTGCCTCGGCGAATTCAATCAAACGTTGTTGGAACCCGACGGGTGACCACTTACTCGCCTTGGCATACTCGCTCGCTCCGATTGCCTCCAGGATTCTATCCGCCTGCGCGAGTTTATCTCGCACCTCACTTGCTCTGCCCAAACCGCAGAGGCGGGTAGCCCATTGTTCACTTGCTTCGTTCCACTGGCGAATGAGGGTAGAACTGATAGGCTGATTGCCCGTATACCGCTCCAGTCTTCCTTGTGCCGTCCCAAGTGCCACACGTGACTGAGCATCCGTTGGCTCTTGACGCAGCGCACCAAGGGCTAGTCCTAGAGCCAAAGCTTCAGTTCCAAAACCAGACTCCATACTCTGGATCAATAGAGCCGCTATCTCGCCTAGGTTCAGCATGAACCAAGCTCGGAGGCTCCGACGAAGTGTCTCATCAAGCGACTGCCACCTAGCAGATGCAGAATCAGTGGCCAGCCATTCCAGGAGCTCCTGAACATCGGGACGCGCGTTTTCCAGCCCAAGTCTTTGGCTGACGACAACTTGCCAAACGGCATCCGGGGTCAAGACCCCGCTTGGCGCTGGGTTTGGTGCAGATTGCTCCAGTGCTTCCAGAGCCGCTTCTGCCAATTCTGGCTGCAGACGCAATGCCGGATCTACAAGTCTTGCCTTGAACCGAGCCATCAACAGGGTCCAAGGATCGACAGTGAACAGTCGTTGTTTGTAGAGCCTTGCCCGAACGTCATCGCCGACTTCGGTGATAGCAAGTGGAGTGACGACTATGAGAGGCGATGACGCGTCCTCAGACAACCGTTCGCGCAATGCCAACTCCGAGTCGCATTGGGCAACTCGCCATGTTTCTTGGGCAACGGCCACGGTCTCGCCGCCTTGCCATCGGCTGGTGCTGAAGATGCCGATCACTTCGCTCGGTTTTACCTTGGAGCGCAGTGGTTCGACTTGCGAGATTAGCAACGACTCTATCATTCGCTCTTCTTTACGATCCGCCAGGAAATCTCCAGTTCCGCGTCATCTGTCAATTCACGTTCAATTTCCTCACTGATGGACTTCCACCCTCCAAGTCCAGACGCATGCCGTGAGCCTGTCAGAACCTGCTGACCGGGTTGAAAAGGCGGAGGCGTCACTATAGGTGGTTCCGGCTGGAAAGGAGGAGATTGCAGGGGCTGTGCTGGCGGCGCTGGTCGGTCAAGCAAAAGTTTCATCGCGTCATCCAACCACCGTCTCACCACTCCATCGAGTGATGTAACGTGCTCGTCTGCTTCGAGTGCCTCCTGAATTTGGAGCCGCAAGCCCTGGGCCACAGAAGCGCGGGGCTCATCCTGAACCTGCCCGAGTCGCTCAAAGACATCAATACGGACCTGGTCGAGAGCCCGGTGGACTGGCAAGGCCTGTTTGAAAACCACACCCATCCCTGCCGGTGAGGTTTCCATCTTGGCGACACGAATTGCTTCGAAAAGATCCAGCGGTTTCCGAGTTTGCTGAATCGTAGCGCAAAGTGCATTCATCCTGGTAGCGGTCTTGAATCTGGCCAGATCGCTGCAGCCGCCACAGATCTTCGGGAGTGTTGAACTGAGCTTGCCAAGATAGTTCGCTACGTCGCCAGAGTGCTTCGACACGAGTTCACGGACCTCTGTATCCAGCTTCTGCAGGCTAGCCAGCTTGGGCAGCGGCTGCAATGTCACACCAAAGATGTGGCTGGTATAAGAAGCAACCTCTTCCCAAACTGCCTGCTCGGGCAACGCCTGTCTTTCCAGAAGCACTTCATTTCGCAAGCTTGTGAGGGATTCGGGCATCGGAATCCCCTGGAGAGTAAGCATTCGGCTCGCCTGGCGAGCATACGTTAGGATTACCAAGTTCTCCAGAACAGTCGGCAGCCCCATCGGGGTTGGCTCGTTCATCCACCGACGTAGTTGGCCGACGGTAGCCGTACGATTCGGTAATTGCGCCTCGCGCGGGTCGAACCGATCGAACCAAGTTGTCTTCACTGCAAGGAATTGCTCGGCGACATAGGCTAGTTCGAGTGGATCGAGAAGAGGTCGAAGCTTTTTCCGGACGTCGCGGTCTATTGCAACCCGGCTGTCGGGCGCTTCCATCGCCTCACATATTTTGTCGAACGCCTGCTGAACTAGTGCGTTCGAAAGTGTCATGTCGTCTTTGTTGAACTTCGGATGCGCGGAATATTGACCATCCAAAGCCTGCTCGATCAGATTGTCTAGCGCAGATCGGAGGTCAGCCGCAGCGGGGGGGCGAACTGTCACCGAAGCATCCAGCGACTGGAACTGTTGCTCCTTGTCCAATTGCAGACCTTCGTCGAGGATGCCCGTCTCGGCGTTCATCACACCATACGCCATTCGCAGCGCACGACGGAGACGTTCCTTCAATTGGTCGCGCTGATTCGCGAGCACCGTCTTTGCCTCAGCCCGATCGGCCAGCGACAAGTGAGAGCTGTATTGACGTAGGCGGTCATCATTGGAAAGCAGAAACTCCAAGACCACGAAGCGGCCCAGGTCCGTTTTCAGCCCTTCGCTAAAAAAGCACGGAAGCCACACCAGCGTCCGCGAGCCTTCCCGATTTGTGCGCCGGAATTGCTCTAATCGGTTCAGATCGTCAAACGGGGTATGGTGGTCGCGATCGAATGGGAAGTCAACGAGTACTCGCCAGATATCGCCATCGGACTGCAACGCGGTGTTATCGGCCTCCCAGACATTTGCAAATCGAAGTTCCACGTCGCGCGGCGTAGCACGCCAAGTTACCCGATAGGAGATTTCGAAAGTGCTTTCATATTTGATGCTCAACTCTTCAAAGAGGAGTTGCCGCACCTTCTGCAGTCGGTTGCCGGCATTATCTTCATGCTGCGCGTTTGCCAAAATGGAACTTGTGTCTACATCCGAAAGAGGTAAGCTGATGATCGGATCCACACTCGTTCCGGTGAACTTGACTACTCCCGTCTCGGCCGCCCATGCGCGGCAACGTTGCTCGACGACGGCGGGCTCCCCTCCAGGCAGCGGAACCTTAATGGTTCCATAGTTAAGTGCCGCCAACCTTCTTGCGGTCAACCCGTGAAGCGTCTCCGCCTCTGGTGCGAGGGCCGATAGAACAAGAGTACCAACGATGCGCTCATCGGTCCGAAATCGCCGAACCGCCGGGTCATCCAGCGACGCCTCAAGGAGTTGCTCATTTGTGAGGCCGGCGGAGCGCAGCAAAGCCGGGCGCAGTTTCTGTTCCCAGAGCTTCCGAGCCTTTTCAAACTGGTGCCGCAACTCCTGACTGAAAGCGTCATGCCCCTCCAGCATTGCAGAGAAGAGCGCGCCCACCGGAACAAGTTCTCCCAGCCTCATGCTGTCCTGGTTCTCAACCATTAACTGCATCATGATCTTCAGCGCTGTACGTTCTCTTTGGAGCGCGGACGAAACCACGACCAGCGTCTTCACCAGTGCAGGGCTGAATGGATAGAGTTGCTCAAAGTCTTCAATGTTACTTTCACTCGTTAAGAGAATATCCCGCACCGACTCCGGCGCCCGCCGCACCTGAGCGAAAGCCTGCTGAATCAGGAGGCGCGCCGTGTCGTTCTTGGGCTTCAAGATGCGATGACGAGCGATGGCGGCAAGATTGCGATCTTCGAGAGTGATCCTGCTGAAGCGAGCTTCGAAATACGCGAGAGCATCCTCAAAATTACGAACTTCCGCGCCAAGAGCATGTTCGCCCATAAGTGTGCGCAAATCCCGTTGCCGCGCAATGAAGCTAATGATGGGGATCGGTCGACTGCCGGCACCCGCCTCTACAAGCTTCACAAGTTTTGGTGCTTCCCGGTTTACGAAGGCGGTGTCGCCGGACCGGGATGCCAGCCAAAGGATCAGCTCGTCCAGGAACAGGATGACCCCGTCGTAGCCGAGTGACTTGGCATGTTGGCTCAATACCGAGAGACCATCGTCCAAACTGACGAAGCCTGCTGTTTCGCGAGCTGCAGGGAAAAGGCTTCGCACCAGCGCATCCACAAGCCGCGTGCGATCGGCTGAACCTCCGCCGGCACGGCAGGCTGTCTCAAAACTGGTTGTGTCCCAATCTCCCTCCATCGCGCCCCAGTCGTCGCTCGATGAGCCATTGAGTGCCTTAAAGAACGAAGTGTCTCCCATCTGGGAACGCAGTGTACGCGCGTTGGCAATCAGAGAATCGGAAGGGAAGAGTCCCGCGGGCGGCCGATCTGGATGGAGCTTCGTCACCAGGTCGTAATAGCCACCCAGCAGACGTTGCTCCACGCTGTCGGCGCCAATCATGTGATAGGGCACCAGCAGGAACTTCTTCCCCTGAGCCCAGCGGTTGTGCTTCGTTACGACTGGGGCAAGCTTCTCAATGGAGCGCGCCGCAGCGTTCCCCTGCAGGAGCAAGTACAGTATCGCCATGAAGTGGCTTTTGCCGGCGCCGAAGCTGCCATGGAGATATGTTGCCTTGCTCTCGTTTGAGGCGAGACCAGATTGCACCAGCGCCAAAGCATCGTCGAAGCATTTGGCCAACTGGTCGGTGACGACATAGTCCTTTAGCGCCTGATCCGGGTGATCAACAACCTCGGAGAGTTTCAGAACGAAGTCGCCCGGGTTCACGTGCTCGGGTAGATCGAAGAGATCTCTTAGTGTCGGGATAGTATTATTCGATGTCGTGCTCATTGCGTTCTCCTGCGGCCTCGCCGCCCAGGGCCAGCCGTCGAGTTCGGATGCCACGCGCGAACCGCTTCCGGAGAGAAGCCCAACTCCTGACATTGGCTTTCAGCAAACTGCGCGAAGTACTGCCCTAATCTCTCACCCGTCTCGGGGTCGAGGTCGTTGTGCCACTGAATTAGCCATGGTTTCAAATCAAGCACTCCAGCAAGGATGGGTTTCAAACGGTCTGGCTCCCATCCCTCTTCGGTTCTCATGCGCTGGTAATAAGTGGCGAGCGCGCGGGCTTGTTCCAGGTGGTTCCAGCCAGCCCAACCCAAAACGGGAGTCTGATCCGAGTCTCGCTCCAGGCCTGGATAAAGGATAAAGCGCTCTTTGGGAACGTCGAGGCCGCCGCGAAGCCGCCAGTAGTCCCCCTTCTGGAAGTCTTTTGTCACATACTTCGGTGGCACGGGAATGTTGACCTGCTGCCCGGCATCCTCTTCGCGCTGCAGCCGCCAGACCTCCTCCCATTCTGCCCGCTTTCGCAGCCCAGATTCGGTGTAACGTAGGGCAGGAAGGAAGGGAACAGCCTCAGGAGTCGCCAGGCGGGCGACAAACCCTTCCAGGTTCTCGATCGGGTTGCCGTTGTAGAGATCGGCTACAGAAACCCAATCAGCATCCCGCGAGAGAGCGTCGCGCATTTGGGCGCAGGAGACAAGCCTATGCTCCTGCCAGATCGGGTTCGCTTCCATGCGATCCAGCAGCCAGCTTTTCAAAGCAGCGGATTCCATCTCTCTCCAGGAGGGCAGATTCCAGCGGCGTTTGTACTCCGGGCGCTCGATCAGGGCAATGTCCCGGTTGGACTCGATCAGGGCTATCCGCTTTTCGACCAATTGGCGATAGGCCTCCGGCCAGTGAGATGGAATCTCCGTGATCGGTGTCGAATGGTGGCGTTCGAACCAAAGGGGCTCTTCATTGGCGCGGGCCAGCACAATTTCGAAGGCACGCTCGCCGAGGTTCAGATTGGGGACCTGGTCCGGAGGCAGCGTGAGTTCTTCATTCACAATGCCGTAGAGGCGGTAGCACTGCCAGTCCAGTTCCTCTTGAAGAGCGATCATGCGGCCGAGGTGATTCCACGCCTGGTCACGGGCGGTGGCGAGCAAGTCGTATGTAGGAAGCTGAGCAGCGCAGAGCTTCTCTGGAAGAAGTGCCGAACGGGCATCAACCTCAGCTTGGATCAGCCTCGTAATGGGGAGCGGTTTCTCCTCCGGAATCGGAAACTGTTTGAGCTTGGTGCTGTCAAAAGCGTAATAGACATCCCAAAGAAGCTTGCGAACACGTGCACCCTCCTTACCAACAGTGTCTCCGCCTTTAGGAAAGCAAATCTGCTTAAGCCAAAAGCACCCTGTTGATGAGTTGAGTAGCCCGAGGACTTCAAGCTGCTCATCCTCGGTCGCATCGGGAGCAAGCTTGATAACAGGCGCGGTTTGATTAAAGACCTTGCCGCCACGGTCTAAGACAAAGTGATTATGCGTGGCGATCTCACCATACGCAATCGAAGTTGGCGGGCTAAGTCTCTGGGGAGAGAGCTGGTGCCATGACCACCATGCTCTGCCTTCTGCGAAATACGTGCGTTGTGAAAATGTCGCTCGGTTCCCAAGCTTTGTCCTACAAGGCCAAAGCCATCGCAGAAAACCTTTGTCCAACTCTGGGGAAGTGTTGCTGGCACCATAGGGGAAGAAGACGGCTTCCGTCCTTGTTACGTGCCATTCCCTAAGACAGTCGCCTGCAATCTGTAATGAGAAAAGGGCGGGAGCAATGTTCCTTGCCTCAAACGTGCGCGGCGAAGCAACAAATGCTTCGTCTGCTGATGATCGTCCTATAACACCAATATCGGCTGTGACGCTTGCGAGCGTTGTTGAACGGCCCGTGTCCAATTGTTCCTTTAGCTCCGAAGCTCCACCGCCTCCGATTGCCCACGGATGGATAGAGAATATGTCACGCGGAGCATCGGCGACACTCACTCGATTTCCTTCAAAGCCGGGCTGGTCAATATGGTCTGCAATCTCGCGCCACACAGCAGCATTGGCTGGATCCTCTGGCACCCCCGTCTCTCCGCGAAT
>Ga0224555_1002158_pt1 | contig 24114 bp, 13 predicted proteins | sample 714S23034metaG_FD_180687 | JGI IMG/M metagenome (GOLD analysis project Ga0224555, IMG submission 180687) | Peat soil microbial communities from Stordalen Mire, Sweden - 717 S2 30-34 | ecosystem: Environmental > Terrestrial > Soil > Wetlands > Peat | place: Sweden: Norrbotten County, Stordalen...
GCAGTGAGGTGGCCCAGGAAGTGGACCGCCGCCGCGGTGTCCTGCAGGAATAACTAGGTCTCCCCGTCCTGCCTGCCCCAAAACTCCTCGCGCGCCCGCGCCGGAGACCGGCGCCGCTGCCGCCACTCACCTGTCTGCTGCCCCTCGCTAGTTCGCACACCTGTATTACGCCTGTCCGTATGCCTGCCGTGAATTGCCTTCATTCCGCCTTCGCATCGAGGTGTGAGGTTTTGTAGCTGAGAGGCCGTGAAGCATGCTTTTTCACCCGAGTCTTGATACTTTTGACACACTTTGCGGGGTATAGCGGGGACAAACTGCCCCTTAGTAACTCACGGGCAAAATGGAACATTCTCTTTTTTGAGTGGGCTAAATCCTGACCGGAACCAGGCTCGTTTCGCCTGCATTTTCCGGGGTCTGGAATGCATGCTCTTCTCAATACAAGCTGTCGCTGCCGGAATGATCTACACAGTCTTCCTGTTTCTTCCTATTTACTGATCAGCGTATTCTTCTCTTCTGCCTTATAAGAGGATTGAATAAGGGAGAGATTCCATGTTGCTCGCTCGTTCTCTTTGACGCCGCCGGACTCCCCGCAGCCCTTGCGGCCGCTCCCGTTTGCACCTCCGAGCAGGCCTAGTTACTTTCGTGATGCCCGTTCACAAAAGATGCCCTTTTCGGCCTCGCATCGAGGTGTGCGGTTTTGTCATCGAGAGGTCGGGTAATCCCCACTGTACCGATCGAGTCTTGATACTTTTGACACACTTCGGGGGGATTACAGGGACACGCACCCGGGTATAGGAAAACGTGCGCCAAATGGAACATTCCCTTTTTCAGATGGGCTAAATCCTGGCCAGAAACAGGCTAGTTTGGCCTGCATTTTCCGGAGCCTGTAATGCATGCCCTTCTCGACACAAGCCGCCGCCGGAATGATCTGCCAGGCCTGCGATGCTCCCGGTTATTCCAGGCCGTTCCAGGTCTCCGGGCTGGCTGGTGATTCATCTCTTCGCCGGCCGGACAGCCTGGAATGATCTACACGGTCTTCCCATTTCTTCCTATTTACTGATCAGTGTATTTTTCTCTTCTGCCTTATAGGGGGGATTGAGATAGAGGAGATTGTGGGTTGCTCGATGATGCTCTTTGACGCCGCCGGACCCCAACAACCTCGCCATGGCCCTTGCGGCCGCTCCCGTTTGCACCTCCTAGAAGGCCCAGTTACTTTCGTGATGGTTCTTGCCGCGCTTGTCGTGCATCTGCACGCCTACCGGCATTTCATCGGCCCGGATGTAACTTCGAGCTAATAACTCACTCCGCATCGCGCGCACGATAGGCTGGAGCAGATCGCCCACTTGCATCACCCATCCGCCCATCGTGGAGAAGCTGATGTTGAGGCCCGCATCGCGCTTGAGGATGGCGCTCTGCCGATAGCGCGGAAGGTTGTCGCGATACTTGGCGACAACCGTGTCGATGATGACTTGATCGGAGACCAGCGACCTGGAGATGATGCACTCCGGCACGGGTGCGATAGTAACGCCTAGCTCTTCACACCGCTTCCATGCCGGCTTCTCGCGTTGGGTGACGCGTACGAAGTACTCGGCGGGCTTGACGTCAAGCACTTCGCTTTCTTGGTTCTGGCACTATCATCTGAAGTGGGGAGCAATGAATGATTGAGTTGTATCGCTCTTTTGTCTGCCGGATGCTGGCCGGCACCCTGACGCTTGCGGCCTGTGGGTGGGCGTTTGCGCAAAGCCCGGCTCAGGGCTCCACCAAGATTCCCGCTCCGACGGGGGCGCAGGTCGGCATGGGGAGCCAGATCTCGCCGCAGAGCCAGAGCCAGCCGCTGAGCCAGGATGAAGTGCGCGACCAGATTCCCGTGCGCTCCGCGCCTTTGCCCCACGGCGAGGGAGCGCGGCGGATGGGCAAGCGGCTGCGGGCGATCTTCGACAGCAGCGACTGGAAGGCCGACCCCAGCAAGCCATTCGAGCGCATTGTGTATTATGAGGTACTGCTCAGCCGGAAGCTGCCGCTGCGCGACGAGATGGCAGTGCGCATGGAGTTGGGTAATGAGCAGATGCGCGCCGGCCGCAGTGAACGTGCGGTGGAGACATTGGAAGCCTTGGTAAAGCTGATGGAGCCGCACCTGGCGGAGGTGCCGAAGCCGGTCCAGGCGCAGGTTCACCAGGAGTTGGCGCTGGCCTACCTGCGACTGGGCGAGCAGGAAAACTGCATTGGGATGCACAACGCGCTTTCGTGCAATTTTCCGCTGCATGGCGGCGGGATTCACCAAAAGACGCGGGGGGCCGAGGGGCGGTGCGGGAGTACACGCGCACTCTGGAACTGAACCCCGGCAGCAACCTGTGCCGCTGGCTGCTGAATATCGCCTATCAGCAACTGAGGCGCTACCCGCAGGATGTGCCGAAGCAGTGGCTTGTGCCGCCGGAGCTGTTCGCTTCAGAGTACGACATTGGCTATTTTCTGGAAGTGGCGGCGCTGGCCGGCATTACGAACATGGAACTGTCGGGCGGCGCCATTGTGGAGGACTTCGACGGCGACGGGCTACTGGATGTGATGGTGTCTTCGTCGGGACCGCTGGACCCGATGCACTTCTATCACAACAACGGGGATGGGACATTCACGGACCGGACCAAGGAGGCCGGACTGGGCGACGAGATCGGCGGGCTGAACCTGGTGCTGACCGATTACAACAACGACGGGCATCCGGACGTGCTGGTGCTGCGGGGGGCGTGGTGGGGGAAGTTCGGTGAGTATCCGCTGTCGCTGTTGCGGAACAACGGGGATGGAACCTTCGACGACGTAACAGAAGAGGCGGGATTGCTGACGGCGGGACCGACGCAGACGGCGGCGTGGGCGGATTACGACGGGGACGGCTGGCTGGATCTGTTTGTGGGCCACGAGTCCAAGCCGGGAGACGTGCATCCTTGCCAGTTGTTTCACAACAACCACGACGGGACATTCACCGAGGTGCAGGCGCCGGGTGCAGCGCCGGGCAATCTGGGCTCGAATCTCGGCTATGTGAAGGGCGTGGCCTGGGGTGACTACAACAACGACGGCTGGCCGGACCTGTATGTTTCGACGATGTTCGGCGGCAGCTTTCTGTTTCGCAACGACGGGCGGCGCGATCCTAAGCACCCCGAGACCGGGGAGTGGATTTTCACCGACGTGACCAAACAGGCAGGTCTGGGCGGCAGCCGGCACACCTTTCCCACCTGGTTTTTCGACTACGACAACGACGGCTGGATGGACATCTTCGCCGGCGGCTACGCGACCGAATCGGAGGAGGACGTGGGCTCATTCGAGCTGGGCAAACCGAACAAGGGCGCGGTCTCGCATCTCTTTCACAACAACCACGACGGGACGTTCACCGACGTGCCACATGCGGCCGGCCTGGACCGCGCGATTACCACCATGGCGGCCAACTTCGGCGATCTGGACAATGACGGCTGGCTGGACGTGTACCTGGGGCTGGGCGATTCCTCCTATGAGTCGTTGCTGCCCAAGCGTATGTTCCGCAACGATCAAGGGCACGCCTTCCAGGACGTGACGACCTCGGGAGGCTTCGGCAATCTGCAAAAGGGGCACGGAATCGCCTTTGCGGACATTGAGAACAACGGCAACGAAGATGTGTTCGAGGAACTGGGCGAGGCGTTTCCGGGAGACATTTTCATGCCCACGCTCTATCACAATCCGGGTCACGGCAACCACTGGGTGACCCTGGTTCTGGAGGGCGTGAAGACCAACCGGGCGGCCTATGGCGCGCGCATCAAGGTGGCCATTGAAGAGAGGGGGCGGCAGCGGTCGATCTACCGCGCCGTGGGCTCGGTTTCCAGCTTTGGCGGCAACCCGATGCGCCAGCACATCGGGGTGGGGCAGGCGGCCAGCATCCGGGAGATCGAGATATGGTGGCCAGTTTCGGGCCTGCGCCAGAGTTTCCGCAATGTACAGGTGGACCGGGCCTATCGTATTGTGGAGGGCCGGAACGTGATCGAGCCGGTCATGTGGAAATCCTTTGAAATTGGCAAGTCGAAGATTGCCCACCCCATGGAGGAACTCTAGCACGGGCACTGATTCCGCGATAGGGTCCTCCGGTTTACCTGGGCGGCGCGACAGATGCACCCCGGTCGCGCATAGTTTCCCCTGCGCTGCTCAGTGCATCAATCTGTTGGAGCGCCTGGCGCACCTCCGGGTTCTCCGGAAAAATCTTGCGGTATTCCTGGATCAGGCTCTGCGCCCGCCATCTTTGACCGTCCGCCGCGTACTGCAACGCCAGCCTAGCCACCAGCGGTCCCGAGTAGGGATAGGCTGCAACCCCGCGCTCCAGCACCACTTGGGCTTCCTCGGCCCGGCCCATATTTCCGAGAGCCGTGGCCAGGTTCAGAAACGTTATCGGCGCTTCCGCCCCCTGCTTGAGCGCACGGGAAAAATAATCGGCAGCCTTGGCATTGTCCCTTTTCTCGGCCAGCGCGACGGCTCCCAGGGAGTTAAGTACGGCCGGATCGTCGGGCGCGGATTTGCTCAGCTCATCCAGCTTCCGGAACCAGTAGGGCCACAGGCTGGAATCCTTGCGGGCAGCAGTGAAGTAGGCTTCCAGTTGCGCCAGATCGGGGATGCGCGCGTTCGGCTGGCCATCGGGGCGATTGAGCCACAGCAGGCCGGGCAGATCAGGTTTGGGCTGTTCAAACGCAAATTCCGGTAACGGCTGGCCGGGATAGCGCACGATGCGGTGTTTGGTGTCGTTGGAGTGCGCAATGCCAGCTACGGGCCGCTTTTCCATGTGACATTCGATGCAGTCGTCCTTGATCGCGAGCCGCTTACTGTCGTCCGGCTTCAGCGTGCAACTGGACTCCTTATGACATGTGAGACACGCGGCGCGATAAGCGGCCTCTTTGTTCTCCGGTAGGGGAGCGTGATGGATCGAGTGGCAGGTGCTGCAAGTGAGCCTCCCGTGGCTTGCCTGGTAGCACTGGCTCAACTCGAGCGTGGAGTTCTTCCACCAAAGCGGCTGCTCCAGGCTGCCGCGAATAGGTGGATTGGTCTCCAGCCGGTTGGCCTCTTCACGCTGCTCGGGCTTGATGGGCCGCTTGACAATGACCATGGTTTCAGTCAGTGGGGTTCCCGGCCGGTAGTCCATCACCGTTTTGCCTGGATATATCACCTCTGCGTCGCCGGCTTGGTGACACTCGCGGCACAGGTCGTCGGCGAGTCGCGGGGAGAGCTTGGCGGGGTTCACGATGGAAGTGTCCACTTCATTGGGTCCGAGGACGCGCCCTTTTTTCGTCTGCATTTCCTGCACGTGCAGCGCACCAGGGCCGTGGCAGGTTTCGCAACTCACCCCCAACTCGCCGAAGCGGAAGGGAGGTTCCTTGAACATGCCGTCGCGTTTGGCCACCGGATCTGGCTGGCCGTTGTGGCAGAGCAAGCAGCCGGTGGTCATCACGCGGCTGAAGCCCACGTCGTCGGCCGCATAACCGGGCGAAAGCTCCCAGCTTTTTGTCCGGATATAGTAGGAAAGCGGTGCCTGGAAGATCCATGCGCCGACGCGGTAGAGATAGGTGTATCCGACGCTTTCTCCGCCCGTTACGTAGTCAATTTTGTGAGCGATGGAGTAGATCTTGCGCCCGTTCTTATCCAGTTCATAGGCGCTCTGATACATGTTTCCGTCCTGTTGGTAGACGGTGTAGGTGCGGTTGTTTTTCGCGTTGTAGACGGTGATCGGCTGGGGCACGCGCGCCAACTCCGTGGGCGAGTTGGCCGGCGCCATCGATTGCCCGTGCGGCGAGGGGAAATAGGTGCGATTTATATCTTCGTGGCAGCCCGGTGCGCCGCAGCTCTTCGACCCCACATAGGCCACGGACGGGTCCACGTTGCGGAAGACGCTGGCGCCGCTCTGTGCTTGAAGGCTGGCGGCCGGCAAGAATGCAGCCAGTGGAGCAAGGCATAGAACAATAACGGAAGACGGTATAAGAACGGAAATACGGATAGAACGCGGCATGAAAAATTCAACCTTGCGCCAGAATGGATTGCTCTCCCTCGGGAACGTGGGACGTGCTCTGGATAGCAACTGGCCGCCCCAGTGTAGATCACGCAAATACCGGCAGGCAATAAGTTGCAAAATGCTCGAAAGGATGATGGGTTACAAGAGGGCGCTTCAGAAGGGGGGATCTAAAGCACGGTAGCGAGAAGCTGAATCAATTCATTTAATGATTTGCATGTAACAACTTCGGATGTATCAATTAACTTTTCTCAGCTCAACCAAGTCTTTTATTTTCAATGGAATAATCTCCTAAGCGAACGATACATCCTGTTTTGCGAAGCGACCCCATATTGAGAATGCGCCCTCCGTAATGGATGCGTGCAGCGGCGGGCGAACAGAACCTGAACTTAAATCCCTGACCGCATTTACGGCATCGGCTCTCTGGACGGAGCGGCCTTGCCTTAGCGCATTTTGTGGACCATTTTTTATCGCATTCATGAGCCAGGTACTGCGTCGTGTTCCAACGGGTAGCGCGCTTCTTCATTCGCCGCTAAGCATAGTGGTTTATTGGACTTATCCATGGCGAACAATTATTTCGACGGGAACGTATGATACCTTGTATAATAGATTTCCTTCAATGCGATTGCGTTTTTTGCCGCACATGGATGCAGCTCGAATTCATTTGGCCAGGCCGAATGCCTTGAGATGCGGAATGTGCGAGGAGTGCTGAAAATGCCTTTAGTTGCAATTGCCAAGCCGGAGACCGCACAGACGGTTTCCGTCTTGGAAGCTAGTGCGGTTCGAGAACAACTGGAGCGATTACTGGCGCATTCGCTTTTTGCCAATAGCAAGCGTTATCCAGTCTTCCTGGCCCATGTGGTTGAGCAGACGCTTCGCGGTAACATGGCCGAGTTGAAGGAACGCATCATCGGCCTCGAGATATTCGGCCTGTCCCGCAGCTTCGATCCGAATGTCCAGCCCGTGGTCAGGGTCACCGCCGGTGAGGTGCGCAAGCGGCTTTCCCATTACTACCATGACTCAGCCCATGATGGGGAATGGGCGATCGAGCTTCCGCTCGGCTCCTATGTCCCCATCTTCCGCGCCCCGGAGCCTGCTGTCATTCCGTTGGCCGCGGCCCCAGAACTACCTGCGCAATCCTCGCTGCCTGGCTCCGTATCAATGTTGCAAGCGGTCGCGCGGCGACGGCGCTGGCTGATGCCAGCGCTAGTGGTGACGGCTGCCGCAGCCGGTCTGGGCGTTGGATTGTGGTTGCACGAATTTCAGCCGCCCACGGCCATGGATCGCTTTTGGGCCCCCATGACCGACGGCCCTGCTACGGTCACCTACTGCCTCGGAGAACCGGCCAAAATGCTCGACGAGGAATCAATCCACACCCTCGACGCTCCTAAGGACGTTTCAAAACCGGTGCCGCTGTATTTCAATCTGCACTTTTCCGGTCACTTGGCCTTGGCAGATGTCATCACTCTCACCCGCACAGTCGCTGCTCTCGAAGCCCGGCACAAGGCCTTCCGCGTCGCGCCAGCCTCGGAGGTGAGCTTCGCCCAGCTTCGCGAGGGCCCTGCTGTGCTGATTGCCGGCTTCGATAACATCTGGACACTCCGCATCACGCAGGGCTTGCGCTTCGGCTTCGAATTTAGAAACGGAGTGGCCCAGATCGTCGACCGGAAGAGTTCCAACAAGGTGAGTTGGGCTGAGGACTGGAGCGTGCCTTATGAGAAGCGCTCACGTGATTACGCCATTGTGGCTCGCATCCACGACAGCATTACAGGGCAGCCGGTCATTATTGCCGCTGGTATCTCTGAGGAGGGTACGGAATCCGCCGGCGAGATACTTTACAACCCTGTTTATCTTGACTCGCTGCTCAAGAAAGCTCCGCCTAACTGGGAGCATATGAACCTGGAAGCGGTGATCGAGACGCAGGTGATCGACGGGCATCAAGGTCCACCGCACATACTCACCGTCGAGAGCTGGTAAGCGCCGGATGGAATTGGGCACATCCACTCGCCAATGTTCATGGCGGCCGTGAGCCGTCAGGGTCTTCTGTAGTTGCATTTTTTGAGTGCTCACTCCAGAACTGCGGCGGACCGTGCGGGCACAGATGACCATGCAAAACGCGGCTGACCGCAGCCCGGATCAGCTTGAAATCGCAGACGAAACGGATATGTTTACTTGTTTGGAGTCAACCGTTGCCGAAACCACGAACAGTGGAAGAAATACGAGGAGAACGAAATGCACCGGACCAAATCCATCACAATTTGCGCCATAGCCCTGTTTCTCGGAGCCATGGCCCTGCCTGCGGGAGGCCAATACACGCCCGCCAAACATGCTCCTCAAGCCACCACAGCCGCCGCCAAGGACTGGTGGAAAAACGCTGTCATCTATGAGATCTACCCGCGCAGTTTTCAGGACTCGAACGGCGACGGCATCGGCGACCTGAATGGCATCACCCAGCGCCTGGACTACCTGAAAGAACTGGGCGTGGACGCAATCTGGTTGACGCCTGTCTACCCATCACCGCAGGCCGACTTTGGCTACGACATCTCCGACTACAAGAACATCGATCCGCAATATGGCACGCTGGCCGACTTTGACCGGCTGGTGGCCGAGGCGGGGAAGCGGCATATTCGCATCGTGATGGACATGGTGATGAACCACACGTCGGATCAGCACAAATGGTTTATAGAGTCGCGCTCGTCGCGCACCAATCCCTATCGCGACTGGTATATGTGGCGTGACGGCAAGGGCGAGACCGCAACCGATAAGGGCGCGCCGCCTAATAACTGGCAGTCGGAGTTTGGCCACTCGGCATGGCAGTGGGACGAAAAGACGCGCCAGTACTACTATCACAAGTTTTATCTTCAGCAGCCGGACCTGAACTGGGACAACCCCAAAGTGCATGAGGCCTTCAAAGACATTATCGGATTCTGGCTCCAGCGCGGCGTGGGAGGCCTCCGCTTCGACGCCATTACTACTCTCTTCGAGGACCCGAGTGACACCGACGAAAACGTCCTGCTCGACAAGAGCGGTAATCCAATCCTCGACGCCTTCGGCGAGCCCACGGTTGACGGCCTGAAGACCGAATTCCTCCCCGGTGTACACGCGGTCATGCAGGAGATGCGCGCCACGATGGACACATTCAGCGCCGCCGGCTTTCCCGGCACGCGGGTGCTGATCGGCGAAACCTACGTGCCGAACATCGCCGCGCTGGCCGAGGAGTATGGGAGCGCGCAGAAGCCAGAGTTTCACTTGCCCATGGACACACAACTGGGCATGCTCAACACTCTGAATGTGGCCCAATTCCGCGCTCGGCTCCTCGGCGCCGAGACGGGCCTCAACGGCAACACGCCGCTCTTCGTCTTCGACAATCACGACAGGCCGCGCCTAGACGTGCGCTACGGCGATGGCGTTCACGACACGGATATTCAGCGCGTCATCTCCACGGTTCTGTTCGCCAGTCGCGGGGCCGCGCTGTTCTATTACGGCGACGAGATCGGCATGAAGACAACCCCGCCCACCCGCAAGGAAGACGTGAAGGATCCGGTGGGCGTGACCGGCTGGCCCAAGGAAAAGGGCCGCGACGGTGAGCGTACGCCCATGCAGTGGAATGCGAGCGCGAACGCGGGATTCACCTCTGCCGGCGTCACGCCCTGGCTGCCCATCCCGCCTAGCTCCGCCACAGTCAACGTGCAGGCTGAGGAGGCCGATCCTAACTCGCTCTTGGCTTGGTACAAAACTTTGATTCACTTGAAGAAGGCCAATCCTGCATTCGCCGATGGAGCAAACATCATACTGGACCCTGAGAATACCAAGGTGCTGAGCTGGATTCGCCAACGTAACGGCGCGCCTCCGGTGGTGGTGGCTGTGAATTTCACCGCCGATCCGCAAACCGTGAATCTAACGGCAAGCGGGGCGGGGCTCAGGGCAAACCACCTTAAAACACTGCTGAAAAGCCCTGGCGGCGCCGATCCGGCGTCGATCGAGGCCATCGTATTGGCTCCGTTTGGAGTTTATATCGGAGAGGTGCAGTAGCGGCTGGATTGTAGGTGGTCTTTAATCACGCGGCGGCGATTCCACTTTGCGGGCATGCCGCACGCGCTCGAATGCCGTGCGGTGCGGGTTTGCTTCGGTCGCTGGAAGGCCGGCGGCATCTTCATCGGGCTAGAGGATATACTCGGCTTTCGGAGCGCGGTTCCAACCAACCAGCCACGCCCCAAGGAGCGTCTGCATTGCCGTTTACACGTCGCGGATTCCTGAAATCGTTGTCGAGGACGGCGCTGGTGTTGCCGTTTGAAGAGGTGTTGAGACTAGCGAGGCCAGCCTTTGGGCTTGAGAGACCGACCCTGCAGGAAGGGCAGTCGCACAATACGATGGGCAGCGAGCGCCAAGGATATGAAGCGCAGGCCCGCCCCGCGCCGAAGGGTCTGGCTTCGCCAGTGACCGGGACACCGCTGGGAGTGCAATTTGTCGATGTGGCAAAGCAAGCCGGACTCAACGTAAAGACCATCTACGGTGGTGAGCGCCGCAACGAGTACCTGCTCGAAACCACTGGTTGCGGCGCAGCCTTCTTCGACTACGACCAGGATGATTGGGTAGACATTTTCCTCGTCAACGGCTGGCGACTCGAAGGCTTTCCCAAGGGCCAGGAGCCGGTCTGCCACCTGTTCAAGAACAACCGCGACGGAACCTTTACCGACGTGACTGAAAAAGCAGGACTGACTCGCACCGGTTGGGGCCAGGCTTGCTGCGTGGGCGACTACAACAACGACGGCTGGAACGACCTCTTCGTCAGCTATTACGGTCAGAATGCGCTCTTCCGCAACAATGGCAACGGGACATTTACCGAAGTGACCAAAGAGGCAGGCCTTTTGCAATCCCGGCTCCGCTGGAACTCAGGCTGCTCCTTTCTGGACTACGACAAGGACGGCCATCTCGACCTCTTTGTCGGCAATTACATCGACTTCGATGTGAAGACGGCGCCCAAGCCGGAGGACGCCAATTGCACGTACAAAGGGATTCAGGTGGCCTGCGGGCCGCCGGGGTTGGAGGGCGGCAAGAACCTGCTCTACCACAACAACGGCGACGGCACCTTCACCGACGTTAGCGAAAAGGCCGGGATGTGGAGCGCGGTGGGAAGCTATGCGTTGAGCGCAGCCGTGGCCGACCTGGACAACAACGGCTGGCCTGACATTTATGTGGCCAACGACTCGACCACCGCCGCCTTCTACCAGAACCAGAAGGACGGCACCTTCAAGGATCAGGCGATCGAGGCGGGGGTGGCGTATTCGCCGGACGGCAAGCCGGAGGCCGGGATGGGCGTTTCGATCGGGGACTACAACCGGGATGGATTGCTGGATATTGTGAAAACGAATTTTGCCGGCGATACCGATTCCTTATACATGAATCTGGGCGACGGCTCGTTCGACGACCGCACCTACCAGGCGGGACTGGGAATGAACACGCGGCTGATGGGCTGGGGTGTGAGCTTCGTCGATATCGACAACGACGGCTGGCTCGATATCATGATCGCCAACGGCCACGTCTATCCCGAGGTGGACGGAACACAAGTCGATGCCGCCTATGCCGAGCGCAAGTATCTCTACCGCAATCTGCGCAATGGCCAGTTTGAAGATGTAAGCCTGATCGGCGGCAGCGGCGTCATGGCCGCGGTTCCAGCCCGGGGCTTCGCAGTGGGCGATTACGACAACGATGGCCGCCTGGATATGGTGGTGAACTGCGTAAATGCCGCTCCCCAGTTGCTCCATTGCGAATCGGCACTGAACCGCAGCTGGATCAAGATTCGCGTCGTGGGGACCAAGAGCAACCGAACCGGCATCGGTGCGCGGCTGAAGGTAGTGGCCCGCACTGGCACTCCTCTGCTCAACGCAAAGCCGGATGCGCCGCTGATTCAGATCGACGAGGTCCACTCCTGCAACGGCTACTACTCGGCCAGCGACCTCCGCACACACTTCGGACTGGGCGAAGCAACGAAAGTGGACCTGGTGGAGATTCGCTGGCCCTCCGGCGCCGTGGACACGCTGAAAGACCTGGATGTGAACAGGCTTTATGTGATCGAAGAGGGCGGAAAAATCCTCAAAATTGACACTTTTACCGCAACGAAAGCGAAAGCCTGAGCTGCCTTCCACGGAGCGGGAGTGTGATGCAAAACTGACGGGCAGTTCAATACGTTGTGGCCAGAATTTTCCGCTGGTAAAACGGGGTTGGCTGCCCATGAACTACTCTAGTAAGTTAATGATATTAAACGGTTAATATTACTAAATAGCGGTTGGGAAAATGTGGCGCCCAAGGGGTTGAACGATTAAAAGCATACGGCAGTCGATACATTGTATTTAACGCTGGACGCCTTCCATTATTTCCTATTGACAAGGCATTCTTGCCGGGGCTATTGTGTTTAGCTGTTCCGGTTTATGCCGTTTTTGTGCTCCTGATCTTTTTCCACTCGGGGAGCCGCGATTCCGGGATTTAGCGACCCTGCCATTGCGGTGGGGAAGTCTTTCGTGCCGACCGAGAGTAGCGAGCTTTCTTGTCGGCAGATACATCACAAGTCAAAAGTGAAAAAACGAAGCATCTTCAAGAGACCAGGAGACCAAATGAACAAGACACTACGTACAGCACTTGTGCTGGCGCTTTTTGCCTGCGCGGGTTTGCTGCTCATCGTGCCGGCGCGTGCCCAGTCGGTCTACGGATCGATTTTCGGCACTGTGACCGATTCGACCGGGGCGGCCATCGCAGGCGCCACGGTCACGGTAAAGGACGAGGCCAAAGGCACCGTCGTTACCGCTACATCCAACGGCTCGGGCGACTACAGCGTCCCCCACCTTATCCCCGACGTTTACGACCTCAAGGTCACGTTCAAGGGCTTCAAGGGCTTCGAGACCAAGGGCATCCAGGTCGAGGCCGACACCGCGCCTCGCATCGACCCCATCATGGAAATCGGCGGCGGCAATGAATCCGTCGAAGTGAACGCCGAGTCGCAGCCGGAGTTGAAGACCGACCGCGCTGACGTCTCCACCGTCTTCAACGAGCAGCAAGTTTCCAGCCTCCCGGTTGGCGACCAGAACTTTACCAACCTGCAACTGTTGCTGCCGGGCGCCCAGATTCTGGGCTGGTCCCACGCAGCCGATGAAAACCCTCAAGGCTCCAAGCAGATTCAGGTCGATGGCCAGGCCTTCGGCGGAACCGCCTTCGAGCTGGACGGCACCGACAACCAGGATCCGATTTTGGGCATCATCGTCATCAATCCTGCTATGGATGCGGTGACTGAGACCAAGATCACCACGCAGAACTACGACGCCGAGTTGGGCAAGGCCGTCTCCGCGGTGGTTACCGCCCAGACCAGGTCGGGCTCCAACCAATTCCACGGAAGCGCTTATGACTTCCGCACCGGCAACGCGAACCAGGCACGCGATCCCTATTCCTCGGAGACACGTGGCAAATACGACCCCGCAACCAACCCCAACGGTCTTCCGGCCGGCTTGAAGAACCGTTTCGGCGGGTCCATCGGCGGACCGATTCTGAAGAACAAGGCGTTCTTCTTCGGCAACTATGAGGCGCAGCGCTCGAAGGTCGGAACATCGGCCCAGGACACTCTGCCCACCACGCTGCTCACTCAGACTGCCCTCGGCAAGGAAGTAGGCCCCAGCGGAATCGCCGGCGCCGACTTCAGCGAGTATGCGACACAGCTCGGCACCAATGGCATCATTTACGAAGCCGACGGCATCACTCCATACCCCCACAATGTGATTCCGACGGCCCAGCTTTCGACGCCCGCGCTGAACCTGCTAGCGGTTCTCGCGCCGTACACCACGAACATCAAGCTTGGCGGCCCTGGCAATTTGAACGGCCTCGACAACAACTTCCATGAAACCGGCACGGGCCTGTTCAACAGCAACCAGTGGACAGAGCGCGTGGATTACTCCCTCAGCGAAAAGATGCACGCTTTTGAGCGCTTCTCGCGCTTCTGGGACACTCTGTCGGGTACGGTGATGTTCGGCGACGCGGGCGGTCCGGGCTTCGGCATCGGCGGCTACGGGGGCACATCGCAGGGCTCTGACGACAGCCTGGCCTCGGGCATGGATATTGCCATCAGCCCCAGGCTGCTCACCGACTTCCGCCTCGGTTATATGCGTTACAACATCATCGACTCCAAATATGACCAGAGCACCGATTACGCCACTACCCTGGGCATGCCAGGACTCAACGTTGCCACCTATCCCGGCTCAAGCGGCGCGCCTGGGTTCTTCATACAGACTCTGCCCGGCGGGACCCAACAACCCGAATATGGCGGCGCTCTGAATATCAACCGCTGCAACTGCCCTCTGGATGAGCGCGAAGACCAGGGCCAGATCGTCAATAACTGGACATTTATCAAGGGCAACCACACTTTCAAGGCCGGCGCTGATCTGCGCTATGGCCGCAACCTCCGCGTTCCTTCCGATACGGATCGCGCCGGAGATTTGAACTTTGGCAACGGCCCGACTTCCGGTGCAACGGGAACCACTGGCGGTCTGGGCTTCGCCTCGTTCCTGCTGGGCGATGTCTCTAATGCCCCCGGCACCGGGGCTGAAACCGGCACCTTCGGCCGCTACGTCGGCAACGTCACTGAGGGCAACGCCAAGGAATTCCAAAAGCGAACCTTCTTTTACGGAGAAGACGCATGGCGCGTCACCCACAACTTGACCGTCAACCTGGGCATGCGCTGGGAGTTGTACTTCCCAGAGACCGTCAATGGCCCGGGCAACGGCGCACTGATGAACATGGATGACGGGTATCTGCACGTGGCTGGCATCGGCGCCGTTCCCAGCGACATGGGCTGGAAAGCGAACGTCACCAAGGAGTTTGCGCCTCGCATTAGCGCCACCTACCAGTATGGCCCGAAGACAGTTATTCGCGCCGGCTACGGACGCAGCTTCGACATCGGCGTCTTTGGCTCCATCTTCGGCCACACCGTTACCCAGAACCTGCCGGTTCTGGCCAACCAGGAAGTCAACGCGGCCCAGACTTACGGAACCGCATTCAATCTGGCGGTCGGACCTCCGCCGAATGTCTTCCCGATAGTTCCCAAGGATGGCCTGTTGCCTAACCCAGGAGCTCTCGTCACCACCAAGAGCCGCCCGAACCCGCTCAACTTCCCGACAATCGATGCCTGGAACCTGAGCGTGCAGCGCGCCCTCACCCCAACACTCACACTGACTGTGGCCTATGTCGGCAACAAGGGAACGCATACGCTGGGCGACGGTGACAATCGCAACACCAATCCCAACGAGGCGGCTATCAACCTGCCGGGTTCCTATAATGGCGCCACCGGCCAGGCGTTGCACTATGATCCCTCCGTTGCGGCGAACGTGATTACGGCAACGGGCGCAACCTCCACGCAGAACTTCCTGCAGCGCTATTACTTCGGCTCTCTGCCAGCCTGCGAAGACAGCAATTACTCCACCCCCACCGGCTCCGGCTATCCTCTCGTCGCGCAAGGCATGTGCGGCTGGACAAATTCCATCTTCTACCAGGGCGACAACCAGAACACCAAATACGACGCCCTGCAAGTCACGCTGGCCCAGACTTTCTCCAAGGGGCTTGCGGTAACAGGCAACTACAACTGGGCGGCCGCGTTCGACGAGAACTCGACCTATTGGACATGGGACAAGAAAGCTGACTACCAACCAGACAGCAACGTCCGCAGGCAGTCAATGATCATCTACGGAAGCTACGACTTGCCCTTCGGTAAGGGCAAGCAGTATCTGACCGCCGCTAACCGGTTGGAAGACCTGATCATTGGCGGTTACCAGTTGAGCACCGTGCTGAACTGGTCGGGCGGCTTGCCGTTCGGGGTCTCCTACAACAAGACCAGTGTCAACGTTCCCGGCAGCGCGCCGAATTACCCGAGCGCTACCGGCAAGATGAAGACCAGCCTTGGCAGCTTCAACGCAGCAGCTAAGCATCGCGAGTTCTACGCGCAGCAGATTCCTTGCGCGACCGCGGGATGCGGCCCAGGGGCATCTGGAGACTTAACCAATCCGGTCGATCAAGCAGCCGGAACCGGGATCTTCGTGAACCCCGGTCTGGACAACATCGGCAACGTCGGGTACGACACCTACCGCGGCCCCGGGTTCTTCAACGAGGACATCGGGCTTGTCAAGGCGTTCACCATCCGTGGGGAGATTGTCACCAAATTCCGCATGGATGCCTACAACGCATTCAACCACATCAATCCAGGCAACCCCGGCAGCGACATCGAGTCGGAAGGCGACATCACCGGCCAGGGAGCTGGCGGCAACTCGCGCTACCTGGAATTCTCCCTCCGCGTTCAGTTCTAATTCGCGAAGGAACTGCAACATCAACACGAGGGGAGCTTCGGCTCCCCTCTTTTTTCTCCCAGCATCTATCGTCGAAGCCTTGATAACATCTCGCTCCACGAACTAGACTCCAAGCCAGGATTCTCAAATGCCGCGCGCATTCACTACAGCATTTCTCGCCGTACTCCTCGCACTGTCTGCCCCTGGCCAGGCTCCGCAAAATGAAACCACGCCGGCCGGCGAAGCGGCGGCGCCCGCGCCCACACCATTTGAAGTTGCCCGGGATCTGGCCGCAAGGGGACGCCTGGACAAGGCGCTGGAGCAGCTTGATCTACTGGCCGCGCAAATCCCCGAGGTGGCCGGTGTGGAACGGCTGCGCGGCATCATACTTTACCAACAAGAGCAGCTCCCGGAGGCTATTGCAGCCTTCACTAAAGCTGCGGATGAAGATCCGAACGATCGCGAGTCCATCGAGATGCGCGGCGTGAGTCTCTTTCGTCTGGGCCGCTGTCACGAAGCTCTACCCTTTCTTGAAAAGGCTCACGCCGCCGTGGAACGGGTCAACATTGACCCGCAGTATGTACTTGGCCTCTGCTATTCCGACGTGGGGCGCTTCGACGACGCGCGCCACGCCTTTGCCGCGCAATACGGCTTCGACCGCGACTCCGCTGAAGCGTATCTCCTCGCCGGCCGGCTTTTTCTGCGTCGCGAGTTCGCGGACGAGGCTGCGGTCCAGGCGCGCAAGGCCCTCGAGATCAACCCCGCGCTTCCGCTGGCTCACCAGCTCCTGGGTGAAGTGGCGCTGGCCAAGGGTAATGCGCCCGCCGCTATCCTCGAACTCGAGGCCGAGCGCAAACTCAACCCGCTCGACGGAGTCCTTTATGACCGGCTTGGGGACGCCTATCTGCGCAACGACCAGTATGCTGATGCCCAGCAGGCTCTGAATCGCGCGGTCCTGCTGGAACCCAACTCGACCGCCCCTTACATCCTGCTGGGAAAGACCTTTCTCAAGCTCAAGCAGCCCATCCAGGCACTGCATTATCTTGACTGGGCCGTGAAGATGGACCCATCTAACTACATGACTCACAACCTGCTCGGCCAAGCCTACGTGGCGACCGGACAGATGGCAGAGGCCAACCGCGAGTTCAAGACAGGCGTGGAGCTGCAACACAGCGACAAACACCAGCCTGCGGGAAGATAGACCATGCGCAAGCAGCACCGTCTTCTTATCGCCGTTCTCGCCAGCCTCCTGGCCTGCTGCCCGCTCTCGGTCACGGCACAGTCGCCAAGCGCGCGGAAGACTGGCCAACTGAAGCGCGCTGATGCGGCATTCCGCGCCGGTTATGATGCCCTGCAATCAGGAAATCTGGAGTTGGCGCGCGCAAAATTCGCTGAGGCTTCCCATCTTGCTCCGCAAATTCCCGAAGCTCACGAGGCTTTGGGTGCGGTTCTGGTCGAGTTGGGCAAACCGACGGAGGCCGTCCAAGAACTCGAAGCCGCGCGCAAGCTGAAGCCCGGCGACCAGGGGATTGAGACCAATCTCGCTCTGGCCTATGCGAAGGCAGATTTGCCCGCAAAGGCCATTCCGCATTTCAGCGCTGCGTTCAATCTTTCCCTACAGCCCGGCGAGCCGCCGGCCGATGCAGCCTTCTGCGAAGCGTACGCCCGGGCACTCGCGGTCACAGGTAAGTTGCCTGAGGCCATCGAAATGTTTCAGGCCGCAAACAAACGAGGTGGAGCAAGGGCGGACATCCTGGATGCCATCGGCTCGCTCTACGCCCAGTTGGGCAAATGGGATGAGGCGCGGTCCCAGTTCGAGCTTGCCCTGACGGCTGACAATTCATACGTAATGGCGCGCATCCACCTCGGCATTCTGTTCCTCCAGCAGCGCGATTACCCTGCTGCTCTCGCGTCTCTTGAGAAAGCGGTCAAGCAGGAGCCGGCGAATGCGCTGGCCCAGTTCGAGTATGGACGGGCGCTGGAGGCTGTGGGCCAAGATGATGCCGCCGTGCCCTACTTACAAGAGGCGGTCAGACTTAATCCCGAGTTGGCCGACGCGCCAAATGAGCTAGCCATGGCGTTGCAACGGCTAGGCCGCCAGCAGGAGGCGGTTCCGTGGTTTCAGAAGGCCATCGAACGCGATCCGCACAACGTCAGCGCCTTGACCAACCTGGGTTTGGCGCTCACCATGACCGGCAAGGCCAAGGAGTCGCTCGCGATCTTCCGCTTGGCGCTGGCCGAGACGACCAAAGATGCAGTCATATATAAGGACCTGGGCGTGGCGCATGTGCAGCTTTCCGCCTTCGACGAGGCCATCGGCGACTTTCAAGCAGCCATGGCGATCGATCCCAATGACCCCCAGATCCACTATGACCTCGGCTTGGCATACAAATTCAAAGATCGCGCCAACGACGCCATCGCCGAACTGATACGCGCCGGCGAATTGGACCCTACTCTACAGGATCCGCCGTACACGCTGGGCATTCTCTATATGCAGATCGGCAAGCTGGACCTGGCCGCTGTTGAACTCAAAAAGGCTGTTACTCTGCGCCCTGACAATGGTGACGCGTGGGCGATTTTGGGCAGTACGCTCAAGCAGGACTCGCGGCTCGAGGAGGCCCGGGATGCGCTGGAAAGGGCGATCCCACTCTTGCCCGGTCAGCCGGGTCCGCGCGTCACATTGGCGGCGGTGCTGGCCGAGCAGGCCGGCCTCGCGGCCACAGCTGCCAACGCCAGTGAGGCAGCCGGAGAGCAGCAGCAGGCCGATCAGCAACGCGGCCAGGCAAAGGAACTGCGTAGTCAAGCTGCCGAATATCGCCGCCAGGCTGCCGAACTCAGCCGCGCGGCGGTCAATCGCCAGAAGGCATCGTTCGCCCTCAATGCCGGCAATCAACTGCTGTTGCGCGGTCAAATTGCCGATGCGGTTGCCCGCTACCAGGAATCCATCGCTGACGATCCAACTTTTGTCGACGCGCACAGCCAGCTTGCGATCGCCTATGAGCGGCAGGGCCGAAATGACGAAGCCAACACCGAACGGATCAAAGCGAAGGATCTTGCGGTAGCCAAATAAGATGCTCTTTCAAAAGGAGAACTCCGGGATGAATCGAGATACCTATTCATGGCAAGCACCTGCGGTGTGCATGGGATCACAATTACCTGCTCAGACGCTCGGATTAAGATGCGTTTACCCTTTGCAGAGATATCGCTCCGCGATTTTGGGCGAGCGAACATCATGGTATAGTGGTGGCCTTATGAAAGCATATCTGCTAACGGCTCTTCTTGTTCTTTGTGGAGCTCCGCTTCTGGCCCAGGCGCCGGCTGATGCGCCTGCAAATGCAGCGCCCCGTACCTACTCCAACGAAGTTGGTTTCAGTTACAGCTTCCCGGCCGACTGGGATGTAGTGGACATGAGTGCGACACTCCCGGCAGCGCAGCAGCAGGCGCAGCAGAGCGCCACCACCGACGATGAAAAGCGGGGTGCTGCTTGCACTCAGATTGCCCTGAGCGCGCGGCATGGAAGTCCGGCTTCCACCGTGGTTGCCGTAGTGCTGCCCTTTTCCTGCCTGGGAGCGGAGATGACCGACAAGGATCTTCCTGGCATGGGCTCGGGAGCCATGGAGGGAATCCAACAGAACTTCGACATTGCCGAACCGGTATATGGCGTCTATTCGCTGGGCAGCCACAGCGTATGGATTGAACGCGCCAAAGGCACTCTCAAAGGCCACTCCGAGGTCCAATACACGGTGGAGACCGTTTGCAGCATTATGAAAAGGGGCGCAGTCTGCTGGATGGCTATTGCCGCCGACGATGCCGCGCTACAGACCTTCGAACACGGCGCGGTAACGCTGGGAAGCGAAGCCCCCACCTCACTGGTTCCGGTTGACGCCTTCGTGAAGAAGCCGTCGTAGTATCCTTAGCAGCCCATAACTGGGGGTTTTTCTAACGCCAGGAACTGGGGGTTTTTCTGTTGACAATGCTGTTTAGAATTAGGGTCCAACAAGGTCCAAAACTGGGTGAATTTAATTGGCTTTTGCCACCTTGGCATGAGCTAAAGGCATTGAAATCAATGGGACTTAGCATTTGTCAGTAGGGCTCATAACCCAGAGCTTCTCTGTGGAAGTGGAGAGTTCGGCAGGACATGGAATACAAAATAGATTGCGCAGCCGATGTGAGTCAAGAGCGCGCGCTCAGGAAAAGCAGCGTAGAAACTGCAGAAATGCAGCGCTGAGGGCAGTTAGGGTTCCCAAGTCTGGAAGGCCTGCTTGGTCCATAAATGATCAAACCCTTATGGAAAGCGGGTTTCCGCAGTTGACCTCCTGGTCAATCGCGTGTGAGCACCTTGCTACTTTTGTCCGATAGTCCATGATCAGAAGGACAACCAATGTGGCAATAAAGGGTTCCCACAGTGGGGTTCCCAATGGAAAATGGCTGAAAGCTATCTATAAGAATCAGAAGAACTTATGCGACTGAAGCACCACAATTACGATTCGTAAGTTGTTGATTCTAAAAAGCATTGTCAGTTCGGGACCAAGGGGTCGGAGGTTCAAATCCTCTCTCCCCGACCATTCTATCTCAATTAAAATCAACATGTTATGCGGCTGTGCGGTGATCGAATTTTCCTCCATTTTCGGTACATTCGGTACAACTGAGGAAAGTTCGAAGCCGAATCCGCACTTCTCGGCCCATTCTTTGCGGAACTCCACATCCTCTTTGATCTTGTCGTAGAGATCGCCCATGCTCTCATCCGCATGCCCCATCCAGAACTTCTGAAGACCCTCTGGACATCCGGTGCGATTTCGAAGATGGGTATTCCTAAAGCGCCTGAATGCATGGTTCCCCACCTTGTTTGTGCCGGTGAACGGGTTGATGAATCCAAGTTGCTTCAGTGCGGGGTGAAGATGCCTGCGAAGGATGTTGGATGACCCAAGCGGCTTTCCATTCCGGGTGCGGAAAAGAAACCCACTCTTGCGTTCTCCGACGAATTCCTTGAGCAGAGTTGCAATAGTTGGATGGAGATCGACCTTTCGAAGAGCGCTCGCAGTCTTGACCTGCTTGAGCGAGAGGCCCACTGCGTAGGGCTTGCAATAGAGAATTTGCAATACCTCGATTTCGTCCTTGTGGTCGCGGAGGAACTGTTCAAAAGACTGCACCATGCGCAGGGCGCATTCGCGAACCACTTCCGCAGGGCCGGCTTCCAGGAGATGGTCCTGGTTGATGGTGTCGATGATTTGCCTTTATGCCAAGGATGAGGTTGCGCAGGGCGGGGTTGGCGGCCAGCGGCTTGGCTGCTTGGTGGAGAAGCTGCTTGCGAGCCTGGGCGATTTCTGCCTCTGTTGGCTCGGCTTAACCGGCTGACGCGGCGCGGGCTGCTTCGACGGGGCGGTCGGGGTCGAGGGCGGAGACAATGTCGCCAGCAATAGTGGTGATGGTCTGGCCGTTGGCCGTCTCGGTAAGCGCGGTGCGGTCGTTGGGCGTGAGTTCGCGGTCGAGGCGGGCAAGGCGCGCGGCGATGGAGCTGAGCACGTCGGGCTCGCGATTGCCGAAGGTGACCAGCTCAAAGAGCTTTTCGAGGCTGATGTTGCGCTTGCGTTCAAGCGGTTGCGTCTCCTGCATCTCGTCCGGTTGAAGGCCGATGGCGTCAATGATGACGAAGTGGTCTTTGTAGCGGCCGTCCGGGGTGACGTTCTGCAGTTCGGTGGGGGTGACGATACGGGCGCCGCGGCCCTTCATCTGCTCGAACATGGTGCGGCTTTTGACGGCGCGCAGGAAGAAGACGATTTCTAGCGGGCGAATGTCTGTGCCGGTGGCGATCATATCCACGGTGACAGCGATGCGGGGATTGTAGGCGGTGCGGAATTCCGTGAGCCGTTGCTCTGGAGTGATGCCGGAGGAGACCCATTCGTCCACCTCGTACTCGTTGCCGTCTTTATCGGTTTTTTTGACGCGGACCTTGGCGGAGCCGGTGCGGTAGGTGATCTTCTGGGCGAAGTCATTGCCGCGGCCGAACTCCTCGCGGAGGATCTGCACGATGTCATCGGCGTGGCTGTCGTCCTTGGCGAAGATGAGGGTTTTTGGGACCTCGGTTCGACCGGGGAAGATGTCGGTAAAGAGGCGGTCGCGGAAGGCGCGGACGATGGTGCGAATCTGGTCGGGAACGACGACGCGGCGGTCGAGTTCGTCGGCATCGTAGGGAATGTCTTGATCGGCCAGCTCCCAACGAATCTGGCGTGTCTGACGGTCGCGGTAGTCCACCTGGAAGCCTGCATTGATGATGCTGCCGTGCTCGGATATGAGGGTGCGGATGGTGTAGAGTTCAAAATCGACGTTTACGCCATCAGCGACTGCGCGCTCGAAGGGATACTCCATGATTAGGTTCTGATGAAAAAAGCCGAGGGTTTGCTTGGAGGGCGTGGCTGTGAGACCGATGAGCGAGGCGTCGAAGTACTCCAGAACCTGGCGCCAGAGGTTGTAAATGGAGCGGTGGCACTCGTCGGTGACGATGAGGTCAAAAGTCTCGATGGGGATGGTGGGGTTGTAGGGGATCGGTTCGGGTGGGCGCTTGAGCATCTCCAGCGATGAGCCGGAGAGTTCGTCCAGGTCGGGGTCCAGCTCTTCGCCTTTGAGCATGGAGTAAAGGCGCTGGATGGTGGAGATGCAGACCTTGGCGACCGGATCAATGCGGCTGGATTGCAGGTGCTGCACGTTGTAAAGCTCGGTGAAGATGCGGCCGTCGTCAGGGGTGCGGAAGGCCTGGAACTCCTTCAATGTCTGGCGGCCCAGGTTGCCGCGGTCCACAAGAAATAGCACACGCCGGGCGCCGGCAAACTTGATGAGCCGGTAAAGGGAGCTGCAGGCGGTGTAGGTCTTTCCAGCCCCGCTGGCCATCTGGATAAGAGAACGGCGCCAGCCATGGCGGAGGGAGTCCTCCAGAGCTTCAATCGCGGTGACCTGGGTGGGGCGAAGGCCGAAACGCACCAGCGGCGGCATGGATGCCAAGCGGGCCTTGAACGTGGAACCTGGGCTGGCCAGCTCGTCCCGCAGCCACTCGGACAGGGTCTCTGGCCGGTGGAAGCTGAAGACGGGCCTGCTGGTCGCGTTGGGTTCAAGCAGGTTGGTAAAGCGGGTCTCGATGCCGGTGGATTGATAAACGAAGGGGAGGGGACGCCGTGGGGCCGGAAGCGCCACCGGGATGCCCTCGCTGTACTTCTGGGTCTGGATTTCACGCCAATGAGGGCTGTGCCTTCCTTTTTGGCCTCGATAACGCCAACGGCCTGCCCGTCAGCGAAAAGGAGGTAGTCGGCCTCCCCAAAGCCGTGCCCCAGGGCGAATTCTCGGATGGCAACGCTTGGGCCGGCGTCGATATTCGCATCGGCCCGGTCCTGGATGAGCCATCCGGCGGCTACGAGCATGCCGTCGATGGACTCGCGGGCTTTTTCTTCAGGTGTCAAAATTGTCAAAAAGCTCTTGGCAATCTGTGTATGACAACTTCAAGAGATGTCCTATCGCGCAGTCGGAATTCACCTTATTTGCCGGTTTTGAACTGCTGCCTGAATTCGGATTGCCGGACTCAGTGATCACAGAGGTGGCAGTTGTTTGGTGCCCGCCGAGGTTCAACGACACGGGCTTCTTGGAAACGATCGCGCTGGTTTGTGTTTCCGGTCACTTGCCGACTTGAACGAAGCCGCTGCGGCGGCGGACGCATCCGCGTGTCGCTGATCCGACTTTTGAGGCTGCCGGGGTAGCTTGTTTCACAGAGAAGGAGGATTCTCTGTGAACCAACTGCGTAAGCTCATG
>Ga0224555_1002161_pt1 | contig 24091 bp, 24 predicted proteins | sample 714S23034metaG_FD_180687 | JGI IMG/M metagenome (GOLD analysis project Ga0224555, IMG submission 180687) | Peat soil microbial communities from Stordalen Mire, Sweden - 717 S2 30-34 | ecosystem: Environmental > Terrestrial > Soil > Wetlands > Peat | place: Sweden: Norrbotten County, Stordalen...
GTGATGACCTTTCCTCTGCAGTGGAAAAAGGCCTGGCGGCCAAGTCCAAAAAGTAGGCTTAACATTCCCTTTGGAAATGGAGCCAGCTGTCGGATTTGAACCGACGACCGACGGTTTACAAAACCGTTGCTCTACCACTGAGCTAAGCTGGCTTGGACAGCGCCAGATACTATCCTCCAGGAAAAAGACGCCACAAGCAATTTCGAGTTGCGGGACGGTGAACGATTGGGAAAGCCGCGCAAGGGCGCGGAAAAGCCGGAATGAATTCGCCACTCCGGCAGGCAAATCGGGACGCGGGTGCAGGCGACCCGCAACTCAGGGACAAACCCGACGCCCGGACAGTTCTGCGAGGCGCCGGACCCAAAACGGACTTCAGGCGACCTCCGGAAGCCGCGCAGGCGCCGGTTCCGGGGAAGCCATGGTCGCCGGATGAACGCTGGCTTTCAGTGTATCGAGCAACGCAAGCATCTCGTTCAACCGTCTCAATTCACCCCACCCCTTGTCGATCATCGCCTGGTTCTCCCGGATGATGGCCGCCAGTTTCGCGGGGTCCGGCTTTTCCGTCCCCACTGGCGCGCGAATTCCAGTTTGAGGGGTCGATTTCCGTCCGCTGTCGCTGCCTGAGTCTTTCATTGGTCCGTTCATACTGCAATTCCCCATTGTGTCTTGAATCGTCGCGAGTCAGCCACACGCACAACTTTCCGCCAAGGCGGCAAAAACACAATTGGGAGGGACACTGGAAATCGGACAGGGTTTTCCCCTGGACGATGGAGTTCCGCCCAACTCCCGCCGCCATCCCACGCGGCCCCGGACGACCCGCAGTTCGTTTGAAACAGGGAAGCCACTCCCGGCCGCTTCAGCCCTTGCAATTCCGGCGTGGAAAGGATTCGATGAGGGGCATGTTCCCCATCGTGGCTCTTGCGAAAGACAAAGTCTGGCAGGCCGGCCCGTATCCCGGTGTCGAGCTGATGCTCTTGCACAAGAACGAACGGACCGGCGGTGTTACCATCCTGCGCAAATTCCATGCGGGCATGACCATTCCGGCCCACATCCATCCGGAGGCAAACGAATCGGTGTACGTCCTCTCGGGTGAATGGGAGGAATCCGGAGTCACCTACACCACCGGCGCCTTTTTCTTCGCGCCGCGCGGGGTGGCGCACGGGCCGCATGTGGCAAGAACGGAGGTGGTCAGCCTGACCCTCTTCGACGGGCCCTTGACGGTGGTGAACGCTTGAACGATCAGAGACTCTCCAGGATCGCCACAGCCGCGGCGTAATCCTGGGTGTGGCTCAGGCTGAGGAGCACGGCGCGGGCGTTGCGCTCTTTCAGCAGCGTTTCGCCAGGGCCATGCAAAATCACAAACGGCTCGCCACTTTCCTTCCCGCGCACCTCCATGTCCTGCCAGCTCAGTTGGCTGCCGATGCCGGTGCCGAAGGCCTTTGAAATCGCTTCCTTTGCCGCGAACCGCGCGGCCAGGAATGGCCCGGGCTCCTTGTGCGAAAGGCAGTAATTGATCTCCCCCGGCAGCAGGATCCGGATCAGAAATCGTTCGCCAAAACGCTCGTAGGATGACCGGATGCGGGCGACTTCAATGATGTCAATGCCGACGCCTAAAATCATACGCGACTTTCAACCGCGGCTTTCGTTTCCGGCCACTACGCTCACCCGCGATATTTCTTCATCAACCGCAGCATTTCCTTGACGGCATCGCCCACGCCGACCGCCACCGCGCGGCTGATGATGCTATGGCCGATGTTGAGCTCGACCAGGCGGGGCACGCAATGGAGCCGGGCGAGGTTCTGGTAGTTCAACCCATGTCCGGCGTTGACCTTGAGGCCGAGCGCGTGCGCCTGTTCCGCGCCGGCAATCAGCCGTTCCAGCTCGATCGACCCCGCGAGGTGGCGCTCCTTGCCGGCCAGCTTCGCCGACCGCAGGTCGGCCCTACCAGGTAAATGGAGAGCCTCATCCGGTCCCGCCCAACATTCCTCCGCGAACGCGCCAGTATGCAGTTCGATGAACTGCGCGCCGATGCGCGACGCCGCCTCGATCTGTCTCCGGTCGGGAGCGATGAACAGACTGACCTCGATGCCAGCATCATTCATTCTCTTCCGGGTCTTCATCAGCGCCTTTTCATCGGCGATCACATCAAGGCCGCCCTCGGTTGTGACTTCCTGCCGGCGCTCCGGCACGATGCAGACGATGTCCGGCTTCAGCTTCAAGGCAATCGCGACGATTTCGGGCACGTTGGCCATTTCGAGATTGAACCGCGTCTTCAGGACCTCACGCAGTTTCCGGACGTCGCGGTCCTGGATGTGCCGGCGATCCTCGCGCAGATGGGCGGTGATGCCGTGCGCGCCGGCGGCTTCGCAAGTCAGGGCGGCCGCGACGGGATCGGGTTCCCCCCACCCGCGCCCGCGGTAGCGGGCCTCGCGCAAGGTGGCGATATGGTCGATGTTGACACCGAGTTTCAGCATGGCAGCGTCTTCTGTCTGCCAAAGACGCCCGCTGTTGGCAAATGGAATCACAATATAATGTTTGCTTCCCGGTGCCGATTTTTGTTTTTTGTCAACCATGTCGCAAGCCCGTTCGGTTCTCAGGTACTGGCTTCCAGTGGTCATCTGGATGGCGGTGATCTTCTCCGCCTCCGGCGACAGTCATTCCTTTCAACATTCATCGCGGATCCTGGCGCCGCTGTTGCGATGGTTGTTTCCCCACCTTTCGGATGCCGCGGTTGATCAGCTCGTGACCGTTGCCCGCAAATGCGCGCATCTCACCGAATACGCCATTCTGGCGGTCTTGCTCGTTCGCGCATTGCGGAAGCTGGGCGAAGGCGATCTCCGCCGGTGGTCCTGGCGGCAAGCCTGGTGGGCGGTGTTGCTCGTGGGGCTCTATGCGGCCAGCGACGAATTCCACCAGATCTTCGTCCCCACCCGCGAAGCGTCCATGCGGGACGTGATGATCGATACGGTCGGCGGCATCGCGGGATTGCTGCTGTTCTGGGCATTCGGCCGCTGGCGCAACTGGTGGGGTGACACCGGCGCCGGCTGAAGCCGCCGGGATTTCAGCCGGGCCGGTGCATCGGTTTCGAAGGTTCGCATTTCACTGATCCGGCGATTTACAACGTCGGGGCGCCCGGTTACTCTGGCGCGAGGGCATGAAACGGCCGCTGGGGATAGTGGCGTTGTGGTACGGATGCGGGTTGCTGCTCGGGGAGGTTGTGCAGCCGCCGTTGCCGCTGCTTTTTTCCATTTCCATCGCGCTGACCGCCGGGGCACTGCTGATTTCTAAACGCCGCGCCGCTCTGCTCTGGCCGGCCGTCCTGCTGACCGGCTGGACAAACTGCGTTTTGCGCACGGCCATCATCTCACCGCGCGACTTGCGAACAGTCCAGGGCGATGCGACGGAGCTGGCGACGGTTCGCGGCAGCTTGACCGAGACGCCCCGCCCGCGATTTTCCGCGCGCGCGGAGCATCCCGGTGCAAACGACTGGCATACCCTGGCGCAAGTGCAGGTCAGCGCCCTTTGCAAAGACTCACAATGGCGGCCGGTTGCAGGCCGGATCGTCGTATCCACGCCCGGACTTCTGCCCGGAGAATTCTTTGCCGGGCAGCACGTCGAGATCAGCGGCGTTCTCACCCCTCCGGCCGGTCCTCTGGCGGAAGGGCTGATCGATTACCGCACCTACTTGCGGCGGAACGGGATTTATTACCAACTGAAAGCCCAATCCTCCAACGACTGGCAACGGGTCGCGCCCGGCGCAACGGTTCGTCCGCTGAACGACCGTTTCCTCGCCTGGTCGAAGGCGGCGCTGGCCTGCGGGCTGCCGGAGGAAGACGAATCCCTGCGCCTGGAATGGGCGCTCTCACTCGGAGACAAAACCGTCCTGACGGAAGACGTCGCCGAACCGTTCGTTCGCGCCTCCACCTATCACATTTTTGCCGTCGATGGTTTGCGCATGGCGATTGTCTTCGGAATCCTGTTCACCCTGTGCAGGGCGCTGCGTCTGCCGCGCGCTCTGGGTGGAGTCGTGTTGATTCCCCTGCTCTGGTTTTACACGGGGCTGACGGGCTGGCCGGCATCGGCCATCCGCGCGTCCCTGATGCTGACGATCGTCATTGTGGGCTGGGCATTGAAGCGGCCGAGTGACCTGGTCAATTCGCTCTTCGCGGCGGCGCTGGTTCTCCTTTTCTGGGATCCGCAGCAACTGTTCCAGGCTGGATTCCAGCTTTCATTCCTGGTCGTGCTCGGCATTCTTCTCGCGTTGCCCGTGCTCGAGCGGTTTTGCGAGGATCTGTTCAGGCCCGAACCCTTCCTGCCGGACCAGTTGCGACCGCGCTGGCGCCACGCTCTGCGCGTGCCTGTGCGCCATCTGCTGGGTCTGCTGCTGACATCCAGCGCCGCGTGGTTCGGCTCGATCCCGCTGGTCGCGTATTATTTTCACATTGTCACGCCCCTGAGCGCGCCGGCGAATGTGGTTGCCGTGCCCCTCTGCGCGCTGGTGCTGGTGAGCAATTTCATCAGCCTGTTGCTGGCGGGCTGGTTTCCCGCCGGCGCGGAACTGTTCAACCACGCCGGCTGGTTTTTGATGGAATGCATCCGCGTGACCAGCCGATGGTTCGCCGGCCTGCCCGGCGCCTGTTACTATGTTCCCGCTCCGAACGGGTTCAGCATCGGTCTGTATTACCTTGTCTTCGCGGCCGTTTTCACCGGCTGGCTCTTCAAACAGCCCCGGCGCGCCTGGAAACTGGCCGGCCTCGTGTTGCTGCTATCGATCTGGTGCTGGCGATGGGAGCGCGAATGGGCCGCCACGCGTGTGACGATCCTGCCATTGAGCGGCGGCGCCGCCGTGTATTGCGACGCGCCCGGCACCCGGAACGACCTGCTCGTTGATTGCGGCGCCATCAACCCGGTCGAGTTCGTGGTGAAACCGTTCCTGCGCGCGCAGGGTGTCAACCGCCTGCCCTGTCTTGTGCTGACGCACGGCGATCAGCGCCAGGTCGGCGGCGCCGAACTGCTTTGCACGCTCCTGCCGATCCGCCACGTCGCAACCAGCTCCGTGCCGTTCCGCTCGCCGGCCTATCGGCGGATCCTCGCCGGGCTCGACAACAGTCCGGATTGCCGGCGCGTGTTGAACCGCGGCGACCGGGTCAATGAGTGGCTGGTCCTGCATCCGGATCGAACCGACCATTTTCCCCGCGCAGACGACAACGCGCTCGTGCTCTTCGGGGTTCCCTGCGGGACGCCCTTGTTGCTCCTGTCGGACCTTGGCAGGCCGGGGCAGGACGTGTTGATCGAGCGCCACCCGGAATTGCGAGCGGACATCGTCGTGGCGGGTCTGCCGCAGCAGGACGAGCCGGTGGGGGACGCCCTGCTCGATGTGGTTCGTCCCAAACTCGTGGTGATTGCGGATTCGGAATTTCCGGTCTCCCGAAGGGCGAGCGCTGCCCTGCGGGCGCGGCTTGAACGGCGGGGCATCCCGATCCTCTATATGCGGGACGCCGGAGCGGTGACCGTTTCGCTGCGTCCCCCGTGTTGGGAGGCAAGGACGATGAGTGGATTGCGCGTGACAGGACAATCAGGGCCGGCCATTTCGATAAACCCGAACTGATGGGGCATAAAAATAGTTGTATGAAAATAGTTGCTGCGATCCATTGCCAGGGGTGATATTAGTTGGGTAGTTTGGCATCGAGCAAATGTGGTTATGATCGGATGCAGCAGACTGTTTCGGGTGGAGCCGGGTGAGGCGAGGGCCGGGGTCCAGGCCTGTGCGGTCTGGAACTGCGCCGGGATACCAGGAGGTTTCCAATGATCCCCCAAGGCACCATCAATGAAATCCTGCATCACAAAGGCACGACGGTCTGGACCATCGGGCCCGAAGCGACGGTTTTTGAGGCGATCCACCTCATGGCGGACAAGAACATCGGCGCCGTGCTGGTCACCGACCAGGAAAAGCTCGTCGGCATCATTTCCGAGCGCGACTATACGCGCAAGGTGGTGCTCAAGGGCAAATCCTCCAAGAAACTGAAAGTTCGGGAAATCCTGTCCGAGCATCTGATCCATGTGACCCCGAAAAGCAGCATCGAAGAATGCCTGCGTCTGATGACCGAACATCGTGTCCGCCATTTGCCCGTGCTCGAAGGCGAAAAAATCGCGGGAATCATTTCCATCGGCGACCTCGTCAACTGGATTATCTCCGCCCAAAGCACGACGATTCGCCAGTTGGAAACGTATATCACAGGGTGTCCCGGTTGATCCGCCCGATTACTGCATGGAGACGGCTCAAGGCCGGCTCCGGGTGAGGGTCACCGAAACGTATCGCGCTTGCGGCAGCGGGAATTTTTTTACCTCGACCGCGACGGCCTGGGGCCGAAATTCACTCAGGATCATGTCCGCCAGGTTCGCCACCAGTTTCTCAATCAGCTTCCAGCTCCGTCCCTGTCCGAATTTGAGCACCCGTTCCGCCAGGGTCTGGTAATTGATGGTCCTTTCGATCCGGTCGCTCAACGAAGCCGAGGCGAAATCGAAGTCGAGATCCACCGTGACGAGCAGGCGCTGCGGCTGAGCCCGTTCCTCGTCGGTCAAGCCGACGCAATAAGAAACTTCCAGATCAACGATGCTGATTCTCGACATGCTTTCCTTAACCTTTCTTCTGCGGTCTGTTTTTCCGTTTCTCCCGAACCGCCGCCAGGAGTGTGCGCGTGGATTTGTTGAGCGGCAGCCTCAGGGCCCGCGCGGGGGTGACCCAGCGGAATTCGCGGGCTTCCTCGTTCAGCGTCACCCGCGGCACCCCCACGGAGCGGCAGGTGTAGTTCAGCAGAATAAAATGGGCCTCGCGATAAAATTCCTTCGATTGGATGCAATCCTGCGCGAGCACGAAACGGACGCCGGTGACGTCGAGGTTCGTCTCCTCCTTGATTTCGCGGCGCAAGGCCTCGACCGACGGCTCGCCCCACTTGATTTTCCCGCCGGGAATCCCCCAGAGATCGGACCACTTGTGCGTGCGGATCATCAGCACCTCGTTCGCCGTGTTAAAAACGAGCGCGCCGACCGTGGCGGTGGGGACGCGCCGCCGGGCGTCCCCGAAACCGGAATCGAACGAGGGCGGGGGTTGGCCTCGATGCAGGTTGTTTTGCTCGAGAATCTGCCGCAACTCACCCAGATGCTCGACAATCAGATCCGGCTTTGCCGCACGCAGTTGCTCGACTGTGTTGTAACCGGTCAGCACCGCGCAGGAATGGATTCCGCCATGTCGGGCGGTCTCGATGTCATGTTCCATGTCGCCGACGAACATCGTTTCCCCGGGCTTCAAATGATGTTCTTGGAGGATCTCGTGGATGATCTTCCGCTTGTCGCGCACCTCGCAATAAGCCTTTTCCAGATACCGCCCGAATCCCGTGCTCGCGGATTGCGCGGCGAAGTGATCGCGGCGGACGGAACTCAGCAAGAAAGCGCGGAGCCGGCGGGTGCGGCAGAATTCGAGGAACTCGCGCGCGTGCGGCAGTTCCCGCACGGAATCCTGAATCTGTTTGAACCGGGTGTGATACCAGGTCTCCAACTGCGGGAGGGCGACGTGAGGCACGTGCCGGTCGTAAAAGATCGTGAACGGCAGACAGAACTCGGCCCGGAATTTTTCGAGGGTCATTTCGGGCCGCCTGGCCTGTGTCAGCACGTAATTCGTCGCTTCCCAGACTGCGGGCAAATCATCCACCAGCGTGCCGGACCAGTCGAAAATGATGTTGCGAATCACGGGCAGAGTGTAGCCGCATTTTCCACGGCGGCAACAGAATCAAACTTTTCCTTTACTCCACCGCCGGCCGGAGCAGATTGGGTGCAAACCGCTGAACCCGTGAAATGTCTCCCTGTTCCAGGAGCCTCGCACCTCGGCGTGATTCAATGCTGATCGCCTTCCACAAACCCTGCGGTGTGCTCTCGCAATTCACCTCCGACGGTTCGCCCAACCGCAGGCTCGCATCGTTCGGGTTTCCCAAGGATGTCTATCCCATTGGCCGGCTCGATGCCGATTCGGAAGGCCTGCTGCTGCTGAGCGACGAACCCGAATTGAACGAGCGCTTGCTGCATCCCAAACACGCGCACGAGCGCGAATACTGGGCCCAGGTCGAGCGCATTCCGGATCACGACGCGCTGCGCCGGCTCGAGCGGGGCGTGATCGTCGCCGGCCGCAAGACGCTGCCGTGCCGGGCCTGGATTCTCGACCCTGAACCGCAATTGCCGCCCCGCGAACCGCCCGTCCGGTTCCGCAAAAGCGTGCCGACGTGCTGGATCGGACTGGAGCTCGTCGAAGGGAAAAATCGCCAGGTGCGCCGGATGACGGCGGCGATCGGGCACCCCACGTTGCGGCTCCTGCGCGTGAGGATCGGGCGGTACACGTTGGGAACGCTTCCGGCGGGAGCCTGGAAGCTCCTCTCCACGCAGGAACACGCGCGGATAGTGGCTTGATCAAAGACATCTTTTCAGCCAGACGAGGGCCGTCAAGATCAGCGCGCCGACGAGCGACATCCAGAGGGCCGATCCGATAAAATACGAGATCGAGATCAGGGCGATTCCACCGAACAGAGGCAGCGGTTCCTTCTGCTTCCAACCAAAAATGGCAAAGCCGGAACCGATGGAGCCCCAGATCAGCGAGGCGATCAGCGTGCTGGAATCCACCGCAAAACTCACGGCTGCCATCATGATTCCGACCTCCAGTCGATCCCCCGGGCGCCGTGGCTTGTGCCAGCGCCTGAATTGCAGATGTTCGATCCGGCCACGAATGATTTTAACGCAAAGCCGCGAAGACGCAAAGGAGGACTGTTCCCGTTTCTCTTCGCGCAACGTCCTGGTGGTGTCCTGCTTTCAACCGGCGTTTGTGCCTCCTGAAACCGTTGGGTGCGCCGCCACCCGTGCGATTGGAAGTGCGGGTCAACACGCACACCGGACTGCGTGTCGAAGACCCACACGGTCGCAAACGTGAGGCTGGAGAAGGTTCGAACGCGACGTGACAGGGTTGCGCGCAGCGACTGGTGCTTCGCACACAGTCGCGGTCCGGAGAGCCGCGGAGCGCGGCTGTGTCCGCCGAGGACTAGCCGCAGCGCGCCAAGCCATTTCACACCCGGAATAGACTCCCGGGCGTCATCGACCTGCCAACCTGCTGCGGCTGATGCTTCGCATACAGCCGCGCTCCTGACCTTCAGATCCAATCACACCGCCGGCGTCCTTGGGTCTTTGCACCGTCCACTCTTTGGGTACATAATCGGCCGGCTGCGAATTGAGGTACCATGCCTAATCCAGATTATGTGCGCGACCAGGTCGATGGGGTTTTGCTGTCAGTGAAACTCCAGCCGCGCGCGTCGGCCGATGAAATCGGCGAACTCCTGGGCGGCGAGTTGCGCATCAAAGTCACCGCCCCCCCGGTGGATGCGGCCGCCAACGAGGCGCTCATCCGTCTGCTCGCCGGCATTCTGGATTGCGGACGCAACCGGATCGAATTGGTTCGCGGTCGGACATCGCGGCATAAGCTGATCAAACTGCATGGGTTCACTGCGGAGGAAGCGCGGAGGAAGCTGCGCGGTCGCTCCGGATCGGAGTCCCGGGCCCAGGGCACATCCTGAGGGCGTGTTGTCCAAACCAAGCGCACGAGCGCGGACAGCCATGTCCGCGCGAATCCTGGATGCAGGGGGATGGGAGGAATTCCCGCGACATATCCCCTGTGCGGACTCAGCGGTCTTCCTCGTATTCCAACGCCCGAAGTTCAGAGTGGCGCTTTTGCAGGTTTGGCCAGGTTTCATTGTGGGCAAACTGGGAACGCCGCACCTTCGAAGACGAGGTCGCTCAAACGGGTGCTGGGTATAAGAGGCAGGATCTCGATGCGGGTCCTGCCAAGTTCATATCAAAACTGTCCTCCCGTATTCTCGGTGGGGTGAACACCCCATGGCGCCAGCCAAGGATTTCGACTTACAGTTGTCGCCTAATGAAAAACAAAGAGCTGATCACATTTTACCAATTCCCGGATGAAGCTATTGTTTAAAATCGCTGTTTTACGTGTGTGTTCACAGGCGGTGCCCTATCCATGCGCGCACAAATAGCGGCCCCACCCCCGATTTCCGCCTATCAACCGCTTCCCGCCGCGCAGCTTGACCAGTTGCTGGGGCCCATTGCGCTTTATCCCGACCCATTGATTGCCCAAATCCTGCCGGCGTCCACATTACCCACGCAAATCGTGCTGGCCGACCGTTATATCAGTGGCGGTGGCGCCACCAACCAGATTGACCAGCAGCCCTGGGATGCCAGCGTCCAAGCGATGGCCCGATATCCAGATGTATTGAAATGGATGGATGATAACTTGAATTGGACGACGGAACTGGGACAGGCTTTTCTCAATCAACAGCAGGCGGTGATGGATTCCATCCAACGGTTGCGCGCGTCGGCTTCCAAATTAGGCAACTTGCAATCCTCCCCACAGCAACAGGTGATTACTGACGGCGGCGACATTGAAATTGTTCCAGTTGACCCACAGGTGATTTATGTGCCGGTCTATCAGCCAGACCAAGTTTATTATGACACTGCGGATGGTTTGCCTTTCATGACCTTCGGCATCGGCTGGCCGATTGGCGCGTGGCTGGATTGCGATTTTGATTGGGGCAACCACAATCTCATTGTCTGGGGGCGTGACCATCCACGTCCGTCCAAGTGGTGGCATGAGACCTCGCGTCAGCGGAACCTGGGTCACACGACGGTCTGGCGTCCGGACAATCATCCGGGCGCAGTCGCGGCGAATCGTGGCGACCGGGGCTGGAATAAAAATCCGATTGCGCGTCCGGCGACTGCGGCTGTCGCTCGACCAGGACCGGCGCACCAAGTTCCGCAACGCGCAATTAATGTTCCCCGACCCACGCCGGCTCCCGTTGAACATTCTGAACCCATCAGCCGACCGGAATCAAACGGCGCGTTCATCGGCATACAAAGTTCGCGCGATACGAGAACTTACAGCAATCGTGGCCAGCAAAGCATGCAGACGATCACCCGTTCAGCACCAGTTTCGCGGCCAGCACCATCTTTCGGCGGCGGGGGCGGCAATGGCCATAACTCAGGTCAGCAAAGGCGTTGATTTTTTATTCCCATGATTTTCAAAAATATTTATTGCCGATGAAAATGGACCTACTCACATCGTGGCGTCAGGCTCAGATGGCGGCGGTTGTACTGGGTTTGGCCCTCCCGGCTTATGTATCTGCGGCGGCGGAGCAGACTTTTGCTTCACCGGAGGCGGCCGTCAACGCCCTGGTGTCGGCGGCCAGGAATCATGACACGAATGCCCTCCATTCGATTTTCGGGCCGGAAGGACATGATTTGATTTCGCCGGATGCCGTCCAAGCCACCGAAGGATTCAGGCTGTTCGTCCAACGCCTGACGGGAAAGACGCAGTTAATCAATCATTCGGATTCCAATGTAACATTGGAAATTGGAGTGGACAGCTGGCCGTTTCCCATTCCCCTTGTCAAACAGGACGGAGAATGGTTCTTCGATACCGTAGCGGGCAAGGAAGAAATCCTCAATCGCCGCATCGGCATGGACGAAATAGGCGCGATCAATGTCTGCAACGCGTATGTCGACGCCCAGCGCGAATATGCCAGCCTGGATCGCATTGGGGATGGAGTGTTTGCCTACGCGCAGTTCCTGCGAAGCATGCCCGGCACACACGACGGCCTTTTTTGGCCGGCGAAACCGGGTGAGGAGTTGAGTCCATTGGGACCGCTCGTCGCGGAGGCCCGCGTGGAAGGTTATCATCGCACTGCCAAATTGTTGAACGACGAGCAGGCGCCTTATCACGGCTACTATTTCAAAATCCTGACACGCCAGGGAGAGCACGCACCAGGCGGCAAGTATGGTTACATCATCAACTGCCATATGATTGCCGGATTTGCCCTCGTCGCGTGGCCGGCCGAATGGGGCAACACGGGCGTGATGACATTCATCGTCAATCAACAAGGCAAGGTCTATCAAAAGAACCTCGGATCCAAGACCGCGAAAACTGCCAAGGCCATCACCACTTATGACCCCAACGACACTTGGACTCCGTCACAGTAAAGTTGGAGAACTTAACTGAAGCTGGCGGCTTCAGGGCCGGGCTTTCCGGTCGCTGATCTCGGTTGCCAACATCGGCTGGTTGCCGGTTAAAGCCTCGTATTTTTCGGCCATCCACCAGCCGACCAGGGCCACCACCATGCCCGCCAGCAAGTCCACGAAGTAATGAAAACGCAGATACATCGTGGAAAGCCAAAGCATTAGGCACGGCGTCAAAACCCACCAGAACCGCCGCCGCCAATGCTGCCAGTCAAACAACAGCAGATACAGTGACGCCGCCAGGTGCACGCTGGGGAATGCATCCATACAGTTGCTCACGTCGTTCACCATCTTGAGCGTCCAGTCCAGCAGCCACGGACCATGCAGCGGCGTTTTAAAGGTCATCCAGCGAAGCGGGCCACCAGCCGGCAACACCGTGTAGCCCATGAACGCCAGCCCATATATCGTGAACAAGCCCACAATGCACTTGCGGAACAGCCGGACATCCCGAATGCAATAATGTCCCGGCCCCGCAATCAGGTAGTAAAAGAAAAACAGGTAGCCCGCCATTGCCAAATCTTCCAGCCACGGTTTCAGCCACGGTTCCCAGGTCACGGCAGGCGTTTCACCTAACAAAGCCCGGTCCCATTGCAGCAGCAGGCAGTCCACCCCGGGATTGCCCAGTAATGGCATCGCCACGCCCATGGCATAAAAACTGATGCCCATCGCCGCCGGATAAAACAAAAGCCGCACCCGCCAGCGCCAGGGTGTCAGGTTCCGTTCCGCCCAGAACAAAATGCCCATACCCGCCAGCAAACACCCCCAAAAAACAAGCGACCAGCCCCGCGCTGCGCCGCCCTGCGCAAATAATCGCAACCCGGTCAGCAAAAGAAAAGTTCCGAACACCCATTCATGCGGCAAAACTGCGCCCACTTTATGCCGCCATTTATTTTTACAGGCCATAGAATTCAGCACCGAAATCAAAATCGCAATCACGCCATCATCCGTCACAGACTCTGACAAACCGGATTGCTGCGGCCAATTAAAATCAAGAACCTGACTTTTAGTACAACAGGAAACCTCCGGCTCTGCCGGAGGACTCCTGGAGGGGTTGGTCGCGTGGAAACATCTGCCCACCGTTATCCGATCCTTATCTTCCCGGCTTGGCGGATGCATGAAGCCATGAAGGCCACTTGGGGTGAACACCCCATATCGGGCGCAACGTTGCACAGCCTATTCTCCCTCTATGAAATGCAAAATATTCTTCCAGAACCAAAACCATAAACCGACCCGTACATCACGGCCAACTGCGGCTGCGGACTTAAACCAAAGCGGAATTGATTTTGCGCCGTCGGCGGACGAAGTGGCCAGAAGGGCATGCTTCAATGATACGAACCCGGGTTCGCGGCTCGGGCACGAGGTCCAGCATTGGTTGGCGGCGGAGGCAGAATTGATCGCGGAAGGCAAACTCACTCGTGTTCATAGGTTTCACAACCAGACGTAAAACAGATTTCATCGGCAACCAACGGAAAAGAACAACATCGACCCTCCACCGTCGTTCCGCCGAGCCTGCATTCGGGCTCGGTTCGACCAGCCAAGCCTTCCTCAGGGCCACATTCCACAAAGTCCCCTCCGACGGCCAGCCGAGTCAGGTAATCACGCTGGCGGCGTGGGTTTGGTCGCGGCCTATTCTTCGCAGGCTTCCAGAGACGGGATTTTCATCAGGGCGCGCTTGGCGTAGGCGCGATGCGCGACCTTGCTGTTGTGGCCCAAAGCCTCTTGCGCGAATCGTTCGGGGTACCGCCGCGGCAAAACACAGTGCCAATAGCGCTGGATTGACCACGGATCAATCTTCAAAACATTGAAATTCTGGTGGTTTTACGGCTGCCAGATCGCGCGGTAGAACTGCGCGGCGGACGACATGGTATTGGTAAGATTCAAAGTGCCGGTGGCTGGCGTATGGGTGGAAATCGTGATCCAATTCGCCAAGGCCAGATTGGTGGACATTTGAATCATGTAAGGCACGCCGGGCTGGCCTTGCAACTGGAAGACGAACGGGCCGGACGACGATTGCGGCGGAGGCAGCGTGGCCAGCGAAGGCGCCACCGGCGCGAGCTGAAGCACCGTCGCCGAATACGGCGGGAACGTGGCCGTGAAATTGGAGCCGGCGACCGCAAGATTGTTGGTGGCGATGTCCAGCGCGGCGGCGGGACCGTTGAAGAACGCGGCCTGATCTTGCGGGATGCCATACGAGTAAGTGATCGCATTGGCGGCTGGCACATAACCGGTGAGGTTGATGGCGGCATTGAGGTTGGTGTAACAACTCTTGTTAATCACGAGCAACGTCAAACAACCGTTGGCCCGCCGCGCGGCGTAAGCGGAAAGCAATTTGTAATCACTGGAGGCGGTGACGACCGTGTCGCCCCCGCTGGCGAAGTATTTCATCAGCTTGCCGCAGTAGTATGCCGGGTAGCGGTTGACGGCCGTGTTGCCCAGTCCCGCCACGATGCCGAGATCCCCGTAAACATTCCCGGTGTTGGAATCGGTGCGCCAGCTGTAGAGCGTATTGTCGGAATCGGTGATGTCGGCCTGCCCGTTACGCAGGTCCCACCACAACCGCGAGTTGAACTCGGTCTGGAGAATCTGGCCAATGCTGTCAGCCCAGAACAGGCCGCTCACCAGGCTCACCAGTTGACGGTCATTGCCGCCGCTGCCATTTTCAGTGACATCCAGTTCCACATTGGTGCTCAGACTGCCCAGATAATCCACCAGCATCATTCGCAAATTGTTCGCGTTCACCGTCCAGACCGGGGAGTAGAGCAGGTCGCCCATGTCGCTGTTGCCAGGCCCATAGGTGTGGTCAATTAAGAAATCGCAGATACAGCCATTGGTCAGCATCGTGTGCAGCATCACCGGCGTCCAGCCGTTGTGTGTCACGCCGGTGACGGGGTTGACGACCGGATGATTGGTGTAATTGGCCGTGCCGTCTTCAGTGACATCCGCCGACGAGCCGATTTTGATGGTGGGATCCACCGCCTTCATGGCGGTGTAGTATTGTTTGAAACGCATGGCGTAGGTCCAGGGATCATGCGGCTGCCAGGGCGTGCCGGTGTGATAGATGAAGGCCAACACTGCGCAGGCGCGGTTCGCGCACGGCGGCCAGGACGGCGGCGACTTCCTGGCGGCTCAACACCAAGCTCGGTCGGACGAACCGCAGAATTGCCTTGAGCCACGTTTCGGATAGTGCTCACCTATCACCGGAAGAGACTGATTTTATGCGTCTGAACCGAATCATCTTGGGATTTCTGCTGGGTCTATTGTCAACGAGTGGACCGAGGCTGCTGGGCGCGGAGGATTGGATCCGGCCGGTAACGCCGAACGCGTCTCCGGAGGCGGTGGCGTTGTTGAAGTTCCTCCACGGCATTTCCGGCACGCACACGCTGACCGGCCAGCACAATTATCCCAACACGAAGGACGCTTCCACCCGGGAGGCACTCCAGGTTTCCGGCAAGGTCCCGGCGATTTTCGGCCAGGACTTCGGGTTTGCCGCGCCGGGAGACAAGGACGCGGTTTCTGCCCGGCCGGACATCATCGCCGAGGTCAAGCGGCAGTACGAGAAGGGTTCGATCATCACGCTGTGCTGGCACGCGGTGCGCCCCACCGAAGATGAGCCGGTGACATTCCGGGGCAGCGTGCAGGGGAAGCTCACTGATTCGCAATGGAACGATCTGATCACGCCCGGGACGGAGCTGAACCGGCGCTGGTGCGCGCAGGTGGATGTGATTGCGGGGTACTTGAAACAACTCCAGGATGCGCACATTCCGGTGTTGTGGCGGCCCTACCATGAAATGAACGGTAACTGGTTCTGGTGGGGCGGACGACGCGGAGATCGCGGTACGACGGTGATTTACCGGCAACTGTTCGACCGGCTTGTCAATCATCACAAGCTCAATAATTTGATCTGGATCTGGAGCGTGGACCGGCCAAGCACTCCGGAGCGGCAATTTGCCGACTTTTTTCCAGGCACCAACTACTTCGACGTTGCAGCCTTGGACGTCTATCGTCGGGATTTCCAGCAATCTTACTACGACGACCTGCTCAAGCTGTCGGCAGGAAAGCCGATCGCCCTGGCCGAGGTGGCCCCGGCGCCGACGATTGACATCCTCCGGCAGCAACCGAAGTGGGCGTGGTGGATGATCTGGGCGCAGATGGCAAGAGGGAGGGACACCGCGACGGCTGGCGCATTGCGGGATCTGGTCAACGACCCGCGATCGTGGAGCTTGAGCGATCCGGCGTATCGCGAAGCCATCACCCCGATCCGGGCCGCGTCCGGCCTGCCGCCGCTGAACCCGGCGCCGGAGCCGCCGGCCCAATAAGGGTGGTACCACTACGGTGAAATCCATGCGATATTCCGGCAAGACCCGATAGACGAGATCATGAAGAGCGCGGCGAGTCATTGGCTGGCTGTTGTCATTGTCGCGATTGCGACCGGAACGGAGGAGGCTGTTGCGCAGGCGGAGACCGTCCACGCGGCCACCAACACCGTTCAGGGATTGAGCATGCCTGAGGCACAGGATTTGCCGTCCCGACCCGACATGCCGGATCCGCTGGTGCTCGACAGCGGCGGGAAGGTGGTGGACGCCGGCCAATGGAAAGCGCGCCGCGAGCAGATGAAGCGGGTCCTCGCGCATTACCTGACCGGAACCATGCCACCGCCGCCGGGAAACGTGATCGGGCACGAGTTGGCCTCGCGAACGGTGCTGCACGGAACCGTCAACTTCAGACGAGTTCGGCTGACGTTCGGTCCCGGGAACAGCCTTGGATTCGAGGTGGCGGTATTCGTGCCGACGGCCGGAGACAAATCGTTTCCGACATTCATTCAGCCTTCGTTTTATCCCACGCCGGGCAGCCAACCGTCCAACGCTCCGCCGGCCACCGGCGCAGGAATGCAGCCGTCCAATGCCGCTCCTGCGAATGCCGCCGAGCCATCCACCAACAATCTTTCGACGCAGACAGTGCCGGGCAGAGCTGCAAACATGGCCGATCCCGATATCGCGGCCAAAAGCTATGCGGAACTGTTTCGCCGGGGCTACGCCATCGTGACCTACAACTACCAGCAATGCGGGGCGGACAAGGCCGACTGTCGCGGCACGGGGTTTTTTCCCGCCTACCCGGGCTATGACTGGGGCGATCTGGCGGCGTGGGCCTGGGGCATGTCGCGCGTGGTGGATTACCTGCAAACCCAGCCGTTCGCCGACAAGACCCGGTTGATCGCCGTGGGCCACTCGCGGCTTGGCAAAGCCACGCTGATCGCCGGCGCGTTCGACGAACGCTTTGCGATGGTCGCCCCGGTCGGTTCCGGGTGCGCCGGAACGGGTGCGTTCCGGTTCAATGGCGACCTTCGCGGGGGAAAGCAGGGGCTGGAGGACTTCACCCGGAGGTTTCCGCAACAGGTTTGCCCCCGCCTGGCCCAGTTTTCGGGACAGGTGGACAAGCTGCCGTTTGATCAACACTGGCTGATCGCGTTGGTCGCCCCGCGTCCGCTGATTTCAGCCGAAGCGCTCGCCGACACGGCCTGCAACGGCAACGCCGTGAAGCAGTCCTTCATCGCGGCCAAACCGGTGTATGAATTTCTGGGCGTTCCGGACCACCTTGGCGTCCATTTCCGCCCCGGCGGCCATGCATTCACCGAGGACGACTGGGAAGCCATCCTGGATTTTGCCGATCAACGGCTTCGCGGCCTCGCCGCAGCAGAGTCCTTTGACCGGTTTCCGCCGCCCGAACAGCTCCACTAAACTGCGGTTGCGGGCACGGCTCCGAGGCGCCGCGGCCGACCCGAGTCAGGGTTGGGCCTTCAGAATTTCGAGGCACTCGATCATCGATCGCCCGTCGTGGTAGCCGGACTTCCAGATCGAGGCCTTGTCTCCTCGCGGAGATCCTTGAGCCGTGACGATCTCGAACCATTCCCCGCGCTTCCAGTCTGTCTGGTGCTTCTCGACCCAGCCATAGGTTTTTTCGAAAATGCGGAGATATTTGGGATCGTGCGTCAGGCGATGCATCTGGAGGGCGGCGACCAGCGCTTCGGCCTGGACCCACCAGGTTTTATCCCGATTATCGGCCGGCTTGTTGAAGGCGCCGGAGGTGAAAAAGCCGCCCTGGTCTTCGTCGCAGCCGTACTTCATCGCATAATCGAACAAGGCGCGATAAACGTCCAGCAACGGGTAATTCGAGATGCCCGCCGCATCACACGCGTCGATCAGCAGCCAGATATTCTCCAGATCATGCCCGTAAGAAACCCGGGCGAAATTGCCGGTGAGCACCGGCTCCCAATTGCGCCGATACTTGTCCGTGCACGCGCCGAGATCCTTCCGCACCACGGCACTGCTCTCGATGGCGATCAATTCCAGCAGACGCTCGCGTGCCAACGGCAACCGGCTTGCCCGATAAAAACACGTCATTGACTCCAGCAGATGCAGGTGCGTGTTCATCAGTTTGAAGTCCGACCTGCCCATATAGGACATTTCATCCGGAGGCGCGGGCGTCCAATCCTCGTTGAACGATTCCAGGTAACCGCCGTAGGTTTTGTCGTGCGCCTTTTCCTCCAATAAATTGAAAAGCCGGGTGGCGAGGTCCAGGGCCTCCTTGTCTCCGGTGGCCAGATAGTATTCCGACAGGGCGTAGAGCGCAAAGGATTGGCCGTAGAGATGCTTCTTGCGCCACAACTTCTGTTCGCCGGTCACATCGACCTGCCAGTAAAAGCCGCCGTATCGCGGATCCCACATTTTCTCCTTCAAGAAGCGATAACCCGAGGCCGCCGCGTCCAGGTATTCCCGGCCCCCGTAACCGGCGCGTGCCAGGCGGGAGTAGAACCAGACCATGCGCGCCTGGGTGACGATCATTTTGGTTCCGGGCCCTTTCGGCCGGCCTTCGAGATCGTGGTTGAGGATATAGCCGCCATTGGTCCGATCGATCGTGTTCGGAAACCAGAACGGGACGATGTTCTGTGTGAGGTTGGTTTCGAGCCGGGGCCGGTAGTTCTGCGCCACCGCCGCCAGGTCCTGGCCGCAAAGGTGCGGTCCGGAAGCGAGCACCGACGCAAACAGCAGCCCGACGCCCATGTGGAATCGCATGGATTGATTTTACAATAGTGGCATTCCCAAGGCGAGACCCTGTTTGTTGCGAATGCCAGCAGATTCCGTCAACGGCGCGCGCGTTGGGCGGATGCCGGAGCCGTCGAAAGACACTCCGGGGTGAGCCGGGAGCGCCCCGCGAGCAGAGACGAATTGCTTGGAAGGATTGCATTGCCGGGTGCGGTTCTCGTAATCTTGTGCAACGCAACCCCCCGGCTGGGCGGCGCGATTGACCCATCGATCCTCCGCCACAACCGCAATAAGGCCGGAAAACCCGGGATTGGATTGCGTCAACGATTACATGAAATATCGCATTGCACTTCCGCTGACGACGCTGTTGCTGTTCTCCGCTTGCGCAGCCGAACCACCCGCCAACCCGCGCGCGAACTCGAAGGCGAAGGCGATCCTCCTCTATCTTCAGAGCCTCGAGCCGCGTACCGACAAGCGGTTGGTATCCGGCCAATTCTCCAACTTCGGGGCCGGGGCGAACGTGCGCCTGGTAACCGAGATTCATGACAAAACGGGTCACTGGCCCGGGCTGTTGGGGGCCGACTACGCAGGCCAGGGCGGCATCAGCCCCGGGGCGCCCAACAAGGCGGCGATTGCGTATTGGAACGAGGGCGGACTGGTGACGATCAGCGCGCATCTTTACGACCCTGCCCGGACAAACCAGGACGGGGGCGGGCTGCGCGACACGGGGGTTGACCTTGAGACGTTGCTTGCGACCAACACCGAAACGCACGTTCGTTGGATGCACGAACTCGACCGTGTGGCCGACGGTTTGCAGGAGCTCAAGGAGGCGGGTGTGGTGGTGCTCTGGAGGCCGTTTCACGAAATGAACGGCGGCTGGTTCTGGTGGGGCGGCCATGACCCGGAAACCTTCATTAAACTTTGGCGCCAGATGTTTGACTATTTTTCCACCACAAAAGGATTGGACAACCTCCTTTGGGTTTATGCTCCGAATCATGGCACCAACACCGCCGCCTACTATCCCGGCGACCGTTATGTGGATCTGGTTGGGCTGGACGCTTACACCGACTTTGTAGATACCAACCACATCCGGGGCTACGCGCAAGTGGCGCGGCTGAACAAACCCTTCGGCTTTACCGAATTCGGCCCGCATGGTCCGGAAAATCCACCGGGCAACTACGACTACCTCCGATTCATCCAAGGTATCCAGAGCGATTTTCCGCGAACGGTCTTCTTCATGAGCTGGAACGCCCGATGGAGCCTGGCCCGGAATACCAACACGACTGAATTGTTGAATCACCCCTGGATCGTCAACCGGGAAGATCTGCCCAAGGGCATTGCGGGGAACCCATAAGCCTCCTTTCCGGGAACCGAGCCTCCGTAACCGCCGTGTTGAAACGGCGGAGGTCGCCACTGCGGGATGGGTCCGCCAATTCACATTGGCGGCTGCAGGATTTCATGGCCCCGATGCGCTCCCGATCTTAAGAGTCGAAGCTTCCAACCTTTCCCATCTTCGTCTCCGTCCGTGAAAACACTGAACCATTTTGCGTAATTCTACTACTTGTGAGTCATTCCAGGCTAAGCGAAATTGATTAGGGTTTTACAGGATGACCGGTTGAAGTCTCGCCTGGGAAACACCCAATGAATGAATAAAGTGATTTGGAATACGTGTTGGTTGTGCATGGCCGTGAGTGTCACGGGAATGGCGGCGACGATAGAAAACGGCGGCTTTGAAACAGGCAATTTCTCCGGCTGGACCCTGCAAATGGCGAAATCCATCCCCGGTTTGGCCAACCACGAAGCCCCCACCGGATGGGCCGCCGTGGATTCACGGCTTCCCGGCCCCATCCTGCCGGAATCCGGACACCACTTTGCGGCTCTCAGCATCGGAGGCCCCTCGACATTCGGCGGGGGCAGCGCGCCGGCCAGCGTCGATCTGAGCCAGATCCTCTCGCTGCAAAAAGGCGACATGGTGTCGGGCTGGGCCCTGGTTTCCCAACCCGAAACCCTGAATTCCCCGGGCCACGAGCAGAACGCCGCCGGAGGGTCTTATTCTCCAAGCCGCCGCCAGCCGGCGCAGGAGTCAGCCTGGGTCAGAGTTCTCGATGGTTCGGGCGCCGAGATCGCCAACCCCTGGGATGCAGTCCTGGTGGACGAACCCAAGGCTCCGGCCTGCAGCGTTAAGACCGGCACGTGGGAATTCTGGCAATGGCAGGCGCCTGCAACAGGCTCGTACACCCTCGAATTGGGGAGCACCGCAGGGAAACGGGCTCCTTTCTCCGATGAAGCCTGTTTCGACGGGATCCACGTGCATTCGATTCCCGAACCGAACGCCCTGGGTTTGCTCGTGATCGGATTCGGCCTCTTCGCGGCCGCGGGGCTTCGCAGATCCTAGCGCGCGCAGGACAGCACGCGGCTCAGGCAGGGCCTTCACCCACCTGGAATCGGACAAAACGGCGGATGGTGAGTTCGTCACCCAGTTGTTTCGCGACGGAAGCGACGTGTTCCTTGACGCTGATTTCCGAGTTCTTCTTCACGAACCCCTGATCCACCAGGCAGGTGGTCTGATAAAACTTCTCGAGCTTGCCCTCGACGATCTTTGCGAGAGCCTGCGGCGGCTTGTTCTTCACCTGTTCCGCGGCGATTTCCTTTTCCTTGACGACAACGTCGGCTGGCACCTGGTCGCGTGATACAACGGAGGGAGCGCCGGCGGCGATTTGCAGCGTGATGTCTTTCACCAACTGTTTGAACTCATCGCTGGCGACCGTGCTTTCCTTCCCGGCGCTCACCTCGGCCAACACGCCCACTTTCGCGCCGGTGTGGATGTAACCGGCGACGAGCCCGTTGCCACTGACTTCCATGCGGGCGTGGCGGGCGATCTTGATGTTCTCCCGGATCTTCGCCACCGCCGCCTCGCGGTCCGCCTCCAGGTTCGCATGAGGATCCGTGGCGAGCTTTATGGCGATGTCGTCGGCGAACGCGCGGAACATCTCGTTGCGCGCAACGAAGTCGGTCTCGCAGTTGACTTCCACAATCACTCCCAGCCGTCCGCCCGGTGCGAGGTGCTGGGCGATGATGCCTTCCTTCGCCTCGCGCGAAGCCTTCTTGGCGGCCGTGGCCGCGCCCCGCTTGCGCAGGATATCCACGGCCGCATCCAGATTGCCACCGGCCTCCGTGAGCGCCCTTTTGCAGTCCATCATGCCGGCGTTGGTCATTTCACGGAGTTTCGCGACACTTGCAGCGGTTATTTCAGCCATATAAATCGTTCTGAGTTGAGGGTTGAAAGAGTTGAGGCGTATTCGGCACCCCGGAACGCTCGGATGGGATCCGGCTCAAGCCTGCGGACTCGCGGGCACCGTGGCGTCGGCGGCACTTTGCGCCGTTGATTCCGAAGTCGCCGCGGCCGCGGGGGCTTGCCCGGCCGGTTCCTCGGCCTGCTTGCGCCGGGCATACTTGGCTTCGTACTCCGCCCAGGCGCGCGTGATGGTCTGACCCACCGTCGTCAAAACCATCCGCACCGACCGAATCGCATCATCGTTGCCCGCGATGGGATAATCGACCAGATCGGGATCGCAGTTGGTATCCACGATGGCGACGACGGGGACCTTGAGGCGGCGTGCCTCGGCGACGGCATTGTGTTCGCGTTTGATGTCCACGACAAAAATGGCACCGGGGTATTTGTCCATGGCGCGGATGCCGTCGAAATACTTGAGCAGCCGGGCCGCTTCGCGGCGCAGGACCGACTGTTCCTGTTTGACGTAATTGTTGATGCTGCCATCGGTTTCCATCTTCTCGATCTGCTTGAGGCGTTGAATGGAGCGCTTGATGGTGTTGAAATTGGTCAGAGTGCCGCCGAGCCAGCGTTCGGTCACGTAATACTGGCCGCATTCCTTTGCGGTTTCCTTCACCGCCAACTGCGCCTGCTTTTTCGTGCCGACAAACAGCACTCGTTCACCTTTGCCGACGACGGTGGCCAGAAAGTCACAGGCGGCTTCCAACTGGGTGAGCGTCTTGCTGAGGTCGATGATGTGGATGCCGTTGCGGGCATCGAAAATAAACGGCTTCATCTTGGGATTCCACCGTTTGGTCTGGTGTCCGAAATGGACGCCTGATTCCAACAATTCCTTCACGCCAATACTGATCACACATTTCCTTTGGTTGAGACCCCGGAGTTTTTCGGGGCATCCCGCGGAACACGGGATTGGTTTCGATGTTATTGTGGCCTCAAGCCTCGTGCGTGAGTCGCTTCAACGCGACCGGTGCCGCAGCGAAGGCCGGCGTTTACCCGAACGCAGCAGTCAAGGCCGTTCACCCTCCGGCAACCGCCAAATATTCGCCGGTTCCCGAAAGGGCCGATCACAATAGCAGAGTCCACGCGAGTGGCAACCGTTATTTGGGCCCGTTTTTGGGCCCGTGAACCGGGAAAGGGGGGTGACAATTCGGGGCGCGGGAAACAACGGGAGGATGAAATACCACCGGCATGGGCGGGAACGGGGCGGCCCGTCCGTTGTGCCGGCGCTTCCCGCGCGTCGTTCCGAGGAGGGCGGTTGCGATCAGCGCGCGATCCCGGTCCCTTCGCAGGCGGGACAGGCTGGCGGCGCATTGCGGATCGAGTGGTAAATGTAATCCTTCAGCTTGGCGCGGCGCAACTTGAGCTCCTCAATTTCCTGATCGGTCGCGAATTCGATATCTTCCTCGATGCGATAGATCGTGTCATCGAGGTGGTGATATTCGTCGAACATTTTCCGGAAGTGCTCGTCAGCGCCCTTGAGGCGGCGGATGACTTCGCGGTGCTCGGGAAACTCTCGCAGGATTGGGTGATGAAGGTCCATGGGTGTAATCTCCTTTTTTAACGGGTTCGGGTGTCAACGGCGGATGAACGGAAACACGAAACAGCGTTTCCACGGAAGTAAACAGGCTGGTGTTGCTGGGTT
>Ga0224555_1002164_pt1 | contig 24082 bp, 20 predicted proteins | sample 714S23034metaG_FD_180687 | JGI IMG/M metagenome (GOLD analysis project Ga0224555, IMG submission 180687) | Peat soil microbial communities from Stordalen Mire, Sweden - 717 S2 30-34 | ecosystem: Environmental > Terrestrial > Soil > Wetlands > Peat | place: Sweden: Norrbotten County, Stordalen...
GGCTAGCGCCAGCATGTAGAGGAACTGGACGGCGGGCCAGCGCCAACTGTTGGTTTCGCGGCGGACTACGGCCATGGTGGAGGTGCACTGCATGGCGAAGGCGAAGAAGATCATGAGGGCCAGCGCGCCGCCGAGGGTCATGTCGTGATGGAGGGCGGTTTGCAGGTGCATGGCCTGGGTTGCGGGGTCGGCGCCGTACAAGGTTCCCATGGTGGAGACCATGACTTCGCGGGCCAGCACGCTTGAGAGCAGGCCGATGCCGATCTTCCAGTTGAAGCCGAGGGGCGCGATGGCGGGTTCAATAAAGTGGCCGAGGCGTCCGATGACCGAGTCAGCCAGCTCTGGTGCCGAGTAAGCGCCGCCGGCGACGTGAACGATCGGGAGATGCGCGAGGACCCAGAGAGCCAGGGTGACGCAGAGGATGACGGTGCCGGCCTGGCGGAGGAAGATGTGGGCGCGGTCCATGAGGCGGAAGAAGAGCGAGCGCAGGGTGGGCATGCGGTACTGCGGCAGTTCAAGAATGAAGGGCGTTTCGTTGGACTTGAGGATGGAGCTTTTGAGCAGCCAGGCGGTAGTCATGGCGCCGACGAAGCCGGCAACGTAAAGAGACAGCATGACGATGGTGCGCAGGCCGAGGAATCCGTGGAGAAAAGCGATGTTGGGGATGAAGGCGGCGATCAGAAGCATGTAAACGGGCAGGCGCGCCGAGCAGGTCATGAAGGGAGTGACGAGGATGGTGGCGAGGCGGTCGCGGCGGTTTTCGATGGTGCGCGTGGCCATGATGGCGGGAACGGCGCAGGCATAAGCGGAGAGTAAGGGGATGAAGGCTTTGCCGTTGAGTCCGATGGTGCGCATGACGCGATCTGCAATGAGGGCGGCGCGGGCGAGGTAGCCGGAGTCTTCGAGGACGCCGATGAAGAGGAAGAGCAGAAGGATCTGTGGGAGGAAGACCAGAACAGAGGAGATGCCTTTCCATGCGCCGTCGAGCAGGAGCGACTGGAGCCAGCCGGCGGGCAGCAGGGGGCGAATGAGGTCGGCGGCGCGGGCGAGGATGTCGCCGAAACCGTCGGACATTGGCTGGCCGATGGAGAAGACGACTTCAAAGACGCCAACGACGACCACGAGGAAGAGCAGAGGTCCCCAGATGCGGTGGAGGAGGATGTTGTCGATCTTGTGCGTGTTTTCGACGGAAAGCGGGGCCTGGTAGCCGGTGCGGCGGCTGACCTGGGCGGCCCAGGAATGGGTGCTGGCGGCGTTGCCGACGACGGGGAGGGCGAGAGGCTTGGCGGAAGTGCGGTCGGTCTGCTGGTGGAGGAAGAGCGGAACGGCGTCAAGGCCGGTGCGGTGGGTGGCGCTGATGAGGGCCACGGGCGCGCCGAGCTCGCGGGCCAGCTTGAGGGTGTCGATGCGGCCGCCGCGGGAGTCCATGAGGTCGCTCATGTTGAGCAGGACAAGGGTGGGCAGGCCGACCTCAAGCACCGGCGCGGCGAGCATGAGCTGGCGGGTGAGGTGAAGGGCGTCGAGGACGAGGATGACGGCGTCGGGTTTGGGTGTGCCGGGCATTTTGCCGCGCAGCACGTCGATGGCGACGCGGGCATCTTCAGAGTAGGGAGTGAGGGAGTAGATGCCCGGCAAGTCGATGAGGGTGAGGTCATCGCGGCCGACGCCGGCCATGAGGCCCATGCGCTGCTCGACGGTGACGCCGGGGTAGTTGGCCACCTTTTGACGGAGGCCGGTGAGGCGATTGAAAAGAGTGGACTTGCCGGAGTTGGGCGGGCCGATGAGGACAACGGTCTTGAGCGAGCTGGAGGCCGGCGGAGCGGAGGGCGGCGTAAACGGCGGCGTGTCGCAGCAGGCGCTCATCGGACGACCTCAAGAAGTTCATGGGCGTGGACCATGGGCGACTCCGGAATTGTGTTGTCCTGGATATCAGCAGGAGGGACGTCGGCGGGGCGAACGCGAATGGCTTCGGCGGTTTCGTGGCGGAGGGCGATTTCCATGCCGTCGACGCCGTAGACGGTGGGATCGCCGGCGGGGGCGCGGCGCAGAGCGGTGACCAGCGCGTCGGGGACGAAGCCCATATGCATCAGATGGTTCTGCACGGACTCAGGGAGGTCGAGGGCCACCAGGACGCCGCTTTCGCCGACATGCAATTCACTTAGCACGCTCACCCGCCGAACTCCCATGGGCTGCCACGAAGGCAGCAAGTACAAACGAAACCGAGATCCAAGACTACGACCGGATTGGTCGTAATTCAGTATACGACCATTTCGGTCTGAGTTGCAAACAACGGGATTCGGGCGATGTTTCTCAAGAAAACGCATGGATGAACCTCCGAAGGGGACGGTTACCGAACGGTTGCCAGCCCCCCGCACGACCCTCCCTGGCGGACCTTGCTATTCGCTTCATCGGACGATGAGGTTTTTTTATCAGTAGGGAGGTCTGCTGGATGTGATCAGGATCACTCAATGCGCGCTAAACAGGCTGCGGAAAAGGCCTGATTTTGGGTGAAATCCGTCAAAGAGCAGGCCTAAGGGGTTGAAGCCCACGTTCATTCAATTGGCTTTATGCCGGCGTCAATCCCCGGCCTACCGCCCGAGTGAGTTTTTCCGCAGGCTGCAAAGCTCCTTCTCCCATTTTTGACCGCTTGCTGCCCGACTGAAGTCCTGCCCTGTTACAAAGCTCGTCGAAGGATGTTTTGCCAGCAAGCTATGAAGTCGCGCCTTTTCGCACAGCTACCCCAGGTTGGAGTTTCTCGGCAGGCTGTGAAGCTGTGCCCTTTCAAAACCTTGTTCATGCAACCAGTCTAGGATGCGGAGAATGGATTGCTTTCCTGTGGCTTGAGGGTGGTTGGATCGTGCTGTGGTGGCGCTTCATGTTCTGTTGCTGGAATGGCTGGCGTGGCGCGAGTTGCCGGTCCAGGTTTGAGGAATGAACTAAAGACCCGGTTGGGATCGCCAGGCAGCATGTGGTTGGCTTCCAGAGCCAGGCGCACGCGCCGTTGAAACTCCCGAACCGGGGCGTATTGTTGTGTTGCCCTGGTTTTGAAAACCACCGGAAAGATCAACTGCGAGCCCTTCATCGCATCCACGCCCAGAATCTGGGGATCGGCCAGGAAGACATTCTGGAAGGACTCGCTGTTCCGCACATCCGTTGCGATTTCCTTCAGAATCGCCTGCACCTTGTCTGGATTGGCGGAGAAATCCACGCTTACGTTCACCGTAGCTACGGAGTAGCCGATGCTGAGGTTGGCTACAGTGGTGATCTGCGAGTTGGGAATCACGTACAGCGTGCCGTCCGCATCGCGGACCGAAGTCCTGCGCAGGGTCATTGCTTCCACGGTTCCGGCTACTCCGGCCGCGCGAATTGTGTCTCCGATGTTGAACTGATCCTCGACCAGGATGAGAACGCCATTGAGCAAGTCCTTTACGATGTTCTGGGCAGCCAGGCCGATGGCGATGCCAGCTACCCCGGCCGAGGCCAGCAGCGGAGCCAGGTTGACGCCAAGCGTGTCAAGAAACTGCAATGCGAAGATCAGCCCGATAATCGCCAACCCGGTGGCGCGGAGGATGCCGGCCAGCGTTTTCACCTGGCCGATCCGGCTCTGATTGGCGGCATGCTGGTCGGCCACGCGGGTCATGTGGAAGGTGACTGCGCGCAGCAACCGGGTGAGGACAAAAGCGATGGCTGTGATCACCAACAGGTGGGGCAGCTTGAGGCGGATGAACTCCTGGGAATCGACGATCCACCCGTCGAGGATCTTGCCCAGAAACCTGCCTTCCGCAAACAATCCGGACCGAGCAGCCAGCAAAAACAGAAAAGGATGCATCGCAAACTCCTGATACTAGACTAGACTGTGCGCAGGGAAAGCTGGGCTGTCCTAACCTCCGCATCCCATCGATCGAATCGGAATTCCCGGCACAGCCCATGAAAGCCCCAGGAGGTGTTCTTTGAAGAATCAGCGAAATCACTCGACGGAAGGCCCGCACGTGCGGCGGATCAGCGCACTATGGATCGGCGTTCTTGCCGGCTTGGCCGCCCTGGTTCTGATACCGATGGTTGGAGAAGGGCTGCAGGTGAGGGACCCAGGTTTCCGCTATCCGCCCGCCGTGACCCGTATTCCGGATGCCAATACGCAAAACGAGATCAATGGAAAGGACTCCAAAAATCCGAATTTCGCGGCGGCGAATGCGGAGCGGAAGAAGCAAATCGCCGACGACAGCGCGAAGCTGCTCAAGCTGGCCACCGACCTGAAGGCCGAGGTAGACAAGACCAACAAGGACACGCTCTCGCTCAACGTGATTCGCAAGGCCGACGCAATCGAGAAGCTGGCCCACGATGTGAAGGAAAAGATGAAGACGTCCATGGGGACGGAGTGAAGTGCCTGGGATGGAATGATGCGCATGGGATGGACCGATGGATTCCGAACAGGAACAGGCAATGGGATGCGCAAGGATGGTCGAGGCCGCCGACATTGGGTTGGGGTTGAGCCGGAGCCTGATGACCAAGCCAGTTTTTGAAAGGCTCTGCCACTGTGCTGCCGGCCGGTTCCGGCTTGGGCTGGCCGCGGCTTTGTTGCTGGCGCTGCCGGGCGGCGCGCAAAGCGGCCTTCAGGTTCCGCGTGCGCCGACCTCGCCCATCGGCCCTCAGGTGGGCGGCGTCATCGGAGGCAACAGCGACGACGATTCGGTAGAACAAGAGAAGCGATTGAAGGCCCTCAACGCCGAACGGCAGAAGTCGATGGTTGCCGACACCAACAAGCTGCTCAAACTGGCCGGCGAATTGAACGCCGAGTTGGCAGGCGAGCATCCTGAATCGCTCAATCCCGACCAGTTACGCAAAGTTGCCGAAATCGAGAAACTCGCGCACAGTGTAAAAGATAAAATGAGCATGTCGGTGAAGGGAATTCCGGTCTTCGAGCCGCTCCCGCCCCGGTTCCAGTAGAGCTGGGATCCTTGTGGGCAGCGTGAACAGGACCGAATTCCCACAGTGTGAGGTGGGCTGCTCGAAAGCGTGATTGATTGTTACAATCGGGTTTGGCTGGTCCGGTCTTCCGGGTCGCAAGAAAGTGCCGACTTTTGGGGGAGTAACGGGGATGGAGCTGGCAGTTTCGGGAACTCGCGAGTCGGAGCCGGTTTCCGCGGGGGCGGATGCCGCAGGCAGCCTTAGCCCGCAGCAACTGGTCGAGATGTACCGGCTGATGTTTCTCTCGCGCCGCGTGGACGACCGCGAGATCATGCTCAAACGGCAACAGAAGGTCTTCTTCCAGATTTCCGCCGCCGGTCATGAGGCTTTGCAGGTTGGCGCCGCACTGGCGCTGCGTCCCGGCTACGACTGGTTCTTTCCCTACTATCGCGATCGCGCGCTGGTGCTGGCCCTTGGCGTGACGCCCACCGAGATGCTGTTGCAGGCGGTAGGCGCGGCGACCGATCCGGCCAGCGGCGGCCGGCAGATGCCGACTCACTGGAGCAGCAGCGCCCTGCATATCGTCAGCACATCTTCGTCGACTACTACGCAACTGCTGCATGCGGTGGGCTGCGCCGAGGCTGGGCGCTACTTCAGCCACCATCCGGAGACAGCGCAGAAGCCCGATGCGTCGCGGGTTGCGGGCGACTATCGCGCCTATCACGATGTTGAGTTTCACGGCGATGAAGTGATGCTCACCACGCTCGGCGAAGGTTCCACTTCCCAGGGCGAGTTCTGGGAGGCCCTGAATACCGCCTCGAACCGTCGGCTCCCGGTAATCTTCTGCGTGGAAGACAACGGCTACGCCATCAGCGTGCCGGTCGAAGTGAATACCCCAGGCGGGAACATTTCAAAGCTGGTGGCCAACTTCCCGAACTTCTTCTTTGCTGAAATCGACGGCACGGATGCCGAAGCCAGCCTGCGCGCGTTTCAGGCCGCGGCAGCGCATTGCCGAGCGGGATTGGGGCCTGCGTTCGTCCACGGACACTGCGTACGGCACTACTCGCACTCGTTCTCCGACGACGACAAGATCTATCGCTCCGCTGCTGAGCGTGAGGCTGACGCGTTGCGCGACCCGCTGGCAAAACTGCAGATGCGCCTGCTGCGCGAAGGCATACTGACCGAGGAGCAGATCAACGAGCTGGAGCAGCAACTGGACCGCGAAGCCGCCGAGGCCGCCGAGCGCGCCCTTGAGGCGCCGCTTCCGCCGGTCGAGGGAATTCTCGATCATGTCTATTCCGAGCAACTCGACCCCACCAGTTCGATTTTCGCCACGGAGTGCGCCGGGACTCCCGGTGTCGCCGGAGGCGGAGAGGCCGGCGGGGCGAAGGGCAGCGGCCCGCGCACCATGGCCGACCTGATCAATGCCTGCCTGCACGACGAGATGCGCCGCGACCCCCGCATCGTGGTGTATGGCGAGGACGTGGCCGACGCCAGCCGTGAGGAAGCGCTCAGTGAAGTGAAGGGCAAAGGCGGCGTCTTCAAGCTTACGGCCGGCTTGCAGACCGAGTTTGGATCGGAGCGGGTATTCAATTCGCCTCTGGCTGAAGCCAACATTGTGGGACGCGCCGTCGGCTACGCTGTGCGCGGGATGAAGCCGGTTGTCGAGATTCAGTTTTTCGACTACATCTGGCCGGCCATGCACCAGATTCACAATGAGCTGGCGCTGATGCGCTGGCGTTCAAATGGCGCGTGGGCTTCGCCGGCGGTGATTCGCGTTGCCATTGGAGGCTATCTCACGGGCGGCGCTATTTACCACTCGCAGTGCGGCGAAAGCATCTTCACGCATATACCGGGGCTGCGCGTGGTGTTCCCTTCGAATGCGCTTGACGCGAACGGACTGCTGCGCACTGCGATTCGCTGCGACGACCCGGTGCTGTTCCTGGAACACAAGCGGCTGTATCGCGAAACATATGGCCGTGCTCCCTATCCTGGGCCGGACTTTGCCATTCCCTTCGGCAAGGCGAAGATTGTGCGCCCCGGCACCCACATTACGCTGGTTACTTACGGCGCGATTGTGCCGCGTGCGCTGCAGGCCGCGCAGAAGGCGCAGCGACTGCATGGCATCGACGTGGAAGTGCTCGATCTGCGCTGCCTGAATCCATATGACTGGGAGGCCATCGCGACCTCGATCCGCAAGACCAGCCGCGTGCTGGTGGCCCATGAGGACATGCTGAGTTGGGGCTACGGCGCTGAACTGGCTGCGCGCATTGCGGACGAACTGTTTGAGTCGCTCGACGCTCCGGTGCGCCGTATTGGATCGATGGATACGTTCGTGGCTTACCAACCGCTGCTTGAAGACGCGATATTGCCGCAGCCGGAGACGATCCTCAAGGCGATTGTCGATCTCAAGGCGTATTGAGGCATCCCGCGCACCGGCGTTCCCGCTCAGCGGCCGGCTTTCCTTCTTGCGATCGCGCGACAGGAAATGCAAACCTCACAAGGACGGCGCTCAGGGCGACTCCAAAAAGAACCTGCGCTTCCATTCCCATTCTCCACTCGTAGAAAGACCAATTGGAGGCTCCGGTGAATCCTCCGAACATGAAGCTAAAAGCGCAAACGGACGCGATCGTTTCGGGGAGGATGGAAACGAGCAGGAATACCACGGAAATGTAAACCAGATCGTAGAGAATGAATGCCGTCCAGCCCCGCTCCAGGAAGTAGCGGCTGAGTGCGTTGGCTTCATGCACCGTCTCAGGATGAGACCAATAGCTGCCCGGCTGGCCGATGAGCGTGAAAGCGAAATCGAGAGCCAGCGGCGCCGACACCACCCAGCGCAGCCGCTTGATGTCCAGAACCGCGGCGCCCGGGACTGCAAATGCCGAAAGCGCCAGTGCCGTGCTGAGCACGATTGCATACGCGGCGGGTCCTTGCACTCCCAGGCGCCAGCCAACAGCGAGCCAGTTCGATGCGCCATATAAGTGACCGAAGAGGAACGAGAAAATCGCGGTCAGCGCCGACCTTCTGGGAAGGATCGACACGAGCAGAAACGCTGCCGCGAAATAGGCCAGGCAGGCGGCAACGTAAGCCTGCCAGCCATTCCCCAGGAAGAACTGGAACGTATAGTTGGTCGGGTTATGGATGGACAGTCCATCGCCGCGGATCGCAGTTTCAGGATTGCGCCAGAAACTTTCATTCTGGCAGAGAAGCGTGTTGACTGCGCTAAAGAGCATTGCGCCAACCATGACCCAGCGAAGGCGCTTCACCGTGCGGTCTTCTGTGAACTTGATCTTGCGCAGTTGAACTCGCATTCTCCCCCCAGGCGGCCGCCATCATAATAACGGACGCACCGCGACAGCGGGGGGGGGCCGCGCAAGAGGCGCCTTGCCGAACCAGCCAGATACAATACTGGGATGGAGTTGAGCACCCATCGGCAACGGCAAATCGCAGGGGTAGCAATCCGTCAGGCAGGCCAACCGGCATGAGGAATGTCCTGCGGCTTCTGCGCTATGGGCTTCCGTACACACTGGAGTGGCTGCCCGGCGTGTTCTTTCTGGCGCTGGTGGGCTTGCTGGATAACTTCCGCAAGCTGCTTTTCAAACCTATCCTGGACCAGGTGCTGGCTCCGAATACGGCTGACGGTCCCATCACGTTAGGCGTCGCCAGTTCGCGCTGGCATTTCGACCTGCGTCTCGTGGTTCCCCATTTCATGCACAACGCCTGGACGGTGGTGGCGTTTGCGCTGGTGGCCTCCACGCTGGTGAAGGGGATCTGCGACTATGCGGGGACCTACCTGGTGAACTACGCCGGTTTCGGACTCATCACCGATATGCGCAATCACCTCTATGAAACGACGCTGCGCCGCTCCTCAAGCTTCTTTCACAAGCACCCGACGGGCACCATCCTGTCAACGCTTGTCAACGATGTCGATCGGGTGCAAAACGCGGTCAGCTCCGTTATAGGCGATTTCCTGCAGCAGTTTTTCACTTTTCTATTTGGATTGGTGCTTGTCATCCGCTATGGGGGACATCTCAGTTGGGCGCTGCTGCTGTTTGTTCCCGTGGTGGTTACTTCGTCGCGCAAGATCGGCAGAGAGGTGCGCACGCGCACCCGTTCGGGACAGGACAAACTGGCGGAGATCCAGAACATCCTGCACGAGACAGTCAGCGGCAACCGCATCGTGAAGGCCTTCAACACGGAGTTGTGGGAGATTCTGCGCTTTAAGAAAGCAGCCGGCCGGCTGCTCAGCGCCAACATGCGCAGCGTACGCATTCAATCGATCAGTTCGCCGTTGATGGATACGATCGGGTATGTCGCGATTGCGCTGCTGCTGCTGGTCGGGCGAAACGAAATCCAGCACCACCGCATGACGGTTGGCGACTTCATCACTTTCAATATTCTGCTTTTCACTCTCTACGACCCGGTGCGGAAATTCGCATCGTTCTACAACAGCTTCCAGCAGGCTTTGGGCGCCTCGGCGTCGATTTTCAAGTTCTTCGACGCCGAGGACGATGTGAAAGAACGGCCGCACGCGGTTGCGTTGAAGGGGTTCACAAAATCCATCGGGTTTGAGAACGTTGGGTTTTCCTACTCGACAGAAGAGGGCGAGCACCAGATTCTGCACAACGTGGACTTGCAAGTGCGGGCCGGTGAAGTGCTTGCGGTGGTGGGTCCCAGCGGAGCAGGCAAGTCGACGCTGGTCAACCTCATTCCTCGCTTCTTCGATGTCACCTCGGGGCGCATTGCGATTGACGGGCACGATGTGCGCGACTGCACGCTCGGTTCGCTGCGACGGCAGGTTGCCCAGGTCACGCAGGAAACGATTCTCTTCAACGACACGGTGCGCAACAACATCGCCTATGGCCAGCCGGATGTGAAGATCGCCGTGGTGGAGCAGGCTGCGCGCAACGCGCTGGCGCACGACTTCATTCTGCGCATGCCGCAGGGCTACGACACGGTGATCGGCGAAAAGGGGTTTCGGCTCTCCGGCGGCGAGCGCCAGCGCGTAGCCATTGCGCGCGCCATTCTGAAGGACGCGCCGGTGCTGATTCTGGATGAGGCTACGTCGGCTCTGGACGCGGAGAGCGAGTCGCTGGTGCAGATTGCGTTGGCCAACCTGATGAAAGGGCGCACGGTGGTGGTGATCGCTCACCGGCTGTCCACCATTCGCCGCGCCAACCGCATCGCCGTGCTTGAGGATGGGCGGATTACGGCTATTGGATCGCACGACGAACTGCTGATCTCGTCACCCACCTATAAGCGTCTCTATCATCTCCAGTTCATGGATATGCCTGAGACTCCCGCCGCCGGAGAACTTGCGCGAGAAGCCGGCGTATATGCACCCGATTTCGAGTCGGCCCTGCCCAATGGCCCGAAGGAGTAATCACCAATGCCGATTTATTCGATGACCGGGTTTGCGCGTGTACAGGTTCGAGTTGAGGACCAGCTCAGTTATACGCTCAGCGTGAAGAGCGTCAATCATCGTTTTCTCGATGCGCAGTTGCGGCTTCCTTCCGGACTGGACGCTCTTGAGATGGACCTGCGCAAGGTGCTCAAGGAGTCGCTGGTGCGCGGCCACGTCGACCTGACACTTTCGATTGATCGGGCCGGGCAGCAGAAGGCCGGCTACAATCGCGAGTTGGTGGCCGGCTATGTCGCGGCATTCAATGCCGCACGCGACGAGTTCGGCCTCAACGGCGAGCCTGAGCTGAATGCGATTCTGCGCCTGCCGGGTGCGCTGCAAAACGAGAACCGAGGCGAAGAGGATATGACCGCGCTTGCGAGAAGTGTGCTTGAGGAGACGCCCGCGCTGTTAGCGCAACTGAATGCGATGCGCGCGCGTGAAGGCGAGGCGCTTGGAGCCATTCTTCACGGCACGCTTGACCGCCTCGCCGACGCCACCGAAGCAATTGCCGTGCTGTGCCCCGAGATCGAACAGCGTTATCAGGAGCGGCTCACGCAGCGGCTGCTGGCAGCAACGGGTCCTGAATTTAACAGGCAGCGACTGCTTGAAGAGGTTGCCGTATTGGTGGAGCGCACCGACATCTCTGAGGAGCTGGCGCGGATGCACACGCACACCGGCCACTTCCGCGAATTGCTGGCCGGGGGCGGAGAACTGGGCAAGAAGCTCGATTTTCTGCTTCAGGAGATGAACCGCGAAGCCAACACGCTACTGTCGAAGACTGGTGGAGTGGGCGGCAATGGAACGCGCATTACGGAACTGGGCCTGGCCATGAAAGCCGAGATCGAAAAGGCCCGCGAACAGATTCAGAATCTGGAATGAAGAAACAGGGAATAGGGAATAGGACACATCTGTCAGGGGTGTTGACACCTGACTGAAGGACAATGGCACGTGGCAGGAATTCTTTTTATTATTTCGGCGCCTTCGGGCTCGGGCAAGAGCACGCTGGTGAGCGAGTTGCGCAAGCAGGTGAGCGGCGTCGAGTTCGCCATCTCGTGGACGACGCGGCCCCCGCGCGGCTCTGAAGAAAATGGGCGTGAATACAACTTCACCTCGTCTGAAGAGTTTCAGCGGATGTTGGACACGGGCGTGTTCCTGGAACATGCCGAGGTTTTTGGCAGGTACTACGGAACGGCGCGCAGGTCGCTGGACGAGGCGCGCGCCCAGGGTCACGATCTGCTGCTGGATATCGACGTGCAGGGTGCGGCGCAGGTGCGGGCCAAAATGCCTGAGGCGGTGAGCATCTTCATCATGCCGCCGAACCCGCGAGTGCTGCGCACACGGCTGCGCAATCGGAGCCGCGCCGAGGGCGTGGTGGACGAGGAAGAGGTCTTCCGGCGGCTGTCGGCGGCGCGCAAGGAGATTGAGAATTATCGCGAGTACGGTTATATTCTGGTCAACGACATTCTTGACCGGGCGGTAGCGCAGCTTGAGGCCATCGTGCTTGCCGAGCGATACTATCGCAATGGCGAACCGATCGCCTACCGGTCGCGCCGGGTGTTGGAAGTGGCGGCCGCTTGCCTGCAGCATAATTCGCAGGAGCGGCTCAAGCCTGTGCTGGAGGCGTTTGGCATTAGCAGCTCCTCAGAGCAGCAGCAGTTCAACTTTGGGGATGATCCGGACGAGGACGACTCCAACGAACAAGACAGCGGTTCGCAAGGCGACGATTCAGAAGGCAACGATTCCGAAGGTAACGATTCAGGTGACGGAGGCAAAGATTCCGATGACGACTGAAAAAATCCCCGCAACGATTGAAACCGGATTCGATTCCAACTACCGCAAGGTTCTGGTGGCAGCGCGTCGCGCTCGCCAGATCCAGAGCGGCGCGCACACCCTGGTGCCCAGCCGCTCCAACAAGGCCTGCCGCATTGCGCAGGACGAGATTGAAGCCGGCAAGATTTCGTATGTTAAGACGGAGATTCCGGTGGTGAAGCCGCTGGTGGAAGGGCCGGCTGTCCCGATTCTGCTGAGCTAGCTTTAGAGTCGAGAGGCCGGCGAACTGGTTCCGAAAAGCAACTGCAGGCTTCCGTCGACTTCGCTTAAGGCGGGTTTTCGACTTCCTGCGTTTCACTGCCGTCGCTCAGGATGACAGCTACTTTTTGATTTGGTCGGAATTACAGTCGTCTTCCGGTTGATCGCTGACCTGGCGCTCACTACTCAAAATGCGACAAGGCGCAATCCGCGCCCCGTCGCATTCACTTGATTCACTTCTTCACTGTTTCACTGTGCACCGATCACTCGGCCGAGCGTTAGCGAGGCCGATGTCCGCCGCCGCCGCCGCCGTGGTATCCGGGGAGCGCATGTTCACGGCCGGCTTCATGGCCGGCATCGCCAACGTGGCCCTTCCCGTCGCGCGCCTCGTTGCCGTGGAAGTGGTTGAAGCGCTCTTCGCCTCGTCCAGGCAGCGGTCCGTTGTAGCCGTGGTGGGGGTCAAAGCGGTTGTCGACATGGCCGTAAAAGCCGCCGTGGCCGTGAAACCACGGACCCGCTCCGATGAAGAGGCCGCCATCAAACCAGTCGGGCCCATAGTAGCCGTAGGGGGCGCAGTCATACGGCTCATAGTCGAAGTAGCCGTAGGGGCAATCGGGCGCCACTCCAATGTCGATGGCAACCTGGGCTGAATCGCGAGATACTCCACCGCCGAGCAGGGCGATTCCGAGAACTGAGAGTGCAAGAACCTTAACGTGGGACATAATCCCTCCATGACTGAGTTAGAGAGGCAAACACATCGGCGAGTTGTCTCACGAAGGCGCGAGAGAGAATGCAATTCATCCGGGGTGCGGGATTGCGCGTTCAGGTTCAGGGCTCTCAGCTTCTTGCGCCCGCCGCCGAAACCAAAGGCACAAACGAATTGCCGCACGCGGACTCTTTCGTAATGGGCATTCGATTCATTCGTAATCAAGGCCAAAGTCGCTCTTGATGGGTGAGTTGCGGGTCATGCTAAGCTTGGCTGCAGCATGCCGGAACCTTGGAAACCACTCACCGGCCTTGGCGAGCTTGAGGACGCCGCGAAAGAGCAGAGGCGCAGGCCGCGGGCAGCCGAGGGGGAATACGCCATCAAGTCGGAGGCGCCGCGGTGCGCGCTGTGCGGCAGCCCCATCTTCATTGAGTTCTACCGGGTGAATTCAAAGCTGGCCTGCGCCAAGTGCGGTGTGGCGGCGCGCAGCGGGCGTGCGCTGGCCAGTCCGGATTCATTTATGCACGGCCTGACCTATGGAGTGTTCGCGGCAGGGGTGGCGATGGCTGTCTATGCGCTGTTCACAATCTTCACACACCTCTATCTGGGTTACGTTGCGATAGCCGTGGGATGGTTGATTGGCAGTGCGATCATGAAGGGGTCGAAGGGTGTGGGCGGCCCGCGGTATCAACGGGCTGCGGTGATTCTGACTTACCTTGCCATATCGCTGGCGGCGGTGCCCATTCGCGTGGCGGCTTTCTCGGCTGTCGGGGACATGAATTGGGGCAATGAGTTGCTGCCGCTGGCGCTGTGGGGACTCATCTCGCCGATTCTCTACCTGCAATATCCGATCTTCGGATTTGTCGGTTTTGTGCTGCTGATCGCGGGCATGCGCATTGCGTGGAGAACCACTGCGGCGCGGCGGATGCTGGTTGATGGCCCCCACGCGGTGCTCGTCGCCTGACGGACAGGTCCGTCAGGCGACCGAATGTGCCGGGTCTGGCATTACCACGGCAAGGGCTTGCCGAGGTGGAAATATCCACCCGACGGGCCGTCCGCGGGAAGAGTGGCGAGCGCCGCGCTGGTTTTGCCTCCCTCGCTCAGTTCCATGGGCGCCTGGTCGCCGCCCATATCGGTCTTCACCCAGCCAGGATGCGCCGAGTTGACCTTGATGTTGGTGTCGCGCAGCTCATAGGCAAGGTGAATGGTGTAGGCGTTGAGCGCGGTCTTTGAGGCGTCGTAGGCAAACGACTTGGCGTGATAGATGGGCGAATTGGGGTCGGCCTGCAGGGTGAGCGAACCGAGGATGCTGGACAGGTTGACGATTCGGCCGGCGGGGCTCTTTTTCAGCAGAGGCAGCAGGGCATTGGTCAGCGCGACGGGAGCAAAGAAGTTGGTCTCGAAGACCTTGTGGAGCAGATCGGCCTCCACCAGGGTTGCGGAGTGTTCGGGCCCGGTTCCGGGGAAGACGCCGGCGGCAATTCCCGCGTTGTTGACCAGGATGTCGAGGCGGCCGTAGTTGGAGTCGAAGTATTTGTAGGCGGTTTGGAAGTCGGCAGGCTTGGTGATGTCGAACTGAAGCACATCGGCATCCACGCCGGCGGCGCGCAGCTTTTCGACGGCTTTTTCGCCCTGAGCCAGGTCGCGCGAACCGATGACGACTTTTATGCCGGCATCCTTGAGGTCGAGGGCGGTCTGGAAGCCGAGTCCGCGGTTTCCACCGGTAATGAAAGCAATTTTCTGTGACATGGGGAATTTCTCCTGTGCTGCTTTGGATTCGCGGAGCAGGGAAGAAGGTGCAGGGATTGCTGGAGCGAATCGATCCGCGATCGCCACGCGCGACCGGCAGCGGTGCAGTTTCCGGCTTGCTCGCAGCATGTCCTCCACTGCAAGGGCCATCGCCACTGTATGGTGAACAGGCCCTGGAACACCGCGGCGTGGGTCTCAGCCGCGGCCTTTCCCAGATCCAATTTTCAACGAATCGAGTATTCAGGCGAGGCACACAATTCGGCGACTTCATGTGTGAAGCTTGTTTCATGCTGCGCCAACTGAGGCTCCTGTCGATCTTTTCCATTGCGTCCGATTGCAGCGGGGCGCCGCTTCCAACCGCCTTGAGTCTTGCAAGTCCGATAGAGCGCTGCTTTTGGCGCCGTGATGGTGTCTCGCCCCGAGAACCTGTACCAGACCTGCAAGAAGCATGGCGCCGCGACAAAACATCCGCGTGAACATTGAGATTCGCAGGGAAAGTGGAACGGTTCATCACTGCCCGCCGGATCCCGATATACGGGACGGATTCTCAGGGCTTTGCTGCGCAACCAGTGCTATGCATTCCTCTACCGTCCAGGGCGGAGTGGCTCCAGGGCGACTGGCCACCAGAGCCCCCAATGCGTTGGCAAAGGTGGCAATCCTCGCAACCGGCAAACCGAGTCCATATCCATGCAGAAAAGCGGCCGCGAAGGCGTCACCCGCTCCAACCGTATCGGCAACGGTGACTTCGAATCCGTCGAATCGCTGAAAAAGGTTGTCTTTGAGAATTGCGCAGCCTTCCCCGCCCAACGTTACGCAAATGGTCTTCACGTCGTAAGTTTCAGACCAGCGCCGGCAAAACCGCTCCAGCGAGAAGTGTTCGCCGGGGCAGCTAAGTCGAAACAGGATTTCCGCTTCGGAGTCATTCAGCTTGACGATCGCCGCGAGGCGGGACAGGCGCTCGACCAGGGAGAGGTTCCAATGGCCCTGGCGCAGGTTCATGTCGTAAAAGCATTGAATGGCCGGCACGCGCTTCGGAATGCGATGGAGAATCTCCTCGGTGGGCCGATTGGTTTGAGCGAGCGTGCCAAAGTAGAGCCAATCCGGATGCAGGGCTTCAAGAGCAGACAGGCGCGCGTCATCCAGTTCGAATTCATCAAAAACCGCGGGGCGCTTGATGAAGTAGCTTGCGTTTCCACGGTCGTCGGTGGTGACGACGGCAGTGCCGGTGTCTTTGCCTGGCAGTACTTGCGCGAAGTCGGTGGAGAGTCCGAGCGCAGCCATTGATTCGATGGCGCGCATTCCGCGCTGGTCATCTCCCACGGCGGTGATCAGCGTGACTGAGTTGCCCAGCCTCTGCGCGGCGGCGGAGAAATTCAACGGCGCGCCGCCCAGGAATTCAGCATGATCGAAGACATCCCAGAGTATTTCGCCGATCGCCAGAATCTGCACGATGTTGTCCTTTTGCGGCCAAAGTGAAGTGTGCGCGGACTGCGTGACCTGGAGCGATTTTCGATTCGCCTGAAGATTCAGATTGCATCTGCAATGGACAGGCAAGACACGGAACATTGTAAGCTTATTCGTTTGGCAGTCTGTCACCGGCCTCCGACGGCGAGAATCTCCAGAATCTCGGCGGATTCCGAGCCGGCGGGTTGCTTCAAACCGGCGTAAGAGCGATAGAGTGTAAAGACTGCAATGAGGCAACCAACGATGCGACCCAATATCAACCTGATGAAAGCGACCCTCACGGGAGCCCTTGGCGGCCTTCTTTTTGGCTTTGACACCATCGTCATTTCCGGCGCCATTGATGCGCTGGTCCGGATCTACCACCTGAGCCCGCAGGGAAAGGGCTGGACGGTGGCGATCGCCCTGATCGGCACAGTGGTGGGATCGCTGGGCGCGGGCGTGGCGGGGCAAAAACTCGGCGGGCGCGAAACGCTGCGCATCACCGCTGTGGTTTATGTGATTTCCGCCATCGGCAGCGCGCTGGCGTGGGGCTGGCCTTCGCTGCTGGTCTTTCGCTTTATCGGCGGCCTGGGCATTGGCGCTTCTTCGGTGCTGGGTCCGGTGTACATTGCGGAGCTTTCACCGGCGAAATGGCGCGGGCGGCTGGTGGGCGCGTTTCAGTTCAACATCGTCTTCGGCATTCTTCTGGCCTATACATCGAACTACGTGATCCGGCTGGCCAATCTGGGCGATGCCGAGTGGCGCTGGCAGGTTGGCGTTGCGGCGATTCCGGCATTTGGATTTCTTGCGTTGCTTTTCGGCATTCCCCGCAGTCCGCGCTGGTCGGCCTCGAAGAATCGCATCGATGAGGCGCTGGCGGTGCTGAAGCTGATGGGCGAACCGGACCCCGAGGCTGAACTGGCGGACATTCGGGCCGCTCTGCTGCAGGAACACGCCACGGCACACGAACCGGTCTTTCGATGGAAGTACCGTTATCCGCTGTTTCTCGCCATCAGCATCGGCGCATTCAACCAGTTGTCCGGCATCAACGCCATTCTCTATTACCTGCCGAGCATCTTTGCCTCGGCGGGATTCACGCAGCTTTCCGGCGACAGGCAGGCCATCGCCATCGGGTTTACCAATCTCATCTTCACCGTGGTGGGGATGTCGGTAATCGACAAGCTGGGCCGCAAGACGTTGCTGCTGATCGGCGCCGCGGGCACCGCAAGCTGCCTGGTTGCGGTCTCCTGGCTCTTCACCAGCCACGCGCATCCCGGTGCGCTGGTGTGGCTCTTTGTGACTTACATTGCTTTTTTTGCGCTCTCGCAGGGAGCGGTCATCTGGGTGTATATCGGCGAGGTTTTTCCCAACCAGGTGCGCTCCAAAGGCCAGGGCGTGGGCAACGCGAGCCATTGGATCATGAATACCGTCATCGCCCTCGAATTCCCGGTGCTGGTGGTGAGCCTGGGGCGCAGCGCGCCGTTCACTTTCTTTGCCGCGATGACCGTGGTGCAGTTCGTGGTGGTGCTGCTTGTCTATCCCGAGACGAAGGGGCAGACGCTGGAGCAGTTGCAGCGGCGGCTGGTGAGGAGCTGAATGGGTGGATGCTGCTGACAGAACAACTGAAGCCGTGCCCTTTCGGACATCTACGCCGATTGAGTGCCCGTCTCACTGGGCGAGCACTTCCTCGTAATAGCGGACGTAATGGGGAACCACGAGGGTTGAGCAGAAGCGGGATTGAGCGGTTTTGCGGCCGGCGTCGCGCATGGCTTCAAGGCGGTCACGATCCTTGAGCAGGCTCAAGACGCCGGCGGCCATGGCGTCGATATCGCCGACGGGATAAAGCAGGCCGGTGATGCCGTCGTCGATCAGCTCCGGGACGCCGCCGACGCGGGTGGCGATGGAGGGGACTTTGCAGGCCATGGCTTCGAGCGCGGCCAGGCCGAAGGACTCCAGCTCGCTCGGCATCAGCAGCATATCGGCCAGGGGGAGCAACTCATTCACGCGATCCTGCTTGCCCATGAAGTGAACCCTTGAATGAATTCCCAGGTCGTGCGCCAGCCACTCCGCCGCGGAACGGTCAGGGCCGTCGCCGATGAGCACCAGGCGACCGGGAATCTCGCGTGCGACCTGCGCAAAGATCTTGACCGTATCCACTACGCGCTTGACGGGCCTGAAGTTGGAGAGGTGCATCAGGATCGCTTCATCGGGCGCCGCAAGGCGCTTGCGGGCTTCAGCGCGATGGACTTCGTCTTTGATGGGCGAGTAGACGTCGCAGTTGACGAAGTTTTCGACCACTTCGATGCCGCGGGTCACGCCGAAGTGTTCGAGGGTTTTCTCCTTTAGATATTTTGAGATGCTGGTGACGCCGTCGCTCTCCTGAATGGCGTAGCGGGTGATGGGCAGGTAGCTGCGATCGAGGCCGACGAGGGTGATGTCGGTGCCGTGCAGGGTGGTGACGAAGGGCAGGCGACGGCCCTTGGCGGCGAGCATTTGGCGCGCCAGCAACGCGCTGACCGAGTGGGGGATGGCGTAGTGGACGTGGAGCAGATCGAGGGCGCAGAATTCAGCCACTTCAGCCATGCGCGAGGCGAGTGCGAGGTCGTATGGCGGGAATTCGAAGAGCGGATAGCTGGAGACTGGGACTTCATGATAAAAAATGCCTTCGTCGCGGCCGCTGAGGCGGAAGGGCTGCGAATAGGAGATGAAGTGGACCTCGTGGCCCAGCGCGGCCAGCTCGATTCCCAGTTCGGTGGCCACCACGCCGGAGCCGCCGTAGGTGGGATAACAGGTGATGCCGATGCGCATAAGACCTTTCGACTTCAGATATGCCTGGGGTTAGGACGCTTTGGGGCCCGGAGAAGATGCAGCCGCGAAGGAGATGAGTTCGATTTCAGGGAATTGATGGAGTATCTGGAGGGCGTTCCGCTCGGTTTCACGCGAGGCGTGGAGCCGGGTGCGCACGCCAGCCAGATCGGAGTCGTTGTAGCCGGGATGCGCGACCAGTTCATAAGTGCCTTGCGGCAGATCCCGGAGCAGGGAGGTGACGGTTTTGGAGTCGAGCGTGCCGGTGGCGAGGACGCCGATGGCGCCGCTGGTGGTGGTAAAACCCTCTTCGGCAACGATGTGGCGGAAGGCAGGCTCGAGGCGGCGCAGCAGTCTGACCTGGACGCGGCGCAGCCAGGGGGCGCCGGGAGTTGCCTTGATGGCCCAGGCAGGCTCAAAGGGATTGCGGACAGCGCGCACTCCGGCGGCCCGCGCGGCGCGGAGGATGGAACGCAGGACGGCGGGGAACATGTGCAGGTGCTTGTGCGTGTCGATGTGGGTGAGGCGCAGGCCGCGGGCCTGAAGGACTGCGATTTGCGCGGCGGTTTCGGCTTCGATCTGGGAGGAATCAACACGACCAGCGGCGAGACGCCGGAGAAACGGACCGGGCGCGGGCAGAAACTGCCCGGTGTGGCGATTCGTGAGTGAAGAGAGCCCTTGCAGCGGGAGCACGGGGGCGCCATCGACGAGAACAACGTGGCAGCCTACGCCGAGCGACGGCGTGGCGAGGGCAATGTCGATTGCGTCTTGTGTAGCGGCGGCGCGGGCCATCAGCGTGGCGCTGGTCAGCAGGCCGGCGCGATGCAACTCGGCGATGGCGCGGTTTACGCCGCGCGTCAAACCAAAGTCGTCCGCGTTGACAATGAGTTGGCCCACCGGGAGAGTCTATCAACTCGGCGGGCGCTCGACCGAATGCGGAGCCTGATGCGTTGGGGGTTGAGATGAGCGCTGGTATGATGAGGTGATGCCGCAAACGCGGCGCCGCCAGGCGTGGGCGGTTAGCTCAGTTGGTTAGAGCGCCTGCCTTACAAGCAGGATGTCGGGGGTTCAAGTCCCTCACTGCCCACCAAGACCCTTGCAAAGCCGTCCAGTGGTCGACCACCCAACGATCCGGGGCTGGACCACGGGCGGATTTGTTCGCCGCGCCTGCAGCAACTACGGCGGAAATCCGATCGAGAACACGGTGCATGAAAGCCTTGCCGGCGTCGCGGGCATCGATCCACGCTACCTTGCCTGCGGCTCCTGGGGCATCTTCTATCGTTCGGGCCACGCGCTCAAGATGATCTTCCTCCCCTCGACGCGCGGCGGCCACGAGACTCTGGACGTGCCGCAACTTGCGGGGGTGTGTGGCAGCTCGATGATTGAATCGACCTGGTTGGCGCGATCCACATCGTCCAGGAATTTTCGCCTGAGCTGAAACGCGTGCCGCATCTCCGCGGTTCGCCTGCCGGCCGCTCATTCGGCGAAGCCGGTTGCATTTCTCGGGCCTGAGCGATTACTGTCCAGTAAGGTCAAAGCGTCGATGCGCCCATCCGATTCCCCCGAAAAGGACGCAGCGGCTGCGCCTGAGAACAACCGGGCTGAGTTCGCTCAACTCGCGCTGGAGAACCTTTTTGAGGTTTCTCCGGACGCGATTTTTGTCACGGATGGCGATGGGGTCATCCGTGGCGCGAACCCGCGTGCTGCCGCATTATTCGGTCACACACAGGCGGAACTGTGCGGGATGCCCATTGAGAACCTGGTTCCGGAGCGCTTCCGGCGCAACCATCCCAGTCACAGAGAGAATTACAACGCGCACCCTCGGGCGCGGCAGATGGGTGCGGCCATGAACTTGTTCGGGCTGCGCAAGGATGGAAGCGAGTTTCCGGTGGACATCATGCTCAAGCCCATCGAGACCGCTTCTGGCCTGGTGGTGCTGAGCTTTGTGCGCGATGTGACGGAGCAGCGCGCGGCGCTTGAGGCGCTGCGACGGAACGATCAGCAGTTACGGTCAATTGTCGAAAGCATCCGGGATTACGCCGTCTATCTGCTTGATCCCGACGGATGCGTGATGACCTGGAACCCCGGCGCGGAGCGGATCAAGGGATACCAGGCGGAAGAGATTCTCGGCAAGCATTTCTCGCGCTTCTTCACGCACGAGGATGTGGAGCGCGGGAGGCCGGCGGAGCTGCTGAGGCTGGCCGCGGCGCGTGGCCGCGTGGAAGAAGAGGCATGGCGCGTGTGCAAGGACGGCTCGCGGTTCTGGGCGGATGTCGTGCTTACCGCGATTCGCGACGATACCGGAGCGATCACCGGCTACTCCAAAGTGACGCGCGATTTTACCGACCGCAAGCGCGCGGAGGAAGCGCTGATCTCCCAGCTCAGCACCGCGCTGCTGGCCAACATGGATGCGGGGAAGTTGCTTGGAGCCATTTCAGCAACGATTCGCGACGTGATTCCGCACGACAACGCGGGCCTGGTGCTCTACGACGCAGCAGCCGGCGACATGAGTGTGCAGTTTCTGGGCGCGGAGGGAACGGATGTCTTTCCCAGAGAGTTGCGGGTACCGATTGGCAGTTCGCTGTCAGGCATGGCGTTCAAGACGCGCGAGCCGGTGATTCTGGAGCGTATTAACGATGCGCGCTACGCGCCGGACACGACCAACTACTTGCGTCGCATGGGCATGCAGTCGGGTTGCTGGGTTCCGCTCATTCATCACGGCGAGGTGATTGGCGCCCTGTCGGTGGTGAGCAAGGCCGAGGCCAGATTTGGGCAGCGCGAGGCGGAGATGCTGGCGCAGATTGCGGGCCAGGTGGCCATGGCGGTGGATCACGCCATGGCAGTGAAGCGCATTGCCGAGCTGCGCGATCAATTGCGGCAGGAGAAGCAATATCTCGAAGAAGAGATCAACCTGGAACGGCGATTTGAAGACATTGTTGGAGAGAGCACGGGGCTGAGGCGGGTACTCAAGGAGATTGCGACCGTCGCTCCCACCGACGCTACCGTCCTCATTCAGGGAGAAACGGGAACCGGCAAGGAACTGCTGGCGCGCGCCATTCACCGGCTCAGTCCGCGAAACGAGAGAACGTTTATCAAGCTGAACTGCGCGGCGATTCCGGCCGGCCTGATTGAGAGCGAGCTGTTTGGGCATGAGAAGGGCGCATTTACGGGAGCGATCGGGCGCAAGATCGGCCGCCTGGAACTGGCGCACGAGGGCACGCTGTTTCTCGATGAGATCGGCGAACTGCCGCTCGATCTGCAACCCAAGCTACTGCGCGCCTTGCAGGAGCGGGAGATTGAACGGCTGGGCGGCAGCCGGACGATTCAGGTGAACGTGCGGCTGATCGCGGCCACCAATCGCGACCTGGCGAAGATGGTTGCGGAGAAGACCTTTCGCAGCGATCTCTTCTACCGGCTGAAGGTTTTTCCGGTATTTGCTCCGCCCCTTCGCGAGCGCACCGGCGACATTCCCATCCTTGTGCGCCATTTCGTGGCCGCGCACAGCCGGCGCATGGGCAAGGTGATCAAGAGCATTCCAGAAGGCACGATGCAGGCGCTGATTCGCTGGCAGTGGCCGGGAAACATTCGCGAGTTGGAAAACTTTCTCGAACGCGCCGTCATTCTCACCAACGGACCGGTGCTGTATGTCCCGCTTGCGGAGCTTGAGACTGAAGGGCAGGAGAACGACGGCGACGCGGAATCGGAAAGCCCTACGCTCCAGGCTGCCGAGCGCGAGCACATTCTGAAGGCGCTGCGCGACGCGAAGGGGCAAATCGGCGGCGATGATGGCGCAGCCGCAAAGCTGGGATTGAAACGCACTACATTAAACTCGAAGATCAAGAAGCTCGGCATCGAGCGAAGTGACTATATCTAGTCTCGGCGACTTCATTTCGTCACTTCGTTTTCGTCACACGATGTTCGGCCCTTGCGCCGCCTCTCCAGGTAAAAACGAATAACTCCTTTCATTTCATTTCCTCGCACAACTGCGTCCGCATGACGGCGAGTTTGGCACGCGCATTGCATTTACACAGGGCAAGGTGCAGGAATGAGCCCGAACATGTTACGGATCACAATCCAGGAAAAGCCCGAAGCGGCAGTCATCAAGCTGGAAGGGCGCATTGCCGGTCCATGGGTCGCCGAGCTGAGTAGGGTGTGGGTGGAAACGGCGCCGCAACTGACTTACAAGAATCTCGCTCTCGACTTACGCAATGTTACGTATGCGGACGCGGCAGGCACGCAAGTTCTCAGGGGTATCTACGCACAGACCCGCGCCGAGCTTGTGGCAGGCACGCCGTGGACGCAGTTTCTAGCCGAACAAATCACGCGCGACAGCGCACAACCCGTTGAAGAGGAGCTTTAACATGCAGACCATGCACAATGCAGTGAGCGGTTCCCCAAACCACACCCCACTGGCCGGCGATTTCTTCAACAAGTTGTCCGCGGCCGCACTCCATGACCTGGAGGCGCTGATTTTTCCGACGGCGTACCCGTCGAATGTCCTGCTTTTCTCGGAGAAGCAGATACCGCAGGGAATCTACATCGTCTTCTCCGGAGAGGTGAAACTCTCAATGAACTCAAGCGACGGCCGGCGTCTGATCCTGCGGATCGCCAAGGCTGGCGAGGTGCTTGAAATGGCTTCGGCGGTGAGTGGCGCGCAGGCCGAGATGACGGCGGAGACGCTCTATCCATCGAAGATTGCAATCATTGAGCGCAGCGAGTTTCTCGGCTTCCTCATGCGTCATCCAGAGGTGTATCAGACCCTCTCGGTAGAAATCAGCCGCAGCCTGAATCGCACTTACGAACAGTTGCGCACGGTGGGGCTGTCTTCCTCGGCGCCGGAAAAGCTTGCCCGGCTATTACTCGATTGGGGTGAGAACGGCCAGAAGACCGAGAACGGGATGCGCTTTCATTTTCCGCTCACGCATGAAGAGATCGGCGAATTCATCGGCACCTCGCGGGAGACGGTCACGCGCACTCTAACCACATTCAAGCAACGCCAACTGGTGGCGTGTCACGGCGCAACGCTCACCATTCCAAACCGC
>Ga0224555_1002166_pt1 | contig 24077 bp, 23 predicted proteins | sample 714S23034metaG_FD_180687 | JGI IMG/M metagenome (GOLD analysis project Ga0224555, IMG submission 180687) | Peat soil microbial communities from Stordalen Mire, Sweden - 717 S2 30-34 | ecosystem: Environmental > Terrestrial > Soil > Wetlands > Peat | place: Sweden: Norrbotten County, Stordalen...
TCCGATGGCTTCTGCACGTCGGCTTCCTTCAGCGATGCCTCTGGATACGTGCCCGCCATGTAAAGGTTGAAATCGCCGGAACTCAGCCCCTCCGAGAAAAAATCGTTCCATCCGTTGATGAAATAGCTCCGCTCCGCCCGGTCCTCCGCCGTCGGCGAGTTGGTGTCGGTCGCAGGAATTCCTTTGCGCATGTCGGTCGGGCAGAGGAGCAGGCTCAGGTTCCTGTAGTCCGCGCGCAGATTCGTGGGCCAGCGCCAACTGTTCGTGCGCGGTGGATAGAGTCCACTGTTGTCATCCGCATACATCTCGAGGGACACGCCGAATTGCCTCAAGTTGTTGAGGCACTGGGTGCGAAATGCCGATTCTTTGGCGCCGCCCAGGGCCGGCAACAGCATGCTCGCCAGGATGGCAATGATGGCGATGACCACCAACAGCTCGATCAAGGTGAACGCCCGCCCCCCCGCGAACCGGGGACGGGGCGCGCGGCGGGGCCCGCCCGCAATGGTTTCGGCGTTCCGGGGTAAACCATTCTGAACCAGGACTTTCATAAATCACATTGCATAGGCCCGATCGAAACTTTGCGTCTTCCGGTCCGCCAGTTATTCTGGTCCGATGACTGTCCGGTATCCAGCTCTATGACACAGAAAAACATCTGCCTCATCATTTTTGTTGTGCTGCTCGGCGTGCTGAGCCTCTATCTGAATAGAGACCGTTTTGCAGGTCAACCTATTCAAATCAGCGATCGCTCGGTTCAACCGCGCGGCGCCATGCTCCGCCGGTCGCAGGATTCCGCCGTCAACACCGTGGTTTTCCTGCTGAACCGCGAATTCGAGCTCACCTCGGTCAAGGTGATTCCCGTCAGCGCCATCGAAACAAACAAATTTGCACTTCCGATCTGGGAACTGGTTTCCAATTCCCATTCCGTCCCGGTCAAGGATTTCGTTTACGGAATGGGGATCCAGGGCATGAAGCCGGCCGTGAAGGGCGCGGCGGCAGGCCCGCTCGAACCGGGAGTCAAATACCGGCTCCTGATCCAGGCCGGTTCGCACAAAGTCGAGCACGATTTCATCCCCGTCCCCAAAAGCTCCTGATCGAGAGACACCCGGAATTTCAGATAGGAAAATCCTTTCCGAGGTTGAAAAGTTTTTTTCGGGATCTACTGCGCGAGATGGCAGGAGACTTTGTGACCGGGCGCCGCTTCATGAAGGGACGGGACCACGGTCTGGCAGAGCGGCTCGGCCAGGGGACAGCGCGGATGGAACGGGCAACCCGGGGGCGGATGAATCGGGGACGGCACGTCGCCCGGCAGGAGGAGGCGCTGCCGCCTGGATTGAGGGTCCACCACGGGAACCGCCGAGAGGAGCGCCTGGGTGTAAGGATGCCGGGGAGAGTTGACGATGGCTTTGGCATCCGCCAGCTCGACGATCTTCCCGAGATACATTACCATTACACGGCGGCTGATGTGTTCCACGACGGTCAGGTCGTGCGCGATGAACAGGTAAGCGATGCCGCGTTCCTGCTGCAGATCCTGCAGGAGGTTGATGATCTGCGCCTGCACGGACACATCCAACGCGCTGACCGGCTCGTCGCAAACGATCAGTTTCGGTTCCACGGCCAGCGCGCGCGCGATTCCGATGCGCTGCCGCTGGCCGCCGCTGAATTCATGCGGATACCGCTCGGCGTGGGTGAAATCAAGCCCGACGGCCTCCAATAATTCGTAAATCCGCTTGCGCCGGGCGGACTCGCCTTCGGCAAGTTTGTGGATGTCGAGCGCTTCACCGATGATTTCCTCGACCGTCATGCGCGGGTTGAGCGAGCCGTACGGGTCCTGAAAGATGATCTGCAGCCGACGACGCCGGGCGCGCAATTCCGCGCCGCTCAGCGCCGCGAGGTCTTCCCCTTCGAACAGGATGCTGCCGGCAGACGGCTCCACCAGCCGGACAATGGCGCGTCCCAGGGTGGTTTTGCCGCAGCCGCTCTCGCCGACCAGCCCCAGCGTTTCGCCAGGCTCAATGTCGAAACTGACGTCGTCCACCGCCTTCACAAATTCGCGGGCCCGCCCGAACGGACCGCATTCGACGGGGAAATGGACTTTCAGGTTTTTAACTTCGAGCAAAGGCACAGCAGAGGATGTTAAAGTTTATTATACTCCTCGTGCGTTCCAATCCAGAGCCAAACAAAGGTGTCCGACGAAAGAAAGTAACCCGTGGCGCGATAATGCTCGCCGACGCGGACGGACCAGACGTTTCCTGTCAGCTTTTTGAAATGAAGTGAGGGATGAAAAGGATTTCGAAGCCAAATCAAAAAAGATCTGCAGGCCAGTTGTTGAACCTCCTGTGGGAGCGCGTTGAATCTCCGCCAGTAAGCGGGGTCAACCTTTGATTTCATTTCGCGTCGCGGGCGGGAAAATCCGTTAGCCGGCCGGCCTTGGCATTCTTTATTGAATCCTCTTTCAGCTGGTACAACTTCCCACCCGGTTCGGCATCGACGGCCATCTGCCGATCCCAGTCATCGTCCACCTGAGGGTGCATCAGTGCCTCCAACTCGCAACGCTCCTGCGGCGAGAGCCGGTCAATCGCAGCTTTGATTTCAGCAACCGTGCTCATGTTGGAAACTTTAATGCGAAGACGGGGGAAATTCAATGATGAAGGAAAGACGAAATGACTGAGTCGGCGACTTCCGGGACAACGGCTCTTCCGGCTCCGCGTAGTTCTGCAGCTAAAGTTTTGCCGGCTTCGGGCACAATGAGTTCTATCTAAAACCTCAATCGCCATTTTTCGACATCGTCCAAAATGTTCATGCAGTTTTCCAGAATGGGCACCGCACCCACCGCCCGGGTTCGACCTCGGCCAGGTCGGGCGCGGATTTCGAGCATTCGGGACGCGCGACGGCACAGCGCGGCGCGAAACGGCAGCCGGGCGGAAAATCGCCGATCCGCGGCACGTTGCCGGGAATCGCGGACAGCCTCGTGGCGTTGCCGGCCAGCCGGGGCACCGAGGCGACGAGCGCCCGGGTGTAGGGATGCAGGGGCCGTTGCAGCAGCTCGCGGGCGGGCGAGCATTCAACGATCTGGCCCGCATACATCACCGCCACGCGATCCGCCATCTCCCCGACAATCCCCAGGTTGTGTGTGATCAGCAACACACTCATATCGAGGCGCTGCTTGAGATCGCGCAACAGCTCCAAAATCTGCGCCTGAATCGTCACATCGAGCGCCGTCGTCGGCTCGTCGGCAACGAGCAGTTTCGGCTCGCTCGCCAGCGCCATGGCGATCATGACGCGCTGCTGCATCCCCCCCGACATCCGGAACGGGTACTCGTGGATCCGCGATTCCGGCGCCGGAATGCCCACCATCTTCAAGAGGCGGATGACTTCTTCATCGGTCGCCTTGCCGGGGCGGTGCAGCCGGAGCGCTTCTTTGATCTGTCTGCCCGCGCGGAGAACAGGGTTGAGCGACGCGCCTGGATCCTGAAAGACGTAGCTCACCACGCCGCCCCGGAGCTTGCGCAACTCCTGGTTCGACATCTTCAGGACATCGCGCCCCTGCAGAAGGATCTCGCCGCCGGCGTATCGCGCGGGAGGCGAGGGCACGAGACGGGCGATGGAAAGGGCGGTGACACTCTTGCCGCAGCCGCTCTCGCCCACAAGGCAGACGGTCTCCCCCGAATCGATGCTCAGCGACACGTCATCCACCGCGCGGAGTCCGGTGCCTTCGACAAAAAACTCGACCTTGAGATTTCTGATTTCGAGCAGCGGCACGTGCGGAGTTTCGGGTTTTCAGTCCCGAGTCGCGAGTCAATTAGCGCGTCGAAGGATGCGGAAAACGGCTTGAATGTCCTGTCATTGCCGCTAGTTTGCAGCCGGTATGTCCTTGAAATTCCTTTCATTCGTTGCCCTGGTGGCTGTCCTGAGCGGGTGCACCTGCACCCGGCCAACACGCAAGACCGGCCCCGGGACCGACGCGCTCCGCAAATTCCAGGAGCGCGCCGCACGGTACCATGCCGTCGTCAGCGTGCCGACGTTCGAAACTTCCACAAATGAAATCCTGGCCACATTCACGAACACGCTCGATGCCGGGAATGCAGCGCTCGACCGCATTGGCAAGGTGAGTCCGGGGAAAGCCACGTTCGACAACACCGTTCGCGCGCTGGACGACCTCGGTTTTCAACTCGCCCTGGTGGCCAACCGGCTCTCTCTGATCGAGCAGACCAGCACCAACGCGGCGGTGCGCGACGCCGCCACGGACACCATCAAGCGGCTCAGCGCCTGGATGGTCGGACTGGACTACCGCGAGGACGTCTATGCCGCGGTGAAGGCTTATGCGGACACCCGGCCCAGGCTGGCCGGCGAGGATGCGAAGCTGCTGTCTGAAACGATGCGCGATTACCGCCGCGCCGGGCTGGGGTTGGCCAAGGCCGATCGCGACGAAGTCGAACGGATGCGCAAGGAACTCACGGGATTGGAGACGGATTTCGAGAACAACGTCACGAAGGCGCACCAGGAGCTGAAATTCACCAAAGCCGAACTGGACGGGGTGCCGGAGGATTTTCTGCAACAAACGAAAACCGGCGACGACGAATACACCATCAAGGTCAACATAACATGGCACTACATGACCGTGATGGAGAATGCCCGGCGCGAAGACACGCGTAAAAGGGTGGAAACCGGGCGCGACAACCTCGCCCGGGAGCAAAACATTCCCCTGCTTGAAAAGATCATTCCCTTGCGGGACGACATTGCCCGGAAACTCGGGTATCGGAACTACGCCGATTACGCCATTGAAATCCGGATGGCGAAGACCGGGGGAACGGCGATTGATTTCCTGGAAAGGCTCCGGACCGGATTGCAGCCGAAATTCGACGCCGAGCTGGAGGAGTTTCGCAGACTCAAGATCGCCGAGACTGGCAACACCAACGCGCAGATCCACCTCTGGGACTGGCGTTATTTTGCGAACCAGTTGAGGAAGCAGAAGTATAACGTGGACAGCGAGCAATTGCGGGTTTACTTCCCGTATCAACCGGTGCTCGACGGCATGTTCCGGATTTACCAGAGCATCTTCGGCTTGAAATTCGAGCGCATCCAGCCGCCTTACAAGTGGATCGGCGACCTGCAGCTTTACGCGGTGTCCGACGCCTCGACCGGCGAGCCCCTCGGACTGTTCTATCTCGACATGTTCCCGCGCGAAGGCAAATACAACCATTTCGCGGAATTTGGCATCATCGACGGCAAACGGCTGCCCGACGGCAGATACCAGCGGCCGGTGGTCGCGCTGGTCTGCAATTTCCCCGCCCCGACCGGGGATCATCCCTCCCTGATGTCGCACGACGACGTCACGACGATTTTTCACGAGTTCGGTCACGCGATGCACGCGATTCTGACCCGCGCGAAATACTCCCGTTTCTCGGGCACGAGCGTGCCGCAGGATTTCGTCGAGGCGCCGTCGCAGATGCTCGAGAACTGGACCTGGGACAAGAAGGTGCTGGACAGTTTTGCGGCGGATTATCGCGACCCGTCGAAAAAAATACCGGCGGAAATCCTGGCACAATTGAAGGCGTCCCGGCTTGCGACCGAGGGCACCGTTTACCGGCGCCAGCTCGGCTTCGGCCTGACGGATCTGACACTGCACACGGAAATCCATGACGACAACGCCGGAGAAGTGCTCCCGCTTTCCAACAGAACCCTGGGCGAAGTGTTCCTGCCCGTGCCGGAGAACACGGCGTTCGTGGCTTACTTCGGCCATATCATCGGCTACGGCGCCGGCTATTACGGCTATGCTTGGTCGGATGCGATCGCGGCCGACATGGCAACCGTTTTCGAGAATTCGCCCGACGGCTACTTCGACAAGCAGGCGGGCATGCGGCTGCGCAAGGAAATCTACGAAGTGGGCGATTCGCGGGACGTGAATGTTTCGATCGAGAAATTCCTTGGCCGGCCTCGCTCGATCGAGCCGTTTCTCAAGAAGATCGGCGTGAAATGAACCGCCTCGAGCGGCAACACCCAACCCCCCTTGCATGAATGTTTGAAGTCGAAGCAGACAAATCAAAGAATCTCCTGATAATCACCTTTTCGCTGCACCTCGTTCCGGAAGAAGCGAAGCGCTACCAGGAAAAGGTCAAGGTCGTCGTGGCGGAATTGCAGACGGGTTTTCGTCTCCTCACCGATTTGAGCCGGTTGGACGCCATGGATCTGGGCTGTCTCCCTTACATCGAGAACGTGATGGACTTGTGCAACCAGAAGGGAATCTCGAAAATTGTCAGAATCATTCCGGATTCACAAAAGGATATCGGCTTCAATATCCTGTCGCTGTTCCATTATCGCCACGGCATTCCCATCGTCACATGTGAAACTGCGGCCGAAGCGATGAAGGCGCTGTCGGGTTGAGTCATTCGCTCCGGCGATTGACCCGCGCGAGAGGGAGCCGTTTTTCCAGTCTGGACACCCAGTGCAACGTGCCGTAAACGCAGAGACCCATTCCTATGCGCCCCGAGCCAAAGTCCGCTGCTGACCGCTGGCCGTCCCAGATCAAATTCATCGTGGGGAACGAGGCGTGCGAGCGGTTCAGTTATTACGGCATGAGGAGCATCCTGGCCGGATACATCACCGGCGAGGTGCTCAAAGGGGGGCTCGGCAAGGATGCGGACACGGCGACGAGCATCATTCACTTCTTTGTCTTTGCAAATTATTTCATGCCGCTGTTCGGCGCGTGGCTCTCGGACAGGATCATCGGCCGTTATCACACCATCCTGTGGGTGTCGTTGTTCTATTGCGCCGGACATGGCGTGCTGGCGTGCAGCGATTTCGCCGGCGGAGTCCACGGAAAAATGATTTGCCTCTACGCGGGGCTGGCGCTGATTGCTTTCGGCTCCGGCGGCATCAAGCCCTGTGTGTCGGCGTTCATGGGCGATCAGTTCAAACCGGAGCAATCACACCTGTTGCAGAAAGCGTATGGCGCATTCTACTGGTCGATCAACCTGGGTTCGTTTTTCTCATTCCTGGTCATACCCTGGATCAAGGATCGCCATGGCTACAGCCTTGCGTTCGCGGTGCCGGGCATCCTGATGGGCATCGCAACGTTGATCTTTTGGCTCGGGACCAAGCGCTACGTTCGCGTGCCACCCTCGCGCGAAGCAAAAACGGCGGGATTTATTCCGGTGTTCCTTGCCGCCTGCAGGAGTCAACCCGGCATTGCCCTGGCCCCATTGCTCACCATTCTGACGACCCTCGGAATACCGCTCCTGGTGATGGTGGCGTTGACGTCCGTGGCACTGAGAGAGCAGATGACGCCCGTTGCGCGCGTTGTCGCATGGAGCGGTTTGACGTTGGCCGCGATCTGGTATGTGGCAATCGTGGCGATGAGCCTCCTGAACAAATCCGAACTGGGAGATGACTTCTGGCAGGGGGCGCGGAACTGCCATGGCGAACGAGAAATTGCCGCCGCCCGGTCTGTCATTCCAATTTTGTTCGTTTTCGCGCTCATTCCGGTCTTCTTCTCCCTCTTCGACCAAAGCAATTCAACGTGGGTTTTGCAGGGAGAAAAAATGGCGCCATTCAGGTTGTTCGGTTTTAGCATCGGCGCGGAAGAGATGCAGTCGGCCAACCCCGCATTGGTGATGATTCTGGTCCCCTTGCTGACACTGGGGGTTTATCCCCGGATCGGGCGATTCGCTTCTCCGCTGAGGCGAATGTCCCTCGGGATGTTTCTGGCCGCGCTCTCCTATGTGGTCGTGGCTCTCCTCCAGGGGCAAATCGAGGCCGGAGTGCAACTCAGTGTGCTGTGGCAGATCGTGCCCTACGTCATTCTGACAACGGCGGAAGTGTTGGTGTCCACGACCGGCCTTGAATTCGCCTTTCGCGAAGCAGCACCGGAAATGAAGAGCACCATCATGAGTTTATGGCTGGTGACCATCGCTTTGGGCGACTTGCTGGTGGTGGGGATCACAAAGGTCTTCTCCGCTTCCGGTCCAAAAGCACATGCAGGCTCCGTCAGCACCTCCCGTTTTTTCCTGTATGCAGGCCTGACCTTCATCGTCGCAATCCTCTTCAGCCTCGTCGCGGCGCGTTACCGCTACCGGGATGAGGCTGCGGCCCGCGGCGCCTGAAAATCTCCGCACCCCGTCGTCGCGCCGGCAACTCAGTGATGCAGGAACCGCCGGATCATCTCGGGGCCGTTCTCCCAGAATACGAGGCCCACTCCCATCAACGATCCGCCGGCAATGATTCCCGAGGCCACGGGAAAGGTGAATTCCTCCGCCGTCTTCGGCGCTTTCCGTTTCAGGAGATACGAAATGAGAGCGCCGATGAAAAACAGCATGCCGTAATACCAGTGGAACACCCAGGCCAGCCCGAAACCGGCCGCGGAGGGCATGTACTTCTGATGCTTGGGAAAGATCAGCGGCAGGATGGAGAAAAGGATGCCGACGAGGCCGCCGATGACAATGGACCAGATTTTGACCGGCTCCAACGCTTCCAGTCCCCGGCTGAGCGCCTTGGCCACGGCGGCCCAGGTCTGCGCTGCCGGCGCCGGGAACTGGTCGGTGCCCAGGGCGGCTGCGTTCGGCACGAGCGCGGCGAAGGCCAACACGCTGGCGGCCGTCCCGATGAAAATCCCGGCGAACTGCGCAATGAATTGTTTGCGCGGATGCGCGCCCAGCAGATAACCGCTCTTCAAATCCGTCAGCAGATCCGCCGACGAAGTCGCCGCGCCGGCAGTAATGTTGGCGCTCATCAGGTTTACATTCACGTTGCCCGGGTTGAGGGCGCCGAAAGTGAGTTGCGTGACCTTCCCCATCGCGCCGATGGGCGTGGTGTCGGTCTCGCCGGTGACCCGGCAGGCGACCAGAGAAAGTGCGAAGGAAAGCAACAGAGCCAGAACGCTTTGCCAATAGGGCATCCCGAAAGAGACGTGCCCGAGCCACGCCAGTGCCACCAAAGAAATGAGCTGGCCGGCCGCAAACCAGGACATCGGCGTTTCGAGGGCTTCCATTTCACCGGGCGTTTCCGCCTGGCGGGCAAACATTTTCCCCAGGCTGCGGAAGGCGCGCAGCGCCGTTTTCCACTGCAACACGAAACTCAGCAAGCCGGCCGACACCATGCACGCCGTTCCTCCCCAAAGCGTCCATTGCACCACGTCGCGGAAGCCAGTGCCGGTGATCATGCCTTTGTGCTGCAGGATGGGGACAAACACCGCCCAGCAAAGCGTCCCGCTGATGAGCGTGCTGAGCGACACGCGCATCCCGGTAATGGCGCCTGCGGCAACAAAAATGGAGTCCCAGGTAAAAATCACGGTGCGGCCGTTCCAGAGGTTGAAACTGTCCTTGCCGAGCAACCACACCTGGGCCTTCTCGATCAAACTGGCGCTGGAGAATGCGGCCAGCCTGGCGCTTAAGAGGGGAAATCCATCCGACCAGAATTTGTCGATTGCCGCGAGTATTCCCGCGACACCGAGGGCCTTGGCGGCGCGCATTCCTCGTTCGCCGTGGGAATGCAAGGCGCGCAAGGTTTCCGCCGCTGCGATGCCGCTCGGAAAACGGAGCTGCTCGACATCGATCATCTGGCGCTTCATTGGAATCGCCATGGTGACACCGAGCACCGCCAGGAAAAACACCCACGCCAGAGTCAGCGGAATCGACAGCGGATGGCCATTGAGAAGAATGTAGGCCGCAAACGCCGAGACAAGCGTTCCGCCGGTCGAGTAGCCCGCCGCGCTGGCGGTGGACTGCATGCAGTTGTTTTCAAGAATGCTCATCGGCGTTTTGGCGAGGCCGATCCTGTAGAATCCGGTCCAGAGCGCATACGACAGGATGCAGGCAGTAATGGCCACGCCAAAACCCCAGCCGGCTTTCAGACCGATGTAGAGATTCGTGAGCGAAAGCACTCCACCCAGAACGGAACCCATCACAATCGCACGCCACGTGAGCTGCCGCATGGAATCTCCGCGTCCTTTGTAAACCTTCTCGAACCACTGTCGTTCGATTTCCTCCGGCGTCCCGGTAAAGCCATCGACGAACGGTTCAAAGTCGGCCCCCGCAGGCGCCCGGGAGCCGTCGGGCGACGGTGTGCCGGGTATGCTCGAATCTGGATTCATGAAGCAACTTTCCGAAACCGGCGGCTTCCAGGCGAGTTTTTTCTCGGCTTCCAGGACCGCGAGCCTGTGGCCCGCAACAGCTTCGCCAAGCAAACGCGCCGGAACAAGCCATGCCTCCTGATCAATCAAAGCGCTGCGGATCACAGAGCCGCGCACCGGAGCGACGCCGTGTCCAAGGCGCGATTCTGAGACAAGACATTGCCTCAGTTTGAATCAGTGGAGGGGGATGCGGGAATGTGGAGAAATCGGGCCCGACGGGTCTAAGCGGCTGACAACCAGTTAAACCGCCGAATCCGGCTTGATGTGATTGATCGTTACCGGATGTGGGATGTCCAGGCTGTCTTTCAGATCGACGCTGACGACCAGGCGGCGCCTGGACCGGCTGGTCTCGGCCAGATGGGTGCGCAGTTGCAGCAGGAAAAGCGGCGAGGGCCTCGGAGTGGGATGCCGGTGTCCAAGTTCGGCAAAAGCATTCATCTCCTGCAGCAGCTTCATTAAATTTATTTTCGTAGCCATGCGCTCAATTGTCGTCTGCTACCGCAGTTCACGTGCCACCGCAAACCGCGAGAAAACCGGTTTTCGTGCGAATCACCGAAGCGCGCCCGATACACCGGTCGGTGGACGAAATCGGTCTTGGCAGTTCCGATGGCTTTTGGTTAGCTTGCCGCGCCGAATGACACGACTGCGCGCTATCGTCCCATTGACAGTCCTTTTGTTGTCCACAGGCATCTCTCTGAACGCGCAGCAGGAGCCCGGTTGGGAAATCCAGTCCCTCTCTCCCGAAGGCGGAATCGTTTACAATTTCAGCACCGGCATCGCCACGGCCACGAACGGGATTATGGTGAAGTATGGGGGAGCCGTGTTGACGGCGGACGCCGCATCTGTGAACGAGCAATCCGGCGAAGCCGTTGCCGACGGGAAAGTGCGGATCGAGCAGGAGGACCAGCTTTGGGTCGGAGAGCATGTGCGTTATAATTTCCACACTCATCAGATGGTGTCGGAACAATTTCGCACCGGGCGGGCGCCTATGTTTACGCAAGGCGAAGGCTTGCACGCCGACATCACCAATCACGTCTATAACGCCACCAACGCTTTCATTACCACCGATGACATCTCCGATCCGATCATCAAAATCCGCGCGGCCCATATTTGGATCATTCCGGGCAAGCGGATCGAGGCGACCCACGCTGTTCTGTACGTGGACGACGTCCCGATCTTTTACTTTCCCTATTATTCCAGGAACCTTGGGGAGCGTGCGAACAACTTCAATTTTACCCCCGGCTACCGCAGCCTCTTCGGGCCGTTCCTCCTCGCCAATTATACCTGGTTCCTGAACGAGGAACTCGACACCATATTGCATCTGGATTACCGGGAGAAACGCGGCGTGGGCGGTGGCCCGGATTTCAATTTTCATCTCGGGCGGTGGGGCGAGGGCACTCTTCGCTACTATTACACTCGCGACGACGATGCAGGAAGCAATATTACAGGTGTCAAGCTCCCGGAGAATCGCCAGCGCGTGCATTTCACGTATCAGGCCACTCCCTTCACCAACCTGGACGTCAAATCGCTCGTGCAATACCAAAGCGACAGTGACATCATCAAGACCTTTTTCCCGGGTGAATACCAGCAGGATCCGCAGGGCCAGACGTTTTTTGAAGTCAACAAGTTCTGGCGCAATTTCAGCCTCGATGTTCTGACCCAGCCGCGCCTGAACGACTTTTACGAAACCGTGGAGCGGCTCCCCGACGCGCGGCTCACGGGCTTTCGCCAGCCACTGGGCGATTCGCCGCTGTATTACGAGAGTGAAAGTTCACTGGGGAAGTACCAGCACCTCTACGCAGGGACCAACAGCCCCTTTGCTTCGTCCACGAACAGCCTCATTGGCCCTCTAAACCAAATTCCCCCCAATTACTCGGCGTGGCGCGCCGACACCTACCAGCAAATCACACTGCCCGAGACCCTGTTCGGCTGGCTCAACATCACCCCTCGCGTCGGCGGGCGCTTTACTTACTACAGCGCCGTGGATGTGGACGGAGGCGGAACAACTCTCAGGACAAATTCAGATACCTACCGTGAAGTCTTCAACACCGGGGCTGAGGTCTCCTTTAAAGCCTCGCGACTCTGGCCGGGCGTGCAGAGCAAAGCGCTCGATCTGGATGGGCTGCGCCATATCATCGAACCGTCCATCGACTATGTGTTCGTGCCGGCCCCGAACTACCGGCCCGATCAGCTTCCTCAATTTGATTCTGAACTGCCAAGCCTGCGCCTGCTGCCGATCGAGTATCCGGAATATAATTCGATCGATTCCATCGACAGCCAAAACGTCCTCCGCTTCGGCCTGCAGAACAAGCTTCAAACCAAACGTCAGGGACAGGTGGAAGATGTTCTTTATTGGCAAGTGATGACGGATTGGCGGCTGCGCCCCCGCAGCGATCAACGAACGTTTGCCGACCTCTATTCCGATCTTACGTTCAAGCCGCGCTCCTGGATCACGTTCCAATCCCAGACCCGATATGACATCAACGGCGGCGACTGGCGCATGTTGCTCCACACACTGACATTCGAGCCGAATGACACCTGGAGCTGGACCGTGGGACACTTTTATTTGCGGGACGATTTCAGCAGCTCGCCGACTGCGCTCGGCCAGGGAAACAACCTGATCACCAGCAGCTTCTTCTATCGATTGAACGAGAACTGGGGCTTGCGTGCCTTGCACAATTTCGATGCGCGCGACGGCCGCCTGGAGGAGCAGTATTACACGGTGTACCGCGACATGCGCAGTTGGACGGCGGCGCTCACGGCCGGCGTGCTCGACAACGGAACCGGCCCGAAGGATTTTTCGATCGCCTTCACCTTTTCCATCAAGGCGATGCCGAAGTTCGGCGTGGGCGGCGACTCCGTGCGGCCTTACTCCCTGCTCGGCGGCTATTAGAACGTTCTGTCGAGCCGATCCACCCGCTCACCGGGGAATCCTGTGGAAATGGAAGCGCGCCGGATCTCCGCCATCGAGGTCCAACTTCGCCGTGTAATAGCCCCCGTCCTTCAGCAACTCAATGCCGGCCAGGGAGGGACAGAGACGCACGCGGAACGGCTTCCAATATCGCGCTTCCCTAAGAGCGGTGCTCATCCGCCTTGCCGGATGCCCGAGAAACCCGATCGCCGGCATCCCCGCCAGCACGCGGCTCTTCCACAAGACCAGGTTCGAATGCAAATGGCCGATGATCGTCTGCTCGATTTGCGGCAGCCGGCGGCGCACGGATTCTTCGTGCCATAGAAACGGCAGGGCGGTCGGGTCGTGGGAGAAGAGCAGCACCCGATCCGAGGATCCCAGACCGGAAAACGCGGCACGGATCTCGGCCAGATGTTGTTGGCGCAGACATTCCCAGCCGGGCCGTTCCTCCCGCATCGTCTCGGCCTCGAAGACCGGCAACGCCACCAGGGAAGACGTCAGTCCCATCAATACATAGCGCCCCAATCGGAGCTTCCAGAATGGTTCCAGCCCCAGTTCCTCCCGCGCCCGGTGATAACTTGCCAGGCGCATTCCGCCGCGCGCGCCCACCAGAGTGAATTTTCCGAGCTCATGATCCCCGATTGTCGCGCGCACCGCCGGGCCGAACCTGCCATGCAATTTGTCCAGACACTCCCTGGCGCTTTGGCAGGCCGCATCATCAATGACGCCTACGAATGCCGTATCACATGAATAATCTCCGTTGGCGACGACGCAAGCCGCATCCCCGGCCCGCTTCAGGAAGGCATCCAGCAGGCCGTTCTGTTCCAAGGGATGACGCAGCCAGATGAACCGCCGAAAGGCTTTGAGCAGAAGCCGGTGCAATGGATTGGCAATGCCCTGAAGTTCGTAGTCGTTTCCTCGCGCCTTCTCCGCAGCCGATGCGTAATGAATGTCGCTGAGAACAACCAATGTCGCGGTGCGAGGCATGTGACAGCCTATCAAGAACGGATCCCGACGTCACTTTGAATGGCGAGTCTGGCGACATGTTGGCGCGCGTTGAGCTCCTGAACTGAACAGGGTACGAGTCGGCGCGGCGGCGTTTGGCAACGCTTGAATGTTCGCGAGGGGGTTCTGGATGCCGCGGCAACGTTTGGAGCGCCGCGGCGCATCGCCCCGGTGAAACCTCCCTGTCCGTACTTCCCCCGCTTGACGCATGCCGCAGCCCTGGTACGCTGCGTAGTGTGAATTCTAGCAGTCAGCAATTGACCACCCTTTCCGGCGGTTTCTACTTTACCTGGCCGGAAGACTGGTTCTTGCGGCTGCGCTAACCCAAAAAAAAAGCCCAACTCGCCGCAGGTTCCACCTGCGGCCTTTTTTTTGTGGAGACCTCCGGCTAACCTTAATCCGATATGATCATTGTCCTTAAACCTGGCGTCTCAAAGAAGCAAGAAACCACCGTGCTCAGGGAAATCCGCAATCTGGGTTACCGTCCCCACGTGATGCGCGGCGTGGCCCGCACCGTCATCGGAGCCATCGGTGATGAGCTCACTCATCAATCGCTCGAAACCCTGGTCACACTCTTCCCGCAAACCGTCGAGAGCGTCATGCCGGTGCAGAAGCGCTATAAGTTCGTCAGCCGTGAAGCCCACCTGGACGATTCGACGATCAAGGTGCGCGAGCATGTCATCGGAGGGAAAAAACTCCACGTGATGGCGGGGCCCTGTTCGGTCGAGAGCGAGAAACAGTTGCTCACAACGGCCGAGGCGGTCAAAGCCGCAGGGGCGACGATCCTGCGCGGCGGGGCGTTCAAGCCGCGCACGTCGCCGTATGAATTCCAAGGGCTCGGCGTGAAGGGATTAAAATTGCTCGCCAAGGCACGCCGTGAGACGGGACTGGCCGTCATCACCGAGTTGCTCTCCGAAGCCCACGCCGGAATCATCGCTGAATATGCCGACATCATCCAGATCGGTGCGCGCAACGCGCAAAATTTCCAATTGCTCATCGCCGCGGCCAAAACGGGCAAGCCGATTCTGCTCAAGCGCGGGTTGTCGATGAAAATCGAGGAGTGGCTGCTCGCCGGCGAATACATTCTGGCCAACGAAAACAGCAACCTGATGTTCTGCGAACGGGGAATTCGCACGTTCGAAACCTATACCCGCAATACCCTCGACCTCTCCACGATTCCCATCATCAAAAGGGAATCGCATTGCCCCATCGTCATCGACCCAAGTCAGGGAGCAGGGCGGGCTGATCTCGTGACTGCCATGTGCAAGGGGGCTGTGGCAATGGGCGCGGATGCGCTCCTCATCGAGGTTCATCCGAATCCCGCCGAAGCCTGGAGTGACGGCCCGCAACAGTTGTCCCTGGAAGTGTTCGCGAAACTGATGCGCGAACTCCATCCGTTCATTCTGGCATCAGGCCGGGAATAAAATACTACACTGCCGCGACGATTCACTTCCTGGACAGGAAGGAGAATCAGCAGGATTCGGTTCGATTAACTACGGTTCGGAACTCAGGCCAGCTTCGGCTGAGGCATCCTGCAGGGAATCTGTTCCACGGGGGCATCTTGTGTGTAGCCGTAGTGGAAGCCGGATTCGTCCTGATAACCCAAGGGTGCCTTTGCCGTAGCCACTAACCCAATACCCAAACCCGCCGCAACCAACCCAAACATGACGAATACAACAATCATCACGCTTCAGAGCAAGCAACATAGGTGCCAGCCAGGTCACCCCGTGTTGACGCTCTATATTACCAGGAATCTGAGGAGTCAATGTCCATTTTTCACCCATTTAGTCTTAATTCAAGACACTGCCAGTCCAACCAGCAAGTCTCCTCATCGTGCATTTTGCAAGCAGGAGGCTATGACGGCAAGGCCGCCAGTGGAGAGATCGAAGGCCATTTTTCGCGCATTGACCCACGAACCAAACATCACCTTTGTTCCCTCGCGCAACAGAATGGGGAAGGGGCCCCGCCGAATTTCAAGCACGCTCTGCTTCGGGCGCAGCCGACTAATGAGTGTCATCCTCTGGAGTCAGGAAGACGATTCTCCTTGGCTCTCCGGATTTGGAAAAACTGTCGGCCAAGGAGGGTGCGGTCGGAGCAGACGGCGCCGGGTCAAGTCCTGTCTTTTGTGGTTCGAGCGCCGCACGGAGCGCGCCTTCGACCAGTTGAGCGCAGTGAATTTTCATGGGCGGCAATGGGCCAAGATCACCCGCCAATTCCTCGGTCTTGAGCGCCAACGCCTCCCGGGCCGTCTTGCCGCGGATCAGTTCGGTCGCCAGGCTGGCGACCGCGATGGCCGTTTCGCAGCCAAAGGATTGGAAGGTCGCGCGGTCGATGATTTTCCTGCCGTCTTCCTCCTTGAACTTCACCCACAGGCGGAGCATTTCGCCGCAATCGGCGTTGCCCACGGTGCCGACGGCATCCGCGCCCGCCAGTTCGCCCATGTTCTGCGGGTTGGCGAGCGCTTCCTGAATCCGTTTCTGCAAATCGTCGTTCATAAAGGAATGGAAAGTTGAAGCGTTGGATGCCCAAACATGGCGTGATTCCATTGCTTCATCAGCCCAGTTTGTATCTTCGCATCTTCGTATCCACCCGTTGCGCCCACGCGTCGATGCCCCCGCGCAGACAGCGCACGTTCTGCAAACCGTGGCCGAGGAAGTACGCCGCCGCATCCAATCCTTGTTTCCCTTGATGATCGATGATCACGACGGGGCCGGTGTTCGAACCGTCGCCCAGGATCCGGCGCATCACATCCTGCGACAGCAGCATGGAGCCTTCGATATGGACCGCTTCGAATTCCTCGCGCGATCGGATGTCCACCAGGCGGATGGAGTTGTCCCGTTTCAGCCACGCGGCGAGTTCCTCGGGGTCTATGAGCGTCTTTGCATCCTGTTCGTGGCTCGTCTTGACGTGATCCAGGACTTCTTTCAAATCCAGGTTGCTGTTGCGCGCGCAAACCTCGGCCAGCGTTTCCTCCTGCCGAAACCCGCAACTGCTGCACCCGCCAATGTGGTACCGGCGAAACAGCGCCCGCTGTGCGCCCGGGCAGGCTTCCAGCACTTCGCGCATCGTCGATTGCGGGTTGATGATTTCACTACCGACAGTCATTGAATCTTCCATCTCTTTAATTGCAGCAGCATTGTCTGGCATGCCGTGGGCCGCCTGCCGGTTCCCGTCGCGGCGTCACCTGCCAAAGAATTTCATGATATCCCTGATGACCTCGGCAAAGCCATCGATCTCGTCCGTGGTGTTGTAGAAATAAAAACTCGCGCGCGAGGTGGATTCGACTCCGAGTTTGCGCATGAGCGGTTGGGTGCAGTGGTGACCGCCGCGCAGCGCGATCCCACGTCGGTTTGCCAATTCCACGACGTCGTGAGCGTGGATGTCCTTCACAAGAAAGCTCACGATTCCCGCCCGGCCCACATGCGGTCCAAAAAGCCGGATGCCTTGGAGCCCGGCCAGTGTGGCGTAGGCATGGGCGCCGAGTTCCATATCGTGCCGGGCGATGTTCTCCCGGCCGATCCCATCAAGGTAATCCATCGCCGCATGCAACCCGATGGCGCCCGCAATGTCCGGGGTGCCGGCTTCGAACCGGTGGGGCGGTTGCTTCCAAGTGCTTCGTTGGTACTCGACACTCAAGATCATTTCACCGCCTCCCTGATAGGGCGGCATCCGCTCGAGCACCTCCCCGCGGCCGTAGAGCACGCCGATTCCCGTCGGGCCGCACATCTTGTGGCCGGAAAACGCGAGGAAATCGCACCCGATCTCCTGCACGTCCAGAGGCCGATGCCCCACGCTTTGCGCGGCGTCCACCAGTGTGGTGATCCCCAGCTTGCGCGCGCGGTCGCACAGTTCCGACACGGGATTAATCGTCCCCAATGAGTTTGAAATGTGCACCATCGCGAGCAACTTCACGTCGCGCGTCAGAAACTCGTCCACCCGGTTCAGGTCGAGCTGTCCGATGTCGCCGGTGATCGGCAGGAACGCCAGTTTTGCACCGGTGCGCTCCGCTAGAAGCTGCCACGGGACCAGATTGCTGTGATGCTCCATTTCCGTGAGCAAAATGACATCGCCGGCCTTGATATGGCGGTTGCCCCAGGCCGCGGCCACCAGGTTGATGCCCTCGGTCGTCCCGCGCGTGAAAACAATCTCCTCCGCCGCCCGCGCGTTCAGGAATGCCGCGGCGCGCGCGCGCGCGCCCTCGAAGCCGGCGGTGGCGCGGTTGCTGAGCTCGTGAATGCCGCGATGGACGTTGGCGTTGTCGCGTTCGTAGTAGTGATCCAAGGCGTTGATGACGGCGCGCGGCTTTTGCGACGTCGCCGCGTTGTCGAAATAGACCAGCGGATGGCCGTTCACTTTCTGGTCGAGGATCGGAAAATCGGCGCGGAGCGCGGCCCAATCGATTTCCTTCCCGGGGAGCCTGTTGACTGTGGATGCTGTCATCATTCAGAGCGACGGATTCAGCGTCTTCAGTTCACATCAAGCCCAACTGCAGTTTTGCCGATTCGCTCAACATGCCCTGGTTCCAGGGCGGTTCCCAGACCAGCTCGACGGAAACATCGTCCACGGCCTCCAGTCCGAGCAACTTGTTTTGCACGTCCTGTTGCAGGACCGGACCCATGCCGCAGCCCGGCGCGGTCAGCGTCATTTTCACACCGATGCGATAGCTGCTCTCGCTGATCGGCTCGATGTGACAATCATAGACGAGCCCGAGGTCCACAATGTTCACCGGGATTTCCGGGTCGTAACAGGTCCTCAACTGGTTCCAGATTTCCTTCTCGACCTGCTCGAGCGTCACCGGCCCCGCCGCCGCGGCGCTTTTCTGACCGGCTGTCTGCACGCCCAGCGCGTCGGCGTCCTTGCCCTCGATGCGAAACATGTTTCCGTTCACGACGACGGTGTAGCTGCCGCCAAGTGATTGCGTGATGAGCGCCTGTTCGCCCTGTTGGAGCGTGACCTTGGTGCCCACCGGAATCACGAACGCTTCCACGTCCCGGGCCAGACTGACTGGATTGTTGCTTGTGTCCATATGAACAAAGGAAATTATAACCGCTCCGGGTCAATCTGTCGCCCCGGTTTCGGCGCAATCTGCAGATTAGATGTCTTCGGACTCGGTCGAGACCGGCTGGCCCTGGCCGTTCAGCGCGGCGGCGAGCGCGTGCCACGCCAGGATGGCGCATTTGACGCGCGCCGGGTACTTGTGCACGCCCGCAAATACGGCGAGCCTGCCGACGTCGCCCTCGATCTTGCCGGTCGTCACCATCTCGCGAACCTGATCGAACGTTTTCCCCACCTCGGCCCGTGTCTTGCCTTTGACACATTCCGTGAGCAGGGAGGCGGAGGCCTTGGAAATACAGCAGCCGGACCCGACAAAACTCACATCCCGGATTCGATCCCCATCCAGGGTCAGATAGAGCTTCAACTGATCGCCGCAAAGCGGATTGTGACCTTGCGCCGAGCAGGTCGCCGCGGTCATCTCCCGGAAATTGCGCGGGTGCTTGCAGTGGTCAAGGATCACCTCCTGATAAAGGTCGCTCAGGTCGTCGAACATGATTGAGAAATCAACCGCGGTCACTTTTTCTCCGTGAGGTGGAGATTATTCTCCAGCCGATTCCACACGATCTTATCCAATTCCTCCCGAGCCGGCTCGCAACCGACCCGTTCGATGATTTCGCCGGCGAACGCATGGATGAGCATTTGCCGGGCGGTTTCCACGCCCAGCCCCCGCGAGCGCAAATAAAAGATGGCTTCCGTGTTCAACTGGCCCACGGTCGCTCCGTGAGTGCATTTCACGTCATCCGCATAGATTTCCAATTGCGGCTTGGTGTCCACCGTCGCGTCGTCCGAAAGCAGCAGGTTTTTATTCGTCTGTTTCGCATCGGTCTTTTGCGCGGTCTGGTGAACATAAATCCGGCCATGGAAAACGCCCTTCGATTTGTCGTCGAGAATGCCGTTGAAATACTCGTGGCTTGCGCAGTGCGGTTCGGCATGTTCGACGATCATGTGGTGATCGGCAAGTTGCTCGTTCCGGGTGAGATAAAGCCCGTTCAGGATGCACTCCAGACCTTCGCCCGCAAGCGTTGCCCGGATGTGGGTGCGAGAAAGTCGGGCGCCCAGCGCGAAGGAATGCACCTTCACGCTGCTCGCGCGGCTAAACTGGCCATGGATCGTCGCCAGATGAAATGCGTCGCCGGCTTCGTCCTGGAACTTCAAAAGCTCCACCCGGGAATTCTCGCCGGCAATCAATTCCGTCACGGCGTTCGTCAAATACGCCCCGTTGCGCGAGCTCAGGTAACTTTCAACCACCGTCACGCGACTGCCGGCCCCCGTAATGATGAGGTTGCGGGGATGGACCGCCGCCCCGGCGGATTCGGCTGATGAAATGAAAACCAGTTGGACCGGATCGGCAACTTCAATCCCGGCGGGCACGTGGATGAACGCGCCGTCCATGAAAAAAGCCTGGTTCAGCGCCGCAAATGCATTGCCCTGGGACTGCGCGTAGCGGCCGAGATGTTTCTCCAGAATCGCGGAGTCCCCGGCCAGCGCGGCAGCAAGATTCAGCACCGTCACCCCTGCCGGCAACGAACGCCGAGTGGACAACCCTGCAGAGAAATGCCCGTCCACAAACACGAGCCGGACGCCGGGGAGCCCTTTGAACGGCGCTTGCTTCAGCGCTTCAACCGCGATGCTGTCGGGCGGCGCTTCTAATACCGACTGGAGCGGCAGCCGGGTGATCGGAGCCACATTCGTGAAGCGCCAATCCTCGTCCCGCAACGTGGGAAAACCCTGTTTTCTGAAGCTGGAGATGCCGGCCTGACGCAGCGCACGCAGCCACGCCGGCTGTTGCGCCTGACTATCGAATCGTTCAAAACTCTCAAGATAGGAAGCGGTTTCCTTCGTCAGTTCCTGTTCCATTGTCCGGGTCATAGTTGTACTCCGCGCCAAATCCGATCGCAGAATGAGTCCCCCAGCTTCCCACGCAGGAGCAGGGAATGCAAGTCCAAGCCCGAACCGCTCGGGGGTCCGTCGGCACTCGTGGAGGGCCCGGACTTGCGTTCCGAGGCGCAATCGGCAATGGTGGTTCCACTCGAATGCTCACGGAAGACCTTGTCAGGAATGCCTTGAGAGCCGTGAAATACCCCGGCTACTCGCGCGACGTCGTTTCGTTCGGCCTCGTCAAGGAAGTCGCGGTACAGCAGGGCGCGGTCAGCGTTTCGCTGCAATTGACCTCAAACCATCCCGAGGCCGCGCAACAAATCAAGGCGGAAAGCGAACGCGCATTGAAGGCGCTGCCGGGCGTGACCGCGGTCCACGTCGAGATCAGGCAACAGGCCGGCACACAAGCCGGCGGCGCTCAAAGTCCCTGGTCGCACCAGAACAATGTCCCCGGAATCCGCCGAATCGTCGCGGTCGCCAGCGGCAAGGGCGGCGTCGGCAAATCCACCGTGTCGGTCAACCTGGCGTGCGCCCTGCAGTCGCTGGGCTCGCAGGTCGGCCTGCTGGATTGCGACATTTACGGCCCGAGCATCCCGCTGATGATGGGCGTGCATGAGCGGCCCACGGTGAACGACGAGGAAAAAATGATTCCGCCTTCAAATTATGGAGTGAAGCTGATGAGCATGGGGTTTCTGCTCGAGGGGGACCAACCCGTGATCTGGCGCGGGCCGATGATCATGAAAACCATCCAGCAGTTCATCAGCGCCGTCGATTGGGGCGAGCTGGATTTCCTGCTCGTCGATCTGCCTCCCGGGACGGGTGACGCGCAGCTTTCGCTTTGCCAGACCGTGCCCCTCGACGGCGGAGTGATCGTCACCACCCCGCAGGAAGCGTCGCTCGGCGTGGTGCGCAAAGGCATCGCCATGTTTGAGAAGGTCAATGTCCCGATCCTCGGCATCGTGGAGAACATGAGTTACTTCACCACTCCATCAGGCGAGCGGGTGGAGATTTTCGGACATGGCGGAGGCGGGGCGGAGGCGGCGCGCAGGGGAATTCCCTTTTTGGGGGAGATCCCGATTTTTACGGAGATCCGGGAGGGGGGAGACCGGGGATTGCCGGTTGCGATTTCATCCGCCGAAAAACCTGCCGGTCAGGCATTTATTACCATAGCGAAAACATTGCGAACAACTCTGGCTTGACCCGGTCTTGAATTGCGGTATTTGCAAAGTGTGCAGATGCATTTTAGGTTGATGAATATGAACCGAGGCCATGTTCTCCCAGCCTCATGCCTAGTTACAAATAAGGATTGTCAGGCCGATGCCAGCCCGATAAACTCCCATGCACAGGACATTCTTGTGAACTGCGACTATGTCTAACGATCTCAAAGAGCCTCCGGTGGCGACTGATTTGCTGAAGAATTCCTCCCTTTACCGGGAGTTTCAGGCGGAGCGCGAGGAAATCCTCAAGCACAAGTGGATTGAATCGGAAAAGGCGGGCCGCGACATTGGATTCGAGCGGGCGCTGACGGATTGGATCATCAAACACCGCTCGAAATGGCGCAAGGCGCGGCAGGCCGCCGGCAGTTGAATTTGACATCCGCTCCTTTAAGGCAGCCCCGCGAGGCGGCCAAGGAATGATGAAATCCATCTCAAATCGAGCGAACGGGTCCATCCGGATCTGTTCGTTTTTTTATGCCCGATTCCACCGTCATCCTTGACTCGCAGGCGATCCAGCGCGCGCTCACGCGTATCGCCCATGAAATTGCCGAGCGAAACGTGCGCAGCCACGAGGTGGTGCTCGTGGGCATCCCCGAGGGCGGCGTGCCGCTCGCCCAACGCCTCAGCACAACCCTGAAGAGCATCTGGAACCATGCCGTCCCCGTCGGCACGCTCGACGTCAGCATGCATCGCGACGATCTCGGCCAGCGCGCCGCACCGCAGGTTCATCCGACCGTGGTGCCTTTCGATGTGACCGGCAAGACGGTTGTGTTCGTGGATGACGTGCTATTCAGCGGCCGCACCATCCGGGCGGCGATGGATGCGCTGAACGATTTCGGGCGCCCGAACTGCATCCAACTCGCCGTGCTGGTTGATCGCGGGCATCGCGAGCTGCCCATCAAAGCCGATTTCGTCGGCAAGAATGTTCCGACGGCCCCTTCCGAGAAAATCCACGTGCGCCTGGATCGAGCCGGGCAGCAGGACGAAGTCGTGCTCGAGAGAAAATGACCTGGAACCGCAACCACCTCCTCGACATCGAATCGCTCGCCCCGGATGAGATCGTCACCGTGCTCGACACGGCCCGCGCCTTCAAGGCGGTCGGCCAGCGCGCGATCAAGAAAGTTCCCGCCCTTCGCGGCAAAACGGTCGTCAACCTGTTCGTCGAACCCTCCACGCGCACCCGGATCAGTTTCGAACTGGCCGAGCAGCGCCTCTCGGCGGATATCATCAATTTTACCGCCGAAGCTTCCTCGCTGAAGAAAGGTGAGACCCTCAAAGACACCGCCCGCAATCTGGAGGCGTTGAATGCGGATTTCATCGTGATCCGCCACAGCGCGTCCGGCGCGCCCCAGTTTCTTGCGCGTGTGCTCAATGCCAGTGTCATCAACGCGGGCGACGGCGCGCACGAGCATCCCACCCAGGCGCTGCTCGATGCCTTCACGATCCGTGAAAAGAAGGGCCGGATCGAGGGGTTGAACGTCACCATCCTCGGCGACATCCTCTACAGCCGCGTGGCGCGCTCGGACATTTGGGCGCTCACCAAAATGGGCGCCAACGTCACGCTGTGCGGGCCGGCCACACTCGTGCCGCGCACGTTCGAGCAGATGGGCTGCCGCGTCACTCACAACGTGGACGAAGCCATCCGCGACGCCGACATCATCAACCTGCTCCGAATCCAGCACGAGCGCCAACGCAAGACCATGTTTCCGAGCATCGGCGAATACACCACCCTGTTCGGTTTGACCAAGGCGCGGCTTGCCAAGACCAAACCCGACGCGCTGATCATGCATCCCGGCCCCATCAACCGCGGCGTGGAAATCGACAGCGACATCGCCGACTGTGACCGCTCCTTGATCCTGGAGCAGGTCACCAACGGTCTGGCCGTACG
>Ga0224555_1002168_pt1 | contig 24048 bp, 17 predicted proteins | sample 714S23034metaG_FD_180687 | JGI IMG/M metagenome (GOLD analysis project Ga0224555, IMG submission 180687) | Peat soil microbial communities from Stordalen Mire, Sweden - 717 S2 30-34 | ecosystem: Environmental > Terrestrial > Soil > Wetlands > Peat | place: Sweden: Norrbotten County, Stordalen...
CATCGCCCTCAACCTGCTCAAACAGGACAAATCTTCCAAGCGCGGAGTCAAGGGAAAACGCCTCAAAGCCGCGTGGAACCACCCCTATCTGCTCAAACTGCTGGGAATTTGATATGCGTCGGCCCTGCTCCTCCGCGGGCTTATTTACACAGAAATCTGGCATCAGCGGTAGAATCATCATCCAACGATCACCATGGACCAACCGCCGATCCAACCCGTCAACGATCCGCAGCCGGACCCCGAGCCCTCGGTGCCCTCGCTGCCCTGTCCCGACCCCGGTGTCTTCCGCCGCGAACCCGCGCCACCCAAACCAGCTCGACCTGCATCTAAAGAATAAGAACGCATGAACCTCTTTATCCTTCGCCACGCCAGCGCCGGCGTCCGCCGCGCCAATCCGCTCCTCGACATCAAACGTCCTCTCGACAAGGACGGCAAGAGCCACTGCCTGCAGCTCGCCTACGTCCTCAACGCCCTCAAGACCAGCTTCGACCTCGTCGTCTCCAGCCCCCTCAAGCGCAGCCAGCAGACCGCCCAGCTCGTCGCCACCGAAACCGGCTACGAGCAGCGCATCCTCCTCTCCAACGCGCTCGCCCCCGCCGCCACCTACGCGCAGTTCCAGCGCCTCCTGCACGAGTGCTCCTCCTACGAGAACGTCCTCGTCGTCGGCCACAACCCCAACATCACCTCGTTTCTCGGGCAACTCCTCGGTGTCGGAACGGCCGACGATCCCGCTACCGATCCCGCTCCTGTACGCGTCCGCCTGCGCAAAGGTTCGCTCGCCCGCCTCAGCCTGCAGCGTGGTTCTGCCGTCCTTCAGTCCTTGATTGACCCCCGCCTCGTGCGTGCGCTCTACGCCACTTCGATCAAGAGCTCCCGCTGGAAGACCTCGCGGAAGTAAGGCGCTTCCTTCTTCAGCGACCACTGCTCCAGCTCCGCTCCACCCCGCGCCGGAATCAGTTCCAGCACCACGCGCTTCGGATACACCCTCGTCCGCACCCGCACCGCAGCCGTCGCCCGGTCCTGGTTCAGCGCCTCCGCCAGCCGCAGCAGCACCACCGCGCGCTCCACATGCGCATGCTCCTCTACCGGGACATACCGCATCGGCCGCTCCATCGGCTCCGGCCGGCTCTTCCCCATATAGCGCGCGATCGCCGCCACAATCGCCCGCTGCACCGGCGAAAATCCAAAGATCTCCGAGTGCGCAATAATGTATTGCGTGTGCCGATTATGCCCTTGGTGGTTCATATATTTGCCCACCTCCTGCATCATCGCCGCCGCCTGCAGCCACAGCCTGTACTCCGGCGGCAGCTGATGCACCGCCTGCAACTGATCGAACAACTGCACGCTGTGCTCCCGCTCCGGCTCAACCTTGCGTGGATCGACGCCGTATCTGCGACATACCTCCAGCACACCCTCCCAGCGCTCGGCCTCCATCGTCCGGTGCGCGCTCGTGCGCACATCCGCATCCGCCAGCATCTGCGCCAGCACGCCATCGCGCAGCCCCAGCCGCGAGTAACGAAACCCCTTCAAATGCATCCGCTCCAGCAATGACGCAAACACCTGCGCTCCGCCCGAGATAATCTCCGACCGTCGTGGCCCGATCCCCGCAACCGCCGCCCGCTGCTCATTGTTCAGCTTCAGCAGCCGATCCGCCAGCTTGCGCACCGCGCCGGTCTCTGCCGCCAGGATCTTGATGCGCTTCACCGCCGTCTTTCTGGCCGCGCTTTTTCCAATCACCGCCCTGGCGTTCCTCCTCTTCTCCAGCCCCATCTCCAGCGAGTTGCTCGCCTCCGCCACCGCTGCCGCTGTTCCCGACGTCGCAATCACCAGACCAACCTTCGGCTGCCCCAGCTTCCGCTGCGCTCGTCCCAACTCGCGGTCGATAAACTTCCGCAACCGGGCAATATCCTCCTTGCCCGGCGGATCGACCCGCAGAAACTCACTCTGCAAACGCACCGCGCCCAGCGGCAGACTCACCATCTGCTGGATGCGCCCGTGATCTGACACCGTAACCTCACAACTCCCGCCACCCAGGTCAATCAGCAGACATCGCCCCTGCGCTCCCGGCTCGTGCGTCGCTACGCCCAGGTGAATCAGCCGGCCCTCTTCCAGCCCCGAGATCACCTCAACCGTCCATCCCGTCGCCGACTTCACCCAAGCGCGAAACGCCTCCGAGTTCCTCGCCTCGCGTACCGCGCTCGTCGCCACCACGCGCACCTTGTCCACCACCTGCGCCTGCACTTCCTTCTGAAAGCGCTTCAGTGCCTTGATGGTGTTCGCCATCGCCTCCGGCGAGATCACGCCCGTCTCAAAGACGCTCTCGCCCAGCCGTGTTACCTCGCGGTCTTCAACCAGCGTCTTCAGCCGATGCTGCTGCACCGACGCGATCGCCAGTCTGCACGAATTCGATCCGATATCAATGGCTGCGAAAGTTGGCATGAGGCTCCTGAACGTCGTTCGTTACAAACATCTTTCAGTAGCACGATACATGTTCGCAACCCGCACCTGTGAATATGGAAGGAACCCGGATTCGTTATGCTTGAATCCAAGTGCTGGTTTACCACCTGTCTTTGTCTCTGAAGAGTTTGCTATTGCCTTTCTTTCTGTCATTCCCACGGTCGGGACCCCCGTCAGGCATTCTTTGCCTCCCGCGCGGTGGGGAGGGAATCTGCTGTAGCTTTTACTGCATACTGCAACCCTCCTATCCGACCCGAATCAGGAACCATGGGAACCATTGCTAACGACACCTCGCCACCACAAACATCTCCACTCGCAGGACACCCCTCGTCCCGCGCACGGTCCCGCGCACGCTGGCCACTCTCCCATCTCCTCATCATCCTTGGCTTCTGGCTCGTTATCTTCGTCGCTGCACTCTCCACCCCGCCCCTGCTCGACGACGCCGACTCCACCCATGCCCAGGCCGCCCAGGCCATGCTCACCACCGGCGACTGGGTCACCCTGCACGTCGACGGAATCCGCTACCTCGAAAAGCCCCCGCTTCCTTACTGGATCGACGCCCTCAGCCTGAAGCTCTTCGCACCCCACAGCGCACCCTACGGACGCGCAGCCGCCTTCGCCATCCATCTTCCGCTCGCCCTCACCATCCTCGGCCTCGCTCTTCTCGGCTATGCCTGGTCGCGCCGCGCCTTCAGCCCCCCGCACTTTGGAAACAACGCAGCTCTCTACACCGCCATCTTCACCCTCACGTCCGCCGGAGTCTTCCTCTTCACCCGCGTCTTCATCCCCGACGCGCTACTCTCCCTCCTGCTCGCCTTCGCCCTCTATGCGATGCTCCGCGCCATCGAACCCACCCCCAATTCCACCACCAATTCGGGTGCCGGGGACCCGCAACAGTCCGCCGTCCTGAGCGGAGACTCGCGGCCTTATCGCGGGTCGAAATCGAAGGACCCCGACGCTCCCAGGCTCACCACAACCGCTCGAACCTTTCAGCCGAATACGCTATCGCCCTCCCGCCTATACGCCTACGCTCTCTGGCTCGCCCTTGCCTTCGCCGTCCTCACCAAGGGCCTCATCTCTCTGGTCTTCTTCTTCGGCACCGCTCTCGTCTTCCTATTCTGGACAAACCAGCTCCGCCACTGGCGACGCCTCCGCCCCATCACCGGCTCGCTGCTCTTCCTCGCCGTCGCCGCGCCGTGGCACATCCTCGCCGGGCTGCGCAACACCGGCGGAGCCAACGGCCACGGCTTCTTCTGGTTCTACTTCATCAACGAGCACGTCCTCCGCTTCCTCGGCCGCCGCATCCCGCGCGACTACAACAAGCTCCCCACCGCGCTCTACTGGTCGCTGCACCTCGTCTGGCTCTTCCCCTGGAGCCTCTTCGCCCCCGCAGCCCTCATCTACGCTTGGCGAAACCGCAAACCTCACCACAGCAATCCAGAGCCTCAACGCCAAGATCACCTATCCAGTAGCGACGATCAGAAACCCCATGACGATTACCAGAAATCCCACGGCGACGATCCGCAATCCCACGGCGACGAACGGGTACCCCAAGGCTTTAGCCTTGGGTCTCATATGCCCGCCGAGAAAAGCGGCTTTAGCCGCTGGCGTATGCCTTCCCTTCAAAGCGGCGGTCATCTCGTCCGCGAAGAACCCGCCTCCTTCACCTCTCAGACGATCCTCGTGCTGCTGATCTTCTCCGCCCTCGTGCTCCTCTTCTTCTCCATCTCCACCAACCAGGAGTACTACACCTTCCCCGTCTATCTTCCCCTCCTGATGCTCCTCGCCGCCGCGCTCGCCGCCATCGAGCGCAACCCTCCCGACCCCACCCTCCGCCGCGCCCTCACCGTCAGCTTCGCCGCCCTCACCACCATCGGCCTCGCCGTGGCCATCGCGCTCGCCTACGGCCTCTGGAGCGCGCGCCACCTCCCCTTTATCCCCGATATCGGCGACCTCCTCGCCCATCGCGGCGTCGGAGACTACACCCTCTCTATGTCGCACTTCTTCGACCTGACCGGCCCATCCTTCGCCGCCCTGCGACTCCCTGCAACCCTCGCCGCCGTCGCCTTCCTCCTCGGCCCATCCATCGCATGGTTCCTCCACACGCGCCGCCGATCCCTTCCCGCCATGCTCACCATCGCACTCACCAGCACTGTCTTCCTCGCCGCCGCACACATCGCGCTGGTCCGTTTCGGCCCCATGCTCTCCTCCGCCAACTTCGCCGACACCATCCAGACCCTCGAGCGCACCGGTCGCATCTCCCCCAACAACCAAGTCCTGCTCTTCGGCGATCAGGCCTACGGCTCTTCGATCCCCTTCTATCTCCATCGCCGCCAGGGAAAACCAGTCTTCCTCGTCGATGGCCGCTCTACCTCCATGCTCTTCGGCAGCACCTTCCCCGACGCCCCAGCCATCTTCCTCACTCCCGTCGAGCTCCTCGCACAATGGGGCAGCGGCCCGCGCAAACTCCTCTTCGTCCCGCTCGAGAAGCGCGACGCCGTCGATCACCTCCTCGGCCAGCGCCAGATCATCCTCCAGCAGACCTCCGGCAAAGCCCTCATCACCGACCGCCCACTCGACTCCCATTGAAACTCGCACCCTTGACACCCCTATCCATGCATAAGGACGATAAAATCCACCCACCTCTCATGAATTCAGCGTCCTCCACCTCGATTACCACCACTGCGCCCGCTCGTCGCTGGCGCCCCGCCTCCGTTGCAATCCTCTTCATCGCCTGGGCCATCCTCCAGATCGGCGGCCTCTTCACCCCCGGCCTGCTCGACGACGTCGACTCCGTCTACATCCAGATCGCACGTGAGATGCTGCAGCGCCACGACTTCGTCACCCCCACCATCGACGGAATCCGCTTCTTCGACAAGCCGCCTCTCATGTACTGGATGGCCGCCGGCTCCATGCACCTCTTCGGCGTCCACGACTGGGCCGCCCGTCTCCCCCTCGCCCTCGGAGTCCTCGCCCTTCTCTTTGCCGTCTACGCCCTCGGCAACCGCCTCTTCGCCGCCGTCTCCCCCACAACCCACCCCGACCGCGGCGGCCTCTATGCCGCCCTGGCCATGGCCACCTGCCTTGGCCCCTATCTCTACACGCGCTTCTACATCCCGGACATCCTTATCGCGCTCTGGATGACGCTCTCCGTCCATCTCTTCCTCATCGCCCTTGACCGCATCCATTCCGCCAATTCGCCAAATGCTGTCATCCTGAGCGGAGCGCGTAGCGCGCAGTCGAAGGACCCCGACGATCTCCGTACCACCTCAACCGCCCGTCCCTTTCTCACAACGAACTCCGCCCTCCTCCCCTGCCTCGGCTTCGCCGCCGTCACCGCCCTCAATCTCCTCACCAAGGGCCTCATCGGAATCGTCTTCCCCCTGGGCTTCGTCCTTCTCTACCTGGCCTTCACCCGCAGCCTCAAGCTCCTCCCCAGGCTCCACCTCATCCCCTCCACCCTCGTCTTCCTGGCGATCGCCGCCCCCTGGCACATCCTCGCCGCGCTGCGTAATCCCGCCATCGCAATGCCTTCCGGCGTCGGTCTCCCCGCCCGCGCCGGATGGGCCTGGTTCTATCTCTACAACGAGCACGTCGCCCGCTTCCTCGGCCGCCGCATCCCCCACGACTACGGCCAGGTCCCCATCCCCCTCTTCTGGCTGCTCCTGCTCCTCTGGCTGCTCCCCTGGGTCGCCTTCCTCCCCTCAGCGCTCATCGACGCCGTCCGCCAGCTCCGCTCCCCCCACAATGACGCCGCCCTCCGCTTCGACTCCGACATCGACTTCTCCTTCTCCCAGTCCCCCACCCCATCCTCGCAAAGCCAACCCTCGCCGTCCGCGCAGGACCTCTCGCCGTCCGCGCAGGACCGCGAAGCCGCCCTCGCCTGTCTCCTCTGGGCCGGAATCATCCTCGGCTTCTTCACCCTCTCCTCGCGTCAGGAGTACTACCACCTCCCCGCTCTACCCGCCCTCGCCCTCCTCGTCGGAGGCCTCCTCGCCGCAGCGGATTCAGAGGTCTCCGAAACCGGCCGCAGCGCCAGCCACTCCCCCTACTCCGCGCTTCCGCTCCGCCTGCACCTCCCCAACCAGGACGCCGCAAAGCAAGCCCTGCGCGGCTCGCTCTTCTTCCTCGTCCCGCTCGGCTCGCTGCTCTTCCTCGTCTGCGGATACTTCGCCCTCACCGCTCCCACGCCCCACCCCGGCGTCACGCTCAACGACGTGCTCAGCTCCAACCCCGCGCTCTACAACCTCTCGCTCGGCCACGTCTTCGACCTCACCGGACAGGCCATGGGCTTCTTCCGCGGCCCACTCCTCACCGTTGCTCTCTGCATGTTGGCGCTCGGCCCCATCGCGTACATCATCCGCCGCCGCCGCACCTTCCTCGCAAACCTCGTCGTCGCCGCCGCCATGACCGGAGTCCTGCTCGCCGCGCACGAAGGCCTCGTCCGCTTCTATCCCATCCTCGGATCGAAAGATCTCGCTCTCGCCATCGACGCGCAGCGCCGCCCCGGCGACCTCCTCCTCATCGACGGCGAACTCACCGCCGGCTCCACGCTGCTCTTCTACACCGGCCAGGGCGCCGCGCCGATCCTGCTCGTCAACGGCCGCATCAACGGCCCCTGGTTCGGCAGCTTCTGGCCCGACGCCCCACCCATCTTCCCCGACGACGCCCAGCTCCACCAGCTCTGGGCCGGCCCCCACCGCGTCTTCCTGCTCACCTATCACCCCGAGAGCCGCACCCCCGATCTAACCCCCTTCGGCACCGTCCACACCTTCGCCACCTCCGGCGGCAAGACCATCCTCACCAACCGCTGATTGCCTTTGCGGAGGGAGCAGTGGCCTTTAGGCCACTGAATACAGACTTCCGCGAGAAGGGCTTCAGCCCCGGGCCTTTCTTCTTCTTAATCCCCAATCCCTGCCCTACTCCGGCGACTCGACCCGGCCGCCGTCCTTGAGCTTGTACACCTTCCCGCGATAATAAAAATTCTCCCCACCATAACTCCCCACCCACAGCGCAAACCCCAGCACATCCCGCAGCGGATAGATCAGCGCGTTTCGCACCCGATCCGGATCGCCCAGCACGGTCAGAATCGCGCCCGCCTGCAGCCACCGGTTCACCACCATCGCCGCCAGCCACAACAGACCCAGTCCCGCGTGGCCGCTCAGCAATCCCCACAACAAGCCCAGCAGCCCAAAGGGCATCGCAAACGTCAGCCCACTGCCCAGATGTCCCCACGGCCTTGACCTGCGCGTGCTCTGCATCCATCGCAGTTGATTCCGAAAGCTCAGCCAGAACGGCGAGTCCTGCACCATCAGCCGAATAATGTACGTCGCCATCCGGACGCCCGTACCCTGCGCCGCCAGCCGGTTCCCAAGCACGAAATCATCCGCATAAAACTGTCCCAGCTCATCGAACCCGCCAGCATCCTGAAAGCTCTTGCGCCGCACGGCCATCGTCGCTCCCAGCGCAAACTTCGTACCCTCGATCATGTCCGCCACCAGCACGCCCGAGCTCATCTCCACGCTCTTGCCCACCGCATCCAGCTGCGACGCAAACCCCGCACCCTCATGCGCCGTTCCCAGATACACGCAGCTCGCCAGCCCCACCTGCGGGTCCTTCAGCGTCTGCACCATGCGCAGCAGGTAGTCCTTCTCCACGCGCACATCCGCATCGCTGGTCACGTACAAATCGTTCTTCGCCACCGAGTCCAGCTTCGCCAGCGAGTACACCTTCGCATTGTGGAACTTCGGCGTCGGCTCCCCACACGTCACATACCTGGCCACAACCTGCGGATAGCGCTGCCCCACCGCCCTCGCCAGCCGCAACCCCTCATCCGTATCGAACCGCGCACAAAACAGCAGCTCAAACTCGCCTGGATACTCCTGCTTGAAGAACGACTCGATATTCTGCTCCAGGCCCGATTCAGTTCCGTGCAACGGCTTCAGCATGCTTACGCTGGGCAGAAAATCCGCGGGCGCGCTCTGCTCACGCCGCTTCCGCAGCCCAAACCGCGCCGCCGCCGCCAGCACCATGCCGCAGTAGATCGAAGAGGTGATCGACCCAACCGCCGCCACCCAGAAAAGAATATGCAGCAAAACCTTCATCGCACCAGACCAGACCAGAATTGTGCCGGCTACCCACCGCAGCCCGCACCTTTACAAGTCTACGCGACAGCCCTTCCCTACCCTCTACTCCCTACCCTCTACTCGCTGGCTTCTTCCGAAACGGAACCAGCCCCGGCTGCGTAGGCTGCTCCTGAATCCGCGTCAGCATCTCGGTCCGTACATAATTCACAAACCCCTGCATCTGCCGGTTCATCTCCTCCATGCGCTCGCGCATCTGCAGCACGATCGCAATCCCGGCCATATTCACGCCCATATCGCGCGCCAGGCTCAGAATGAACTCCAGCCGCTCCAGGTCTTCATCCGTGTACAGCCGCGTGTTTCCCTCCGACCGCGACGGCCGCAGCAATCCCTCGCGCTCATACAGTCGCAGCGTCTGCGGATGAATCTCGTACATCTCCGCAACCGCCGAGATCATATATGCGCCCTTGGATTTTCGCTTGGTAGCCATTCGTTTCGTAGCCATCCCCCCAGAAGAATACCGCCTTTCACCGCCGCGAAGCATCATAATCCTCTATGAGCCGCATCCACCCCATCACCCTCGTCGCCGCTGCCGCCGCCGGAGCAGCCACCGTCGCCACGCTCGGCGCCGCAGCCCTCACCCTCGGGGCCGCCGTCGCGACCGTCGCCACCCTCCGCGCCCTGCGCTCCACGAAGCTCGCTCCCGGCGCTGTCGTCGTTGTTACCGGAGGCTCGCGCGGCCTCGGCCTCGCCATCGCCTCGCGCTTCGCTCGAACGCCCGTCCGCCTCGTCCTCGCTGCGCGCGACTTCGCCCAACTTCAGCAAGCTCAGGCCACACTCCTCGCCAGACACTCCCAGCTGCGCCCTGAAGACTTCTACCTCGTCGCGGCCGACCTCGCCAAACCCGAAGAGTGCCAGCGCCTCATCTCCGAAACCATCGCCCACTTCGGCCGCATCGACGTCCTGGTCAACAACGCCGCGGTGATCGAAGTCGGCCCCCTCGAGTCCCAAACTCTGGAAATCTTCGAGCGCACCATGCAGGTCAACTTCTTCGCCGCGCTCTACACCACCTGGGCCGCGCTCCCGCACCTGCGCACGCAAGCACCCCTACCCGGAGCCAGGCCCGGCTCCCGGCGCGCCGCCATCGTCAACATCGCCTCCATCGGCGGCAAGATCGCCCTCCCCCACATGCTTCCCTACACCGCCGCAAAGTTCGCTCTGGTCGGCTTCTCCGAAGGCCTGCACGCCGAGCTCCGCAGCAAAGGAATCCGCGTCACCACCGTCTGCCCCGGCCTCATGCGCACCGGCGGCGAAGACCACGCCCAATTCGTCGGCAATATCGATGCCGAGCGCCGCTGGTTCAACTTCGCCGCCAGGACCCCAGGCATCACCGTCAGCGCAAAGTACGCCGCCAACCGCATCTTCCGCGCCGTCGAATCCGGCCGCGCCGAGATCACCATCTCCCCGCAAGCCTGGGTCGCCGCCCGCTTCGGCGGTCTCTGCCCCGAAACCCTCCAACTCGCCAACGCCCTCACCAACCAGCACATTCTGCCGAAGGCCCCAACCAGCGCCTGAATCCCCAGATCCCCGGCACCTAAACCTCCGCCAGCATCTCCGCCCGCGGGTCCTCCGGGTTCAGCTTCTGCAGCTCCCGCAGAATCTCCTTCGACCGCTCATCCTGCACCTTCGGCACCACGATCTTCACCTCGACGATCTGGTCGCCGCGATGTCCCTCACGCGTCGCGCTCACCACGCCCTTCTCGCGCATCCGCAGCTTCTGCCCGGTCTGCGTTCCCTGCGGAATCTTCAACTGCGCGCGCCCCGACTCCGTACCGACACCATCCACCGTCGGCACCTCGATCTTCGCGCCCAGGGCCGCCTCCATCACCGTCACCGGCACGGTGATATGAATATCATCGCCCACGCGATGAAACAGCTTATGCCCGCCGACCTTGATGATCAAATACAGATCGCCCGCCGGAGCTCCCTCGGTCCCTGCATTGCCCTTGCCTGCCAGCCGAATCCTTTGCCCATCGCGTGTCCCTGCCTTGATATTGAACTGCAGCGGCTCGCGTCTCGCCACCACGCCCGCGCCCTCGCAGGTATGGCAAGCGTTCTGCACCTTACCCGATCCGCCGCAGCGCGGGCACTGGATATTGAACTTCATCCGCCCGCCCATCTGCGTCACCTGCCCCGCGCCATGGCACTCCGGGCACTCGATGCTTCCGCCCGTCACCGCCCGCCCCTTGCACGTCGGGCACTGCTCCTGCCGATGAATCTCCAGCCGCGTCACGCCTCCGCGAATCGCTGTCCAGAAATCAATCTCCACCTGGTACTCGAGATCGGTCCCTGGCTGCGGCCCACGCGCCTGCCGCCCGCCATGGAACATCCCCGAAAACACATCCTTAAAGCTCCCGCCAAATCCCTCGCTCGCACCGCGCGAGGCCGCCTTGCCTCCGCCCTGAAACCCGGAGAAGTCGAATCCCTCAAAATCGAACGGAACGCCCTGCCCGCGCCCACCGCGTCCCGCGGCGCCAGCGCCGGCCCCACCAAACCCAGCGCCACCGGGCGCGCCGCCACCCCGCGCATACGCCTCCGCCGTCGCCGCATCGATGTTGTCCGAGTAGAACCCGACCTGGTCGTAGATCTTCCGTTTCTTGTCGTCGCTCAGCACATCGTTGGCCTCGGAGAGTTCTTTGAACTTCTCCTCCGCCTTCTTATCCCCCGGATTCACATCCGGGTGATACTTGCGCGCGAGCTTCCGAAACGCCTTGCGAATCTCCTCCGGCGTCGCCGTCTTCTTCACACCCAGCGTGCCGTAGTAATCTTTCGTCTTTGTCGCCATCGTCTCTCATCCCGCAGCGCACTCAGGGCGCGCAGCCGCATCGCTCAAGATTTATTGTCTAAGTCTATTCGCTCGCGCATGCCAGCTCCTCCCAGCACAGAAAGAATCGATCGCCTCAATTCCAAATCTGGCTAGCCTTGATCGCCTCGACATTGAACATCTGGTCCGGCTCCGCCTTCCTCATCCGCAGCGCGAACTGCTCGGCCTCCTCGCGCGATCCAAACAGGCTCCGGTGATACAGTCTTCCCCCAAGCAACGCATCGCATTGCCAAACCACGTCGCTCACCTGCCCGCTAGCCGCGCCGAACTCCCAACGCACCAGTCCAGGCCACGCCTGATCCCGTCCGCCGCCATCTCCTGCTCTGCCATTGCTCATTACATACCCCCAGTTCTTCTATTGGACACAAACAGCAGCGCCCTTCCAACCCGACTCACTCTCTTAAACACCGGCTTCGTCCAATCGACTCGGCCCGGCATGCCGATACCTCCTGATACAGCGAGGAGGAGCCGAAGCCCCTCCTCACTTGCTGCGTACAGTTTCTTACGCACGTACTCGCATCGCGGTTCGAAGCGACTTACTTCTCTGTGTCGACATACTCCGCATCGATCACGCCTTCGTCCTTCTTCGCCTCTTCGGCGGGTTCAGCCGCAGCGCCTTCTGTCGGAGGCGTCGCACTCGCCGCGTTGGCCTTGTAAAGAGCCTCCGCCAGCTTGTGGCTCGCCGCGGTCAACTTCTCCTTGGCCGCATTCAGCTCGGTCGCGCCCAGATCGCCGGTCAGTGCCGTCTTCGCGTCAGCCAGAGTTGTCTCGACCTCACTCTTGTCCGCCGCCTCGACCTTCTCGCCGCCCTCCTTCAGCATCTTCTCGACGTTGTAGACCATGGAGTCGAGCTGGTTACGCGCCTCGATCTTCTCCTTGGCTTCCTTGTCCTCAGCCGCGTGCGCCTCAGCGTCCTTCGCCATGCGCTCGACCTCTTCCTTACTCAGACCAGAAGAGCTCGTAATCGTGATCTTCGCGTCCTTGCCCGTCGCATTGTCCTTCGCCGATACATTCAGAATGCCGTTCGCATCGATGTCGAACGTGACCTCGATCTGCGGAACGCCGCGCGCTGCCGCCGGGATCCCGCCCAGCTTGAACTTGCCCAGCGTGCGGTTCTGCGCCGCCATCGGGCGCTCGCCCTGCATCACGTGGACCTCAACCTCGGTCTGGTTATCGGCCGCCGTCGAGAACGTCTCCGACTTCTTCGTCGGAATCGTCGTGTTGCGCGGAATCATGCCCGTCGCCACGCCGCCCATCGTCTCAATGCTCAGCGTCAGCGGAGTCACGTCCAGCAGCAGCAGGTCCTTCACGTCGCCTGACAGCACGCCAGCCTGCACCGCCGCACCGATCGCGACGACCTCATCCGGGTTCACGCCCTTATGCGGCTCCTTGCCGAACAGCTTCTTCACCAGCTCCTGGATCGCGGGCATACGCGTCTGTCCGCCAACCAGCACGACCTCGTCGATCTTGCTCGCATCGATGCCCGCGTCCTTCAACGCCTGATTGCACGGTCCAACCGACTTTTGCAGCAGATCGTCAACCAGCGATTCCAGCTTCGCGCGGCTCAGCGTGCGCACCAGATGCTTCGGTCCGCTTGCGTCGGCCGTGACGAATGGCAGATTGATCTCCGTCTCCTGCGCCGTCGACAACTCGATCTTCGCGCGCTCCGCCGCGTCCTTCAGGCGCTGCAGCGCCATCTCATTGCCCTTCGCCGTCAGGTCCAGACCGCTCTCCGTCTTGAACTCCGAGATGAGCCAATCCACAATCCGCTGGTCGAGGTTGTCGCCGCCCAGGTGCGTATCGCCATTGGTCGATTTGACCTCAATGACACCATCTCCAACTTCCAGGATCGACACATCGAACGTTCCGCCGCCGAAGTCGTACACGGCGATCGTCTCGTCCTTCTTCTTGTCCAGCCCATAGGCCAGCGCTGCCGCCGTCGGCTCATTCACAATGCGCTTGACGTCCAACCCGGCAATTTTTCCGGCGTCTTTCGTCGCCTGCCGCTGCGCATCATTGAAGTACGCCGGAACCGTAATGACAGCCTCCGTCACCGACTGGCCCAGGTAGTCCTCCGCCGCCTTCTTCAGCTTCTGCAGGATCATCGCCGAGATCTCCGGCGCCGTAAACTCCTTGCCCTGCGCCATCACCCCGACGTTGTCGCCCTTGGCCACAACCTTGTACGGCACCATCTTCATCTCGTCGCCCACTTCATTCAGCCGGCGGCCCATGAAGCGCTTGATCGAATAAACCGTATTCTCCGGGTTGGTGATCGCCTGCCGCTTCGCCACCATGCCCACCAACCGCTCACCATTCTTGGTGAACGCAACGATAGACGGCGTTGTACGCCCGCCCTCTTCGTTCGCAATGACCTTGGGCTCACCGCCCTCCATCACCGCAACGCAACTATTAGTCGTGCCAAGATCAATACCGATAATCTTTCCCATAACCTTGTCCCATCCTTGAGCCGTAGCCCGAAACTCTTATCTGACTTCACAAGATTCTCATGTGAGTGACTTACTGTCAACTAATATGATGCACAAATTCACTCGAAGATGCCCCGTGAAAAATATTTTTCCGCAGCCTAACCCCAACCCAAACTGGATGTGCTGAATACCCCGGATTGCAACACAAAACTAGGCTATACCTGTCGTATTGCGTCGCCTTTTCGACAGAAAATACGCCAAAAGCACCACCGAGGCCACCGCTCCCATGACCGCCTCGGTTCCCGCCAACCCTCTCGCGCCCCAGCTCTTGTCCCCCCACCCATCCATCGCCGTCATGTATGCAACTGGCACATTCCCAAGGGAGTTGATGATCGAATATCTCCCGCTTCCACTCTTCCCCGACTGCCCCAGGAACTCCAGCACCACCGCCGTAAACATCGCATAGGCCGCGCCAATCGTGAACAAATACAGCGTAACCCCAACATAATACGTACTTGGACGCAACGGCCCCAACCACAGCACAACGAGCGTCGCAGCGTTCACCAGCGCCACCGTCAAGTACCCCACCGACGCCCGAATCCGCGCCGGAATCAGCGTCGCCACCAACGATCCAGCCGCCATCAGCAGCGCCCCGGCCAGCCCATTCATCCACGCCATCTGGTGGCCATTTACGCCATAATCCTGCGCTACACCCGGCAACAGCCCAATCGCCGACCCACTCGCGATCGGGAATACCATCGTTAGCGTGTAAGGAACCGCGCGCCAACACAGGAACGTTGTCTTGAACTCACCCCAGATCCGGTGCATTGTCTTGCTCAGCTCATCGTCGACGATCACCGCTTGCTTCGGTGCCGCCAACGCCGCCAGCGAGGGCAGCGCAATCAGAGCCGCAGCGACCCATCCGAGCCATCCCTGCCCCATCTTCGTGACCAGCATCGCCAGCACGAAGACCGCTAACCCGCCAAATCCCAGCGAAGCCCCTTGGTAGAAGCCACTCGCCACCCGTCGAGATCGCTCCCGACGCAGCGCACCTAACATCCCACCGCAACTGGACACCACCAGCTGTCCGCAGCATGCGCTCAAGAACATCACCGCCACCGCCGCCGGCGACGCAAGGCTCTTCGCATGGAATGCCAGGGCCATGAGCAGCCCTGCACCAGTTGCACCCACAATCAGCCAGCTGCGCCGCCGCATCAGAAAGTCGGTGATGGGGCTCCAAAGAAAGTAGATCGTCTGCGGCAGAATCAGCAGGGACATGATCGCCGCGATCCGCTCGACACTCACGCCCTGCCTGCGCATCAGAAATGACAGCACGCCCTGGATAATGCCGTTCGATAGCACAGCAATCGGCGCCGGCAGCAGCCCAAACACCCAGGCCCGCTCACTCGTCCGCGCCGCAGCCATAGGTGCCACGCCCATGCTAATCTCTGCGCCGACCGCCTCTATCTCGTTCATCCCCCAGACGGTATCACGTCCCTGTAATTGACGCCCAGCCCTCAACTGGCTACGCTTGGACCCAATGGCTTCCTCCCCAACCGCCTGCAAACCGTCATGCGAGGCGCCCCTGGTTTCCACCCGTCCCAACGCTCCTACAACCCGGCGCGATACCGCGCTTGACGGCCGCCGCGGCTTGGCCGTCCTCATGGTCTTCGTCTTCCACTACGGCGGTAGTCTGCAGTCCCATCCCCACCCTGGGGAGAGCCCATCGCAAACACGCATCACGCCCATCGCAGACACTCTCAATCAAATAACTAGGATCGCCTTTCTCTGGACATCACCTCAATCGCGACTCAAACCACCTCTGCTATAGGCGTTCGCACTCTTCCAAAACAAAATGGCATCCCCGCCCCCGGTCGGGCATCCAATTTGTGATCACAGCTCTGAGTCGTACCCACGCCAGGCATACTCCTGATAAGAGAGTCGAGATTCGTCAAGCATGGCCACCGCCACTGCCACAGCACCACCCGATGCCTTGCACGAAGCTACGCAGGGCATCAACCCGTGGCTCATCGCTGCCGCCGTCATGCTTGCCACCTTCATGGAGGTTCTCGACACCTCCATTGCATCGGTCGCTCTCCCCTACATCGCCGGCTCGCTCTCGGCCACCACCGACGAAGCCACCTGGGTCCTCACCAGCTATCTCGTCTCCAACGCCATCATCCTTCCAGCCTCCAACTGGTTTTCGCTGAAGTTTGGCCGCAAGCGTTTTCTGATGTTCTGCGTAGCGATCTTCACCCTCGCCAGCTTCGCCTGCGGAGCCGCTCCATCCCTCGCCCTGTTGCTCGTCTTCCGCGTCGTCCAGGGCGCCGGCGGCGGAGCTCTTCAGCCCATCTCGCAGGCCGTTCTGCTCGAAAGTTTCCCCCCCGCCAAACGCGGTGCCGCCATGGCCGTCTTCGCTTTAGGCGTCGTCGTCGCCCCCGTCCTCGGCCCCACCCTTGGCGGCTGGCTCACCGACACCTACTCCTGGCGCTACGCCTTCTACATCAACATCCCCATCGGCATCCTCGCCCTGTACATGATCAACAAGTACATCTTCGATCCCAGCTACATCAAGGATGCCAAGGTCTCGCGCTTCGACAACATCGGCTTCGGTTCCCTCATCGTCTGGGTCGGCTGCCTCCAGATCATCCTCGACAAGGGCCAGGAGGTTGACTGGTTCAGTGCAGTCTGGCTCCGCTGGACCTTCGCCGCCATGGTCGTCGCGCTTGCCATCTTCGTCTACCAGTCCTTCTGGGGCAAGCAGCCGCTGGTCAATCTCCGCGTCCTCAAGGACCGCAACTTCCTCGTCGGCTGCACGCTCATCTTCCTCTTCGGCATCGCGATCTACTCCACCGTTGTAGTCCTTCCCCTCTTCTACCAGGAACTCCTCGGCTACACGGCCTTCACCGCCGGCATGGTCGTCGCTCCGCGAGGCCTCGGCGCCATCTGCGGCATGCCCGTCATCGGCTACCTCTCCAACAAGGTCGACCCTCGCTACCTGCTCACCTTCGGCTTCGGCATCTTCGGCCTCACCACGCTCTACTTCGGCTCGGTCACACTGGGCGTCTCGCCTTTCACCCTCTTCCTTCCCATCCTCATCACCGGCTTTGGCCTCAGCTTCGTCTTCGTACCCATCTCCACCGCCGCCTACGGCACCCTCTCCAACGAGCAGATGGGCAACGCCAGCGGCATCTTCAACCTGCTGCGCAACGTCGGGGGTTCAATCGGCATCTCCATCGCCACCACCCTGCTCACCCGCCGCACCGACGCCCACCAGAACGAGCTCACCAACTACATGCCTCAATCCGGCCTCGCCTACGAGAACACGCTCCGTGGCACCCAGCACTTCTTATCCACCTACTTCGGCCCCGCCAACGCCGCCCACGCCGCCAGCGCAACCATCTACAGGCAACTCGGCCAACAGGCAGCCTACTGGGCCTTCATTGACGTCTTCCGCTGGCTCTCCATCCTCAGCGTAGCCTGCATCGTCGCGGTCTGGTTCTTCAAGAAAGTCAAACCCGGCAAACCCCCTGCCGGCGTCCACTAGAAAGCATCAATTCCCGAACCGTCCCTCATACGCCCACAACCCCAGCCCCGGGTTGGAAATGTAAAAGATCTCCTCGCCCTCCACCACATTCCAACCGTCCACCAACTTCGCCGGATCATACTTCGCTGTGTACTCCGCGAGGTCTCCATACTCGAAGTGAACGCTCTCAATCTCCTCCCGCGTCAGGTGCCCCGGACAGTACCGAATCGTAAAGCGCCCCTCGCTCGAGCCATGAATCAAGTGCGCCGCAGCACTTAGATTTGCCGCCAACTCCGCATCCTGCTTCACCGCTTCCAACGTTGCCGGAGTCCCGCAGTACCCATACCTGCGTATCAGCACATCGATCATCTTGTCTTCGCCGAACTCCTTCACCCCCGGCGCCAGCACAATCAGTTCCGCATCATCGGCCAGCGCCATGCGCGTCCGGTAGACGCTCTTGTTGCCTAGCCAGGTGGAATGAAACTCGTGCGGATCGAGAAATACCACGGCTTTCTTAATCTCGCGATCCATCATCAGGAAATTGCACTTGAGACTCAGTTCAGCCGCACGTTCAAAGCACTCGTTATCGTCGCCGATGAATATCCCGCGCATCACCAGTTCGCCAGCCGCATTCTTGTTCACCACCGTCTGCACATACACGATCTGCGGCAGCAGCTTGCCAAAGTGTTCGCTCGCATAATTCAGAACGCGTCGCACTGGTGTATCCGCGCGCCCCATCATGCGCTCCATCCCATACACTGCGCCCAGAAAGTGCGAGCGATGAATCCCCATCACTCCGCCCGTACCGATAAAAATGTTTTTACTCCCGTTGGCCATCCCTACCACCTCGTGCGGCACCACCTGTCCAATTGACAAAATCAGGTCATGGCCACCATCCCGCAGCAGCTTGTTCACCTGGGCCGGCCACGAGTAGTCCAGCTTCCCCTCGCTCACCTCCAGCACAAACTCTCCCGGGACCTCACCCAGCGTCACAATGTCATTCCGCCAATCGTGTACACGAAACAGCTCTCGCGGGGTCTTCCCAAACATCGTCGCAATCTGATGGTCCGGCATCGCCGTATGCGTCCCCAGCGCCGGCAGCACATCCGTCAGCCGTTCGCCATAGAACTCCCACGCCATCTCCGTCAGTTCACCCGCCTTCGAGTGAAACCGCGTAAAGTCCGGCGGCACTGCGAGCACCTTCTTCCGCTCTCCCAACTTCGTCAGGGCCTCACGCAACCCCGCACGAATCTCCGCCCCCGACATCTCCGTCTCCGCCGACCCTGCCCCAAAAAATAGGCTCATAATCCTCGAATCATTACCCAACCTTGCTAGCATACCGCCGGCACGCATCACCGGCTCAGATGACCTCTCCGGCATCTACCGTTATCCTCTTATCTAGCGGTATACCGCCCGGAGATCCTGTTTGCCTGACCGTCTTGACCCAAACATCGTAGCCACCGACGCCGAGCGCCTCACCACATCCGCCTTCCACGCCCGCGTCCACGCACTCTCCCCCAGGATCGCCATATTCGACTGCGACGGAACCCTCTGGTCTGGCGACGCTGGCTCTGCCTTCATGCACTGGTCCATCGATACCGCTCTGATCTCGCCCGAGCAGATCTCCTGGATGAACGCTCGCTACGAAGGCTACAAGCGCGGCGACGTCTCCGAGCTTGCCATCTGCGGCGAGATGGTCCAGGTCTACCGCGGTCTCCCCGTCGAAACTCTACGCCGGGCCGCCGCCGACTTCTTCCGCTCCTACATCGAACCCAACATCTTCCCCGAAATGGCCCAGCTCATCGCTGAACTGCAGCGCAACGGCTGCGACATCTGGGCCGTCAGCTCCACCAACGACTGGGTCATCGAAGAAGGCGTTCGCCGTTTCAACATTCCCGCCAACCGTGTCCTCGCCGCTCGTGTCGAGGCGAGCGATGGCCTCATAACCGACCGGCTCATCCACGTACCCACCGACGAGGACAAGGTCGAGGCCCTGCGCCGCGTCGGCATCACAGCGGACATCAATGCACCCGACGCCGTCTTCGGCAACTCCGTGCATGATGCGGCCATGCTCACCATCGCACGCGGTGCATTCCCCGTGAACCCTTCGACCGATCTACTCTCTCGTAGTGCCGCCGAAGGCTGGCCGGTGTACTACCCCGCATCCGTAACACCGTGAGACTTCGGCATACGAATCCCGCCCTCCTCGTGACCGGTAAACGGATGAAAGTTCTCGAGCGTCTACACTGATCAGAGAGAAGTGAAAGAGCCGATTCGCAAACTCAACGAACCTCGACCGGCCCAAGCCGCTAAGCCCCTGCGCCGCGTCGTAGCCGCTCTGATCCTGCGCGACGATGACCCAGACCGCAAGGTCTTCATCTGCCAACGCCTTGCTGGCCAGCCGATGGGGCTCAAGTGGGAGTTCCCTGGCGGCAAGATCGAGCCCGGCGAAACCTCCGAGCAGGCACTCGCCCGCGAGCTCTCGGAAGAGCTCGGCATCAACGCCACCATCGGCGACCGCATCACCACCATCCGCCATACCTATCGCAATGGCGGCGCCATCGAGATTGAGTTCTTCCTCGTCCGCGAGTTCCAGGGCGAGTTAGTCAATCGCATCTTCCAGCAGATGCTCTGGAGTCCGGTCGCCCGTCTCCCTGACTACGACTTCCTTGCCGCCGACCTCACCCTCATCCGAGACCTCGCCGCCGGCAAGCTGCTCTAGCATTTGCTGTTGCTTTTCTTTCCGTCAGTCCCTTATCTAGCTGCCCGCGCCGCTCGTCGGCGCGCCCGCTACCTGGTGCAGCTGCTGCCACACCATTACCACCGTCAGTCCCACCACAATCACCGTCGTCGCCCACGCCACCACATTGAACCAGTGCGAGTTCGTATGCTTGCCCATCAGAGCCTTGTTGTTCACCAGTTTCAGCATGAAGTACAGCACGAACGGCAGCAGCACTCCATTCAGCACCTGCGACAGGATCGTCATCGCCACCAGCGGGAAGTTGGGGATCAGCACCACCGCCGCCCCCGCCGCGATCAGCAGCGTGTACAGCCAGTAGAAGAAGGGCGCCTCCCGGAACTTCTTGTCCACACCGCTCTCAAAGCCCAACCCTTCGCAAACGCTGTACGCCGTCGAGATCGGCAGCACGGAAGCCGCGAAGAAAGACGCATTGAACAAGCCCGCCGCAAAAAGGATGTACGCAAAGTCGCCCGCCAACGGTCTCATTGCCTGCGCCGCGTCGGAAGGAATGTTGATATTCCGCATCCCGTGCTTGTAAAGCGTTGCAGCGCAGGCCACGATGATGAACCACGCCACAATGTCCGTGAAGAAGCAGCCAACGATCACATCCAGCCGCGACGCGCCATATTGCTTCACCGTAATACCCTTCTCCACCACCGACGACTGCAGATAGAACTGCATCCACGGAGCGATCGTCGTTCCCACCACGCCCACCACCATGTACACATAGTTGTGGTCGCTCCAGATCGATCGCTCGGGAAGCTTCACCGTCTCAATCAGCGCCGCATGCCAATCCGGCTGCGCCAATACTCCCGCAGCAATGTAGCAGACGTAAAACACGCTCGCCACAAGGAATATCTTCTCCACGCTCTTGTAGTCGCCCTTGACGACGAGCGCCCACACTGCGAGCGCACACAAGGGCACGCTCGCATATTTGCTTACGTGGAAGAGTTGCAATGACCCCGCAATGCCCGAGAACTCTGCAACCACGTTGCCGAAGTTCACAACCACCAGGAGCACCATCATCACGAACGTCATGCGCAGACCAAACTCTTCGCGGATCAGGTCGCTCAGGCCCTTGCCCGTGACCACACCCATGCGCGCGCACATCTCCTGCACCACGATCAGCGCGATCGTAATCGGAATCATCGTCCACAGCAGGTGGTAGCCGTACTGCGCGCCGGCCTGCGAGTAGGTAAGAATCCCGCCCGCATCGTTATCGACGTTGGCCGTGATAAACCCCGGGCCCAGCACGGCGAAAAAGATAATGATGCTGGTCTTATAGCGCCGCCAGAAGCTCACACCCGCACCGCCACAGTCGGAGTCGCACAGCGAAGTCCTGCTCTGCGCGGCGCTGCACCGCGAAGAGCAGTCACAGATGAGATTGTTCCCTGCATATTGCCTCCTCGGCTCAATCTAGACTAACCCGGCGCTTGCACTTTGCGGTTACAACCGCCGCAATCGCCCCACGGTCTGCAACCGCTCCACTATTTTCGCCACCTGCGCATCATTGCTGTAACCATCCCGCACCGCACGCTCACGCCCGGCCGCCGCAATCCGCTCCCGCGCGGCCTCATCGAGTAGATACCGCCGGATCTTCTCCGCGCATTCCTCGAAGCCGGTAAAGAACACCGCCTCCTCATCCTCGCGAAATCGCGCCAAATGCCCCGCCGACCGCTCCGCCAATAGAAATCCACCACATGCCGCGATCTCGAAACTCTTGTGCACAAACTCATCCTGATTCGAATGCGTAATGAAGCTCAGATTGATCTTCGACCGCCAGATCGCCTCGCGATAGTCGCGCCCATACAGCTCGCTCCCCGTATACAGAGCCTTCGCAGCCTCCGCATCCAGTCGCTCATTCCACATGCAGTCCCCAGAGATCACCACAGGAAACCCACACTCGCTCCACAGTCGCGTCAGAAACTCCGGCCGGTCGTCGTACGACGTTCCAACGAAGGACACGCCGCGGTCCCGATCCTTGTCGCTCCATCCCTCAGGTGCCGGGAAATGAATCGTTGGCTCACACGCCGTCTGGATCTTGATCACATCGCGCGCCCCGCGCTCCTTGTAGTCCGCGATGTTCTTGTCGCGCTGCACCACATGCAGATCGAAGTGTGGAATGTCCTTCATGTACAGCCGCCATCCCGGATCGCGCCTGGGCCCAAACGCGTTGTCGATCATATAGCTCACCGTCGCAACGCCCATCCCACGCAGCCGGTCCAGCGTCTTCGGCCACAACCCCAGCAGCTTGTCCGCCCAGAACACCTCCGGCCGCTCACGCTCAGCCGCTGCCAGAATATCCCGATTCAGCCGCGACACCCACGGCCCCATCTGCGCGCGGTGAAGCACCTTCCGCAGCAGCGCGCTCCCCGGCTGATAGTCCAGGCAATTCAGTGCCACCACCGTATGTCCCAGACGTTCCAGCGCCCAAGCCCTGTACTGCGCCGAGTCATTCGGCGAGAGCTGCCCCACATACAGAATCTTCACCGCCGCCGTTCTCCTCTATCCCCTACACTCTACCCTCTACACTCTGCCGTTACCCCTCGCGCAGCTGCGCAATCACCTGCTCCGCATGGATCGCCCCAGCGATCCGCCCATGATGGTCCACCACCGGCAGCGAGCGCAGGTTGTACTTATCGAATAATTCAGCAACATGCTTAGCGCTCGCATCCAGTGAGCAGCGAACGTTGTGTCCCTCGGAAAGCGTCGCCAGCTTCGTCTCTGGCGTTGAAAGCAACAGCCTCGGCAACATCACAACGCCGGCCAGCTTCTCGTCTTCGCCCAGCAGGTAAATCTCCGTAATCGTATCCGGATCGCCCTCGAAATCCCGCAGCGCCTGGACTGCATCCGCCACCGTCGCATCCTTGGGCACGCCCACATAGTCCGTCGTCATGCGCCCTGCAGCCGAGTCCGCCGAGAACTCCAGCAGTTCCTCAACTTCCTGCCGCTCTTCCGGCTCCATCTCCCCCAGAATCGCCTCAGACTCTGCATCCGACAATTCCCCCAGCACATCCGCCGCCGCGCCCGGATCCATCTCCTCCAGAATGTCCGCCGCGCGCTCCGAGTCCAATCCCTGCAGCAGCGCCTTCTGCATCTTCGGATCGATCTCTTCCAGCGCCTCCGCCGCAGTCTCCTCCGACAGGCTCGAGAACACCGCCTCGCGCTCCGCCGGCGCCAGGTCCTCCAGAATGTCCGCAATATCGGAAGGATGCAGCTTCGCCAGCCGTTCCTGCCCAATCTTCAGCCTCACCCGCCTCGCCGGATCGCGCTCGATCAAGTCCACGCACGCCCACGGAATCGCGCGCGTCCTGAACCGCTCCACAACCCCATCCACCGCCCTCACCGGAAGCCCCTTGAGCAGCCGCCGCAGAGCGCCGCGTTTGCCCACCTCGACCTCCACAATCAGCAGCCCCGCCGTCTCACCCGCACCCGGACCCGGCTCCCACGCCAGGTTTACGTCGTTCACCCGCACCACCTTGCGCCCGTCTACGTCGATAATCTGCTGATCCAGCAAGTCATAGTCCAACAGCAGAAAGTCGTGATGTTCCTTGTAGATCTCTGGCTTAGCCTTTGCCCGGAGCGGCGCATCGTTTGCTTCGGGCCACGCCACCTGCGCCACGGGCAGCAGCGTCTTCTTTACCTTGCCGCCATCATGGCGCCGCAGCACCAGCGCCGCTACGTGCGTCTGGTCCTTGGACACGTCCACCGCGAACTCATGCACCTGCCCGCAGTCCTTCCCCTCAGCGTCAAGGACGCTGCGCCCCACAAGCGAAGACACGCTCGTAGCCAGGCCGGTCGGAATGGTCAGCAGCTCATTCATCGCTTCCCCTAAACTACCCCATTGGACGCGCGAACTGCCGCTCATGTCGTTATCGTTGTTTGTTCTACCAGGATTGTTTGTCTCACCGGAGGGATCAGAGCGGTCTAGC
>Ga0224555_1002170_pt1 | contig 24043 bp, 14 predicted proteins | sample 714S23034metaG_FD_180687 | JGI IMG/M metagenome (GOLD analysis project Ga0224555, IMG submission 180687) | Peat soil microbial communities from Stordalen Mire, Sweden - 717 S2 30-34 | ecosystem: Environmental > Terrestrial > Soil > Wetlands > Peat | place: Sweden: Norrbotten County, Stordalen...
CACGCCCGGAAAAAGTTCGGGGCTATTTTGTGCCGATCAGGCGAATGCGCGTGGTGAAGGCCCTGCCCAGCGGCTCAGTGAAGGTCCCGTACGCCGGTGAATCCACGTTGTTGTTCACAACGTAGGGGTCACTGCTGCTGGTGGCATTCTCCAGAACGCCGCGCAAGCCAAAGTAGCTGCCGCGGAGGTGGAACCGCCATTCCAGGCCAGGGCTGAAGGAAACATACTCAGGGAAGCGCTGGCCGCCGGCCAGGCCCACCACCGTCTGATTGGCATCCACGGCCGTGAAGGGAAAACCGGAGTGCACGTCCAGCGTGTAGACGAAGTCCCAGCTCTTCTTGAGCTTCGGCAGCAGCAGCGGCAACCATCCCCAGGAGACCACGCGGTTGGGCGTATCCCAGGCCAATGGGCCGCTTTGCTGCGGACCCAGCAGCGATAGGGTCGGCACGTAGTCGAGGGCGAAGTTGGTGCGTGCCGAAGAATGCGTGTAGGACGCAAACAGGGTGTGTCCATTGGCGAAGGTCCGCCGCGCATTGAATTCCGCGGAGTAGTAATGGTCTTGTCGCTGGTTGGTCAGCAGATAGGTTTGCTGCAGCGGCGGGGACACGCCTTGAAGCGCGTAGGTAAAGCCATCGGACGCGCGCTTCTGCATGAAGTTTGCGCCGACATACAGGGAGCCGGGGAGTTTTCGCTCAAGGCCAACGCTCCAGTTGAGCGCTCGCATCTGCGTCAGCGACGCGTCGTTTGCAGTGAAGACGACCTGGGTGGGAGCGTCGAGCGGAGTGACGCCGTCGGCCGCGTAGGAAGTGTCGTAGCGAACACCCGCCAGCGCGCGCTCCAGATACTCCAGTTGGGTGTGTTCGTAGTAGAGCCCGATGCCTGCGGATAGTTTGGTGGTGGACTCTGCGCCGGGCGGGGAGTAGGCAAAGGCGAGCCGGGGCGAGAACAGCGGACGCCGGAGGATCTCGTCCCAGTCGAAACGCAAACCCGGCTCGACGACAAGTCCTGGCCGCGCGAGCCAGTGGTCCTGCAGGAAGAGGCCCGCTTCGAGGTTATGGCGCGAGAACGGAGCCTCCTGGGGAAAGACGCTTTGGCGCAGCAGGGTCCCGTCCTCGCGCAGATAGCCGATGGGTGCCCGCGATACGCTTTCGTCGAAGCCGACGAAATCGAGTTCGGCGCCGGCTTTCAGTTCGTGGCGTCCTAACCAACCGCGCGCCGGCAGGTAGAGAGCCGCCGTGGTCTCTTCGCGGTCGGAGTGCGCAACCGCGTTTTCAAAGTAGCTACCCTGAGAGGTTTCTGGCGTGATCTGGTAGGGACTATTCCCGTGCGGCTCGTAGCCGTCGCGAAAGTGGACGGCTCCAGTGGCGACGTCCAGCAGCGCGCCTCCAGAGAAAGTGTGCTGCTCGCGCACGTAGGGGAGCCAGGCGGGGGAGTCGTTCCGGGTGGTACTCATTTGCGGTGTGAGTGTCGAGATGCCGTCGTAGGGAGAGTGGTAGCCGTTGACGAGCAATCCGCCGGAGAGGATGTTGGCGGAGGTGAGGTTTATCTGGACTTTGCTGAGGTTGCTGCCGCGCAACAGGCGGTTGTCGTCGGCGCCAAGCGGGAGCCCCGGGATGTAAATGTCGTCGTATTCCATCTCCAGGCCGTCGAGGAACCAAGCGCGGTTGCGCGCCAACGGCCCGGAAAAGGTTACGCGCGGGACAAGCTTATCAAAACGCAGGCCATTCAGATTGCGAACGGAGGGAACAAAATCCGTGGCATTGAAGTGAAACTTGTTGTCGCCCATCCCGGTGTAGAAGGCGACGACCCCGCCGGTGGCCCTGCCGAATTCCACGGGGTAGCGGGTCGACTGCGTGTCGATGGAGCGAACCGCGTCGGCACTGACGCGCATGGCTAGCGCGCCGCTGACCGGGGAGCGGATATCGAAGCCGTCCAGCAGGTCGAGCGTTGCGTAGGTGGGCGATCCCGCCACATGGGTCTGACCGGCTAAATCCTGGACCACGCCGGGGTTGAAGGGCAGCAGGTTGCGGATGTCGCGCGAAGTAGGATACGGCACGTTGGTAATCTCTTCGATATTGAGAACGCTCGAGTCTGAGGTCTGTTCGGGATCGATGCCGCCGGTGGAGGCGACCACATCGATCTGTTGCTGGACGACCGCTTCGTGCGTGAGCGCCAGCTTCACGGTTTGCTGGGCAGCGTCGACCTGGCTCTCCAGGGCCTGGTAGAAGCCCGGCTTTTCCACGCGAAGCTGGTAGGGCGATTCCTGGTGGAGCAGGAAGGCACAGCGCCCAATGGAGTCGGTCCGGAGTTGGACTGGAGGACTGCCCGGCTCGGAGAGCACAACCTGGGCATCGGGGACCGGCAAGCCATTCTCGTCGACAACGGTAAGCAGAACCGGAACGCCCGCGGCTGGGTTCTGTGCCCCGGCCAGGAGCACAGCGCCCAAAAGCAGAATCAAGCCAAGCGTCAGCCCGTTGGCACGATTGCAACGCTGCATGAGAGCAAGTGTACGACCGGACGGCAGCCGTGCTCACAAGGACTCGCGAACGTCGCGGTCAGGAGGAGTTTCCCTCTCAGTGCGCTTCAGTGGCTCTCTGCTACTCTAGCTTTCATGCGATTGCGTGGCCCTCTGGCCGTTTGCGTTTTGCTGTTATCCGCGCCGTTGCGAGCGGCCCTGGGCCAGCAGCCCAGCGCTGGCGCAGACGCCGCGGCTCGCATCGCGGCCCAGAACGAGTTGTTCGAGGAGCAGTACCAGGCAGACCTGAAGCTCTCGCCCCAGATGGCCACGGCCTACGGCGACTACCGCTACAATGACCAGCTCGACGACGACTCCCTCGCCGGCAACGTCCGCCAACACAGTGCCGACGAGGCTTACCTCACGCGCCTCCAGGCCATCTCCACCGCCGGCTTTCCGGATCAGGATGAGCTCTCCCGCGACCTGCTCGTCCGCACGCTGCAGCAGCGCATTGCGGACTTCAACTTCAAAGAGTACGAGATGCCTGTGAACCAACGGAGCGGCATCCACCTTAACATCGCCGACCTGCCCAATGCCGTGCCGCTGGACTCGGTGAAGCACTACGAGGACTACATTGCCCGCCTGCACCAGGTTCCCCGCGTATTCAGGCAGACCGAAGAGGTGCTTCGCGCGGGCATGAAGGACAACCTGATGCCGGTGAAATTCCTGCTGGAAAAGGTCCCCGCGCAGTGCCAGGGCATTATCGCCGCCGACCCGTTCCTGAACCCCACCCGGCAGTACCCCAGCAGCGTCTCCGCGGAAGATCGTCAACGCCTTACCAAGGCGATTACGGAGGCCGTCAACAACGAAGTGCTACCGGCGTACAAGTCCTTCGCCGCCTTTATCGCCAACGAGTATGCTCCGCATGGCCGCACCGCGCTGGCCGTCACCTCGCTGCCCGACGGCAAGGCCCGCTACCAGAACTACATTCGCAACCGGACCACCACCGACCTGACTCCCGAGCAGATCCACACGTTAGGCCTGAGCGAGATGGACCGCATCCAGGCCGAGATGCTGGTGCTCGCCAAGAAGGAGGGCTTTGCCGACCTGGCCAGCTTCCGCGCCTGGCTGGCGAGCAACCCCAGGTACATGGCCACCTCCTCCGAGCAAATCGTCGACGACTTTCGCAAGTACGTCGCCGAGATGCAGCCGCGGCTTCCGCAGCTGTTCACCGTCATCCCCACGATTCCCGTCACCATCGAGGCGATTCCCGCCTTTCAGCCGGGTCAGTCCACCCATTACCAGCAGGGAACTCCGGACGGCAAACGGCCCGGCCGCGTCTCTGTCCAGACCTCCGACCCCACGCACCGCTCGCTCGTGGACGACGAGGCGATCGCCTACCATGAGGGCGTACCCGGCCATCACATGCAGATCTCGGTGGCGGAGACCCTGACGGGGCTGCCCAAGTTCCGCCTGCACAGCTACAACTCTGCGTATATCGAGGGCTGGGGGCTGTATGCGGAGGGACTGGGCAAGGATGTCGGCCTGTATCAGGACCCCGTCTCCGACTACGGCCGTCTCTCCAGCGAGATCTTCCGTGCTGTCCGCCTGGTCGTCGACACCGGCATCCACGCGCAAGGCTGGACCCGCGACCAGGTCGTCGACTTCATGCGCAAGTCGGGCGCCGTGGACGAGCCGACCCTGCAGGCCGAGACCGACCGCTACATTGCCTCGCCTGCGCAGGCGCTCAGCTACAAGCTGGGCGAGCTCAAGTTCCGCGAGTTGCGCGAGCGCGCGGAGAAGGAGCTCGGCCCCCGCTTCGACCTGCGCACCTTCCACGACGAGATGCTCTCCGGGGGAGTTCTTCCGCTGGACCTGCTGGACGACCGCACCAGCCGCTGGATCGCCGCGCAAAAGGCAGGCGCCGCAAGTCATTAGGCCGCAGCATCGGGTCAGGCGCTGGCCTCGGCAAATGCTGCGGCCTTTGACAGCCGCGGTAATGGCGAGTCTGTTACCAAAGTTGTAAGCTTGCCGCCGGGTTTTTCTTGACAGCCGGGTGCCCGCAAGTTTTTTATCTAATTAGAATTGCGCGGTTTCCATCCAGCGAGCCGTGCCGGAGAGTGCGCTCCATGCTAATTCGGATTCTGCTGTCCTTGTGTGCCGTGCTTTTATGCCTTGCGGTTGGCTTGCTGTTCCGTCTTCTGCGGCGGCAAACGCCCCAGAGTTCCGGGCCCATTGACAATCGGTCAAACCGCGCCGTGCGCGATGACAGAGCCGATGAGATTCTGTGGAGCCGTGACGGGGCGTATGGCTCAGCGGGCATGTCGCGGCGGCGATTCATTCCCAATGTCATCATGGGTTCTTTCGTCGTGCTGCTGTTCCGCATGGTAGCGCGCGGAATGGAGACGGATTGGCGGCGATCCTCGGATAACCCCCCGCATAGCGATAGTGCCGCGTCGCGCAGAGGCGATCAGACTCCGCATAGCGATAGTTCTGCGACGCGCAGGGGCGATCAGACTCCGCACAGCGATAGTGCCGTGGCGCGCAGAGGCGACCAGACTCCGCATAGCGACAGTGCCGTAGCGCGCAGAGGCGACCAGACTCCGCATAGCGATAGTGCGGTGGCGCGCAGAGGCGACCAGACTCCGCATAGCGATAGTGCCGTGGCGCGCAGGGTCGACCAGACGCATAGCGACAGCGCATAGTCGAGCAGGGTGGCCCTCCGTCAAAGCAGGGCCAGGCGATCCAAAATGGCAGAAGCCCGAAGGCCAAGGGCCTGATGAGCTAGCGTAAGCGACCGCACGGCGTCGAGAGAGTGTGTATGACAGTCGAATTGCGACCGCTCGGCGTGCATTGCAACATCGCATGCCAGTACTGTTACCAGAACCCCCAGAGAAGCGCCGGCAACGTGCGAGCCCATTACGACATGGGCCGGATGAAGCAGGCGCTCGAGGAAGAGGGCACGGATTTTCGCCTTTTTGGCGGAGAGCCGCTGCTTCTGCCCGAAGATGCGCTGGAGGAGTTGTGGGCTTTTGGTCTGGATCGATTCGGCTCCAACGGGATTCAAACCAACGGGACGCTGATCAACGAACGGCACATCGAGCTGTTCCGCAAATACCAGGTTGCGGTGGGCATCTCCTGCGACGGGCCGGGGGAACTCAGCGACATCCGTTGGGCGGGGTCGCTGGCGGCGACGCGCGAGGCTACGGCGCGCACGGAAGATGCCATTGAGCGGCTGTGCAAGGCCGGCATGCCGCCAGCCCTCATCCTGACGCTTCACCGGAGCAATGCGACGCCGGATAAACTGCCGGTGCTGGAGCAATGGCTGCACTCTTTAGAGCAGATTGGGGTGAATACCGTGCGCCTGCACATCCTGGAGGTCGACGATCCCCAGGTACGCGCAAAGTGCTCGCTGACCACGGAAGAGAATATCGCGGCATTCCTGTTTTTTGCGCGCGCCGAAGAGGGATTCCGAACGCTGCGATTCGATGTTTTCGATGAAATGCGCCGGCTCCTGCTCGGCGATGACGGAGGGACGACCTGCATCTGGAGGGCGTGCGATCCCTACACAACCTCCGCGGTAAGGGGTGTGGAGGGCCAGGGTCAGCGGAGCAACTGCGGACGGACGAACAAGGACGGCGTTGATTTTGTGAAGGCCGAATTCCCCGGCTTCGAGCGTTACCTTGCGCTCTTCCACACGGACCGCGAGGCGGGCGGATGCAATGGCTGCCGGTTCTTCCTGATGTGCAAAGGGCAGTGTCCGGGGACGTCCATCGATGGCGACTGGCGCAACCGAACGGAACATTGCGAGGTGTGGATGGCGCTGTTCCAGCGTTTTGAGGACGGGCTGCGGCAGGCCGGCAAGGCGCCGCTGTCGACGCATCCCATCCGTGCGCAGCTTGAGAGTTGGTTTCTCGATGCCTGGACCAGAGGAGAAAATCCGAACATGGAGACGTTTCTTGCGGCGAACCGAGCCCAGTTTGAAGGCTGATGCCAACCGGGGATACTCCCTTCCGCGTTTGCCGCGGATGGATTTCGTACTGCCGGAGTTTTTGCGGTCGATGTGGGTAAGCGACGAAGCCCGTTTGCGCTGGCAGCCAAGGATAGAAAGCATCTCCACTGCGTGGCGCGAGATGGAGTGGCTGACTGTGGTGGAGGGTGTGCGGCCCTGTGTCCTGTGCAGTGTATCCACCGACGGCTGGAGCGAGTTGCGAAACCGAAGCAAGAAGCAGGGACTGACGGTTGTGCCGCTGATGGTGCAACGCAGCATGAGCAACGCCTCAGCCGCAGCCAGTCCTTCCGCAATGATCATGCGGGCGGTGATTGGCCGGCGCAGGGATGCAAGGCGCTTTGCCCGCGCGTGGGCCAACCTGGATTGCGCAGAAGCGGGCGCGCTGCTGGGATATCCGGAGTGCTGCTGCCGCTTCTTTGCCGACGCGATGCGGCAATCCGCCGACCAGGAGATGCTGTGGACCGTGGCCGCTCGTTCTTATACAACCGGCGCGGAGAGCCGGCTGCTGCGGGTCGACGGACATCCGGAACTGAATATTTTCTGGCGTTACCTGGGCGTAAAGGCGGTTCCGCATATTCCCTGCAATTTGAATTGTGCCGACTCACTGCACCTGGCCGAGCAGTTTGCCGGCGTGGGCAGGAGCGCCGGCCAGGAGGATGCAATCGCATGGACCTCCGAGATACTGCGGTGGCCGCTGGAATGGTCGGTCCTGCACGGAATCGCGGAGATGAAAACACCGATTGTGAAGCTGTGCACGAATTCGGTGGCGACTCGGTCACGGTTTACGATTCGGAAGTCGGGAAGCGCATATCCGGAGGACGGAGCGCGCGGAGTTGATTTTCCCTTCCAGCAACAGACCGCCGTCCGAACCAGCCGATTTACGGACGGGTTGCATATCATTTACGGCACGGGACAATGAGTATGGGTTGTCTTCTGCACCAGCGAGCGCTTCGAGTTCTTTGCCGGCTCGCAGTGGCTGCGGCCTGGCTGGCGCCCTGTTCCACCCTGCATGGGCAGAAGCCGACGTTGCAGGATCAGATAAGCGCCCACGAAAAGAAGCTGGCGGCGGCGCGCGCGGAGCACAGCGACAAGGCCACCGCCGCGGAACTTTGCCAACTCGGCCGGTTGTATGTGCTGACCAAGGACGAGCAGGCGGGAGTGAATTATCTGGAACAGGCCGTGCCGATCGAAGAAGCGATTGGCGACCGAAGCGGCGAGGCAACCACGCTAAAGGACATAGGCCGCGTCTATTCCAATCTGACTGAAACGCCCAAGGCGCTCGATTACTACAATCGTGCGCTGGAGGTGGCGCGCGCAGCCGGAGACCGGCGGGTTGAAGGACAGATTCTGAATAATATCGGCTGGGTCGACCGTCATCTCGGGCGGGCCCAGGAGGCGTTGAGTTTCTACGACCAGGCCGCGACGATCTGGCGCGATGTGCCCGACCCGGGCGGCGAAGGAACGACGCTCAGCGGCCGTGGCGCCGTATATTCCGACCTTGGGCAGAAGGAGAAGGCGCTCAAGTATTTCAACCAGGCGCTGCCAATGTGCAAGCAGGCGGCCGATCATACTTGCGAGATCGACACGCTGAACCACATTGGCTGGGCCTACGATCTGCTCGGCCAGAAGGCGAAGGCGATTCGGTATTACGCGCAGGCATTGGCTCTCTGCCGCAGCGCAGGCGACCGCAGAGGTGAAGCTCAATTTTTAAACAACATCGGCTGGAGTTATCAATCGACGGGGGAGTACCAGCGCGCGCTCGCCTACCTGGGGCAGGCGCTGCCCATTGCGCGGGCAGTGGGCGATCGCAACATCGCAGCCAGCACGCTGGATAGCCTCGGCCTGCTGTATCGCCATGCCGGGAATTATAGAAAAGCGCTGACCTACTACAGGCAGGCACTGCCGCTGGAGAGCCAGGGCGGCATGGATGCCGACGAGATCTACACCATGTGGGGGATGGGGGATTCGGAAAGCGCTCTGGGCGATGACAAGAATGCGCTGCGGAACGATCTGGCCGCCTTGTCGCTGGCAAAAGAAATGGGCGATCCGGATTCGCAGGGCGGAGTGGATAGTTCGCTGATGACGTATTTTAGCGATCGCAAGCAGCCGGAAACAGCGATCTTCTTCGGCACCGAGGCGGCGAACTCGTTTCAGCAGATACGCAAGAATATCTCCGGACTGGATCCCAAGGTTCAGCTGGTTTTTGCAAAATCCAAGTCGTCCATATACCGCCAACTGGCGGAGTTGCTGATCCAGATGGATCGGCTGGGCGAGGCCGAGCACGTACTCGACCTGCTCAAGGAACAGGAGTTCAAGGAGGTGGTGCGCGGCGCGCCCGACGATGCCGCGGCGAAGGTCGCTCCGGTGCAACTGACCGCGGCCCAGCAGAAAGCACAAATCGATCTGAACATGCCGGAAGAAACCGCTCGCACGCTTACTGCGCTGGGGCTGGAGTACGCCACCCTGCTGGCTAAGCAGAAACGCCTCCCCGAAGAAGATGCACGGCTGAAGGAGTTGGACGCAAAGATTGAAGATGGCAACGCGGAGTTGTCGGACTTCTTGCGGAATACATTCTTTCCGGAGCTGGCGCAGGCCAAAGGGGTTGACGATGCCAATGCAGCGCTGAACAAGGAGAAGTTGGATGTGAGCGATTTGCAAAAAACTCTGGCACAGTTGGGGCCGCGTGTGATTGGAATACGGATACTGCTCGGCGAAGCGCATGTGTACGCGATTGTGGTGACCGCGCAGAGCAGGCAGAAGGTTGAACTGAAGACCACTCCGGGCGAGTTGCGCAGCAAAGTGCTCGAGGCGAGAGACGCGCTGCGCACGCCCCGGTCCGATCCAAAACCGCAGTTGCAGGAGTTGTATGCGATGGTGATTGCTCCGCTGGAACCCTCGCTGAAGGCGTTGGAGGCAGGCGGCGAAGCGCGGGCCGGCGTTCCGACGCTGCTGTGGTCGCTTGACGGCGTACTGCGCTACCTGCCGATGGCAGCGTTATACAACGGCAAAACCTACCTGGCGGAGCGATTCAAAAACGTGTTATTCACGCCGGAGAGTTATGGTTCTATGTCTCCTCCGGCCGGCGCAAACCCTGCTGCCTGGCAAGTTTTGGCGATGGGTCTGACCAAGAGCTATGGGGGGCTGCCTGCGCTGCCCGGGGTTCTGCCCGAACTGGAGTCCGTGGTGCGCGACCCGGCAGTGCCTGCATCGCACGGGCCGTTGGAGGGACGACTGCTTCCCGATGAGCAGTTCACTCTTGCGGCGTTGAAGGAAGAACTGGGCAGCGGCAAAAGCTTTGCGGTGGTCCATATTGCCAGCCACTTTGTGCTGGAGACAGGCAGCGACAAGGAACCGTATCTCATGCTCGGCGGGAATACCACGAGCGATGCGGCGGGTTATGCGCTCACGCTCTCCAAGCTGGAGGATTCCACGGTAAGCTTCCACGGAACGCAACTGCTGACGCTCTCTGCCTGCAGTACGGCCAGGGGAGAGGCCGCACAGAACGGGCGGGAGATGGATAGCCTCGACATGCTCGCGCAGCGGAAGGATGCGGCGGCGGTGCTGGCGACCGTATGGGATGTGAACGACGCCAGCACCAGCCGTTTGATGGGCGACTTCTATGCCCGATGGATGAACGACCCAAAGGACGGCAAGGCGGAAGCGCTGCGGCAGGCACAGCTGGCACTGCTCCACGGCGCACCAGCCGCAAGTGAAACGGGAAGGGCGCGCGGTCCCCATCTGGATGAGGAAGCGCCGCCCGCCCACCAGACGAATGATTATTCCCATCCATACTATTGGGCGCCCTTCGTGCTGGTAGGGAACTTCCAGTAGCGTACTAATCTCACCGCCGAGCCACTGCAGGCGTTACAGATACCAGGGTAGGCTGATGACCATGATGCGGTGGTTACGCTGGACCGTAAGCAATACCTTCAGCAGGCGTGCGCGCTGATTGTGGAGTGGAGTCTGCCACCAATGCTTGACCACGAGTTCGGGCACCAGGACAGCGATCTGGCGGTCGGGACACTCGCGTTCCACCTTGCCGATGTAATCCAGGAGAGGCGTCAAGACGAAGCGGTAGGGCGACTCAAGGAACACCAGTTCGGGCACAGCCCTGCCCGCCTGCGCAAACGGCCCGCCCACGTTCTGCTGCCAGTTCCGGCTTACCTCTTCATAGCACTCCTCCGCGTCGACGTGGACGGCCTGCACCTGGTCGCTCAGCTTCATGGCGAAGCGCAGCGCTTTCTCGCTGATGCGGCTCCAGCGGTCCACGGGAATAATGATCAGCGGCTCGGCGAGGTTCTCTATCCGCATGGGTCCTTCAACGGCAACCTCGCGGGCAACGCCGTCGTAGTGATGGCGAACCGCGACCATGACGGACATCAGTGCCGGGACCAGGATAGCGGTAATCCACGCGCCCGTTGTGAACTTCGCCACCAGCACCACCACCAGGGTGATGCCGGTAGCGACAGCGCCGATGCCGTTCACCGCCATGCGCCAATTTGCCCCCCCGCCTCCTAGACGCTTCCAGTGCATCACCATCCCTGCCTGGGAGAGGGTGAAGGCCAGGAAAGCTCCGATGGCAAATAGCGGGATCAGCCGGTCAGTAACGCCGCCGAAGACGATCAGCAGGAGCGCGGTGAACCCCACCAGCGCATAGATGCCGTGCGAGTAGAGCAGCCGGCGGCCGCGAATCAGGAAGACGTGAGGCAGGTAATTGTTCAGGGCAATGGCGCGGGTAAGGCGGGGAAAGTCAGCGTAGGAAGTATTGGCAGAGAGCACCACGACTGAGAGGATGGAGGCGATGGTGAGGTAGTAGAACCAGCCTCGGCCGATGACTGCGGCGGTGAGCTGCGAAAGGATGCTCTGGTAGCCCGCGACGCCGGGCTCGGTGGCGCCGATGGAATAGGCGCGGCAGAGCAGGGCGATGCCGGCAAGAAACGTCATCAACAGAAAGATGATGATGGTGAGAGTGCGGCGGGCATTTTTCTGTTTGGGTTCACGGAAGGCCATTATGCCATTGGACACAGCCTCGACGCCGGTCATTGCGGTGCAGCCGCTTGCGAATACCTTTGCTAAAACCCATAGCGAAAGCATCGCCCCGCTTACCGGCAAGCGAGGCGGCGCGACGATGGGCAGCGGATGGCCGTGTGCGGCAATGGTGCGGATCGTCCCGATGACGATCACGGCCAACAGCGTGCCGACGAAGAGGCAGGTAGGCACCAGGAAAGTAGATCCCGTGTCTCTGACGCCGCGCATGTTGATCAGAGTGAGGACCAGCAGAATCAGGAGACACAGGGCGAGAGTGTGAGGCTGCAGCCGCGGGAAGGCGGAAACGAGTGTGCCGACCCCGGTCGAGATGCCGACCGCGGCGTTGAGGATGTAGTCGATCATCAGCGCGGCAGCAGCCAGCAGACCGGCGTTCGCGCCCAGGTTTTCGCTGGCGACGGTGTAGCTGCCGCCCCCATGAGGGTAAGCATCGATGGTCTGGCAGTAGGAAAGATAGACGATGGCCAGCAAGCCGATGATGGCCATGCTAATGGGCACAATGTGGGCGATCCCCATAAGGCCCAGGGGAATCAGCAACGTCAGGGCAGCTTCAGGGCCGTAGGCAGCCGAACTGAGCGCATCCAGCCCGAACACCGGAATGCCGGCGATGGGGCCAATTTGTTCTGCGCGTTCTTCTGAGGTTGCCAGTGGCTTACCGACTAGAAGGTCGAAGAACGGCATAAATCTCCGTGTCGCTTGGCATAAGAATCCAGTCTGCCCCGGGGTGGAAGCTGGGTCAACATTCTAGCCCTTCTGTAATGGTCACGGAGACGTCCGGCTTCGCGATCCTACGGTACGACATGTGGGCTGAGCAACGAATATCTCATCTCTCTGTTGTCGCAATGGGAATCATCACGGCGGCATCGCCGAACCAGCTTGCAGCGGCTTCAGCTAAGCATAAGGCGTTGGAAGCAAATTGCAACCTACACCTTCTCCGCAAAACGGTAGCCGACATGGGCGTCGGTTAGAAGATATTGCGGATTCGCCGGATCATCCTCCAGTTTCTTGCGCAGCTGATGTACAAACGTGCGCAGATATTCAAGCTCTTCTCCATACTCGGGCCCCCACACCGCATTCAGCAGACGGGTGTGAGGAATCGGCCTTCCTGCGTAGGTCATCAGTTGCTGGGTCAGGTCAAATTCCTTCGGAGTGAGATGAACCAGGCGGTTCGCTTTCTTTACCGTGCGGCGCACTGGATCGAGTTCAATATCGCCGACGTGCAGCACGGGCGCATCCTCCTGCGGCGAGGGGGCCTTGGCCCAGCGCATGGCCGCGCGGATCCGCGCAGTCAATTCGCGCAGCTGGAACGGCTTTGTAATGTAGTCGTCCGCGCCTGCGTCCAACGCCTCCACCTTGTCGTCTTCGCTGTCGCGCACGGTCAGCATGAGGATAGGAATGCGCGGAAACAGGCGGCGCATGCTTCTGCAGGTATCGATGCCGTTCATGCCCGGCATGTTGATGTCCAGCAGGACTGCGTCGAAAGGATTGGTGCGCACCAGCGAAAGAGCCTCCTCGCCGCGCGCTGCCTCCACGGTTTTGAATCCCAATTTGTTGAGAGTCGAGTGCAGCGCGCGACGGATTGACATCTCATCGTCAACCACCAGAATCAGTCCGGATTCCATGCTCAATAGCCTCCCGCTTGAAGTTTTGGCATCGACAGGAAAAACGTTGTCCCTTCGCTTTCGCTGCTTATCACCCATACATGACCGTGGTGCGCCTCGGCCGCCTTCTTGACGATCGACAGGCCGAGACCGGCCCCCGGCGCACGATCCTTCGCGTCGGAACTGCGATAAAAGCGCTCGAAGACGCGTTCACGGTCCTGGATCTGGATCACGGAGCCGCGGTTTCTTACCGACAGCATTAGCTCGGAATTGGTTTCGCGCACATTGATTTCGATGGGCGTCTCGGGTGCGGAGTATTTGGCCGCGTTATCCAGATACTGGGTAAGGATGAGTTCCAGCAGCACCCGGTCGCCCTGCAGCGGGGCGGCCTGCTCCTCGATGGACAGCTCGACGGGATGTCCCTTCAGAGTATTCGCAAGGTCCGCCACGACCTCATTCACCAACTTGGAGACAATCACCGGCTCCGTGTGGAGAGTCACGCTGGCGGTTTCGAGCTTCGCGGTCTGCAGCAGCTGGGTGCAGAGTTGATTCAGATTGACTGACTCCTCATCGATCAGCGCCGCCAACTCCGACTCCGCCTTGTCCAGCGTGCCCATCTCCAGCAGACCGCAGCTGGCAGTGCGAATCACAGTCAGCGGTGTCTTGAATGCATGCGCCAGAGCGTCCAGCACAGCCACGCGAAGCTGCTCCGCCTGCCTCGCGCTCTCCGCGCTCGCCTCCTTCTCATAGGAGCGATAACGCTCAAAGGCGATCGCCGCGAGCGACGCGATGGCATCGGCAATCAAGGGATCGACGTCTCCGCGAATGGCCATGGCGCCCAGGGAATTGCTTCCGCCGCGTATCACCCGCCGCGTGGTGCGAACCTCGTGGTCGTCCTCGTTCTTGTCTACAAAGTAGGTCGTCTTGGCAACCTGCTGCTCTTCCGGAGACCAGCTACCTTCGTGATCCAGGCGCGCCAGGTTTGCGTCGAAGATGGCAACATCGTCCGCCAGAAAAATCCGCCGAATGCGGTGCACCAACTGCGGCCCTGGGGGGTTGTGCAGATCAAAAAGCAAAATACCCCGGCTCAACTCGTAGAGCTTCCCCATATGAATGCGCTGCCGATTGGCATCGCGCGCGTTCCTTTGCTCTCGGGAGGAAAGCCGGCTCACAAAGAGTGCACAGACTTGAAAAGAAACCAGCGCCGCCCAATCCCGCGGGTCGGCGACTGTAAAAGAAAGAACTGGCGGAATAAAGAAATAGTTAAGGCAGGAAACTGCAACCAGAGAAATAAGGGTCGCTTGCCAGATCCCATAAATAAGGGAAGCGACTACGACGACAAGCAAATAAACAAACCCTACCGTCGCGAGCGGAAACTTCAACCTATAGGCAACAAAGGTCACAGCCGCAATGGCTGCGCAGCCAAGCACGCATTGCTTTGACAACTGTAACCATGCGCGCCTCTCAGATAGAGGGATGGCTATTGTAAGCCGTGAGGTCATCGAACAATCCCCAGCCTCAGGTTAGCTGGCAAGCCATAAAGAAAAACTCAAGAATTTGCAAGAAAGATGTAAAGACAAGAAGAGCACGTGAAATCGCAGGTCCGATTCCACGTGCTCCCTGTGTCAGCCCGCGACAGAGTTACGACTTGCCGTGGCTGTCCGTGGCGAACTGGCTGTCGTGAGTCTGCGCGTCGGCGGCCAGTTGATCGTAGTGCTGGGCCTGCACGGCGGCACTGTTGGCATCCGACAAATATGACTCGTAAAGATACTGAGCCGAATCGACCGGACGCGGATATTTCTGCATCAGGGCCGCATTAACCTGGGCGCGGCGATCCCGCTCTGCCTTCTCCTCAGCAGCTTTGGCGCGGTACATAGCCTCCCGCTGGTGGTAGTAGCCGGCGATCTGCGTGTACTGTGCGCTGCTGTGGGCGCTCTTGATCAGGCTCTGCACCTCATGCCCGGCCATTGGCGCGGACATGTTTGCCGTCTGTACGTTCGATTGCGCCGCAACTGCGAGCGGCAACATAAGTGATAGCGTCACAACTGCAAAACGTGTGCGATTCATATCGTTAGTCCCCCTTCCAAGAAGGTAGGACAGGTTACATAAGGAGCGCATAAGGGAGATCGAAGAAGTTCATTAAATATAGATGCGCAGGCATTATGCGCCCGGTAACCCTGTGCAGAGTGGAACCTGTGTCCCTACCTCCAACCTAATCAAGAGCGGAAAATATCAGTTATGACTTTTGCGAAGTTTCTACTCAATCTTTATGCCATCTTGACACGCTCTCTGTGACACTAACGAAACACGACACAAGGAGGCGGTAACTTTATGGCCCTCGCTCAGACACAGTATTTCTACACCGTGGAACTTAATGCCTTAGAGGAGCAACTCAGCCACTCAATGGACCGGGTAGCTCGGCTGCACGAAAAGGCAATGAAGCGTCAGGATCTAAAAGCGGCCGCTCAGGCCAGCCAACTGCAGCGCGGAATCAATCTGGTGCAGCACCGCATCGCACGTTTGAAGTAGGTCCGGCTTAAACCGCACAACAGGTAGTTTACGCAGCACAACAACGCAGGTGGACGTGTGTCCGCCGGAGAAAGAGGACAATTATGCCCCGTAATCACCTTACTGCCAGCGTAGCAAGCGGCTTAGCCTTCCTTGTCTGTCTAACTGCGACGATGATGAACGCGTCCGCGCAGGCACCGCCGGCCCCAGCAGCGACGCCTGCGGCGGCAGCGGCCCCTGCGACAGATCCAGAGATGGGCGCGGAGACAACCACCAAGAGCGCGCCGTTCCCGGGTGATTGGACGTGGATGAATTCAAACGGCCGCGTGGTCGATAGCCCGATGTCAACGAAGTATTTCACGCCGGAGTTTCGCGCGGACACCAACTACACCTGGGACCATAACCATCCGGCAGACGACTCCTTGGGCGGTTCGACCGAGACATTCCGCGCCGAGGAATTCCAACTGGAGCAGTTGAGCTTCGGTGGCGATATCCGGATCGACAATGTTCGCGGCAGGTTTCTCACTATGTTTGGTGAGTGGGCCACGACCACGCCGCGCAACGATGCCAGCTATAACCGAGGCCAGTGGGACCTTGCGGATGCTTATCGCTATGTCTCGGAGGCCTGGGGCGGATATCACTGGAACAAAATGCATGGCATTAATGCCGATGCCGGGATCTTCGTCTCCTACATTGGGTTGTTCAGTTACTACAATGCCGACAACTGGGCCTACCAGCCGTCCTATGTATCCTCCAATACTCCATGGTTCTTCACTGGCTTGCGTTTACAGTTCTTTCCGACCGAGAAGCTGAAGATTGAGCCGTGGTTCATCAATGGCTGGCAGACGTATGCAAGACCTAACAGCAAACCGGGACTGGGCGGACAGATCCTCTACCGTCCCAGGCCGTGGCTGGACCTGGTCTTCAACAACTACGGTGTGGGCGAAGATGATCTTGGGTTGCCGTATCGTCACCGTTTGCACACAGACGACAGCATCGAGGTCAAATACTACGACAACAAGAATAAATACATCGACAAGGCTGCATTCAGCTTTACCGCAGACGCCGGTTGTGAATTTGGACTGGATGGAGCTGGACCTCCGGTTGAGAACGTAGCCTGCCACGGTAACCCGAAGCAGCCTGCGTCCGTTGGCGGCGGGCGGGCCTTCAAGCAGGACTTTCTCGGCTGGATGGCCTATGACCGGACGTGGTGGGGCAAGGATAAGTATGCCCTCACGCTCGGTGGCGGAATGATGACCAATCCCGGACGGTATCTTACGCTGTTGCCACCCATCAATGGCGCGACTGCCTTCACTGGATCGCCTTACTTTACGGAGAACCCAGGGGATCAGGCGCATGCATGGGATATGACAGTCACCTATGATTACATGCCCAGCCAATACATCACCTTCCGCACAGAGTCAGGTTATCGTCACTCGGATTCCCCATATTGGACAGGTCGCGGAGGCATCACTCCTCCGGGTGGTAACAACGGCTCCCCGTCGACCTACGCCTGCGCCACCGGTTCCTCCTCCGGCGTCGGCTGGGCGCCTGGCGGGGCTGGAATTGTGGCTGCCGAGGCAGCATGCGGCGGGCCAGCCGGCCAGACTTCGGCAGTCTGGTTCCCCTCGCTAGTCAGAGATCAACTCGTGGTCACCGAAGCGCTCATGGTGAGGTTCTAACTCCGGAAAAGCCCGAGCTTTCCGCGCAAACACCAGGACACCGCAGCCCAGCGGTTGGCAGATGGCCGCTGGGTGCGGGGCCTGGATTAGCTTGGCCGAGAATGCGCAATCCGCGTGCGATGATCCCGTGCCGCATATTGCCCCTGGGTATAGACGATATCTTGCGCGGCGTGAAAAAGAAGTAAGTAATCCTTCAGCCCTGCAGAACCATGAGTCATAGGTCGCCAGCCTATTCCTCTCATTCTTCGGATCAATTCGGATAATTATGCAAAAAGTTCATAAAGGAATCCCGATACTTATGCCCCAGTTATGGGTATTGGCGTTTCATTGGGATTAATGCGATGAAGCGGATTCTCGATACGCAAAGACAAGGCTCAGACCAATTGTGTCTCTGGGCGCCGGCTGCCATCGTTGTTGCCGGACAGGTCAGTCTGACCCTAGTACGGGAGGTGTTCCAATGACAAGCAGTTCCTTGGTAACGGCGGTCAGCTGCCTTACCGCTCTTGCCTTGATGGCGGGCTGCAATAAGCAGTCGAACCCGGCCGACGGCTTGCCTCCCTCCGCTCAGATCGTGGAGACGGGTAATCTGAACCTGGTTACCGTCGACAAGCCGGAGCAGTTCCCGCTGGCTGTGGCCGAGCGAGTCGATGTGGCCGACCAGTTGCAGGCAACAGGCTCAGTGTTCCCTGACATTGCTCGCGAAGTCCCAGTCATTTCGTTGGCCAGTGGCCGCGTGGTGGATATCAAGGCCCGCCTCGATGACTACGTCAAGAAGGGCGAGTTACTTCTGAAGGTGCAGAGCCCGGATATTACCAATGCATTCGACGTTTACCTGAAGGCGGTCAACGATGAGCAGCTCGCCAACAAGGCATACGTTCGCGCCAAGGATCTTAACGATCATGGCGCCATTTCTTTAGGCATGCTGGAACAGGCCGAGGACACCGAGAAGGATGCGCAGGCGGACCTGACCGCGGCTGACGAGCAGTTGAAGACGCTGGGCATCGACAAGAACCATCCCGGCCCGGTCGTCCCCGTCTACGCACCGATCTCCGGCGTTATCGTTGCCCAGTATGTGACCAACGCCGCTGCTGCCGGAGTAAACTTTTCCGGCTCTGCTACGGCGTTTACCATTGCCGACCTGTCGACTGTCTGGATTGTCTGCGATGTCTACGAGAATGACATGCCCAAGCTGCAGCTCGGACAGGAAGCGAAGATCAAGCTCAATGCCTATCCGGATAAGGTCCTGGTCGGCCACATCAGCGACATCGGCCCGGTGCTCGACCCGAGTATTCGCACTGCCAAGGTCCGTATTGAGGTTCCCAATCCCGGCATCCTCAAGATGGGCATGTTTGTCACCGCGACGTTTGAGAGCAAGGCCAAGGTCGCTCACGCGGTCGTTCCCGCAGACGCTGTATTGCATATGCATGACCGCGATTTTGTCTTCGTTCCCGCTGGCGAGAAGACCTTCAGGCGGATTGAGGTCCAGGCGGGCGATGTGCTTCCCGGAAACCGGCAAGAGATTCTGTCTGGCCTCGATGCCGGCCAAAAGGTCGTCGCGCAGGTTCTCTTGCTTGACGCCGTGATGGAGGCACAGTGATCCGAGCTCTAGTCGACTTTGCCCTCAACAACAAGTTTGTGGTGTTGGCTGTGGCCATCCTGCTGCTTGGCTGGGGAGCCTTCTCGTTTCATGAGCTGCCGGTGGAAGCCTACCCCGACATTGCGGATAACTATGTAGCCATCATTACCCAGTGGCCGGGTCGTTCCGCTGAAGAAATAGAGCAGCTGGTGACGATTCCTATCGAAATTCAAATGGCCGGAATGCCGCATATGACGTTCTTGCGGTCCGAGTCCATCTTCGGTCTCTCCTACGTGACCCTCATCTTCGATGACAGTTCCGTCAACGACTGGAACCGTCAGAAGACGCTGGAGAGACTGAGCCAGGTCAGTTTTCCCAACGGAACCAACCTGCAGCCGCAAATAGGCACCGACTGGAGCACCACGGGCCAGATCTATTGGTACACCATCAGAAGCACGAATCCCCGCTACGACCTGATGGAACAGAGGTCGCTCGAGGACTGGCTGCTGCTCAAGGAGTTCAAATCTGTTACCAACGTGGTCGACGTCTCCGACTTCGGGGGAACCGTGCGCGAGTACCAGGTGCGGGTGGACCCGAACAAGCTGGTGTCGTATGGGTTGAGCATCGGCCAGGTGGAACAGCAGTTGTCCATCAACAACTCCAACGCCGGCGGCAGCTTCGTCAACCTGGGCATGCAGCAGATGAATGTCCGCGAGCTTGGACTCTTCAAGAGTATCCAGGATATCGAGCAGACGGTAATTAAGACTCAAGCCGGCACCGCCATCCGCGTCAAGGACATTGCCGACGTGGTTCAGGGGCCAAAGATCCGTCTGGGCCACATGGCTCGGGCCAACCACCTGCTGGACGGGCGCATTATCGACGAGCCCGATGTCATCCAGGGCGGCGTGCTGATGCGGAAGGGCGCCGAGGAACAGCCCACGCTCGACGCAATTCACAAGAAAGTCGACGAGCTGAACAACGGTATCCTGCCTCAGGGGGTGAAGGTGGTCCCCATGCTGGATCGCAGCGACCTGCTGCACTTCACCCTGCACACGGTGATGCACAACCTGACCGAGGGGATGGTTCTGGTAACCATCATTCTGCTGCTGTTTCTGCTGAATGCCCGGGCGGCTTTGATTGTTGCTCTCACGATTCCATTTTCGCTGCTGTTTGCGTCGATCTGCCTGGATCTGAACCATATTCCCGCGAACCTGCTCTCGCTGGGCGCGCTGGACTTCGGCATGGTGGTGGATGGCGCGGTGGTGATGATGGAAAACATCATTCGCCACTTGTCGCATATGCGCGACCAGGGCCCCAACGATCCGCCCATGCCGATTGCCGATGTGATCCGCGACGCTTGCCACGAGGTGCAGCGGCCGGTGTTTTATGCCATTGCCATCATCATTACGGCCTATATGCCTATCTTCACGCTGCAGCGGATCGAAGGGCGGCTGTTCCGGCCCATGGCGTGGACGGTTGCTTTTGCATTGCTGGGTGCGATGACGTTTTCCATTTTTATCGTTCCGGTGCTAGCCAGCATATTCTTTCGCGGGGGATTCAAGGAGCGGCGCAACCGGGTCATGGAGTTTCTGGCGGCCGGATATCGGAAGCAGGTTCGCTGGGCGATCGGTCATCGCTGGATCATTGCCGGGGTGGGCGTGATTGCCGTCGCCGGAACGGTCTACCTGGGATTCAGCGGGGTCATCGGTTCGGAATTTCTGCCGCATTTGGATGAAGGCGCGATCTGGGCGCGCGGCACCCTGCCCAACAGCACCAGCCTCCCAGAAGGTGAAAAATTTGCCGAAGAAGAACGTTTTGTCTTCGCGTCATTTCCTGAGGTCAAAACGGTGGTGTCGCAGGCAGGCCGGCCCGATGACGGCACTGACACCGGCGGATTCGGCAACACTGAGTATTTTGTCGACCTCAAACCGCACGATCAGTGGCGGCCAATCTTTCACAAGAACAAGGATCAGCTGATCGCGGCCATGAACCTCGCGGTGCAAAAGTACCCCGGAGCGACTTGGAACTTCTCGCAGCCGATCGAGGACAACGTCGGCGAGTCGATGACTGGCACCAAGGGGTCTCTGGCGCTTAAGGTCTTCGGGGATGACCTTACCGTTCTCGAGCAGAAGGGGGAAGAGGTCACTGCCGTCATGGCAGCCATCCCCGGCATGAACGACGTCAAGCTGCTGCGCGACTTCGGCCAGCCCAATCTCGATATCACAGTCGACCGCGCCATGGCGGCCCGCTTCGGCATCAACGTGGCAGACGTCCAGGATGCCATCCAGACCGCGGTTGGCGGCAACGCGGTAAGCCAGGTGTTGATCGGAGAGCAGCAGTACGACGTGACCGTGCGCTACCAGGGGCAATATCGCGACACCCAGCAGGCCATCGGCAACATTCGCCTGCTCGCGCCCTCTGGCGAGCGCGTTTCGCTGGCGCAACTCTGCACGGTAAGGGTCAAGGACGGCGCATACGACATCTACCGGGAAGGCAACGGCCGGTATATCGCCATTACGTTCAACGTGAGAGACCGGGATCTGGGGACCACGGTGGAAGACGCGATCAAGCAGATCAACGACAAGGTGAAGTTGCCGCGTGGTTACCACCTGGACTGGTCAGGTGAATATGAGAGTGAAAAGCGGGCGGCGGCGCGGCTCGCCATCATCGTCCCGATCACAGTCCTCATGATCTTCATCATCCTCTTCATCATGTTCCAATCCTATAAATGGTCGCTGCTGATCCTGGTGAATGTTGGGCTGGCTCCGGTCGGCGGCCTGCTTGCTCTGGCGTTTACAGGTACCTACCTGAGCGTGTCCTCGGGGATCGGGATGCTGGCGCTGTTTGGTGTGTCGGTGCAGACCGGCGTCATCATGGTGGAATACATCAACCAGCTGCGAGCGAGGGGCCTCAACATTGTGGATGCTGCGGTAGAGGGCGCTGCCTTGCGGCTTCGCCCGATCATGATGACGATGCTGGTGGCGACGCTTGGTTTGTTGCCGGCGGCGTTGTCGCACGATATCGGATCGGACTCGCAGCGGCCTTTCGCCATTGTGATTGTAGGAGGCCTGATCTCCGATCTGATCCTCGCCATATTCCTGCTGCCCACGTTCTATGCATGGATCGCCAGGGATGACGATGAACTCCCGGTAGCGGAGGCAGTTCATGAATTCTAAGCATCAGGACCTGACGTGTCGTGCAGCGCGTATCGTCTGCCTGGCCGGCTGCTTGCTGGCGGCCGATCGTCTGGAAACCTCTGTCGCATTGGCGCAGGCAGCGCCGCCGCTGCCTTCGGCTCCAGCGCCGGCCACAGTCGTTGCGCCGCCGCCTGGACCATTGGGCGGGCCGGGTATGCCGGGTCAGACTTTTCAGTCGGCGAAGGCAGTTGGGGCGGGCGCCTTGACCTGGGATCAGGTGAAGGCAAAGTTCGAGGCGGCGAATCCAGTCCTCAAAGAGGACCAACTGCTCAACGTCGACGAGATGAAGGCCGAGGAGATCACGGCCTACCTGCGGCCCAACCCGGAATTCACCCTCGGCGAGGACGGCACCCAGATTGTTCCTCACGAAGGCATCTGGCGTCCCACCTCCGGCACCCAGGTCTCACCCAACTTCAGTTACCTGCACGAGCGCGAGCACAAGCGCGAGCTGCGCCTGCAGAGCGCGAAGGAGGGCACCCAGATCGGCGTGTTCGGACACGATGACCTGACCCGCAGCCTGCTCTACAATCTGCGCGCGGCCTTTGTGCAGACGCTCGAGGCCAAGGCCGTGCTGGATCTGGCCCAGGCGGACCTGCAGTACTACGACAAGATCATCGACATCAGCAAGGCCCGCTTCAATGCAGGCGATCTGGCGCGGATCGACCTGGACCGCATTGAGCTGCTTCGGGTGCAGTATGAGGTGGAGATCGAAAACGCGATCGTCAATTTGCGCTCTCAGAAGATCCAATTGTTGCAATTGTTGAACGATCGCACGCCGGTCGATCAGTTCGACGTGACCGGTGTCTTCGACTGGAGCGACTCCCTTCGGCCGCTGGACGACTTCCACCAGTTGGCCCTGGCCTCGCGTCCCGATCTCCAGGAGGCGATGGAGACGCTTCAGCAATCGAAGACCAACCACAAGCTGGCAGTCGCAAACGGCTCCACAGATCCGACCTTCGGCGCGTGGTTCACCTACAACCCGTCCTTCACCAACCCCTACGCCCACGACACCCTGGGCCTCAGTGTCAGCATCCCGCTGCGCATTTTCGATAAGAACCAGGGCGAGAAGAAGCGCACCCTCATCGATATCGACCGCAGCCAGCAGTTAACCGACGTCACCACCGCGCAGATCTTCAGCGACGTCGACTCGGCCTACGAGCAACTGCGCAGCAGCATCGCGCTGCTGGTGCCCTACAGGGCGCAGTACCGCGATCAGGCAACCCGGGTGCGCGACACCGTCACTTACGCTTACCAGCACGGAGGAGCATCCCTGATGGACTTTCTCAATGCACAGAGCGATTACCGCGTAGTACAGCTGGCCTATCTGCAGCTGATCGGCTCCTACATGGGTTCAGCCAGCCAGCTGAATCTGGCCGTCGGACGCGAGGTTATCCCGTAACTTGAAGTCTGGTGTCAGGAGATCAAGACCCTCGTTTTGAAGGCCGCATATTCACGGGTACAATCAAGCGTCGTCCCCGAGAAGGATCACGTCAGGGAGAGATCAGCATGATGAACAAAAAAGAAGTGTCCGCTCGCATTACGGAGATTGGCATCATGCCAAGTGTCCGTGTCTCTGCGGCGGAGTTGGCCCTCTTCGCCGCGGAGACGGTCTACGAAGCAGGCATCCCGGTGGTTGAGATTACCAACACAGTGCCAAACGCGATCGATGTCATTACGCAGCTCACGCGAAATTACCCAAACTTCATCGTGGGCGCAGGGACCGTGCTGGATACGGAAACCGCAAAACGCTGCCTGGACGCGGGCGCCTGGTTTATCACCAGTCCCGGGTTGATTCCAGACGTGGTCGAATTCACGCTCAAGAATGAAACGGTCGTCATCCCGGGCGCGCTGACGCCCAGCGAAGTGATTGCTGCGTGGCGAGCCGGCGCCGATTTTGTGAAGATATTTCCCTGCGCGCAACTGGGCGGAGATCAATACATTCGAACCCTGAAGATTCCGTTGCCAC
>Ga0224555_1002172_pt1 | contig 24014 bp, 17 predicted proteins | sample 714S23034metaG_FD_180687 | JGI IMG/M metagenome (GOLD analysis project Ga0224555, IMG submission 180687) | Peat soil microbial communities from Stordalen Mire, Sweden - 717 S2 30-34 | ecosystem: Environmental > Terrestrial > Soil > Wetlands > Peat | place: Sweden: Norrbotten County, Stordalen...
CCATCTCCGGCAAATGCTTTGTTGGTTTTTGATACAGACTCAGGCTGTTTTTTTTATTACACAGCGGCCCAATGGGTTTCTTTATGTAAATTATCAGGGCCGGTTGGGCCAACGGGGCTGCAAGGTATACAAGGCGTAACGGGGGCTGCAGGTATAACGGGGGCAACCGGTATTGCAGGGGTAACAGGCGCTACCGGAAATGCGGGTGTACCAGGTGTTGCCGGGGCAACAGGCGCACAGGGCATTGCCGGGCCCACAGGCCCTTTGGGCGCTGCCGGTGGTGACCTTAGCGGCAACTACCCTAACCCAACTGTGGTGGCGTTACAAGGTAATGCTGTAAGCAATGCAGCACCGGCACAGAACAATCTTTTGGTTTGGAGCGGAACCGCCTGGACCCCCACCGATGGCAATGGGTTATTCTGGAAAATTACCGGAAATGCAAACACCAACCCGCCAACAAATTTTATAGGTACTACCGATGCGCAGCCGCTTGTTTTAAGCACTAATGGCGTAGAGGCCATGCGTATAACCACCGGCACAGAACATAACGTACGTATAGGAAGTACTTCTTTTACAAATCAATGTAGTAATGCGGTGGTTGCAGAGGATCCCAATGTGAGGCTATCGGTAGTGGGCGGGTTTGTAGCCATGGGTAGCTATAATAATGACCCCGCTTTTAGTCCGGGGCCGCCGAGCACTTCGTGGATTGATGGGGTGGGCTCGTTAGTGATAGGTATGAACAGAAACGCAGGCACCAGCAATGTTGATCTTTGGAATAATGCTGACCCGGGTAACGGCGTAGCAGCCACAGGTGCCGGTAACCGCGGGTTTAATTTTCGCAATTTTCAACTGAACGGTGGCTGTGCCGAAAACCTGCTGGCGACTTTAGATGGCAATGGCAATTTAACATTAAGCCGTTATGTTGCAGGTGGGGGCACGGCTAATGCTTATGCCTTCAATACGATTTCAGACGAAAGGGTAAAACAGAATATTCAGCGGATACAGGAGCCGATGCTTGAAAAAGTAATGAAGTTGAATCCGGTTACCTATAACTATTCAATAATCAGCTACGAACCAGGCCATAAATTAGAGATTAAGAAGGATGCTTATGCCGACCGGCAATCGGGTTTTTTGGCCCAGGAGGTTTATCAGCTCTTTCCCGATGCTGTAAGTAAGCCTCTGGACGAAAGCAAAAACTTATGGGCTATTGATTACTCAAAACTAACCGTAGCACTTACCAAAGCCATGCAGGAACAGCAACAAATGATACTTAACCAACAGGGGGAGATTGAAAAGCTAAAGGAAGATATGGCCGCACTAAAGGCCGGTAAATAGATTTTAAGCCATAGCGTTTATAATAAACTGCCGGGCTACTTTGATGGGAACTTAAAATATACAAACAGGCGCCCGAAATTTTTGCTGTCGTTTTCTATGCGGTGGTATAAAGGCTTAATGTGCGGCAGTTGTAAAAAGCGCTCCACTTTTTTGCGCAACTGGCCACTGCCTTTTCCGGGTATTATTTCTACCTCGCGTATTTTATTATCAATGGCTTCCTCAAAAGCATCCTGCAGGGCTTTATCAATGGCTTTGCTGTTGTTGTAAATATCGTGCAGGTCAAGCTTTATTCTGCCCATGGTTTAATTTGTATATCTAAAGCAATATCGTTAAGTTAAGCAAAACATCTGCCCAAACCCTCTAACTCCTCCCGCAAAAACGCGGGATAAACTGCGCGGGAGAACCGCCACCCAGAAATACAAAATACAACCACCGGGCAAAATTGTTCTTTTTGCTGCGTGGCTGCTCCTCCGCTTCGGAGGCTGGGAGGTAGCATAGCGCAAAAAGAACTGAGTTTCGGCTTAACTTAACGACATTGCCCGCCCCAACATAACCGCCCGTTCTTCTCCCCAAAAGCACAAAGGGCTTCAGCAACTTAATGCCAAAACCCTTTGCATAAAAATATTTACCGGCTAAATACTACTTTATCACATTGAATTTGCTTTGGGCAATAACCCCGTTCTCTTTATCAGCTACCCGATAGATATAAGTTCCGTTAGCCAGCGCAGCTACATGCACAATATTGCTGTTGCCCGTTAATACCTGGCTTATAACTACTCTGCCTAAAACATCATAAACCTGCAGGTTAAAGCCTGCCATGTTTTGATTTGAATTAATGTTCAGCAATGTAGTTGCCGGGTTTGGATAAACAGAAAAGGAAGGTGCCTCAATGCTCTCAATGCCTGTGCAATTCTCCACCAAAATGGTTGCCCAAGCTGACTTGGCACATCCGTTCAAATCATTTACCGCATACATAATGGTATCCAATCCGGTTAAAGTTGAGTCCGGAGTAAAAGTTGAAGTGGTTACCCCGTTTCCGGAGTAAACCCCGCCAACCGGTATACCCTGAAGCGCAACAGCCGATGCATTACTGCAAACCGTATCGTTTAATACCCTCAGTGAAGCAACAACGTTATCAGTGTTCACCACCACTGGTTGCGATGTTAAAGTGGAACCCGAACTGTCAATAGTTACGGTATACGAACCAGCCACCTTCGCTGCATAGCTGGCATTGGTAGCACCGTTGATTGGCGCACCCGCCAGGTTCCATTGGTAGCTGTAATTAACACTGCCGCCGGTATACGCCTGCAATGTAACCGAATCGCCACTGCATAGAACGCCGGTACCGCTGGCAGCAACACTCAATGGCTGGTTTACATAACCAAACCTTACACCATCAACATGCAGGGTAGTACCAACCGTGGGGTTGTTCACTACGCTCGAAACAAATTGCATAAGCAAAGTATCAGGATATTCGCTGCTGCCATAAGCAGGATCTATCGACAACGCAATATGGGTCCATGCTGTATCCTGGTGTAAATACGTGCCTACCCTCGATACACTAAAAATCGAAACCCCGTTTTTGGTTAATTGCATGGTCGCTCCACCGCTATCCGTGCCCGGCGATGTTAACTTATAATCAAATATGATTGAATCAGGCCTGTAAGTAAATGGTACACCCGTAAAAGTCGGCGCATAGCTAATACCAGAGGGCACCAGTGCTGCAGTGCCTAAAGAAATAATCCCCGGCTCAATTCCAACAAGTGCTGAAGCCGCGCCTGTAATGGTATCTGTTACCAATTCAACAGAAGCACTTCCCTGCGTAAATGTGGTGGTGTCTTTGTAAGTAAAAAAGTTAGTGTCTATAGGTATAAGAGTAGAAAGCAGGTCTTCAACACCCGACCATCCCGTCGGGGTATATGAATTGGTCCAGTTTTCAAAACTACCATTAGGAACCTGCTGGCTGTAACCACTCACAAACATGGCAGTAAAAAGAATAAAAAAGTAGATTTTTGCTTTCATTATTGGGGTATGATTAGGTAAAAAAATGAGTCGGCGCCAAAAATAAAAAATCCAATGGAATGTTCGGGCCTGATATTGCGTCCAAGGGTGTAAGATCAATTTCCCTTTTGATGCTTTTTTATTATTGCATTTTCCTTCTCTTTTTTTAACTATCCTTTACCCAAATTTTTAATCGCCCTAATCTTTGTTTATCGATGTATTTTCATCCGGCCTCTAAGCTATTTCCGTTAAGAAAATGATTCATGCATAGCCAAAAGAAAGAAACGCTGTATGAGACCAAAGCACAGTAAACTAGAGGGACCTATAGCCTCACAGTTAACTACAACGACCACAGATGCGTCGAGTTCGTTTATTTCCTGCGTGGAGAAGCATTTTTAGGAAATTGCTTAGCAGCCTTGATTTTTTGGTTCTTTTTGATCAAGCAAAAAGAACGGCGATTAAAGCCAGCCGACTAAACTTAAAATTTGGGTAAAGCATAGTTTTTTCAAAGAGAGGGATGTCCGTAGGACAGGGTGAGTTTGTATTGCAAAGTTTGAAGGATGGTACGAAAAGGGAAATTTGTCATACACCCTGTGCTCAACACAGATTTCCAACCAGTCTTTCTTTTATGCTATTTTCATACACCCATGGCCCTTAAAAAAACCATACCCTTTGATTTTGTTTTCGAGTACCTCGAACCCCTGCCATACGTGGTTAAACCATTCTTCGGCTGCTTTGGCGTTTACATCGGCGACAAAATCATGCTCATCCTCCGCGACAAAAAAGACCATACAGAAGTAAATGGCGTATGGATTGCCACCTCGCACCAAAACCACGAAAGTTTAAAACAAACATTCCCCTCCATGTGCTCCGTTTCCATCCTCAACAACGGCGCCGGCGAAACCGCCTGGCAAATGATACCCGTCAGCGCCTCCGATTTCGAATCTTCAGTCCTTGAACTCTGCACCCTCATCCGCCGCGGCGATAAAAGAATTGGAAAAGTACCTAAGAAAAAAACGGACCGTGTAAAGAAGAAGCCTCAGCGCTAACAGGATATCAGCTTATCAAAGAAAATTTTACCTTCATTTATCATCTCCTCATTTAAAGCTTAACGCAATTTCCTTTAAAGCGCTATAAAACATTTTTTGAATGAACAGGCCCTTAGAAATCCCTTTAGACGCAAAGCCTGCACATCCGTTCGTTTTTCTCGTGCTCATGCTGCCCTTTGGTGTGGTTTCAGGCTATGTTAGCGTTGCACTGGGTTATCAGTATTCCAGGGCCGGCATCTCTATCGAAGCCATAGCTGCCCTCGTAGCCGCAGGCCTTTTGCCACAGGTCATTAAATTTTTATGGGCGCCGGTTGTAGATGCTGCTTTATCCCTTAAAAAATGGTACATACTATCAGCCATAATAACCACCGCCTGTATTATCGCCACTGGCATTTTGCCTGTTAAGGCTTCAAGTCTGCCGCTGTGTACTATCATTGTGGTAGTTGCAAATGTGGCAGTTTCTTTTCTGGGCATGGCAACCTACGGCCTTGGCGCACACGATACGCCACACCATTTAAAGGGCCACGTCGGGGGCTTTTTACAGGCGGGCAACCTGGGCGGCAGCGGCATAGGAGGGGGCGTAGGGCTTTGGCTGGCACAGCATTTCGCTAACCCCTGGTTATCGCCGCTGGTAATCGGCTTATCGTGCTCATTATGTTGTATAGCACTCATTTTCGTTAACGAACCGGCCTCAACGGTGCAGGCCGAAAAAGTTATAAAAACCTTAGAAAATCTTTTCCGCGATATCTGGGAAACCCTTAAAACAAGAATGGGCATACTGGCTATGATATTATGTTTTCTGCCACTTGGCACCGGCGCAGCTTCAAACCTCTGGTCCGCTGTCGCCGGCGACTGGCACGCCTCAGCCGATACCGTGGCCATCGTTACCGGTGTATTCAGCGGACTGGTTACTGCGGCAGGCTGCCTGTTCGGCGGCTGGTTATGCGATCGCATGGACCGTCAGATAGCCTACACCATTTTCGGCTTATTGCTTGCCGTTTGCGCCGTGCTAATGGCCTTTGCCCCGCACACTGAACTGATGTATATTATCTGGACCTCCCTTTATGCCTTTATAACAGGCCTTTCATATGCAGGGTTTACCGCCTTTGTTTTCGAGGCTATTGGCAAAGGTGCCGCAGCAACAAAATTTACAGTTTATGCCTCACTCTCCAACGCCCCTATTTACTACATGACCATAGTCGACGGCTGGGCACACACACATTACGGCCCCTCCGGCATGCTCAACATCGAAGCCGCCTTTGGTGTGCTGGGCGTTGTTATATTCTTAGCCCTGTTATGGTTTGCAAATCGTAAACAACCGAAATTAAATTTGTCCTGATATGTTTTTGCACTTCGGCTTTTCTGCGCTGTGACTGAAGACCAAAGTATATGCCCGCTGGCAATATCGGGCCTTACCCAAATTTACAATCCACCCGCCCTTCGTATGTGGTTGTATTTGAAACCGGCCTCTCAGCTATTGCCGTTAAGAAAAGGATTCATGCGTAGCCAAAAGGAAAAAAACGCTGTATGAGACAAACCCAATGTTAACTAAAAGCGCATATAACCGTACTGTCAGCTAAAAGCGCTACTGGTGTGTCGGGTTCGTTTATTTCCCTGCGTAGAGAAGCCTTTTTAGGCAATAGCTGAGCAGCCTTGATTTTTTGGTTCTTTTTTATCAGGAAAAAAGAACGGCAAATAAAGTTAGTGGCCGAAACTTAAAATTTAAGTGGCGCCTTAAAAGCGGGATTTGCGCGGCCTGGCAAGTAGGGTGAGTTGGTTGCCGATCTATTTCCCATAGCAGCCTAATCAAACAAATCAAAGCATACGCAAAAAAACCGGGCTGCAATATCAGGCAACCCGGCTACACACAAAGGAAAAAGGAAAGAAAAGGAACTCTTAATTCCGGTTACCCGGCCGTAATTTGTATTATCTTAATACTTTATACTCAATACTAACTACTATCTCGCTTTTACTATTTTATAAGTAACCTGCTGGCTGCCCGTTTGAATAACCAATTGGTAAACACCCGCAGCAAAGGCCGTCATATCAACTTCAGCAGTATTTTGTCCGCTGGTTAATTTCGTTCCTTGTTCAAGGTCGGTTCTGCCCAATATATCTACCACTTTCAAAGTAGCATCTGCAGCTTGCTTACAACCAATCTGAACTTGTACCGAACTAACAACCGGGTTAGGATAAACCTCCATTATTTGCAAATTGCTGGTGTTGTCTATCCCCGTTGTGCCGTGGCTGTTTACATTCATATCAGCGCCGCTATCAACAGGGTTCTCGGCAGTTAAAGTAAAGTCAAGCGGGGTTGGTACTTTATTCAATTGCTCTACATATATTTTGTAGCTGCCCAGTGCCAGGTCGGCAAACTGGTAGTGTCCGTTAACATCTGTAAAGGTATAGGCTACTGCCTGGTTTGTGCTGGTTAAAAGGTTAATCTGCACACCGGCTATTGGGTCTCCCAATGCTTTAGCATTTGCATTACCGGTGTTGCCAATAACCAAACCTGCTCCCTCGCTAACATAACCGCCCACAAAGCCGGGCCCTCCCGGGTTACTACCCGCTATCAGCGAAATATCTATACTACTTGCATCGTTGTTACTGATAATTACCGGTGTAGCAGTGCCCCAGTTAAGCACATCGCCATAATAAGTAGGCAGGTAGTTGGCATAGTCAGCATCCAGTGTGCTGAGCGCCGCTTTTACATAGTAAGTATCAACCGGTAAACCGCCGAAATAATAATTAAATACACCGGCAGAGTCAAAATTCGAAACAGTCGAATCTAATAAAGCCAGGTGGCCGGTACTATCCTGCACAATCAGGTAAACCACACCGGCAAAACCCGGGCCGCCGGTTTTACCTGCTGTACCTGAAATAGTATAAGTAGCTGCACTAACCACCACCGATTGGCAAACGGTATCAACACACCCACCGGTAGATACAATATAAGCGCAGGCCGAATAAGTACCTACTGCAGGATATACAATGCCGCTTACGTTAAGCCCTGTAGCTGTCGATGGCGTAGCACCGGGGAAAGACCAGCTGCAACTGGCTATAGTAGCCGAAAGCGAATCGTAAATGTAAGTATAGAAAAACTGGGTTAACCCGTTACCTCCATTCGCAAAGCCTGCAGTTAAACCGCAGGTATTGTTTATCTGTAGGGTTAAACTACTGGTGGTTGAACAACCTAACGAGGCATCGCTTACAGATAGGTTCACAGTATAAGAACCGCTGGCACTATAAGTATGTGTAACAGGGGTACCTGTAGCAGTTCCTCCATCACTGAAGCTCCAGGCATAAGTATAACCCGCTACGTTCGATGCTGGTGCAAACTGAATATCCTCAGGCCCGTAAGAAAGTACGGAAGTATCAATAGCATCATTAAAGCTGCATAAAGTAACTGCAAGGGTTTGCTTTGAAGTATCCGCACAACCAAGTATCGAAGATGTGGCAATTAATGTTACTATGTAATTTCCGCTGGCGGTATACAAGTGGCCGGGTGAATTAGAAAATGCAGTGCCACCATCACCAAAAGTCCAGGCATAATTAAACAACGTATCCGCAATTGTCAGATAATCGGTGTTAACAAAGACGTAACTTCCAAAACCGTTCTGCCAGTCGTTAAATTGTGCAGCAGGCGCGCAGCGGTTAAGTTCAAAAGTCTGGCTTACTACCGAATCGCAACCCTGGCTGGCGTTCAACATTTCCAGCGATACGGTATAAGTTCCGTTAGCCGAATAGGTATGATTAACCTGATAGCCACTGTTATTCACAGTATTACCATCACCAAAATTCCAGAGATAACTTAAACCATTTGACCCTGCCGTATCCCAATCATAGCTGTTATCAGTAAATGTAACAATACCACCTATCCCAATGCTATAGGTAAAATTCGGCGCAAACGATCCGCAGGTACCCTCTATTACAAAAGTTAAGCTTGCATTTGCCGCGCATCCCGTTGAGCTATCACTTACCGCCAGGTTCACACTATAAGTTCCGTTGCTGGGATAAGAATAGGTGGTGCTGGCCCCGCTGGCTGTTGCTCCATTACTGAAGGTCCAGGTATAAACATCCGAAGCACCTTGCACCGATGATTGAAACTGTATCTGAACCGGCGATTGGCCCACAATAGTGGTGTCAATAGCAACACTGAGGCCGCACGTACTAACCTGCAAATTAACGGTTGAAGTATCAGAGCACCCCAGTTGCGGAACAAAAACGATTAAAGTAACCGCATAATTTCCCGCAGTAGCATATTGGTAAACTACAGAATCTGCCGTTGATGTGCTGCCATTGCCAAAAGCCCATGCGTAGGTAAAAGAAGCATAAGGGTAAAAAGGAACAAAATCGTAACTGCCCGAACCCAGTGGTGTAGTAGAAAACTGCGCCAGCGTATGGCACATGTTAACTTCCAGCGTCTGGTAAAATATAGTATCACACCCCTGGCTTGCATTTAAAATTTCAAGCGATACGTTGTAAGTTCCACCAGCCGCGTAAGAATGATTAGCCTGGTTGCCGCTGTTAGTTGAAGTATCCCCATCGCCAAAAATCCAGATATAAGTAAGGTCATTTACGATTGTATCACTGCTATAGCTCGCATCACTGAACAGCACCTGGCCGCCGTTGTTTATACTGTAGGTAAAATTCTGTGCCACTAGTCCGCATGTATTGCTAACCACAAAATTCAAACTGGCAGTAGCCGCACAACCCGTCGATGCATCTGTCACTGAAAGGCTTGCTTCATAATATCCGGGATTCAGAAAACTCTGACTAACACTGGCTCCGGTTCCCGACCCACCGTTGGAAAAACCCCAGGCATAAGTATATGCCACATTTTGTGCCGAAGAACTGAATTGAATGTCTACCGGGTTATGAGATAAAATAGCAGTATCAATACTAAGCGGAAAAGTACAGCTAACTACATTCAGGTTTACTGCTGAAGTATCTACACAGCCAAGAACTGAAGACGTTGCATATAAAGTAACCGTATAATTGCCCGAACTGGTATATGAATGTACTACTGAATCCGGTGTAGAAGAACTGCTCCCATCTCCAAAATTCCAGGCGTATGTAAACAGCCCACTCAGTGTTTGCTGATGGTCAGCTACAAAGTCATACGTTCCTAAACCATCGGCATAGGTATTAAACTGAGCCGCAGGATGGCAACGGTTCACCTCTATCCATAAAAAAGAATCCTGGCTACAACCCAGGTTAGCATTTAGCGCCGTAAGCGTTACCAGGTACCAGCCATTAGCAGCGTAAGTATGGGTAACAGAGCTATTGTTGTTAATAGCTGTATCTCCATCACCAAAATTCCAATCAAAAACATTGCCTTGCACAAGGCTGTCATTATTATTAGTTGAAGCGTTTTGAAATGTAACCTGTCCACCCGGAGCTATACTATAGTTGAAGTTTGGTACAGGGCATTGCGCATATCCCTGCAAACCTGCAAAGACAAGCGCAATAAAAATAAGGGGTCTTAAAAAAGTTTTCATGATTTATGATTTAGTATTTAATAATTTCATTTCGCACCACAAAGGTGAGTCAATATTAACCCACCATCAATCCCATTTATTCAATATCTTACATGACCAAGCTTAATATATAAGGGGTCGAGACCAGTATTCGCCAACCCGGAAAGTGGCCAAAATCAACATTACTCAACTAAAATGAAGGGAAAATACCAGGCAATGAGAGAGGTGTCAAATAAACAACCTTACACGCCCGGGCAAAATAATCGGATAGAATTTATTAATTACAATATCTTTCCGATGTAATACCCGCCAATTATAAGTTAACCCGTTACCACAGCTGCAGTAACAAAACTCACACGTGTACCTTCAACAGCCGCAATTTTCTGTAAACAAGCCTCAGCCGTTGCCCCGGTTGTCATTACATCATCAACCAGCAAAACGTGTTTGTTTCTTAACTGCTCGGCATCCTTTACAGCAAATATTTCAGCCACATTATACCACCGGTCAAAACGGTTTTTACCCGTTTGCGATATGTTTTCCTGCACCCGCTCCAGCGCACTACCACTCCACGGAACATGTATAGTTTCCGAAATCCCCTTTGCAATAGGGTCGCATTGATTAAATCCCCTGCTTCTCAACCTTTTCCAATGTAATGGCACCGGAACAATAATATCAACGTCCTTTATCACAGAACCCGGCTGAAGCATTAAAGCGCCCAGCATCTTCCCTATCATCTCACCGGCATCCTGTCTGCCATAATATTTAAGCTGATGCAAAAGCTGCTGCACCTCCCCGTCTTTCTGAAATTTAAATAGCGCTGCCGCCCCCTGCAAATCAACCCGGCCCCAAAACCTTTTGGCCATTGGGTTTTCAGCATCATTCCAATACTCACTCCTCGGCAACTCACGCCTGCACGCATAACAAAGCACAGCCTCCCCCTTCAGCAACTTCTCCGAACACGCCAAACACACATTCGGATAAAAAAGCTCAAACAAATCAGAAAAATAACCGGCAAAAGGGATTTGCATAAATTATATAGACCTAAACATTATTTGACGGATGTATTAAAATAAAACAGATGTCATTGCGAGGCTAATTCCCGTAAAAAATAAAAAACTAATTAGCCGTGGCAATCTTCCGCTGTGTCTTTAGTTGGCAATTTCCATAGCAGCGGCACAACAACATTCTCACTGCTTCTGTTCTAATTGCAGCAGGGGCTGCTACTTCACCACCACCACATCCTCATCCCTCAACAACTCCTTATCTCCTTTAAACCGCAGCAACAACCGCCCAACAGTTACCACATCCTTCTGGCAATATTCAACAATACGTGCAAGCCCCTTTTCCTCCCAATAAACCCTGCAAACATCCTTCCCTTCTATATCATCCTTCGGGGTAGGTATATCCAGTATTGCACTCAGCAATTTAAGCGAAGTAAAATTTTTATGGTCACCGAATTTCCAAAGCTGCATCGTATCCACATCGCTCATCTCCCACGGCCGCTTGCCCGAAAAATCAAACATCTCAGGCAATTCAAATCCGTTAATCAATAGCCGGCGGCAAATAAACGGCAGGTCAAACTCCCGGATATTATGCCCGCAAAAATTAAACCGCTCCGCGTCCTGAAAACTCTTCCCAATCATTTTCAAAAACTCATCCAGCAACACCCGCTCATCATCCCCCGAAATAGATTTAACCCTGAATACCTTGCGCTGCCTGTCCTTATCAAAATGAAAAAAACCAACCGATATGCAAATAACCTTGGCAAACTCCGAATACACTCCTGCCCGCTTCAAATAGCCCACCTCAGCCGTTTCGTTTTCAATCTTCAAAGTCGCTTGCTTCACCGCCCATAACTCCTGCATCGCCTCACTTAAATGCCCGAACGACCCAAACTGCGGCACAGTTTCAATGTCAATAAAAATCAGGTTATAAGGGTTTATATGCGAAAGCATACTCTAAAGAAATTAATTTTCTTCTAAATTTAAACTTGTAATGGATAAATGTATTCCGCAGCTGTTCACTCCGTGCCTCCGTGCGAAACATTTTTTTAGATATTTGCAGTCATGAGATCATTCTGGAGCCGAATACCTATGTTAAGGGTGGTCTTTGCCATGATGGCCGGCATCGGCCTTGAAATCGGTATTGATTATTGGCTCCATCCCGCACACACTGCCACAATGCTAATGGCATTATTGCTGTTCTGCTCAATAGGATTCATGCTTATACTCAGCAGGCTTAAAAATGTAACCCTTGCTTACCGGTTGAGGTTGCTGAATGGCGTTGCAATTACCACCGCTATTATCTCGTTTGCATACCTGCTTACCTGGTTTTACAGCGATAAAAATTATGCCAGTGAATTTTCGCACTTATTAGAGGGCCAAAACATCCTCGTGGTTAAAATACACGAGCCGCCGGTATTGCACGATAAAGTAGTTATCGTAAACGCGGAGGTAAAAGAGGTAAACAACGCCCAGGGTAATTTCAAAACACAGGGAAATATTCAGCTTGATTTTTTGAGGGATACTGTGTGCGAACGGCTGAATTATGGAGATGTCCTTTTGATAAAGTCAAAAGTGGATACCGTCAAAGGCCCGGCTAATCCTTATGAGCGTAATTATAAAACTCTGTTGTCTTTCCACAATATTTATAACAAAGCCTTTGTAACCCGGGGTGATTGGGCCCTGGTAAAGCCCAACCAGGGAAACCCTCTTTTATTCGCTATATATCAGTTACGCAATAGTTTTCTTAAAGTAATTGCACGCTATGTAACCGATAAAAATGATTTTGGTGTGGCAACCGCCATTACGCTGGGATACCGCGACTACCTGAGTTTTGAGATTTACCAGGCATATTCAAATTCGGGCACGGTGCAGGTTTTAAGCGTTAGTGCCCTGCACGTGCTCATCATGTTTTTTACCATCAATTTCCTGTTGCAGTGGATGGATAAACGGGGGAGGAAAATGTTATTCGTAAAAACCGGGCTCATTATCTCTTTTATCTGGTTTTATGCCTGCATTACAGGTTTAACACTACCGGTAATGCGGTGCGCCACCATGTTTACTTTGGTGCAACTGGGCACCGTGCTTACCCGGAACGTAAACCGGTACAACATAGTGGCAGCAAGCGCTTTATTGCTGATGCTGATTAATCCATTTGTGATAACTGAAATCGGGTTTCAGTTAAGCTACCTGGCTGTGTTCGTCCTGTATTATCTGCAACCAAAAATTGCAGGGCTGTTTATTATCAAAACACCTGACCGCCCGCATTACCAAAAACAAACTAATGGTCTTTTAATACCAATAACATTCCTGCTATATTATCTGCAATGGCTTGCCATCAAATTACTCGATTTTACCTGGCAACTGATTGCTGCTTGTTTAGCCGCGCAAATTGCCATTATGCCATTGTGCCTCTTTTATTTTTACCAGTTTCCAAACCTCTTTTTGTTTTCAAATATCATTGTAGTACCACTTAGCAACCTGCTGATATTTACCGGTACTGTTTTATTTGCTGTTAATCACATTCCCTTTATAAATGATATCGTAGGCTACACTTTCAGCCACATACTATGGCTACTCAACCGATTTGTATTCTGGATAGATTCCATTCCTTTTTCAATAACCAAAGGCATTACAGTATCAGCTTCGGAAATGATTTTACTATACATGCTTATTGTGCTACTATGCTGGCTTACCGAAGAGCGAAAAAAGAAAATAGTCATCTCCGCCCTCACCGTTATTTTAATCCTGTCTACCCTCAGCTCATTTAAAAAATTTGAACAGGCCGGGCAGAAAGAGTTAGTGGTTTACTCTGTCTCTAAACAAAAGGCTATTGCTTTCATATCAGGCAAAAATTTGTATTACGATATAGACCCTGCGCTGTACAACAACCAAAGCAACATGCTCTTCAACATCTTACATCATTGGTGGCAAGCCGGCATCTCCCAACAAATACCGGTTAACGACAGCCTTTCAAACACTCACGCTGAAATCTATTCTACCACCCTCACCACCGGCAGACTTATTTTATTCGAAGGCAAAAAAATATTGCTGGTTGACTCGCTGGCGACAGCCAGTTACTATGGTGCAAAAATAAAGCTGAGGCCCGACCTCGTCATCCTATCCGGCAACATAAAAATATCCATCCCCATCCTCAAAAAATCAGTTGACTTTGATGAAATCGTTTTCGACTCCTCCTGCAAACCTTCCGCCCGCAAACGCTGGAAAAAAGACTGCTCCAACCTCAACATCAACTACTATGATGTAAACACCGATGGAGCTTTTGTTTGGAATTTAAAACAGGAAATGCCATAGGTAAAAAAGATACGCGGGTCAAAACTTCCCTTTGTCCTAACGAAGACTAGTATACGTGCCCGAAAAATTTGGGAGTAGTATTTATTTTTGTATTTCTCGGCTGTTAACTCTGTATTTCCTCCGTGCGATACATGTATTTATGTATTCTTCGGCTGTTAGTCTAAATACTTAATACTCCCTGCTAAATACTCTATTCCCCAAACCCCTTCTTCTTATAATCCCAGTTAATCACCTTACAATTAGGCAGCGCATCGCGCAATGGGGTAATCTGTTCTTTGGTAATATTATTATAACTCAATTCCAAAAACTCCAGGTGGCTCATCTTCATCAGCTTTGCTTTCTCAACCTCAAAATCCAGCTTCAGGTTCATTGAAAGATTTAATTCTTTCATCTGGTCAAGGCCTGCAAAATCAGCAGGTAGTTGCGTCAAATCATTGGCTTTCAAATCCAGCCATTTTAGATTTTTCAGTTGGGTAAACGATGCAGGCAAAGTGCTCAGTAAATTATCGCGCAAATCCAGTTTTTCAAGCTGGGTTAAATTGCCAATAGCATCGGGCAGTTGCTCTATCACATTATCTTTAAGCGTAAGCACTTTCAAATTCTTCAACTGGCAAATTTCATTAGGCAGGACCTTCAGTTTCTTTCCCGGTTGATTGAAAAAGTTACCGTCTAAATGCAACTCCTCCAGGTTTTTCAAATTAGCCACATGGGCCGGTACCGAACTCACATCATTCAGGCTGAGATCCAGCTTTGTCAGTTTGCTCAATTGCGTTACTGATAGTGGCAGCCCCGGCAGCTTATTCAGGCCCAGGTTTAAATCTGTAAGGTCTGTAAGCCCTGCAAATCCTTCCGGTAAAGTAACCAGTGCGTTGCCCGATAAATTAAGATACTTCAGCTTCTTCAACTGCCCGAAACCCGGCCCCAAATCACTTATCTTATTCATCCGGGTGCCCATCTCAAAATACCCCAGGTCCAAATATTCCAGGTTAGTTAAATTACCGAATGTAAGCGGCAAAGAAGTTATCCGGTTCGCCTTTAAATCCAAAACCCGGATATTGCCAAGCTTACCAATTTCAAGAGGCATATTATCCAAATTACACTCCTGCGCCAATAACTCAGTAATAGTTGGTATCTGCGAAAGTGTGGTAAATACCTCCACCGTTTTCAAATTCGGGTTCCTGCTTATATTAACTTTCTCCAACTGGTTTAACTTACTAAACGACGGGGGCAGTACTTTTATATTATTCCCCGAAATATCCAGGTTCCTCAAACTCCGCACCAAACCTATTTTATCATTCAATTCCTCCAAGCCGCTGTTGGCAAAATTCAATTCCTCAACATGCAGGTTTTTTATGCGGTCGTAAACATCATCATCGTATAAATAAGCATTGTGCTCAAGGTTCAGCACCTTTAGGTTCTTTAACTGCACAAACGAATCAGGCAGGGTTGTAAAATTATTATCCTTTAAAATCAGCACCTCAAGCCCCGGTAAATTCTGTATCAACCCCGGTAAAACCTTATAATCCCCGCCCGATAGGTTCAGCTTTTTGAGCCTGGGCAATTTCTCAAGCTGGTCAAAAAGCTTGTAAAGGTCCAGCGCCTTACTCCGGGTACAGGTAAACTCCTCTAAGTTTTTAAACTTAGTAATATCATCGCTAAACTGCGCTTTGGGGTAATTGCTGAAAGTAAGCGAGGTAGTTCCGCTCACATTTTTCAAAGCATCTTCAATGGTTTTGTTGGCTTCAACCTCTTCAGTTTGCTGGTTATTTGCGTTATCCTCTTTGTATTTCTGAAACAACCCCTTAGTAATGGAATCTTTAGTATGCTGGTCCAGCTTATTCCAATCTTCGGCAGTAAAAGGGTTTGTTATTTTTCCATGCTCCCCCTGGGCAGTTAAAAATGTAAAGCACAAAACAGCAATTAAAATTGAAAATACTTTCTTCATCGGGTTATTACTCGTTACAGGATTATTTTAAGGCCAATACGTTGTATGGGCAAACTTACTGAAACTTTATTTCTCTATCCATTTAAGACTGAACCTTCTGGTTCCCCGGAATGGCTCAAACATAAGCAACCCAAGGCAGCACTACATCCAAATGGGAAATAGTTTCTTATTTTTGCAATGACAATATTTGTATGTAAATTTGTAAAAAACCGATATGTCAACTTTAGAATTGCAGGTTTACGATCTTTTTAAGAAGAGGTTTAGCGAAGAAGAGGCCAAGCTTGTTATTACTTACTTCGATGCGAAAGCTGATGAAAAATATGAGCAAAAAAAGGATACTCTTTTAACCAAAGAAGATAAAATAGAGCTGGTAAGTAAAATAGAATCAAGCAAAATGGATGTAATGAAATCAATTTATTTTGTTGGTATCATTCAGTTTTTGGCCATAGTAGGGAGTGTTTTGGCTATTATATCTTTTATGGTTAAAAGATGATAAATGCCTTTAGCTTTTAACTATTGCGTAATGATGTATCGCAAGAAACAGTTTGACAACAGTTTTATACAAATATTATGGCGGTAGGAGACAAACAAAAACTAATTACAGATATCGTAGGAACCGTATTAAATGAACGGCCACAGTCAGATAAAACTTTTAATTGGTTCGTTAACAAGCATACGAAAGAACATTTCGCAGATCACTTTACCGTTATTGAGAAAATTTTTAAAGCACTAAATGGGAACATCAACACGAACCAAAGTAAGCGGACTGTTTCTCTGGAGTGCGATGCATTTTTCGGTGGCCGGCACAACTTCATTTTGAGTTTGACGAGTTTCAACATTTCAGTTCGGCGCGGCTAAAAACTCTTGAATATTATCCGCTCGGGTTGACCGTAAATTTTTCCATTGATCAATGGAAACAAATATGTAAAGTCAACAAAGATAAAGCTGACAAATATCGAAAATCAAAAACAACAACCGATTTTGACTTTGAGGGTGGCAGGACTGCACAAAGAGCATATCTTGATTGCTTCCGTGACTTACTTCCTCAACAAAACGGACTTAAACCCACGGTAAGAATAAACGAATTCGAGGTCTCCGGCATATATGCAAATAATAAAGACAGTTGTAACAAGATAGAACACCTCTTAAAAGCCAAACTGGCCCATAAATAACGATGTTAGATTGACTTGCTTACAAATCCGTAAACTCAATCGTCTTCAGCTTCGCTCTAAACCGCAGGTACATCAACAATGCGGCAACAGTTAACCCCACCACAAACCCCATCCAAACCCAGCTTAAAATGAAAAGCCAGCAAATACCCAACAGGCACCATTACCACCCAGTAAGAGGTAAAAGCAATTACCGAAGGCATTTTTACATCCTGCATGCCCCGCAAAATACCCGAGCCTACCACCTGTAAGCCATCGCTCAGCTGAAATAAAGCAGCCAGTAACAACAACGACGATGCAGTCGAAATCACCACCTCGTCTTTCGTATAAATTTTAGGTAGCTGGTTATGAAATATTAAAAAGAACACCGCAAACAATACCTGGCTGCCAATTGCTATTAAATAAACGGTATTACCTGCAATCCGCAACTCCTCTTTGTTCTTTTTGCCATAAGCATAACCCGTCATAATAGTTCCGGCAGCGGCCACACCCGATACCATCATAAACGTAATACTGGCCAGATTAATTGCAACCTGGAATGATGCCAGGCTCGATTCCCCCAGCCAACCACTCATAATCTGCCCCGCGCTAAACGCCGCAACTTCAAAAAACATTAAAAAGCCCGATGGAATGCCTATCCGCAATATCTGTGTAACATAGCTTTTACCCTGTTCGGCAACAGCCTGGTACTTTGTCAAAAGCAAACGCGTTTTTACATCCAGTAAAATATAACCCCACAACATTGCGCACATCAATGCGCGCGATATACCCGTAGCCATAGCCGCCCCTTCAATTCCATAAGCCGGAAAACCCAGCTTGCCATAAATCAAAATCGCATTTAATGTAACATTACAAACCAGTCCAATCAACATTACCACCATCGATACCTTGGTACGCCCCTGCCCATCCATAAACTGTTTGCCCAGCGTAAAAAATATAAGCGCAGGTGTGCTGTAATTAAGTACCCGCAAAAACCTTTGTGCAAGGCCCGTAATAGTTTCGTTTTCCCTCAGCACAAAAAAATTATGCCCCATCACCACCATCACGCAATAAAAAATGAGGGACACAACAATGGCCACATAAATACCCGACCGAAGCACGCCAATAGATTTCCACCCATGGTTTTCACCAAAAGCCTCCGATACCAGTGGCGAAACAGAATACAACACACCCATGCCCAACAGCATAAATAAAAAGTACACCGAGTTAGCCACCCCACAGGCGCCCATGTAAATGGACCCCAGGCCACCCACCTGCACCGTATCAAAAAAGCCCATCAGCACCAACCCCAGCTGCCCCGCAATAATGGGCAGCGAAAGCCTGAACGCAGCCTTCATTGATATTTTATACTTGTAAAACCGGGTCATTGAATACTGTTATAGAATTTGCTTAAAGTTCTTCTTTTTTACTAAACCCCCTCCCTTGCTTTTTTACTCTGCGCCTTTTCCCTCTCAATCGCTTGCGATGAAGAGCGAAAAGCCAAGCGAAGTCCCGATAGCTATCGGAAGGGAGAGGCCCGTATTTGGCTGTTCCCCTCTCTTTTTTTCAAAGAGAGGGGTGTCCGAAGGACGGGGTGAGTTTGTATTTTGCCTTTAGCCTCCCCTTCGGGGACGGGAGGGGCTAAATAAAAAAACCCCACCAGCATAAAGCCAATGGGGAAAAAAAAATTCTTTTGGGTTTATCCGGTCTTATTTCTGAACGCGCTCAATCACGGTCTTTCCACGGTAAACCAACTTGTCCTCGCTCCAGTGTGCGCGGTGCAGCAAATGTGCTTCGCCTGTAGTTTGGTCAACACCGGTAGTCGGGGCCGTAGCCTTATAGTGGGTTCTTCTTTTATCTCTTCTTTGTTTCGAGATTCTATGTTTAGGATGTGGCATGGCACTATGTTTTTAAATGATTATTGAATGTTGTCTTTTTAATTCTTCTTCAAGTTCTTTAAAGCGGCCCACCTGGGGTCAACCTCTCCTTCCGTTTTCACCTCCACGTTATTCTCTTCTCCCGCTATATACTTCAGCACTTCTTTATTGCATTGTGGCTCTTCACCCGGCTTTTCGCAACCTAATTTCCGTATTGGCAGGCAAAGATTAATGTATTCGTATACTAACTGCGCCACATCAATAATGGTCTCGTCCCTGCTTATAAAAATCACTTCGTCAGAATCGCTTAGTTGCAACGGGTCTTCCGAAAATTTGATATAACAGGTGAAATCGCCAAAAATATTTTTATTGAACGGCACCAGGCAACGGTCACATTCCGTTTTAACCACGCCATCAATAAAAAAAGTTAATGCAAAGAACGTCTCCTTCTTTTCAAACTCCAGCTTCACATGCACCTTACAATCCCGTATCGGCGATTCTTCAAAAAATTCAAAGAATTTCGCGTCAATGTCGTAATCGAACTTGTGCACACCAACCCTAAGACCAACATATGGGATTTCAAATTCCCTTAACCCTTTCACTGTTCTACGTTTATGGTAAGTGCTCCGGCTTTTTTAAACACAATTTTCAAACAACTCAAATTATCAGCTTTCACAAAAAGGACGGCAAATATAGCGGATTTACCCGAAAATAAAAAGACTTTTTAAATAATTGCTGAAAATCAAGGCCTTAACGCCTATATCCAAAAGACCGGGTTGGCTAACTGAGAGGGATAATGCATTTTAATAGCGTTCCAGCAGTTCCGTATAAAGCCGGTAATTATCCGAATCAAAACAGACAAAGATTACATCTTCTATAGTATTATCTGTTTTTAAAAACTCCAATACTTTTGAAATGCCTGTTTTAGCAGCTTTGTCTTTAGGAAAATTATAAATACCGGTGCTGATATTGGGGAAGGAGATACTTTTGACTTCATTTTCGCCCGCAAGTTTCAAGGTATTTTCGTAGGCCAGGGCCAATAAATTTTCCTCATTAAATTCGCCCCCGCGCCAAACAGGGCCAACCGTATGAATAACAAATTTTGAAGGCAAATTACCGGCTCTTGTAATAACCGCCCCGCCTACTTTGCACCCGCCCTGCCTGTTCCTGATTTTAATGCAATCCTCTAAAATCTGGCTTCCACCTGCCCGATGTATTGCACCATCAACGCCTCCCCCACCCAGTAATGAAGTATTTGCAGCATTTACAATGGCATCAACCGGAATTTTTGTAATATCTCCTTTTACAACCTTTATCATTGCTTTTAGTTGAATAAAGTTCGCAACCGCATTACACTTCAGCGCATAACTTCTGCGCTGATTTTAAGTCTGATGGATTTATTGGCTGTTTCTTTGCGCTCTTGGCCCCTTTGCGGTAAAATGTATTTCACTCACTCTCATTATGTAACAACCTGTGCACTACCACCCCAAGCAAAGTCCCCGCAAAAGGCGCCGTCAGGTAAATCCATAAGCTTTGAAAATTGCCACTAATAATAGCCGGGGCAATAGACCTGGTGGGGTTAAGACTGGCCCCGCTGATAGGCCCGCCAAACAAAACCAGCAGCCAAACAGTGGCCCCGATAACAATCCCCGCAGTAATCCCCTTCTCCTTGGCCCCGGTAGAAACCCTTAAAATAATCATCATTAAAATAAAGGTCATTACAACCTCCAGTATAAACGACTGCACCTCTCCGCCCGGCAGAGGTTGCGTAATACCCAACGTTTTATTATCCGGAAATAAAAAATGCAACAACCCGCTTGCCAAAAGTGCCCCCAGCAACTGCGAACCCAGGTAGGCAGGCACGTCTTTCCACTCAAACCTTTTATCAATTGCAAACGCAACCGTAACCGCCGGGTTAATGTGCGTGCCCGAAATATCCCCAAAGGCATATATCAACGCAATAATTACCAGCCCCCACACCGTGGCTATGCCCACCAGCCCCAACGCATGCGTCTGCTGATCCACAATCACCGAACCCGTCCCCACAAACAAAAGTATAAACGTGCCAATGCACTCACTCAGGTATCTCTTCATGAAAAAGATTTAGTATTTATGATCATTGCATTTAATCATAATTTTCATAATTAATCAGCGTTCTATTGGATTCTGGATTCAGTTCAAAAAATGCTTCAGTAACCGCACTTCCTCTTCAGTTAAAAACCTCCAGCGCCCGCGTGGCACGTCCTTTTTGGTAAGGCCCGCAAAAAATACCCGGTCAAGCTTTTCAACTTCATAACCCAACGATTCAAATAAACGCCGTATAAACCTGTTTTTACCTGTATGTATCTGTATACCTACCTCAGCCCTGTTCTTGGCATTGGGGTAAGCAATTTCATCAACCTCTGCTATTCCATCCTCAAGCACCACACCACCTTCGGCAATTTTATCAAAGTCCTCTTTCATTAACTTCTTATCCAAAACCACATGGTAAACTTTCTTTATCTCGCTGCTGGGATGTGTAAGTTTCTGTGCAAGCTCGCCGTCATTGGTAATCAGCAAAACACCCGTCGTATTTCTGTCTAACCGGCCCACAGGGTATAAACGTGGGGCAGTGGGCGATTTTATCTGGGCGTAAACACCACGCAAAAGTTCCATCACAGTTCTGCGGTCCTTCTCATCTTTAAGCGTAGTGATAAAATCCTTGGGTTTATTCAGCAGCACGTAATATTTCTTCTCCAGCGATAGCTTCTTGCCTTCAAACTCAATAAGGTCTTTGGCCTTTACTTTATAGCCCATTTCTACCACCACCGTGCCATTCACCTTTACTTTGCCTTCCTTAATCAGCTCATCAGCCCTGCGGCGAGATGCAACACCTGCATGAGACAAATACTTGTTCAACCTGATTTCATCCGAAACCTTAGGCAACTCAATTGTATCCTCTTCTTCCTCCTTTGTAATTTTGGGCGAAAAGAATTTCTTTGCCGGAACACCACTCAAAGGCTTGCGTTTCCGCTCCTCTATGGTACCATCTTCGCTCTTCGGTTTACGCTTCTTTATTGCAGGGCTTTTCTTAGCAAAATACTTCTTCGCCGCATCAGCCAGCGGATTTTTCTTCTCAACCTTCTGGCCGGGAATAAAAGAAGACTTGCCCTTTGGCTTTGGAGAATTATTATCTGAATTCATTTTCTTACTCACGATTCAAATATAGCAAACTTAGGCAGTCATTATATATCGAATGGGGCCGCATACCAAATTCGGTACTGGGTAAAGATTCTCGCTGGCAGGTGTTTGGGGATATTTGCGACAGGTGGGACTGGTTGTAAGTCCCCGATGTCCCACAAGTCCCACGTAATTTGAGCAATCTCCTAAAGCTTTTTAAAGTCTTGTATATTTTCTTTGCGCTCTTTGCCCACTTTGCGTCTTTTGTTTCATCCCGCTTTTCGCGGGAGCGATAAAAATGTATCTGCATTACTTCACCTCCACCGAAACTATCTCCACCCTTCTCTCCAGCGCCGCTGCCGGATTATAAACCGAGTTACGCTTATCATCCAAACGGTCGCTCACAGTTTTGGGGGCGGTCTCCTTACCTAAAGATACACTCTTTAAAACCAACTGGCCACTGCCAAGATAAGGCAGCAAAATACCATCGCGGTAATGAAAGAAATAATTTCTGAGCGACGCCACACGCCTGTAACCCAGCTTAATATTATAGTCGCTTACATGCAGCGGCGAACAATATCCTTTAATAGTAAGCTCAACCTTATCTCCCCCCTTTAAAATATCCAGCAACTGCGATGAAAAAGCAATCAGGTCATAAAACCCCTTATCCACGTATTTCGAAAACAGCTCATTAATTTTATTCTCAGCATCAGTTTTATCACGTCCTTTCAAGCCCTTGCTAAACTCTTTTCTGTATTCATATTCCTTCCCGGTATAAGTCTCATAACTCTGCTTATAATCAATAGAAGTAGTATCCTTCAAATTACAACACTCCGGCTCATCGTTATGAAAATAAAGCTCCAGTGGCAAATACTGTTTTATCCTTTTTATATCGCCATTAATAAATTGCCCCGGTGGAGTGGGTTGCTCCAGATGTGCTACTACAGTTGTATCCTGTTTAACGACCGGCGGTTCGGGTTTAACTTCGGCAACAGGTTCTTTACTAATTGCAGGCGGCTGTTGTATAACCGGCGTTGTATCCCTGACAACCGGCGGCACAACAACTGCCACTGCAACAGTATCTCTTTTGTGCGGTATGCCCTTACCGGTGTTATACGCATAGATATCATTGCAACAGGTTTCTGCTTCAATAAAATAAGAACCTTTCCGGTTCGATGTTAAATAGGCTTTACTATTATCAGGGGTAAGTACATAATACAAATCATTCTGCGCCGTATTAATTGGCTGCATCAAATTCACGGGCTCGCTCCAGTTGCTGTACTCCCCCTTACTTTTAAAAATATCATACCCTCCAAAACCATAATGCCAGTCCGACGAAAAGAAAAGCAACTTGTTATTGGCATCATAAAAAGGCGTTACCTCATTACCCATAGTATTAATGGCCTTACCCGCATTAACCGGTTCGCCAAAAGTATTGTCGCCCTTTATTTTGCTCACCCATATATCAAGGCCACCCTCCCCTCCGCTACGGTTACTTGCAAAAAACAAAACAGACTGCCCCTGCTTATCATAACCCACTGCCGGCTGTGTATTAGTAGCCCCGGCATCATTAATGCTTAGTTTTTGCGCATCGCCCCATTTAAAGTTTTCGTAGCGGCTTACATAAATATCGCAACGTGTAGTCACCTTATCTTTCTGTTCGCACTGCGTAAAATAAAATGCCCTCGAGTCGGGCGAGTAAGC
>Ga0224555_1002177_pt1 | contig 23914 bp, 17 predicted proteins | sample 714S23034metaG_FD_180687 | JGI IMG/M metagenome (GOLD analysis project Ga0224555, IMG submission 180687) | Peat soil microbial communities from Stordalen Mire, Sweden - 717 S2 30-34 | ecosystem: Environmental > Terrestrial > Soil > Wetlands > Peat | place: Sweden: Norrbotten County, Stordalen...
GGTGGACATTCACCTTGTGGCCCAGTGCGCTGGCCATGCGCGCGCCGCCCATGCCCAGCACAATCTCCTGCTCCAGGCGGTAGTTGGTGTCGCCGCCGTACAGGTGATCGGTGAGGCCGCGATCCCAGCCCGTGTTCCCTTCAAGATCCGTGTCTAACAAATAGATGGGCACCACGTGCCCGGAGCGGCCCACCATGTCATAGCGCCAACAACGCACCGTCACAATGCGGTCTTCCACTGAAACCGTAACCCGCGCCTTCTCTTCAGTGCAGAAGTCCGATGGATTCCACGGCTGAATCTCTTCGCTTTGCATGCCTTTTTCGTCCAGGTGCTGCTGGAAATAACCTTTGCGATGCACCAGAGTGAAGGCAACAAGAGGAACGCCGAGGTCGGCAGCGGAGCGCAATGTGTCTCCGGCAAGAACGCCCAGGCCGCCGGAGTAGGTGGGCATGCCAGGGTTAATCGCAATCTCCATCGAGAAGTACGCTACCAGGCCGGAGCTAGGAAAAGTTTCGTAGCAGAAGGGTTTAGATGATTCGGATTGCAAGGTTTTCGTGTCTCCACTGCGCTCTGAACATGAAATGCGACGCACTGGAAAAAGAGAATCCTGTGCGACCAATCGGGCATGTGCGATCCAGCCCGGTCGTATTCGGGTCAAACTCCTATTGATTTTAGCAAGGAAATCTTCTGAGAGGCCCGGGCCGCGCGGTTTGCACTGCTGCGGTCGAAACCGAATGAGTGTTTCCAATGGGTTGAGTCAGAATCGTGTACGAAAGCGCCTTCTTCCGCTGAGCCAATTCCTAATGCCTCCGACCTCCGCACTATTCTCCCATCACCTCCGCGCAGCTCACGGTCAGCCTCTCCCAGATGCGGTCGAGCCAGGCCTCGTGCTCGGGCTTCATTAATACCGAGCGAAGGCAAGTCACCATCCCCGCGCCCTTTGCCGCGTGACTTTCTGGTTCTGACCCGGAAGCGGACTCGAACCATTTCAGTGGCAACTGCACCAGCGCCAGGTGCAAATCTCGCGCGGCGCACGCGTCAAAAACCTTTTGCGCCAGGTCCGAGGACCGCTCGGGCGTCTCCGCCCCCAGCTTCCACACCACAATATCCAGCTCCGGCGCTCCGGCTGCAAGCGGCTGGAAGCGTCCAGTCCGGTCCTCCCTTAGCCTCCGGTCGAGATTCAGAGCCGCCGCCCTGCCGTGTGCGAGCCCGTGGGCAAACTCGCCTCCCGGCACAAGCGGCAAAAGCTGTTGCGTGGCCCACAAAGCCACAGCAGCGGCTCCGGCCCGCGAACACTCCAGACTAATCTCACCGAGGTGCAACTGCTTAGAAGTGAAGTAGGTGTAGGGAGAATCGTGCTTGTAAAAGCGCCCCACGGACGGGTCGCGAAACAGGATGCAGCCGCAGCCGTAGGGTTGCAACCCGTGCTTGTGCGGATCGATAACAATCGAATCGGCTTGGCTGATAGCTTCGTACGCCCGCCGCGCCGGTGCTTCGAGCCCTTCGGAAATCAGGCGGAAGTAGCCGCCGTAAGCTCCATCCACATGAACGCGGAAACCGTACCGCTCGCGGAGCGCCAGCACCTCATCCAGTGGGTCCACTGCGCCAATAGCCGTTGAGCCCAGCGTTACCACCACCGTGCCCACATCGCCTTTGCGCAGTTCGGTTTCCAGCGCATCCATGCTCATGCGCCCGCGATGGTCCGAGGCAATGGGCGAATAATCCAACTTCAGAACCGCTGAAATGCGCTGATGCGTGTAGTGCGCCTGCTCCGAGCCCAATATGCGTTTGCCCGGCGCCAGTTGACCGGCCACCCAGAGCGCTTCCAGGTTGGCCAGCGTCCCGCTTGAAGTCAGGTGGCCCAGGAACTCCGTCCATCCAAAGATTCCGGCAATCTCGCTGACAGCCTCAATCTCCATCACCGAACTGGCCCGCCCGCCATCGCGCGCGTGATTGTTGGGATTGATGGTCATGGCCAGCGCATAGGCGGCCCGCGCCACCGGATGCGGCGGCTTTAGCATCTGCCCGGCATAAAGAGGATGGAAATAGGGGTAGTTGTCGCCCAGCCGGCGCGCCACACCCTCCAGAATCCGCGCCATTGCGCCGGGGTCGGCAGCGGACTCGAAGGCCGGCCCTGCGGCGGGCAAAGCCGCAAACTGCTGTTCTAGAAGCTCGGTGGCGCGAATTAACAAACCGGGGACAGGATCCTGGGGCATGGTAACCTTTCGCGGTAACACTGCAAGCGTACGACGTTAATGTGTTCCAGTTCAATAAGTTCCGAAAATGAAAATTGGAAAAGATCTTCCTGTGAGCAACAACTTTTGCGATTTATTTATAAAATGGATGCTACACTACGTCCAGCGTTAGAACCGAAACGGGCGCGAGCAGCACTCGCCCAACCAAGCAAGATTCTGCCAGAGGTCCGATTCATCCAGCGCAATTCAATTCAGGAAATACGAACACAATGGAACAAGGCACTGTGAAGTGGTTCAATGATGCGAAGGGCTTCGGCTTCATCTCGCGTCAGAACGGCGAAGACGTCTTTGTGCATTACTCTGCAATCAGCTCCAGCGGTTTCAAGAGCTTGCAGGAAGGTCAAGCCGTGCAATTCAACGTGGTAAAAGGGCCCAAGGGATGGCAGGCTGCCGACGTGCAGCCGCTCTAAGTCAGCAGGCCGGATTCCGGCAGAATCTAGCAGACAACACGAGGGCTGGGAGAGATCGCGGCCCTCGTGTTGTCTGCGCGGTTCGCTCGGGCGATTTTGCGCATGATTAGTTGACGGCATAAGAACGCGCGTGGAGTCGCGCGTGGAGCGCGAGCGGCCTCCTGTTTGGCCGGGTAGCGCTGGTGTAGTAGCATGGCCGTCATGCGTAAAGAATCCGCCGGCTCGACTTCCTGTTCGAGCTTCGCAGCCGGGTGGTGGACTCCGCGTCTGGCCGGCCCGGTAATCGCCGCAGCCGTTGTCCGTCTGGCCTTGATGGCTTCATTGATTGCCAGATTTGGAACTAGCGCCCTCCAGCAATCCGACCCTTTCAGCTATCTCGAGCCAGGGCGCAATCTAATTTTGCATTGCCGGTTTATTGCCGACGGCATGCCGGACCTTGTACGCACGCCGGGATATCCGCTTTTTCTTGCCATCACCAGCCTTGCCGGCCTGCCCACCGCAGCTTTGGTAAACGTAGTTCTCTCCGTCCTCTCCGTGATTCTGGTTTGGAGGCTGGGACGGACAGCCTTCAGTGATGAACGTATCTCGATCGGCGGAGCCTGGATCTTCGCCTTTGAACCGGTGTCGTTCACCTATTCTGTTGTCCTCATATCGGAGACCCTTTTCCTCGCGCTTTTTCTATTTAGCATGGAGCAGCTCGCTGAGTTCTTGCGCGGACATCAACTGCGCGCGCTTGCGGCGGCGGGACTTTGGCTTGCCGCGGCGACCTTCGTCCGTCCGGTCGCTTATTACCTGCCGTTCGCATTGGCTCCGGGATTGTTCCTGGTGTTGATGCACGTCAAAGGCCTTCGCTGGAAGGCGCCCGCTGTGCTGCTGATCAGTGTGTTGCCGTGGCTGGCAGCATGGCAGATGCGCAATTGGATTGAAACCGGCTATGGGGGATTCTCGAGCATCACGGAAATCAACCTCTACCTCGATGAAGCCGCCTATATTCAGGCTCACGTGGAACGCAGGAACTTTTTCGATGTGGGAAGGGAGCTAGGCAATACCGGGTTTACCGGCAATAGTGGACAGTTTTATCTGTTAGCGCCCTACCTCGCGCGGCACCCTGAACAGGCCGGATGGAGCCAGGGTCAGCGACTTGCCTTCATGCGCTCCGAAGCTCTTCGTATCATCCGACCTCACTTCGGGTTATACCTTCGCTCGTGTCTTGTAGCCACGCGTAAGGCAGTATTCGACAGCGGAGCAGGTTCTATCGATGCTCTGGCGACGCAAGGAGCCTCCCTGCATATCTCGACCTTCCTCAACAACGAAGGCGCTAAACGGGGAGTAGTCCTGCTCGCCAAAGCATATCCCTGGCTGGTAGTTGACAAGATTGTTTTTGGAATCTTTCTGCTTCTACTGTATATGTTTGCGGCGATAGGAGTCGTCCGATGTCGCATTCATAACGCATGTTTATGGCTACTACTGGGAACCTCGCTGTACTTCCTCGCCGTCACAGGGGCAGCTTCGGCGGCGCCGATTGCGGGTGGGCGTTTTCGACTGCCTATCATGCCTGCCGTATGCATTCTTGCGGCTGCGGGAGTTGTGGGTGTCATGGAAGCCGCACAAGCACGCCGAAGATTGGTTGCGGATTCACCTCGCGCCGGCATGGTGCGCGACGATCTTGTGTGCCGCCTGCAATCTACTTCCGCAACTCACTAGAGTCTGGATAAAGGCTAAGTGCCACCGAGTCTCTGAGGCGACTCAGTGTGGTCGGGTTTCGCGGCTAATCCAAGGAATCATGACCCATGATAGCCGGAAGTCACGCAGCCCCACGCGTGTCATCCTTGCGCATTTTGACCTTCGGGCGTTTCATTTATGAAATCATGGGCGGGATCGGGTACCCTTGTGTGGGCGATAATATGCGCGCTGTGCACTTCCTTCACGAGTAAGTTATTCAATGCGAATAAGCAAGAATGCGACCGAACAGACGGCGATCATTATCGGAGCGGGGCCCGCAGGCCTGACAGCCGCTATCGAACTCCAGCGGCATTCCGGAATCAAGCCCGTCGTGATCGAGGCCGGCCAGCAAGCCGGCGGCATCTCACGCACTGTCCGCTACAAGGGCAACCGCATTGACATTGGCGGCCATCGCTTCTTTTCCAAGTCGGATCGCGTGATGCGCTGGTGGCTGGAGATGATGCCCGTCGAGGGCGGCGCAAGCGAAGACGGCCAGCTCAGCTACCAGGATCAGCAGCGCGATATCCCCGCGGCCACTCAGGCACATGATCCTCAAACAGAGGACTTGGTCATGCTGGTCCGCCAGCGCAAAAGCCGCATCTATTATTCGCGACGCTTCTTCGACTATCCCATTATCCTGACTGTGGCGACGTTCAGAAATATGGGCCTTGTCCGCACAGTTCGTTGCGGCATCAGCTATATGCGCTCGGCTCTGCTGCCCCGGCGCGAAGAACGCTCCCTGGAAGATTTCATCATTAATCGCTTTGGGCACCAGCTCTACCTGACGTTTTTCAAGTCGTATACGGAAAAGGTCTGGGGCGTACCTTGCCACGAGATCAGCGCCGAATGGGGCGCGCAGCGCATCAAGGGGCTCTCGCTCAAGGGCGTGGTGATGCACTTTCTCAAGAAATCATTCAGCCCGAAGAAGCCTGGCGGCATCGCTCAGAAGAAGACTGAAACCTCGCTGATTGAGAAGTTTCTCTATCCCAAACTCGGCCCCGGCCAGCTTTGGGAATACGCGGCTGATCTTGTTCGCGGCGCCGGGGGCGAAATCCACTTCGGCATCCAGATCGACAAAATCCGTGTGGAAAGCAACCGCGTCGTCTCCGTGGAAGGCATCAACCAGGCCGGTAAGCGAGAGTCCTTTGCCGGCGACTATTTCTTTTCGACCATGCCGGTTCGTGATCTGGTTCGCGCTATCTCCGCGACAGCGCCTGAGAGCGTCCCCGCCGAGGTGACAGAAGTCAGCGAAGGCCTGATGTATCGCGATTTTATTACTGTCGGATTGCTTGCCTCCAGGCTGGCCGTCACGGAGAAAGATGGCTCGCCGCTCAAGGACAATTGGATTTATATTCAGGAGCCCGATGTGGTCGTCGGCCGGCTGCAAATCTTCAATAACTGGAGCCCGTGGCTGGTCGCCGCCCAGGATAAGGTTTGGATTGGCCTGGAATACTTCTGCAATGATACTGACCCTCTATGGAAACTCTCTGACGACGAGATAGCCAAGTTCGCCATAGCGGAAATCGCAAAAATCGGCATTCTCAAGGCGGAAGATGTCGAAGACTTTCATGTCGTCCGCGTTCCCAAGACTTATCCCGCCTACTTCGGAAGCTATGATCGCTTCGATGTTATCCGCAGTTACCTTGACCGCTTCGAGAATCTTTTCCTGGTGGGCCGCAACGGCATGCACAAGTACAACAATCAGGACCACTCCATGCTGACCGCCATGACCGCCGTCGAAAATATCGCCAACGGAGTTACCACCAAGGACAACATCTGGGCTATCAATACCGAGATGGAGTATCACGAGGAGAAGGCGGCGCAGTAGGAGCCTCCGGCTAGAATTATTCAGTTCAGGCGCTGGAACGCCGTGTCCAAAAATGGAATTCGGCGCGTTCCATGGCCCTCGATAGGCGCAGACTGCCTTAGTTGGCAAGCGGTTCCGGCGCTCTTCGGTATATTCTGGAATGTTGCCGCTAAACAAAACAACCAGCGGCCGGAAACCCCAGGACCCTTACGCCCATGAACGCACAGACCATCTCCGTACACCTGCCCGATGGGGCCATTCGCGAAGTGCCCGCCGGCACCACGCCCCTTGATATCGCCAACTCAATCTCGCCACGGCTGGCTGCGGCCTCCGTGGTGGCGCGGTTGACACCGCTCAGCGGCGCAAAACAGCTTTCTGCCGCTGACGAACACGCCTCTGAGGCCGCCATGTATAGCGCCGAGGACGCGGGGGCACCGCGCCTGGTTGACCTGACTACACCGCTGACTGCGGACACGAAGCTGGAGCTGGTGAAAGAAACAGATCCGGAGGCGCTCAAGGTGGTGCGCCACTCCGCAGCGCACCTGCTTGCCACTGCGGTGCTCGAACTCTTCCCCGAGACCAAACTGGGCCACGGTCCGGCCACCGACTCTGGTTTCTTTTACGATTTTCATCGCTCAAAGCCCTTCACGCCCGAAGACCTGGTGCTCATCGAGGCCAAAATGGCCGAGGTAGTGGCGCGCGACGACAAGTTTGTCCGCGAATACGAACTGCGCGAGCAGGCGCTGGCGGAATTTGACCGCGATGGCGACTTCATGAAGACCCACTTCGTCACCAAGTTCACCGAGCCGGGATCTCAAGTCAGCTTTTATCGCAACGGCAAGTTCGTGGACTTTTGCCGTGGGCCTCACGTGCCCTCGACCGGCCGCGTCAAAGCCGTCAAGATTACCGGCCTGGCCGGCGCTTACTGGCTGGGCGACGAAAAGAATCCGCAACTTCAGCGCGTCTACGGAACCGCTTTCTTCTCTCAGAAGGACCTTGATGCACATTTTGCGCGCCTGGAAGAAGCGGCCAAGCGCGATCACCGCTTGCTGGGCAAGCAACTGGACCTCTTCAGTATTCAAGAACTGGCCGGCGCGGGCCTTATCTTCTGGCATCCCAAAGGCGGCATCATCCGCAAGATGATGGAAGACTGGATGCGCGACGAATGTCTCCGCCGCGGTTACTCACTGGTCTTCACGCCGCACGTCATGCGCCGCGAACTATGGAAGGTCAGCGGCCATGAGGGCTACTATTCCGAAAATATGTATGCGCCAATGGAGTTGGACGACGCAGAGTATCGCTTGAAGCCGATGAATTGCCCCGGCCACATTCTGATCTACAAGAATTCGCCGAAGAGTTACCGCGACTTACCCGTGCGGCTGGCCGAGTTAGGCAATGTATATCGCTACGAGCGCTCGGGAACCATGCACGGCTTGCTGCGCGTGCGCGGCTTTACGCAGGACGACGCGCACATCTTCTGCACTCCCGGCCAGATTGAGGATGAGGTTGTCGCCTGCATCGAGTTTGCCGAAGCGGTGCTGAAGACTTTCGGCTTCAACGAGTTCAAGGTCGAGTTATCCACCTGGGACCCCAACGACCGCGCCCACTATACCGGCTCGGATGAGAATTGGGCTCTTGCTAATAGCGGCTTGCAACACGCTCTCGGCCGCATGGGGATTGAGTACAAGACCATCCCCGGCGAAGCCGCGTTCTACGGCCCCAAGATAGACATCAAACTTGTCGATGCCCTCGGCCGTCTCTGGCAGCTCTGCACCGTGCAAGTCGACTTCAATCTGCCCGCCCGCTTCGAGCTGGAGTATGTCGGCGAAGACGGAGAGCGTCATCAGCCCGTCATGATCCACCGCGCCCTGTTCGGCTCCGTCGAGCGCTTCTTCGGCGTACTCATCGAGCACTACGCCGGAGCCTTCCCGCTGTGGCTTGCGCCGGTGCAAGCGGGCCTCGTCCCCATCAGCGAACGGCACCATGAATACGCGAAGAAGGTTGAAGCTGAGTTAAAGGCCGCTGCTCTGCGCGTGGAAGTGGACGACCGCAACGAAAAGATGAACGGCAAGATTCGCGACTTCGCCAACCAAAAGACGCCCTACATTCTCGTCTTCGGCGACAAGGAGCAGGAAGCCAACGCGGTGAGTGTCCGCACCCGCGGCAAAGGCGATCAAGGCTCCATGCCGCTGGCCGACTTCATCGCCAAAGCAAAGGCGCTCGTGGAAGGTCAATCCACCGAGTTATAGCTTGCATGATTCGGCATTTCTTTCTTGCGAAATGAGATGCCGAGTCGATCGAGAATTTTTCAGGCAACGTCAGTATCCCGCTGGAGTCTGGTATCGTTCCAGTATTCGGGTGACACTTGCTATGCGCTGTACGAAAGTTCCACCGCTGCGCTTTTTTTGTGTTTTTCTCCGTTGCTTTGGCTTGGTAATGCTTGTCTTAGCTGTTTGCTTTTGCGACGCGCTCTCTGCGACGGCGCAGGATAAGCCTGCTCAAAGCTTATCTTCTCCTCCTCTGTTTTCCGCAGCGAGGCCGCCTGACGTTTCCAAGGAAGCCCTCGTCTGGGACAAACTCCTTACCAGTGTTCGTGTGAATGCAGACGGCACCGGCACGCGAGGGACAACTGCCCGTGTGCGCATTTTGGCCGACTCTGGTGTGAAGGAGATGGCCGTGCTCACTTTCACCTACACGGCTTCGAACCAACAAGTCGAGATCGGCTATGTCCGAGTCATAAAGCCGGATGGCAGCGTGGTTATCACGCCAGATTACAACGCCCTGGATATGCCTGCCGACGTGACCCGCGCGGCGCCCATGTACTCCGACATTCATCAGAAGCATGTGGCCGTCAAGGGACTCGGAGTGGGCGACACGCTCGAATACCAGGTCACTCTGCGCACTCTCAAACCTGAGGTCCCGGGCCAATTTTGGCTCGAGTACTCCTTTCAGAAGATCCTCATTGCTCTCGACGAGCAGCTTGACCTCGACCTGCCCGCAGATAAAGCTGTAACCGTGGCGAGTGCCGAACTTCAGCCAACCGTGACAAACTCCGGTGGTCGCAAGCTCTTCCACTGGGCCAGTTCCAATCTGGCGCGGCCTGATCCTGACGCGCCGCCGAAGTCAGTCAAGCGTTGGAAACCGTCGGTCCAAGTAACCACCTTTACCAACTGGGAACAGGTTGGCGCCTGGTACAACTCTCTGCAGCGTGATTCCCTCATTGTTACCCCAGGCATTCAGTCCAAGGCAGACGCGCTCACCAAGGGACTCACATCCAACGACGACAAGCTCCGCGCCATCTTCAACGACGTGGCGCTCCACATTCACTATGTTGGCCTCGATTTCGGCATCGGCCGTTACCAGCCGCATCCAGCCGACGATATACTCTCCAACGAATACGGTGACTGCAAGGATAAGCACACGCTGCTGGCCACTCTGCTCAAAGCAGCCGGCATCGAAGCGTGGCCAGTGCTGATCTCTGCCGCCAGCCGCGAACTTGACCCGGCGACGCCTTCTCCGGCGCAATTCAACCACGTCATTACACTCGTTCCTCTTAACGGCAAGCTGCTGTGGATGGACTCCACGGAAGAGGTTGCGCCAGTGGGTTTGTTGATGGATGCTCTGCGCGACAAGCAGGCCCTCGCCATTCCTGATGGCAAGCCGGCTTATCTTGAGAGAACCCCTGAGGATTCGCCTACTCCAAGATCGATTCACATCCAAGTCAATGGCAAGCTGTCTGATAAAGGACTCTTCACCGGACGTATTGCCCAGAGTACAGATGGGGACGTTGGAATGGTGTTTCGTGCCGGCTTCCGCCAGGTTCCGCAGTCCCAGTGGAAGGAGCTGCTTCAGAGGATTTCACAAGCGCAGAATTATGGCGGGGAAGTTTCAAATCCCCAGGTCTCCGACGTTGAGCAAATCGCCCAACCTTTTGAATTCTCTTTCGATTACACACGGGAGAAGTATTACCAGTGGGATGACCGGAAAACCTCCCATTGGATCTCGCCTCCTCTGCCGCCGATGGGCGGAGAATTGGCGCCGGGAGTGAAGGAGAAGAAGCCGGCTGACGATCCGGCTCTCGGCTCTACTGGCGAGACCGTCTATCACGCCACGATGGAGTTGCCGACAGGCTGGTCCATGGTCCCGCCCGAAGGTTCCGATCTTAAAGAGGACTGGCTCGAATACCACTCGAAATACAGTTTCAAGAACGGCGTCTTCACCGCGGACCGGGCTCTTATTGTGAAGAAAACAAAGGTTCCGATCGAGCAGTGGGAGAAGTATCTTGCTTTTCGTCGGGGAGTATTTGAAGACTGGAACCGGCAGACTCTAATTTCTCCGATCGATCAGGCCATCGCGCAAAACTGGCAGAGCAAGATTAGCGGAATGACCCCGCCCGAACGAACGCGGATGGACGAGAACCAGATCGTTTTCCGCTTCGTTTCCGCTTCGGCAATCACTCAACCCCTGCGCGATGCATTGGCGATTCTTGTCGCGGCCCCGCCGGCCGGCGCTGTTGACCTCGCTAAGGCCGTCGATCTTTCCCGGCAGGCTGTGGAAGCGATCGAAGCAAAGACACTGCAGCTATATCCCGATGATGCAGACTCGCTCTACTGGACGCAATTGCTGGCCCATGCCTGGTCTACCAGGGGATGGGCAGCGCCGGAAGTCAAAGATCTGCCTACTGCCGAGAATTACTTGCGCGCCGCCTGGCAACTGAGCCAGGATCAGATGATCGGGTACCAACTTGGCCGACTGCTGGAGGCCAAGGGCGACAAGACCGACGCGATGCACATTTACGAGCTCGCTAGCGTGAGCACCGCTGGAAGGAACGATTTAGTCGACAGGCTTTTCTACTCTAACTACAAGGTGGGTGACCAGATTGCCGCGAGTTACGAGAAACTGGCGGGCAAGCCCTTGACGGCCACCGCGCTTAACCATGGCCAATACAACGGCAGCTTGGGCGCCGAGTTAGGCAAGGAGAACGAAGTTAAAGGCTTCACCCTAACCAGCAAACTCAACGGAGAGGCACTATTCACCTTGGCCTACGAGCCGGAAAAACCAGTGAAGGCCTACCTCCTGTTTGGCGACAAAGAGTTTGTTTCCATGGAATCTACGCTCCTGACGCGCCATTTTCCGTTTCCCATGCCGAACGGCTCAACGGCGCGCCTCCTGCGCGAAGTTCGCCTTATGTGCTCATCGTATGGAGGCGGCTGCGACGCTTATCTACTCTTGCCCTCGGCGATCCAGATTCCACCGAAGGACATAGCGCCAGCTAACGCACCCCAAGGCGCGAAGGCCGCCCCGATTGATCAAATTCCAGAAATTCAAAAGAAGATCGGGACCGTAGAACGAGTGCGATTCTTTGAAAGCGACTTCGACGCGCCTCCTTTGTGGGAGCGACATTACGCAACGCGGTTTGATTCTGAAAAGACCCGCTACGTCAACTACGAACTAGTTCTTGCGCATCCATTTCTGCAAAAAGCGGTAAAATTCGTACTCAAATCTGTTTGGTATGGACCAGACGGGAAACAAGTACACGAAAGCACATGGAAAGCGCAGATTCATCCGGAATGGAAGACTTCCAGTCACTATCGTGGGTATGGAAGTTCCAAAGGTGGCACCTTTATTCCGGGCACGTACCGCGTAGAACTCTATGTAGATGGCGAAAAAATTGCGGAAGGCTCCTTCGAGGTTTACTCTGATTCAAACAAAAGCCAGCAATAAATTCGCCAACGTGCGTGGACCTCGATCCTCACGCGTTGATTGCCATTCCCTCGACGGCGCCGTACGCGTCGAGCAGCGACTCGGCCAGCGTGGGGTGTGCGTGGATGGTGAACATCAGTTCCTCCACTGTGCCTTCCAGCTCTATCACCGCGACCGCCTCGGCGACAAGCTCCGTAGCTTGCGGGCCGAGGATGTGGACGCCGAGAATCTCGCCGTATTTTGCATCGGCGACCACCTTCACAAAGCCGTCGTGGCTGCCCAGGATAGTGGCCTTCGAGTTACCGGCGAACGGGAACTTGCCCACCTTCACTTCATAGCCTTTTTCTTTGGCCTGCGTTTCCGTTAAGCCAACTGACCCGATCTGCGGCTCGGTATAAGTGCATCCGGGGATGCGGTCGCGCCGCACGGGGCGGAAGGTGCGGCCGGCGATCTTCGCCACGGCGATCATGCCGCTCATCGCGCCCACATGCGCCAGTTGCGGCAGCCCGGCCACAATGTCCCCGATGGCAAAAACGCCCGGCTCGGCCGTCTCCTGCGCGTCGTTGACCTTCACCAGCCCGCGATCGAGCTCGACCTTAGTCTTCTCCACGCCGATGTTGGCGGTTCGCCCTGCGCGGCCCACAGCCACCAGAACCTTTTCGGCCTCTTTCACTTGCGGCTTGCCGTTCGAGTCGGTGTAGGTCACCCTAACGCCGGCCTCGGTCTTTTCGACTTTCTCGACCTTCGCGCCGGTGTTCACATCGATGCCGCGCTTTTTGAAGAGGCGCGTAATCTCCTTGGAAATCTCTTCGTCCTCGACCGGAACCACGCGCGGCAAGAATTCGAGGATGGTGACTTCAGAGCCAAAGGTACGGAAGAGCGAGCCAAACTCCATACCCACAGCACCCGCGCCAATGACGATCAGCGACTTGGGAACCTGGTCGATGGCGAGGATTTCGATGTTGGTCAGAATGCGGTCGTCTGCCTTGAGCCCTGGCAGCAGCTTGGCCTCGGAGCCGGTGGCCAGAATCACGTTTTTCGCCTTCACCAGGCTAACTTCTCCGCTCGTCGGAGTGACCTCGACCGTATGCATGCCGTCGCGCGCCGGGCCGGTCAGTCGGCCGAATCCCTCCACGCGCGCAATCTTGTGCTTCTTCATCAGGAAGTCCAGGCCCTTGGTGTGCTTGGTGATGATGGCGTCCTTGCGCTTGAGCACGGCAGCCCAGTCGAGCGTGGGCGTTCCGATGCCCCCAATGCCAAAATCGGCGGCATGCTGCAGATGGTCCCATATTTCGGCGTTGAAGAGCAGGGCTTTGGTGGGGATGCAACCAACGTGCAGGCAAGTTCCGCCCAGCTTGTCGGACTTCTCAATCAGCGCGACTTTGAGCCCGTACTCCGCGCCGCGAATCGCCGCCGTGTAGCCGGCCGGCCCGCCGCCAATAATCGCCACATCGTAAATCGTTTCTGCCGCCGTCTTTTCAGTCAAGGGAAACTCCATTCCGGGGCGCGCCGTCTTTCCGCAGCGCCTCATTCCATCGTCCAGTCTAATGGATGCGCTTAGGGGCAACTTCGCAGCCATCCATTTAGGAGCGGATTCTTACTGGTTGTTTTGAACTAATTCGGCAGCCGTGCGCAGGATTTCCGGCTCATCGCCAAAGCCCTCAATCCAATGCACGTCCGGCTCGCGGCGAAACCAGGTCAACTGCCGCTTGGCGTAGTTTCGATGGCCCTGCTGGGCCGCAGCGATCGCAGCCCCCTCACTCAAGGTTTCTGCCAGCACTGCCAGTGCCTGGCGGTAGCCGAGGGAATCAAGCGCCTTAACAGGCCCGTAGCGTGCGAGCAAGCCACGCGTCTCCTCCACCAACCCAACCGCAAACATCGCAGCGCAGCGCCGGTTGAGCCGGGCGTAAAGCTCTTGCCGCGGCGGGTTGAGGCCGATACGCAGCAGCCGGAAGCCTGTGAGCGGGTCGCGCGCCAATACTTGCGAGAGCGGCTTGCGCGCCGCCAGGCAGACCTCTATGGCGCGAATCAGCTTGGAGGCGTCGTTTGCGTGGATGCGCTTGGCTGATGCCGGGTCGAGCCGCACAAGCAGCCGATGCAGCCAGCCTTCTCCGTGCTTTTCGCGGCTACTTTCAAGACGCGCACGTATCTCCTGCTGCCGCTCCGGCCCGGCAAAGAGTCCGTCGGTCAGCGAGCGCAGGTAAAGTCCCGTTCCGCCGGTCACGATGGGAAGACGGCCCCGTCCGGCGATCTCGCGAAGAGCAGCACGCGCAGCCCGGCTATACGCGCCCGCGGTGAAAGGCTGGTCTGGATCGGCCACATCGATCAGGTGATGCGGCAGCCGCGCACGTTCTTCCTTTGTTGGTTTGGCCGTGCCCACGTCCATGCCGCGATAGACAGCCACCGAGTCGCAACTGACAATCTCGCCGCCGAAGCGCTCACCCAGTTCGAGCGAGAGCGCCGTCTTGCCGCTGCCCGTCGGCCCGAGGAGCAGTGCGACGAGTGAGTCAGTTTTTGCGGGAACAGGACTCACGGCCGCCACCACCCCGGCGGAAAAATCCACTTGGGATTGGTCCGCAACAAGCCCACGATCAAAATGGCCAGGGCCACAAGCACCAGTCCGAAGACCTGGTTGCGCCGGTAGCGCCGCAATTCGACGGCCCGTGCGGCTTTCTCGGCAACTTCCTGATAGTACGGTTTGATCCGAGTCTCGACCACCGTGCGGCTCTCCTGCTGATTCGTGCGTCCGAGTACGTTGGCGCACCACGCATCAGTATAGGGGAGCCGCTACTTTGCCGCTTCACCCGTTTGACTTCCCACTCCCGGTTTGCTCAGATAACCTTTCAGGCACCTGGACGACAAGAAAGAGCAGGGACGCAACCATGAAAGTGTTGATTTTTGGCTCGGGAGGGCGCGAACACGCGCTGGCATGGGCGGTGAAGCGCAGCCCGCGGGTGACGGAAGTTGTCTGCGCTCCGGGCAACGGCGGCATCGCTCAAATTGCGCGCTGTGTTCCGGTGGATCTAAAAGACGTGGCTGCAATGGTTCGTCTGGCCGAGGCCGAACAGCCGGGGTTGACCATCGTGGGGCCTGAGCTGCCGCTCTCGCTGGGCATTGTGGACGCCCTGCAGGAACGCGGCCTGCGCGTCTTCGGGCCCACGCGGGCCGCGGCCATGCTGGAGACCAGCAAGGGTTTCGCCAAGCGATTCCTGCAGCGGCACAACATTCCCACAGCCAGCTACGCGGTCTGCGCGAACCTGGCCGAACTGGAGAAGGCCGTCGAATTCTTTCATCCGCCCATCGTGGTCAAGGCTGACGGACTCCATGCCGGTAAGGGCGTCATCATCTGTCCGTCGCGCCACACCGCCCTCGAAGCCGCCCAGGACCTGTTGAGCGGCAAGCTGCTGGGCGAGACCGAGCAGCACATCCTCATCGAGGAGTTCCTCGAAGGCGACGAGATCAGCTTCCTCTGCCTCAGCGACGGCAAGCACGTTGTCCCGCTCGCTCCGGCCCAGGACCACAAGCGCATTGGCGAGGGCGACACCGGCCCCAACACCGGCGGCATGGGCGTCTACTCCTCTGATGCCATGCTCGACGCCGGCATGACCGAATGGATTCTGCGCCACATCGCCGTGCCCACCATCTACGGCATGGCCAGTGAAGACGCTCCCTTCACCGGCGTGCTCTACTGCGGGCTGATGATGACCGCCCGCGGTCCCCAGGTGCTGGAGTTCAACGCCCGCTTCGGCGATCCGGAGACACAGGCCATTCTGCTGCGACTGGAGAGCGATCTGGTGGATGCTCTGGAAGCCTGCATCGATGGCCGGCTGGCGGAGACTGAACTGCGCTGGAGTCCCGGCGCCTCGGCCTGCGTTGTTGCCAGCTCTGCCGGCTATCCGGGGAGCTACAAAACAGGCTTTCCCATCACCGGCCTCAAAGATGCCGCGCGGGTTCCGGGGGTCCAGGTCTTTCATTCAGGCTCCGCGCATTCAGGCTCCGCGCAGTCGGGCGGCAAACTGCTCACCGCAGGAGGCCGCGTGCTGGGCGTTACAGCCGCGGCGCCCTCGCTCGAAGATGCCTTGGCGCGCGCCTACGAAGCCATGGCGCTGATTCACTTTGACGGAATATACTACCGGCGCGACATCGGTCATCGCGCCTTGAGGAGAACACCATGACATTTGCCATCACACTGGAAGAACTCCTGACCTGGAACCAGGAGGCCTCGAACTTTTGGAAAGCGCATCTGGACGCCAACCCGGCACTTCTGGAATTGCCTTGCGGCATCGGCGGAGCCGCAAATGTGCAGGAGTTTGTCGGACATGTCTGGGGAGTGGAACTACGCTGGGGCCAGCGCATCGCAGGCCTGCCCGTGTTGGCCAAGGAGGCCGTTCCCGCCGGTCCGCTGGATGCTTTGTTCGGCCTGCACCTGAAAGCCGTGGTGGTCTTCCGTGCGCTCCTGGACGACCAGTCCCTGAACTGGAATGAGACGATGAAGCTGGATGTACCCTGGCTACCGCCGGATGCGCCGGCTTTTTCGCGGCGCAAGATTGCGGCCCATGCGCTCTTTCACAGCCAGCGTCATTGGGCACAACTGGCCACGCTGGTCCGCGCCGCCGGATTCCCGTCGGGGTTCAAGGGAGACGTGCTTTTCAGCTCGGCTCTGGTATAGCCAAAGACTCGGCGGCAATTTCCGGCACCGGCTGAGGCTTCCCCTGGGCCTGCTGAAAGCAAGAGCGGCACAGCACCGGCCTGCCCTGAGTCGGCTTGAAGGGAACCGTCGTCTCCGCGCCGCACTGCGAGCAGTTGGTCCGGGTCTCCGGGCGCACCCTCGAACCTCCGCGGACGCGCTTCGCCTTGCACTGCTTGCAGTGCTTGGGCTCGTTCTTGAACTGTTTATCGTGGAAAAATAACTGCTCGCCAGCGGTAAACACAAACTCGGCGCCGCAGTCGCAGCACTTCAAAACTCTATCGCTGAATTCCATGGCCGGCTTCCCCAAAGAAGGGAAATTGATTGAAATCGGCCATAACCCCGAACAACTTGCCGGTCCCGTTTCCCTGTCTTCGTGCTTCGTTCAATAATCAGGGCCCGGGCCGCAACAAGTTCAGCGGCAAACGCAACACTCTATCCGGCAAGCCGGAACAATCTGGAGAAAAACCCCACGCAACCTCTACGCGGAGCATTCAAGCCCAACAATAAATCGCGACACGCCGTCCGGCCTTGCCTAGGGTCTTAGGCTTCCTGCCCCCATCTAAATGCGAGGGTCGCCGGAGCGGCGCACGCCACGATTGTACTCCAACTAGTCCTGCTCTTTACGAGCCTTTTTGCGATTCCGCTTGCGCGCTAAAGCCGCCTTTACGCGTTTCTTTTCACCGGGCTTAAGGTAGTAGGAGTGACGCTTGACTTCCTTGATGATGTCCTCCTGCTGTACCTTCCGCTTAAACCGGCGCAGCGCATTTTCGAGCGGTTCGCCTTCTTGTACACGAACCTCTGCCAAAAAATCCCACCTCCAAACCCGCCAACTGGCATCTACCATGATACTGGAAACAGTAATCCAATGCTGGATTCCGGGCGCTCTATCCTCAATATTTCTCTCGAAATCGAGTAAATTTTGCTCAGAATCTCCCTCCAGGCCACGGATTGTCCTGATTTTGGACAGTTTTTCGACCTTGGCAGTCCCACCATCTGAGAGCGCTTATACCTTAAACTTGACCCAGAGGCATTCAAATGATCCGCAGCTACCAGGGGCGGCTGCCCCAGATCCCCGCCAGTTGCTACGTTGACCTTTCCGCGCAGCTCATCGGCGACGTGACCCTCGGCGAGCACTCCTCTGTGTGGATGAACGCCGTTCTGCGCGGCGACGTGCATTTCATTCGCGTCGGCGCCAACTCCAACGTGCAGGACTGCGCGGCCCTCCACGGCCAGCGCAATCTCTACCCGGTGATTGTGGGTGACTGGGTCACCATCGGCCACAACGCCACCGTCCACGGCTGCGTGGTCGAGGATGCCGTGCTCGTCGGCATCGGCAGCGTCATCCTCAACGGCTGCCGCATTGGCGAAGGCTCCATCATCGCCGCCGGCGCCGTGGTTCCGGAGGGAACAGTCGTTCCACCGCGCACGCTATGGGCCGGCGTGCCCGCCAAGCTCCGCCGCGAACTCGGCGACAAAGACCGCGCACTCATCCTCCAATACGCCCAGAACTACCTCGACTACACGGAGATTTACCTCAACGAGCCAATGAGCTAAACAAGCCAGTGGCAATCTCGAGCCGGAGAATAGAGTCGTGCGTGAATCGAATGTGAATCATGAGGTCGTCCCTATGCCCCATGGCAGATTACTTGATCCCCTTGGCTTGGCGCGCTTGAGACGGTTGAGTTCGCTCGCCGCACTCTCATGGACCCTGATGCCTGGCTTTTGCCTGTCGGCAAACGGGCAAACCGTCTCTGGCCCAACTCCGGCACCGGCTTCAGAGGTCACGGGAGTTTCGTTGCCGGATGCGCCTCTGCCCCAACCTGCGGAAATCGCGAAGGCTGAAGACAAAGATGCCGTTACGCTGCGCAATACTCCCATGCATGTTGTGCAAGATCAAGGCGCCATCTGGACCAGCCCTCTTCGCCTTCGCCCGCATGACCTGGAATGGCTGGTGCCGCTGACCCTGGCCACCGGCGCAGCCATCGGCACGGACCATCGCGCGTTATCGTCGGTCGTCTCCCACGATGCCACCTTCAACCACGCCAATGTGGATGCCTCGAATGTGTTGACAGGGGGCTTGATCGGCGTCCCGGTGGTTTTGTATGGCATGGGCCATTTCCCCGCGGATGCGCACGCCCAGGAAGCTGGCATCCTGAGCGGCGAAGCGATTCTGGATGGGCTAGTGGTGGAACAGGGCATGAAGCTGGTCTTCTGGCGAGAGCGGCCCTCCCTGGATAACGCGCGGGGCCGGTTCTTCCAGACTGGCGTCGGCGTCGATTCCTCGTTTCCCTCCTCGCACAGCATGCTGGCTTGGTCGTCCGCCGCCGTAATCGCGGAAGAGTATCCGTCGCGGTGGGTCCAGATTGGCGTGTATTCCATGGCTGCGGGGGTCGGCGTCACACGGGTTCTGGGCCAGGAGCATTTCCCCTCCGATGTGCTGGTGGGTAGCGCCGCTGGATGGCTCGTGGGCCATTACGTTTATCGCAAGCATCACAGAGTTCGGGTGCGATGAGAAGCGCTGCCCTATTCCCTGCTCCCTGCATTCATCACACTGGCAACGGATTCCGCTCAGTAAACTGCCGCTGGTGCCAGTAGGGATAGACCGGTTGCGATGCGCTGGCCTTGTCCAGCCTGTTCACTTGGTCGGCAGTCAGATTCCAGCCTACCGCTCCCAGATTTTGCCGCAACTGCTCCTCGGTCCGTGCGCCGACGATGACCGATGAAACCGTTGGCCTCTGCAATAGCCAGTTCAGCGCCACCTGCGGAACGGTCTTGCCGGTCTTGGCAGCCATTGCATCCAGCGCATCCACTACCGCATATAGAAGTTCGTCCGCCACCTGTGGCCCCATATCGGCGGTTTTGTGCAGACGGCTCACCTCCGGGAGCGGCTGGCCGCGGCGAATTTTGCCCGTCAGCCGGCCCCAACCCAGCGGACTCCACACCAGGGCGCCGACCTTTTGATCAAGGCCCAGCGGCATCAGCTCCCACTCGTACTCGCGACCGATCAGCGAGTAGTAAACCTGATGCGCGACAAACCGCGTCCAACCGTAGCGCTCGGCCACGGCCAGCGACTTCATCAGGTGCCAGCCGGAGAAGTTCGAGGCCGCAATGTAGCGCACCTTGCCCTCGCGGACGAACGTGTTCAGCGTATCCTGCACCTCTTCGACGGGCGTCAGCGCGTCGAAGCCGTGCAGGTGGTAGATGTCCACATAGTCGGTGCCCAGCCGGCGCAGGCTGGCTTCGAGTGCCCGGCGCAGATGGTAGCGCGAGGAGCCCACGTCGTTCGGCCCATCGCCCAGGCGAAAAGTCGTCTTGGTGGAGATCAGCGCCTGGTCGCGCTTGCCCTCCAGAGCCTTGCCCAGCACCTCCTCCGAGCGGCCGTCCGAGTATATGTCTGCCGTATCGAAGAGGTTGACGCCGGCCTCCAGACAGATGTCAATCAGCCGCCGCGCTTCCTCCACATCGGTTGATCCCCATGCTTTGAAGAAATCATTGCCGCCGCCAAATGTGCCGGTACCAAAACTGAGTGCGGGAACTTTGAGGCCGGAGCCTCCAAGCAGTCGATATTCCATGACCGCTTGGATGCGGCACGCGGCGCAAGGATGCAGATACCCGCATCTGTTAAAGTTAGGGGTGGTCCCCTCGCTCGAAACCCACTCAACATGAGGGTTTTGCGTAGACCATCGGGGGCTCGCTCAAGAAAAATATGCCTCACGACCTGCCTAAAGCCTACGACCCCGCCGCCATTGAAGATCACTGGGCCGAATACTGGGTACGCGAGAAGCTCTTCGCCCAGCCCATGCCCGCCACTGGCGAGATCTTCCTTGAGATGCTCAAGGACCCAGCGACGAAGCCTTTCACCATCCTGCTGCCGCCGCCCAATGTCACCGGCCGGCTGCACATGGGCCACATGCTCAACCAGACGGAGATGGACATTCTCGTCCGCTGGCGCCGCATGACGGGCCGCCGCGCCCTGTGGCTGCCCGGCACCGACCACGCCGGCATCGCCACGCAGATGATGGTCGAGCGGCAGCTAACATCCGAAGGCAAGACCCGCCAGCAACTTGGCCGCGAGGGCTTTGTCGAGCGGGTTTGGGAGTGGAAGCGCCAAACCGGCGGCGCCATTCTCGACCAGATGAAGCGCCTCGGCGCATCCGTTGACTGGCAGCGCGAATACTTCACCATGGACGAGAATCTATCCGTCGCTGTGCGTGAAGCCTTCGTCCGCTTGCACGAGCAGGGCCTGATCTATCGCGGCGCCTACATCGTCAACTGGTGCCCGCGCTGCCAAACGGCCATCAGTGACCTGGAAGTTGTCCACGAGGAACAAAAGGGCCACTTATGGGAGATTCGCTATCCCGTAAGCCACCCCACGGACGAAGACCTGTCCGCGGGGACCCCGGTAATCGGCGCCGATGGTAAAGATACCGGCGAGTTTCTCTCTGTTGCGACCACGCGCCCCGAAACCATGCTCGGCGATGTAGCCGTTGCCATTCATCCTGAAGACGAACGCTATCTCCATCTGCACGGCAAGAAACTCCGCCTGCCTCTTGTTGGCCGAGAGATTCCCGTCATTCTCGATGAGTGGGTCAGCCGCGACTTCGGCACCGGCGCGGTAAAGGTGACTCCCGCCCACGATCCCAACGACTTCGCCATGGGCGAGCGCCATCATCTGCCGTCCATCAACGTGATGGACGACAAGGGCCACATCAACGCCGATGGCGGCGCGTATGCCGGACTCGACCGTTACGTTGCCCGCAAGCGCATGGTCGCCGATCTTGAAGAGCAGGGCCTTTTAGTTGGCATCAAGGACCACATCAACAACATCGGCCATTGCGACCGCTGCAAGACGGTCGTCGAGCCGCGCCTCTCGACGCAGTGGTTTGTGAAGATTCAACCGCTCGCCGACAAGGCCAAAGATGCTGTACGGCAGAAGCACATCCGCTTCACGCCGGAGATGTACGAGAAAACTTACTTCGAGTGGATGGAAAACATCCACGACTGGTGCATCTCGCGCCAGCTCTGGTGGGGCCATCGCATCCCCGCATGGCATTGCGTCGACTGCCACAAAATCACCGTCGCCCGCGTTGATCCAGCGGCCTGCGCCCATTGCGGCTCAGAGAAGATCACGCAGGAAACCGACGTTCTCGACACATGGTTTTCGTCGGGCCTTTTGCCGGTTTCCGTCTTCGGATGGCCTAACTTCAGCGGCCCAAAAATGCTGGGTGCCCCATCCTTTCCGCGTTCTTCAGCGGAAAGGGTGGGAGGCCACAACTCTCAACCTTCCCCAGACCGCGCGGATTTCGATGCGTTCTATCCCACCAGTCTGCTCGTTACCGGCTTCGACATTCTCTTCTTCTGGGTCGCGCGCATGATCATGCTCGGCTGCTGGTTTGCCGAGGATGTTCCGATGCCCGATGGGTCGAAGCGCACACTCGCAGACTCGGTTCCGTTTCGCGAGGTTTATATTCACGCCCTGGTGCGCGACGCCAACCGCGAAAAAATGTCCAAGACTAAGGGCAACGTCCTCGACCCCATCGAGATCGTCAAAACTTATGGAACGGACGCGGTGCGCTTCACGCTGGCCTCGATGGCCTCGCCCGGCACCGACATCGCCTTCAACATAGCCCGCACCGAGGGCTATCGCGCCTTCGCCAATAAGATTTGGAACGCCGCGCGTTTCCTCTTCATGAACGTGGACCGCGCTGCAGAGATCGGCATCACCGTTGATCCCGCCGCGCTGGGCGCAATGCCGGTGGTTGCCGAGGACGCACCGCTCGAAGCCCGCTGGATCGTGGCCGAACTGCACGCGACTGCGGCCAAGGTCAACCAGTCGCTGGAAAACTATCGTTACGACGATGCAGCCAATGCCATCTACCAATTTTTCTGGGGCAGTTTCTGCGATTGGTATTTGGAAATCGTCAAGCTGCGGCTCGACTTTCCGATGGATGGACCGGACAGTGAGTCGGCAAGTCAGCAAGCCAGCAAGTCGGCGGGGAGAAAGGCTGCGCTCTCCACGCTGGTCTCGGTCTTTGAGGCATCTCTGCGGCTGCTCTCGCCCTTCATGCCGTTCCTAACGGAAGAGATTTGGCATGCGCTCTATGACGGCAATCCACCGGCAAAGTCGATTGCGTTGACAAGCTTTCCGCAGGCTGAGAATCCGAGCGCCATCGACGAGGTGGATGCCGCATTGATGGACCCATGGATGATGAAGTACTTGCAGAAAGTCATCACATCCATCCGGGCTTTGCGCAAAGAAGTCGGTGTACCTGATAAGGAACTTGTTGATAAGGTGTATTTTCATCCTAATAGAGGCACTCTTCCGCCTGGAAGTGGGGAGAGTGTGGTGGGTGACCGATTTTATGAGGCGGCTCGAATCAATATTGACATTTTAAGGAGCCTTGCCCGCGTTTCTGAACTCATAGACAGCGGTCCTTTAACCCAAAAGCACATTCATTCTGAGTCAAATTTTGATGTAGGTATCGATTACGAGGCTCCCATCGACATCGCCGCCGAGCGCGAACGTTTGACAAAAGACATCGCCAAGTACGAAAAAGGCATTGCCGCCGCCGAGCGCCAGTTAAGCAACGAAGGCTTTCTGGCCAAGGCTCCGGCAAATGTGGTTGAAGGGTTGAAGAAGCAGGAAGCGGAAACCAGGCTGCTGCTGGAAAAAGCCCGCGCCGCGCTGGAAAATCTGAACAAGGAAAACTAGCCATGTCTTGCGACTGTGCACAATGCCGGCAGCATTATCGGACACTAGGCATCGCCTTCGGTATCCCCGAAGAATCCGCCATTGAAGAGGCCTATCGAGAGGGAGTCAAACAATGGCATCCCGACCTCTATGAGAATTACGCCAGCTTGCGGGCGGATGCGGAGGAGCATTTCAAGCAGATTCAAATTGCATTCAGGGAACTGAAGGAACACAACCCAGCTGTGGCGGAATCGCCGGTGGAAAGCACCGTCGTTCAACCACCAAGCGTCCGCATTCAACCAGACGTCGGTGTTCAGCCAAAAGAGGAAGCACCGGTCTTCGCGTATAGGGCCGCACCGGCCATCTCGTTTGGTGATGCGCCTGGTTGCCTTGTAGCGCCGCATTTTACGCCGGAGGCCGAAGAGATGATTGCTCAGCACCTGGGAAAGCTCGGCGCGCCCCTTGCTATCGTTGATCTCACAGGCACGCGATCGCTCCCCCGCAGCTACGCCCAGTTCTTGCTCCTCACTGAGCTTGGGATCATGGTGCGTGATGCACGCAAGATCGTCTCACTGCTCTGGTTCAGGGACCTGGGGGAGATCAACCTGATTGATAAGCAAAAGCCAGGCAAATCCG
>Ga0224555_1002178_pt1 | contig 23913 bp, 20 predicted proteins | sample 714S23034metaG_FD_180687 | JGI IMG/M metagenome (GOLD analysis project Ga0224555, IMG submission 180687) | Peat soil microbial communities from Stordalen Mire, Sweden - 717 S2 30-34 | ecosystem: Environmental > Terrestrial > Soil > Wetlands > Peat | place: Sweden: Norrbotten County, Stordalen...
GCGGGAGTGCTGGCGTCGGCGACCAGAGGCATGTCGTCCTCAAGGATGCCAGCGTCTTCCCCACCGACCGGTGGAGTGCGCTCCTCAAGAGGGCCGTCAGTCGTCATGCTTCCTCCCGCCATGGCGGTATCACCACAGAAACGCGCCTGATGCTTCGGTCTCGGCGAGGCACACCGATGCCCATATCAGCTTTGCCGCTAGAGGGCAGCAGGGGGCTGATCATGAGGACTCTCGTGCAATGACAGAGCTGCTCATGAGTTGAACGTCACTGTGATGGTGGTAGTGACCGAGCCACTTTCTGCACCAGTGGTCAGGCTCGGGATCACAGAGCCTCCGCACTCCGACGAGCTTTGCCCCGCGTAGAAGTCCATGGAGTACGTGTCGCTACCGCGAACTGCCAAAGTGCTAGGCACGAGCGCGTGCGTACCCTCTAGCGAGGTGAGCAACCCGTTGAGCTGAGTAGCGCCGCTCTTGTAGAGGCACAAGCCAAGCTCGCCCTCCAAGGTCGTGTTGTCGTTGGTGTCACTCACGCCGAGTTGAATCTCGGTCGCTGGGATGTTGCCGGTATTGGTGATGGTGACGGGAATGGCAGTCGAGTCGAATGTCGAGCCGACCGGGCCGACCGTGGGCAGGGTGATAGAGGTGCAGCCAACCGCTGCGCTCGTACAGGGACCCTTGTAGCCGCCGACAGCACTGGAGTAGGGCGTGGACACCGACACGTCTAGCGTCCCGACGCTGAACGAACCTGTGCCCGAGCCGTGGGCCGTGAAGTAGCCGTAGGCGACACCCGCGCCCACGACGAGCACGAGGGTCACCACCGCTCCGAACGCGAAGACGGTCCTGCGCTTCATGGGGTCACCACCGTGCAGTTGGTGACCGTGTCGTGGTAGTAGCCCGCAACGGTCCCGTGCCAGGAGGCTGGGGGTGCGGGCAGGTGGCAGATGTTCGTGTGGTGTGCCGCACCGTTGTAGGTGTTGTAGGTACCGGCCCCGAGGTAGATCGTCTCGTTGCCAGCTCCAGCGTTTATCTGGTCGTAGCTCCCGCCCTCAATCGTGACAGAGTCGGTACCCGAGCCGAGTGCGACACCGTTGTAGGACCCGCTCCCCAGAGTCACCGAGTCGCTGCCCGAGCCGAGTGTGATGTCGTTGTGTGAGCCGTTGCCTACGGTCACTAAATCTGAGCCGTTCCCGGCCCCGATGGTATTGGTCCCATTGCCCACGATGATCTGGTCGTTGCCGTTGCCGAGAGTGAAGACGTTGTTGCCGTCCCCGGCGAGGGCCACGTTGTTTCCGTTCCCGTCACTGAGCCAGTTGTTGCCGTTCCCGGCGTAGAAGCAGCAGTCATCGCCGTTGAAGTCGTGCACGCGGTAGTTCCCGCCGAAGGCGTAGATGAAATCGTCCCCGTTCGTCCCGGTGATGTTCGGGAAGCCCGGGTTTCCGAAGAACCAGTTCGTGTACCTACCGGTGCACCTGGACGGCAAGGAGACGACCTCCTGGGTGACGATGTTGGAGGTGCTAGCGCTGAACGAGCCTGTGACTCCCACGTAGACGGCCTCGACGTAGGTGGTGCCTACCCGGAGGCTGAAGGTGGAGAACGTGGCCTGCCCACCGGCCCCGATGGTCCCGGTCCCGAGCGAAGTGGTCGAGGCGCACGACGCCGACGGGCACGAGTAGAAGGTCACGGTCCGAGAGGGGAGGCTGGGGTCGCTACTGGCGTTGTTGGCGGTGACCGTGGCCGTGAATGTGACCGAGTGCCCCGAGACCGACGGGTTGGTCGAGGAGGCGAGAACCGTCGTCGTGGCGTCGGTGTAGGTGGCGGTGCCCGAGAACACGAAGTGGTACGTGAGGTTCTCGCAGGCGTCCTGGTTGGTGCCGCTGTCGTTCAGGGCGATGGGCACCCCTGGGCTGTTGGCGCTGGCGCCTCCGGCCACGGTGAACGACCCGGAGAAGTTGGGAAGGGTCAAGTTGGCCCCGGCGCAAATGGCGGGCGGGGCGGGGTAACTGCCGTCCAGGGCGGTCGTGATGGTCAACACGGTGATGGGCACGGTCAGACTGTTGTGGACGCTGAAGACAGCGCAGCGGGTGATGCCTGGGTATAAGAGGGCGGGCGTCCCCGAGCAGGCGGGCGACGGGTAGACCGCGCTCGTGATGGTGAAGCCCGTGCCCGATGTGAGGATGAACTTCGGCGACTTTGTGGGGCCGGTGACGGCGGAGGCGAGGGTGAAGACGAGCGCGGCAATGACCAGCGCGACTGCGCTGGCTAGTACCACTGCCTTCGCTAGCCTGAACTTCTTCACCTTCACCGACTCCTCAGTCCCACAAGGTGTGGGGCAAGACAACCGATCGCCTGGTGCTGGCCGGGTGGCCGGGCCGCGGGGTCAATGTCCCGTGACCCGGCCCTCCGACCGAGTTGAGCTGGTGGAGGAGTGGGACAAGCCCACCGCTCCACAGACCTAGCTGATCAACTTGCCTTGACGGTGACGCTGGGGGTTAGGCCTCCGCACGCGTCCTGGTTCTGGGCCGCGTCAGTCATCGACACAGTCACGCTGCCGAAGACGTAATGCCCGGCGGCGATTTCCTGCCCGTATGTGTACGGCGTTCCGACGTTGCCGTTGGTCAGCGAGCCGTTGAACGTGACAGGGAACCACGACGCGTAGCAACCGCCGATGTCGGCAAGCGGGCTGCCGCTTTCGACGAGACCAGAGCCGTCGTTCGTGGGAGCAGCGGTCACCGAGGTGAGCACCTGGGGGCCGCCGCTGCTGTTGAGGATGGTGAAGTCCAAGGTCTCGACGCCGGTCCCTGGGTACAGGTAGACCCCGTTAGAACTGGCATCAAGGTGAACTGCGACGGTCCAGGGTGCTGGCGATCCGACGTACGCGGTGCCCGTACCCGACCCGTTGGCCGTGAAGTAGGCGAACGCCGCACCGGCGATGCCGAGCGTGAGTGCCAAGGTCGCGCCAACGGCGACGATCTTCTTCGTCCTGCTGATAGTCCTAAAGCGCTTCATGTGTTGCTCCTATCCTCGCAATGGGGTACTAGACGCGGGCGTCGGGTTCGCCGGTCGCTCCCCACAGGCCAGGCGACCAAGCACGGCCTGTGGATCATCACGTCGCCTTTGCCCAAGAACCCCATAGGTTCCTGTTTGCCGCCAGATGGCAGCCTGTGGTGGGGGGATCGTGATGATCCCCCCACCACTTTGTCCTGCTGTCACTTATCGAAAAGCGACGATGGTGCGACCACGAGGGCCGCACCGCCGCAGAGGCGTTTAGCCTGAGTAGCCCACTGTGATGGTCACGGTGTCACTCGCACCTGCTAAGCCACTGGTCAGGGCCGGGATCGACGAGCCTCCGCACGCCGACGAGGCTTGCCCCGCGTAGAAGTCCACGTAGTACGTACCGACGGCACCAACTGCCAAAGTGCTAACCGGCGTCGGGTAAGTATACGTCCCATAGAGGTCGGGGAACGCACCAAGGGTGTTGTTATACAACATGCCAGACCCGTCAATGCACATGCCCAGCTCGGGCTCGAACGCGCCGTTGTTGTCAGTCACGCCGATTGAAGACAGGGACACCGGGATATTGCCGGTGTTCAAGACACCGACATCGCTGACCGTGTCGAACGTTGACCCGACTGTTGCCGTGGACAAGATGACCTGGTAGCAGGTGCCCGGGTTGTCCAGGGCGATCGCCTGGGTGGTACAACCGTTGCTAGCATCAGCCGCCCATGTCACCACGGTGGGAGTGCCCGCAGTGATCGTCTGGACGGTAGTAGCAGAGGCGGTGAACACCGCGTGAGCGCCAGCCCCGATCAGGCCCAGGCCTGCGAGGCTCATTACTCCCGTCATTGCAATTGTCTTAAATTTCATCTAATCCTGCTCCTGTTCAATAGATGGACTACTGACGCGGGCGTCGGGTTCGCCACAGACCAAGCGGTCAAGCACGGTCTGTGGATCATCACGTCGCCCTTGTCCAAGAACCCATTGGGGTCCCTGTTTGCTGCCAGGGAACTCCCATGGGGGAGTGCCCTGTTGGTGCGGTCCAGACGGGGCGGGCAGCACTGCCCCGCCTGGGAGAACCGCAACATCTGTGGATCGAGACTGACCTGCTGAGGACTTCGTGCTCTAGCCATGTGAACCACCGGGTGCTTGAGCCGCGCTGTTGTAGGTGAAACTCACCGTCGAGCTGGTCCCGACGTCTCCGGCGCTGTCGGTGGCCTCCGCTACGACGCTGTAGCTGTCGCCCGCGGTGAGGTTGTCCGGTCCAAAGCCAAGCAACCAGGTGGTGTTGCCGGTGGCCGCCACGAAGCTCTGGGTGGCGTCACTGAACGACGAGCCGCTCCACCACTGATTGGTGGTGGTGTCCTCGATTGCCACCATCGCCGTCGCGGTGATGGTCGTCGAAGCCTCCGACGAGGCCGTGCCGAGGATCGTCCCGGTCCAGTCGGCCCCGTAGGTGGTGCCGTCAACCGGGTAGGTGATGGTGACCGTCGGCGGACTCGCGGGCATGCTGTAGGTGAAGGTGAAGGTGACCGATGCGCTGGTGGCCACGTTCCCGGCACTGTCTGTAGCCCCGGCTACGAGCGCGTAACTGTCGTCCGAGGTGAGGATCCCTGCTCCAAGGGGTAGGTACCAGGTCGTGGTGCCGGTGGCCTTAACGAAGCTCTGGCTGGTGACACTGAACGACGTGCCGTTCCACCACTGCTTGGTGGTGGTGTCCTCGATGGCTAAAGAGACGCTGGAGATGGTCGCCCCAGGACCCGCCGACGCCGTTCCTGTGATCGTCCCGGTCCAGTCGGCACCGTATGTGGTGTGGTCAACCGGGTAGGTGATGGTGACCGTTGGCTGAGGCGTGTATGTGAAGGTCACCGTCGAGCTTGTGCCGACCTTCCCGAGGCTGTCTGTGGCCTCGGCTACGACCTTGTAGGTGCCACCCGAGGTGAGGTTGTTCGCAGGCATGGCGAGCATCCAGGTCGTGTTACCGGTGGCCGCAACGAAGGTCTGGGTGCCAACGCTGAACGACGAGCCGCTCCACCACAGCTTGGTACTGGTGTCCTCGATGGCCACCCTTGTGCCCGTGATGGTCGCCCCAGGTCCAGAGTTAGGCGAGGCCGTGCCAGTGATCGTCCCGGTCCAGTTAGGGCCGTAGGTCGTGCCGTCAACCGGGTAGGTGACGACCACCGCCGGGGGAGCCGTGGGGATGATGTAGGTGAAACTGACGGTCGAGCTGGTGCCGAGGTTCCCGAGGCTGTCCGTGGCCTGGGCGACGACCGTGTAGGTATCCCCCGGCACGAGGCTCTGTGCCGCCAAGGAGAGCATCCAGGTCGTGGTGCCGGTGGCCGCAACGAAGGTCTGGGTGCCAACGCTGAACGACGAGCCGCTCCACCACAGCTTGGTACTGGTGTCCTCGATGGCCACCCTTGTGCCCGTGATGGTCGCCCCAGGTCCAGAGTTAGGCGAGGCCGTGCCCGTGATCGTCCCGGTCCAGTCGGCCCCGTAGGTGGTGCCGTCAACCGGGTAGGTGACACTCACCGTCGGCGGAGGCGGGTCGGTCGGGTCGGTCAGCGCGGTCGTGGTGGTCGTGGTGGTCGGGTCGGTCGTGGTCGTGGTCCAGCCGGTGCCAGCCGTGATCGTCTGGCCACTCGTGGTGGAGGTGGTGAAAGCGGCGTGGGCGCCAACCCCGATCAGGCCCAAGGCTGCGATACAAATCACTCCCACGAGTGCAACTGAACGGAGCTTCATGTCACAGTGCTCCTGTCGTCCGGGTGGAGTGCTTGACCAGAGCGTCGGGTTCACAGGTCGCTCCCCCCCGTGCACTCCCGTGGAGGAGTGCCCTGTTTGTGCGGCCCTGACGGGTGAGAACAGACGCCCCACCTGTCACAACCGCAACACCTTGCCCATCGGCACCAGGGCGCGACGAAGCCCCAGAGTCGATGAGCCGCCTCATGCCAGCAAGCGTCATTGCGGGCGACAACTGGTTTAGCGGGTTTAGACGGCGAAGATCGCTGCGACCGGTGGGCGCGTCACTGACACCGATCTCAGAGGTCTTGCTGTAGACAGCTGACGACCACTCCACAAAGGCTGTTACGCCTGAAGACCGGAGAAAACCCGTCTTTCCCACCCACTTCGCTCGTGAACTACTTGCCTGCCGAGCGGGGATGGGTTCGCTATTTGCTCCCACCAGTCCGAGCGACCAAATAAGGACTGGCGATCAATGCTTCCCTCGCCGGGAGAAGTGATACATGAGCAAACCGTTTTTGTCAAATGGAAAGTCAAAAGATTTTGCGAGGACCCTAGGTCCGTGATCATATTCGCAGAGGAAGTGGTCCGCATCCAGGATGAACTGCGTGCCGAGGACTTCCACATACGGGTCACTCATTGTGGCCATGTGACCACTCATTGCGGTCACCTTCCCCTGTTGGTGCGGTCCAGGCGAGGCGGAAATGCCCTCCCACGTGCTAGAACCGCAACATTTCGTCCATCGAGGGCAAGGCGGGACGAGGCGAGCCTCAGAATCCATGAAGAGCCGCTTTGTGGCTGAAAGAATCCTTTCGAGCGACAAATCGTTGGGCGGGTTCAGACAGCGAAGACGGCCACGATCGGTGGGCACATCACTGACGCCGACCACGGAGAGTTTGCTGTGGACAGCCGATGACAACTCCACAAAGGCTGTCGTGTGGTGAGACTTGAGAGAACCCGTCGTTTCCACTCACTCCGCTCGCAGGTGTTGAATCACCTTGACTGTCGAGCGAGGACGGGTTCGCTATTTGCTCCAACCAGCCCAAGCGACCACATAAGGGCTGGGAATCAACGCTTCCCTCGCTGGGTAAACACTCCCGTGAGAAGCCGCAGATGTCAAGCGGCATGTCAAATGGCTTTGTCACGCCCCATGCCATGTCCATTGCAAAGTCGCAGGGATGCACCGGGCGGGATCTGGCTTGATAGGTCCGATTTGCAATAGCAAGACAGGACCGCACCCAGCCCGCCGGGCCCTGCTGGATTGTTAGAGGTGGTCTCGAAAGCGAGAGCGCGCGGAGGTCCGTACCCGCAGAAGTCCCTGAAATCAGTGTCTCCGGCTCCTTGGACCGCGGACGCCGCCGTCGGTCCAGATCGCCCTTTCGTCCTAGCGCCGGTGATGTCGCGACGGCGACCCGGTTCCTGAGGTGACAGTTGGCGGCTCTGCCGAGTCATCATTGAGCACCTTTCCCAAGACGAGGGAGCGGGGCAGACAAGTGCGTTCCCACAGTTCCCATAGAAGTCACTCTCTGTACTTATCTGCACACTCGTTGTGGCGATACCAGAGGAAACGAGGAACTGACCCGACGACGACCGCCCGCGGACCTAAGGTGACCTGCGTCCCGTGAATCACCCCGAGGTCGACGTTGGAGTCCTGTCGGACAAGGCCCTTTCGCCCGGGTCGGGACAGTCGTAGCGTGTCTGTCGGGTCCTCGGGTGTAAGCCCGCACTCAAGAGCCGGGCTCGAGGGTGAAAACCGGCCACGCTGGTAGGTCTTCTGACCACAGGTGTCGTTCCCTCCTTGGGACGCTCCCGGGGGCCCGCTTCATCGAGCGCCCCCGGCTTGGCCGCGGGATCCTTCGCCTCAGGCCCGAGCCAGCCGCAGTAGCGAGCCGGGCCCGCCATGCCCGGTCGCTGTGGTTCCGACGCGCACCGCGAGTGACGGTGACACCGCCGGCGAAGCCTGACGCGCCAGAGTTGAAGGGTGCCGGCCGCCTCCGACCCGCCTTGGTCATCGACTCCGCGGACCCGATCGGAGGCGCCCTTGCCGAGGAGGTCGTCCACCCGTCGGAGCGCGCACATCGCCACGGCCGCTCGGCGGCGCCGGGTGCGCAAAGCTGCGATCCGGCGGAGGCGCCTTGCACTCGGACTCGCCGCCATCGTCCTGATCGTGGCCGCGATGGTCGCGTTCGGTGGCGACGCCGGGCCGAAGCTGTCCCCGCAACGTGCCCGGATCGTCGCGCTCGCCACGAGCCAGCTCGGCTACAGGACCGATCCCGCGGACACCTACTGCAACCGCTTCAGCGCTTACTGGCACGCCGGGATCGCTGACTGCCCCAATTCGGACCGCGACGAGCAGTGGTGCGCCGACTTTGCCGCTTGGGCCTGGCGCAAGGCTGGCGTCCAGTTCGTCTACGGCCTGGGCCCGGACGAGATCAACGCAGCCGCGGTGAGCTTCTACTCGTGGGGAGTCGCTCACCACACCTGGCACCCGATCGGCTCCGGCTACGTGCCGCAAGCCGGGGACGTCGCCGTTTATGGGTTGGACGTGCAGACCTCGAAGGCTCAGCACGTGGCGGTCGTCGTCAGCTACTCGCCCGGTGCGAGGGGCCCGAACGTAGTGAACGGCGATGGCGAACGGACCGGCTTCAGCGTCGTCGAGACCGGTAACGACCAGTACAAGTCCGATCTCAGGGGCGAAGGCGGCCAGCTCGTCGGCTACGTCTCGCCTCCTGTGGTGCCCGCTTCACACGCGCGCCAACACTGAGCCGGCAACCGAGCTGATTCGAGACTGCGCGCCGAGACCCAACGGCGCTGCGATCAGAGGATCCGCTTTCCCATCTCCGAGGTGTCGTAGCCACCCAGCGCCCGCACGGAGGCCCGGAAGTCGTCCGACGACAGGAGGTCCCAGAACGGCCCGAGGAGAGGGTCCTCGAGCGAGGCCGTGTTCAGCACGAGGTCGTACGGCTCGCATCTCACCGGGACGAAGCCGAGCCCGAACGCGCGAGCGGCTGCCGCCACGCCGAGGCCGCAGTCAAAGCGCCCCGAGCCGACCGAAGCAGCGACCGCAAGATGGGTGTGCTCCTCCCGTTGGTAGCCGGTGATCGACGCCGGTGCGATGCCCAAGCGGGAGAGCTCGTAGTCGACGAGCGCGCGAGTGCCCGAGCCCAGTTGGCGGTTCACGTACCTGAGTCCGGCGCGCGCCAAGTCCTCGATGCCGCGCAGGACGAGCGGGTTGCCGGGCGCGACGATGAGGCCTTGCTCCCGACCGACGAGCCGCACAGCGGCGATGTCGCGCCCGGGGAGCACCTGATCGAGGTGACCAAGGGTGTACTCGCCCGTCCCGGGGTCGAGCAGGTCTGATCCGGCGAGGTGGCAGAGTCCGTCCCGCAGCGCCTCGAGGCCCCCGAGCGAGCCGAGGTTCGACACAGCGAGGGTCAGGCGCGCACTGCGGCTGCGCAGGGCGGATGCCGCCAGGTCGAGCGCGAGGTCGTTCGAGCCGATCACCACGATGGTGTTCTCGATCCCGCCCAGGTCCCTGAGCAGCCGAACCTCCACCTCGGCATCTGCGTCGCGGCCCTCCGCACCGGCTGGTATCAGCAACAGCCCGTCGGCTCGCACGAGCGAGCTCAGCGCACCCGCGCCGCGAGGAAGCTCGGTTGCCACGAGCCGGCCCTCGACCCGGCCGAGACGGACTCGCACCCACTCGTCCAGGTCCGCGGGTGAGGCGACCCTGCGGGCGAGACGTGCGCGGACGCTCGGCCGCGCTCTCTCTACAGTGCCCTCGAGGCGCGCGATCAGCGGCGCGGCGAAGAGCTCAAAGCTGAGAGCTGCCGATACCGGATAGCCCGGCGCCCCCAACACCGGCGTGGAGCCGATCACCCCGAGCACCACCGGGTGCCCGGGCCGGACCGCCACGCCGTGCACGGCGAGCACGCCCAGCTGCTTGATCACCTCCACCGTGTAGTCGGCGCGACCCGCGCTCGCGCCCGCGATGATGATCAACAGGTCGCAGGAGGCGCCGGCCTTTAAGGCCGCGCGACCGATGCCTTCGGGCTCGTCGGGCTCGATCGGGAGCACGATCGCCTCGCACCCGATCTCCTCGGCTTGTGATGCGAGCATGAGCGAGTTCGTGTCGTGGAACTGGCCGCGGGTGATGTCGGCGCCGATCGGTCGTATCTCGTCGCCGGTCGGCAGCACCGCGACTATCGGTTTGCGCCGGACGAGCACGTCGGTCACGCCTGCGGCACCGCAGGCGGCGACGTCGACGGGGCGCAGTCGGTGACCCTCGAAGAGGAGAGGCTCATTGGCGACGATGTCCTCGCCGATCGACCGCACGTTCTGATAGGGCGCGACCTCGGAGCGGAGCCAGGCGCCGCCATGCGCGAATCGGACGTGCTCGCGCATCACCACGGCGTCGAAGTCCTCGGGGAGAGGATCCCCGGTGTCGACCACCTCGTAAGCGCCCGCGGGTATCACGAGTGGCGCTGAGTCGCTGACGCCGGCCGTGTCGGATGCCCGGACGGCGATGCCGTCCATGGCAGAGGCGTCGAAGGGTGGCGACGACCTCAGCGCCCACACCGTCTCGGCCGTGACCCGGCCGACGGCTTGGGAGAGAGGGAGTCGCACCGGCTCCACCCGGTCCGGGCACGAGGCGCCAGCGCACGCGGAGTACCAGACCTCGAGCGCCTCTGCGACAGCGGTCATGGGCCTGCCCCCGCCCTGGCGAACGAGACCACGTCCCCTTCGGCGAGGGGTTCCTCGGGGTCCTGGCGCATCCGCGCTCCGTTCAACGAGGCGACGAGGTGCGAGCCGAACCTCACGCCGATCGCCTCCGCGGCTGCTCCGAGCGTCGCCGCGCGGACCGTGACTCGCCCCGGGGTGCGGGAAGGTTCCTGGGTGCCGCAAGGGGCCGGGATGCCGGAAGGGGCCCCTCCGCCTAGCCATTGGACCTGAACCGTGGGAAGGGGGTGCACCGTTGCCGCCTGGTATTCGCGCGGATCGTTCAGGTTCGTCACCGACTCGAGTCCCGGGTCAAAGCGTGCCAGGTCCGGGTCGGCGAGGAGCGCCCCTTCGTCGAGCTCCCTCCAGCGGCACGCCTCGAGGAGGGACGAGAGCCGGAGCCGGTCGGAGGTCAGCAGAGACTGGACGAGCGGTGCCAGGCTGACACGATAGGAAGCCGCGAGCGGCTGGCGAAGCCCTCCCACGCACGGGACACACGTATCGATCCCGCCGCTGAGCTCACTTACGACACGACGGACGAACGCCGGATGGAGAAACGGCACATCCGTCGACGACACGTACGCGACCTCGCTGCGACCTGCCAGTGCCTCCAGCCCGACGCTGAGTCCGCCAAGCGGGCCCCGGCCCTCCTCGAGGTCGTCGAGGACTTCGAACGCGTCAGGAAGCGAGGGGAGCCACTGGCCCGGCGAACGGACGAGCAGGACTGGACCGCTCACGCCACGGGCGACGATCCCCGCGACGCGACGCACGAGCGTGGAACCGTGCCACTCCAACAGCGGCTTCGAAGAGCCCATCCGTGACGAACGCCCTCCGACCAGGACGATCCCGGCGGTGCGACTCACGTGAGGCAAAGTCCACTTGGGTTCGAAACGGGCCCTGCCGGGCTGAACCGGACCGCTCGTTCAGTCCGCGTCGTGCGGACCTCCGGGTTCCGCGAGCTCGTCGACGAGCCGGCGGGCGACATCGAGAGCTTCGGCGATCGACACACCCGAGCGTGCCGCGAGGTAGCAAGCGACGGGTGCTGCTGTGCGCTCAGATGCATGTGCGGCGACTGCGGCGAGCGCGAGGAGCGCTTCGACGTCCTCGTTTGCGACAGGCGGCGCGCCCAGCTCTGCTGCGTACCGGTCGAGCCAACTGCGGGTGTTGAGCGTCATGACTTCCCAGCGTAGCGGCCGGATCTTTTCGCAAGCGCCACCAGCGCGCAGCTGTGTGGTCGTCGAAGACGGCGACGAGCACCCCGTTCGGGCCGAATTGCCCGCTCAGGTCAGGATGTAGGCCTGATCCTCCTCGAGCTCGGTGTCCAGACCCGCGAGCTCGACCGAGTCGGGCACCCGGATGGGCTCGAACAGGTTCAGGACCTTGAGGATGACCCAGGTGACGACAAACGCGTAGGCGGCCACGAACACGGCAGCCACGACCTGCTTGCCGAAGAACGAAGGGTTGCCGGCAACGAGGCCGTCGTGGCCGGCCGCGTTGACCGAAGCATAAGCAAAGACGCCCAACAGCATCGAACCGAGGAGCCCGCCGACTCCATGCGCGGCCCACACGTCGAGAGCATCGTCCCACTTCATACGGTCGCGAAGCTCGACGGCCAGGTAGCAGACCGAGCCGGCGCACAGGCCGATCGCGAACGACGCCCACGTCGGCACGAACCCGGCGCACGGGGTCACACAGGCAAGTCCGGCGACCGCTCCCGTGAAGGCACCTATTATGCTGGGCTTTCCGGCCCTCAACCACGAGATCGCCAGCCAGGTGCACATCGCGACCGACGCTGCGATGTCGGTGTTGACGAACGCCTGTGCGGCGATGCCGTTGGCCGCGAGCGCCGAGCCGCCGTTGAAGCCGAACCAGCCGAACCACAACAACCCGGTGCCGAGGCCGACGAAGGCCACGTTGTGCGGGAGCGTCTTCTCGCCCGGTGCGAACTTCCTGGATCCGACCACCCACACCGACGCCAGGGCCGCGAACCCTGCGCTCGTGTGCACGACCATTCCACCGGCGAAGTCCTCGACGCCCCACTTCATGAGGAACCCGCCACCCCAGATCCAGTGCACGATCGGCACGTAGACGATCAGGCTCCAGACCACCAGGAATTTGAGGTAGCTCTTGAAGTGCACCCGGTCGGCGAAGGCACCGGTGATGAGCGCCGGGGTGATGATCGCGAACATCTCCTGGAAGATGAAATGCGCCAGGGCGGGGATGTGAGCCGCGTACGGCCCGGGCTTGGGGCCCACCCCTCTCAACCCGGCCCACGAGAGGTTGCCGATGACGCCACCGAGATTCCCGGAGAAGGCGAGCGAGTAGCCGACCGTCACCCAGATCACGGTGACGACCCCCATCGAGATGAAGCTCTGCAACATGATGGCGAGGAAGTTCTTCCTGCGTACGAGGCCGCCGTAGAAGAACGCGAGGCCCGGCGTCATGACCATGACCAAGGCTGCGCTCAGCAGGACGAATGCGGTGTCACCGTCGTTGATCACCTAGGCCCCCTTCGGACCATCGCGTGCCCTTTGCTGTCACTCCGGCGTTTCGGCTTGCCATTATGCCGCCTACGGCACCGCGACGCGCAACTCGCCGCGCCCGTTACCGGCCTGCCTGCGACCGGGCGCGGTGCGCGGGTTGGCGGAGCACGGGAGCGCTCTGCGTGCGAACCAGATGCGCCGGAGCACGGTGCACCGGTTGATCGCGGGTCCTGTCGGCACCGAGCGGCCGGCCGGTGGCCGGGTTCACGCCGTTGGCCCGGCACCATGTCCCGAATGCCTTGTAACGGTAAGGCGGTGCGTTGCGCCAAGAGACCTTGAAGCCGAACCGCTCGCTCAAGGCTTTGTACATGAGGTGCATGCTGGCCGCCGCCAAGGCAAGGCAGGCGAAGCCGAACCCGGCCACCGCATAGGCGCATACCTTGGACCAGCCCTGACCGACCAGGAAGAGAATCAACCAGACCGGAGCGGACCAGACGCCGATGGTCGTCATCGGCCCCGTGAGCAAGTGCAGACGCGCGGCCTTCCGCCCGATCCTGGGTGACCACCTCGCGAGGAAGGGGGCTTTGGAGGGCATTCGTCTACTTCCTGAAAGGACCTCGGACCATGACGGCGACGAGGAGACTCTCTGCGAGCCACCGCGCGTCAGTGAAGCACAGCATCATTTTGCCCTGTTGGGCAAGAGCTGTTCCTTGCCCTGCCGGCCGAGAGGCGTCCGCCGTGGCGTTGGCGACCGCCGCCTCGAGCAGGCCAGGGTCGCCCTGCACAGACAACAGCGGGTTATCGACGCAGATCCTTGACGCTAGAGTGAAACCGACGTCATCGGAGACGACCTCGCAGGAGCTGGTTCGAGTCTGCTCCGAAGCGATCGAGCGTCCCGGCGATATCGGTTAGACGCCTTGCCCGACGCGGGCGCCTCGTTCAACTTCGCAGCCGATGGTTACCGAGAAGGAGATCCGACATGGCCATGCCTAGCGACCTCGAGATCGCGCGCCAGGCACATCTCAAGCCGATCGCTGAAATCGCGGAGGGTATGGGAATCGAGCCGAAGCTGCTCGAGCACTACGGCGAGAATGTCGCGAAGATCAAGTTGGACGCCATCGCCGAGCTCGCCGACCGCCCGAAGGCCAAGTACGTGGTGGTCTCCGCGATCACCCCGACACCGCTCGGCGAGGGGAAGACGACGACGATCGTGGGCCTGGGCCAGGCCATGCACTACATCGGCAGGAGCGCGACGATCGCGATCCGCCAGCCGTCGATGGGCCCCACCTTCGGCATCAAAGGCGGGGCGGCTGGAGGCGGCTACAGCCAGGCGGTCCCGATGGAAGCCTTCAACCTCCACCTGACTGGTGACATGCACGCAGTGACAGCGGCGCACAACATGCTGTCGGCCATGGTCGACAACCATCTGCAGAAGGGCAACGAGCTCAAGATCGACCTGCACAACATCACGTGGAGACGGGTGCTCGACGTGAACGATCGAGCGCTTCGCAATATTGTCATCGGGCTGGGTTCCAAGCAGGACGGAGTCCCCCGCCAGACCGGTTTCGACATCACCGCAGCGTCGGAGGTGATGGCCATCCTCGCGCTGTCGAAGTCGCTGCACGACATGCGGGCCCGCTTGGGACGAATTGTCGTGGGTTACACCGACGACGGCGAGCCGGTGACCTCGGAGGACCTGAAGGGCGCTGGGGCGATGACGGTGATCATGCGTGAGGCCATCAAGCCGAACCTGCTCCAGACGATCGAGAACACGCCGGTGCTCGTGCACGCCGGGCCATTCGGCAACATCGCCCACGGCAACTCGTCGATCGTCGCCGACCTGATCGGGATCCACTCGGGCGACTTTCTGATCACCGAGGCGGGCTTCGGCGCCGACATGGGAGCCGAGCGGTTCTTCGACATCAAGTGCCGCACTTCGGGCCTGACGCCTGACGCAGCCGTGGTGGTTGCCACCGTGCGCGCGCTGAAGGTCCATTCCGGCCGGCATCGGGTCGTTGCCGGGCGTCCGTTGCCTCCTGCCATCCTCGAGGAGAACCCGGATGAGGTGCGTCTCGGCGGAGCGAACCTGCGCAAGCAGATCGAGAACATCCAGATCTTCGGCGTGTCGCCTGTGGTCGCCATCAACTCGTTTCCCGGGGACTTCCCCTCTGAGCACGAGGCGATCCGGGAGATCGCGGCCTCGATGGGAGTTCGTGCGGCGGTCTGCACCAATTTCGCCGAAGGTGGCAAGGGAGCCACCGAGCTCGCGGAGGCGGTGGTCGAAGCGGCCAACGAGCCGAGCGACTTCCACGTGCTCTACCCGAGCGAGGCGCCGTTGCGGGAGAAGATCGAGACAGTGGCCACGAAGGTCTACGGCGCCGCCGGCGTCGACTACCTGCCGGCCGCGAGCCGCCAGATCGACGCCTACGAGAAGAACGGCTTCGGGAACCTGCCGGTCATCATCGCCAAGACGCACCTGTCGCTTTCGTCGGACCCGTCGCTGAAGGGTGCACCGACGGGGTGGACGATGCCGGTGCGCGAGGCGCGCGCCTCGGTCGGCGCGGGCTTCGTGTACCTCATCTGCGGCGACATGAGCACGATGCCGGGCTTGTCGACGCACCCAGCGGCTGAGATCATCGACATCGACGAGAACGGCGAGATCGTCGGGCTCAGCTAGCCAACCGGCGCATCTCGGGTTGTCGGTGGAGAGGTTCCTCGAGCTCGTTCCCGCCGCCGAGCCGGCGCCTGCTGGCGGATCGGTTGCAGCCGTTGCGGTCGGGCGCGGCGCAGGATCGAGCCGTGACGACGTCGCAACAAGGCTCGGTCCAACTGGGCCTCACTTGGGGACCCTGACTATTCGGAGCGTGTCGGCAACAGGATCCTGCTCGTAGGGCGATCCGACGATGACAACGACAACATCTCCCGGCGCGGCGAACCCTGCCCCGGCCGCTTTCTCGACGGCACGCCAGATGATCGTGTCGGTGTCCCCCGAATGCTCGGAGATGAGTGTCTCGACCCCCCAGCTCATCGAGAGTTGGCGGAGCGTCCGTTCGTGAGGCGTCACCGCGACGATCGGCATGCTCGGACGGAACCGTGCTATCGCACGGGCTGTCGCCCCCGATTGTGTGCAGGCAATGATTGCGGCGACGTCCTCCTCCAGCGCGGCGTGCCATGCAGCGCCGGTGATTGCTGCTGTGATCCGACGTAACGGGGCATCGCCGGACACCTCCTGCACGCCGAGACCCGCGCCCCAATTGAGGTAGTCGAAGTCACGCTCGGCACGCTCGACGATGCGGGCCATCGTCGAGACGACGTTGGCCGGGTCGACGCCGATCGCAGTTTCTCCCGAGAGCATGACCGCGCTCGTGCCGTCCAGGACGGCGTTGGCGACATCGGTGACCTCGGCGCGGGTCGGCACGGGCGACGCGATCATCGACTCGAGCATCTGGGTCGCGGTGATGACGGGGCGACCGAAGCGCACGGCCGAGAAGATGATCTGTTTTTGATGGAAGGGGACGTCCTCGAGCGGCAGCCGTATGCCGAGATCGCCACGGGCAACCATCACCGCGTCGGCGCTTCGAACGATCGCGTCAAGATTGTCGATCGCCTCAGCAGTCTCGATCTTCGCGACCAGCATGGTGCCAGAGTGCCCAATGGCGTCACGTACCGCATCGATGTCTTTGGACTGTCGGACAAATGAGACGGCGATCGCCTCCACGTCCTCGGCAACGAGTGCCGCGATTCGATCGAGGTCCTCGGCGGTCGGTGTCGCAAGCTCCAGTCTGCTCGAGGGCACCGTCACCCCCGGTCGCCCGATGACTCTGCCCCCGGACTGAACACGGGCGATGAGCTCCTTGCCTCGACGACCGAGGATCGCCAGCGATATGCCACCGTCGCCGACCGCGACGACATCGCCCTCCGCGAGGCTCTCGAGTACCTCGCCGGCGCTGACGCCGATCCGGTTCTCCGAGCTCCTCGGAGTTGTCGAGCCTGGGGCGAGGAGAAGCTCGGCACCGGTCTCCAGCACGACACCACGCTTGGGAAACGGGGAGCTGCGGATTTTTGGGCCCGGGAGGTCCGGCAGGATCCCGATATGCGGCGCGATCTTTCGAATCCGTCGAATCAGCCCGATCGCCTCGGTGATGCTGCCGTGCGCGAACGAGACTCGGGCGACGTCCATACCGGCCCCGACAAGGGCTGCGATCGTGTCTGGACTGCTCGAGGCCGGCCCGATCGTCGCGACTATGCGCGTGCGACGCCGTTCTCGGCGGGGACGGCGAGCACGAGCGACGACGTCGTCGAGAAACGGGAGCGAGACCAAGCTGCGCCGCGATCGAGGGGCCAGTCGGCGGGTTCTGGAGGATTTCACGACATCAGCATGCCTGACGCCGGAATCGACTGCCGACTTGCCCGCATGGCCGGCCAGGGCCGCCACGACCTCGTCCTGACCGGTCGCGGGCGTACGCAGCGAACAGGCGACAGGAGCGGCTCGAGCTCCCGGCGTCTCTTGCCAGCTCGGGCGCTCCACCTGTCCACGACCGGTCTGGCTATCATCCGGCTCTCGTGGAGTGCGAGCTCGGCCGCATCACCTTCAACTACGAGACCGTCGGCGAAGGCCGGCCGATCCTCATGTTGCACGGGTGGCCGCTCGATCACACGCAGATGGTCTTCGAGATGGAGCGCCATTTCGTAGCGCACCGCGGTTGGAGGCGCATCTACGTTGACCTGCCCGGCATGGGAAGGACGCCGGGGCCGGAGTGGGTCACCTGTGAGGACCAGGTCCTGGAGCTCCTGGAGGAGTTCATCGACAGCGTCGTTGCGGGCGAGCGCTTTGCCGTTGCCGGCTCGTCGTACGGGGCCTACCTCGCTCTGGGCCTGGTGCACCGGCGGGCAGCCGGCATCGGAGGTGTGCTGATGAGCGTGCCAGGCTTGCTCCAGGACGAGAACCTGCCGGCTTGCGTCAAGATCCACGAGGACCGCGACATCATGGACGCAGCGCGGTCCGAAGCCATGGGCTGGCTGGAGGCGATGGCCGTCAGCCAGAACGTCTCTCTGCTGGAGTACGCCCGGGTCGTGCAGGCCATGGCCCCCGCCGATGAGCGTTTCCTCGAGAGGCTGTTCACCGGGCGAAAGTTCTCGTTCGATGCCGGCACGCTGCCGGAACCGTTTCCCGCACCCGCGTTGATCCTCACCGGCAGGCAGGACAGCGCGTGCGGCTACAGCGGGGCCTGGAAACTGCTCGAGCAGTTCCCGAGGGCCACCTTCGCCGTCTTGGACGGCGCCGGCCACATGATGTGGGGAGAGCAGCCGGCGGTGTGCTCGGTGCTTGTCTCCGAATGGCTGGACCGCGTCGAACGCTGGAGCTAGCGCGCAGCCGTTGGTCTATTCCTCGGTGGGCTCAGCTGGCGTGAGCCCGCCGTGAGCACCGTGGGGACGGTGCTCCCCCTGGTCAAGTCCCCGACTTCGTACCTCGGGGCGACCGCCTCGACGGTGGTCGCGCGCTGGGACCCGTGCAGGGGCTCGCCGATGAGGGCGGTTCCCACCGCAGTGGCTTGGAGTGCGGTTCGTCATGTATTCGTGCAACGCTTGCGCCCGGTCCAGGTCCTGGCCCGCCGCCGGTCCGCGCACCGTCTCGAGGCAAGGCTGATGGCACGGGACACCCGGCTCCGGGTCGCGATCGCGACGCCCTCCTATCCGCCGGACCTCGGAGGACTGGGGAACCACGTCCACGATCTCGCCGCGGCGCTTGCGGACCTCGGCTGCGCCGTGTCGGTGATGTCCCAGTTCAGCACCCGGGTCAAGGCGCGACCTCCCCTGATCGAGCGGTACTCCGAGAACCTCACCGTGCGGCGGTTCCCGAACCGGTTCGGCGGCCACCGGTTCGGATACGCTCCGTCGCTGCGCCGATATGTGGAGCACAACGACGGCGACTTCGACGTGCTCCACGCCTTCGGCTCCCACGCCCCCGTTGCCCTCGCGATGACCGGAGCAACCGACAAGCCCTTCTTCTTCTCCCCGGTCTTCCACGCAGCGGGCTACTCGCGGCTCGCGGATATCGCACACGTCGCTTATGACCCCGTCGCCAAGCGGATCTTCGAGAAGGCCGAAGTCGTCTTCTGTTCGTCCAACGCGGAGCGCGACGAGATCCTCCGCCTCTACCCGTTCTGTGCGGACTGGGCCAAAGTCGTGGCGATCACCGTCGACAGCTCGATGTACGAAGGAGTCGAGCCGTTCCAGACGGACCGGCCCGTGATCCTGAGCTGTGGGCGACTCGACAGCTACAAGCGGGTGGGCTCGGTCATCGAGGCCATGACGCACGTCGACGGTGGCGCCGAGCTGGTCATCTGCGGATCGGGTCCCGACGAGTCGCGACTGCGCACTTTGATCGACAGGGCGGGTGTGGCCGGCTCGGTCCGAATGCTCGGTCGTGTGAGCGACGAGGACCTGCACCGCTGGCAGCGCACCGCTACCGTCGTGGTCAGCCTCTCGACCCACGAGTCGTTCGGGTTGTCGCTCGCCGAGGGCGCCGTCGCCGGCGCGACGATCGTTGCGTTCGACATTGCGGCGCACCGTCAAATGGCTGACGCGATGGGTGTCAGCGCGGCCTTCGTGCCAACCTCGGCGACCCCGGAGACCGTCGCCGCCGCGCTCAGCGACGCGTTGGATCATCCCCTGACGAGTGTGCACCGCGAGTTGCCACGCGGATGGGGGGACGTGGCCCGCGACACGATGGCGCTGTACGAGCACTCGCTCGCGTCCCCGCGCCAGAGCGCGTGACGCGGCCGCCCGAACCGGACTCTGCAGCGGACGCGTCTGGGGCCAGGCGTCGGTACCGGGTGTGCGTCGTTGGCTCGGGGATGCGGTTTGTCTCGGGGCTCAGCCACTACACGTACTTCCTGTCGCGAAGCCTCACCGGGGAGCACGACGTCTCGGTGATCCTTGAGCGCAATCTCGTGCCCCGCTTCCTCTATCCGGGGAAGTCACGGGTCGGCACCGAGATCAGCTCGCTCGCCACCGCCGAGTTCGCACCCACCTTCGACGGTCTCGACTGGTACGGGATCCCGAGCCTGTGGCAGGCGACCCGGTTCCTGCGCCGCCAGCGCCCCGAGGTCCTCGTCCTCGAATGGTGGTCGGCGGCATGCCTGCCGGGGTACCTGGCCCTGTCGCGGTACGCGAAGAAGCTCGACACCCCGATGGTGCTCGAACTGCACGAGGACCTGTATCCTGCCGAAGCGAAGGTGCCGGTTCTCGGCCCCGCGGGCGCGTGAGGGCTACGTCGGCTCATCGCGTCAGCGTCTCGGTTCGTCGTACACTCGGAGTGGAGTCGTGATCGGTTCTCGGACAAGTACGACATCAAGCCCGATCGGTTCTCCGTGATTCCGCACGGTCCTTAGCCTAGATTTTTCGCGCGATGGCGGCATGAGGCTGCCGGTATCCGCGTAAAAGGCCTCCTCAGCTGGGAGAATGGCTGTGTTGTAAAGCAGTCAACCAACCCAGGAGGAGGCCTCCTTGAAGGTGCATCGTAGCCGCTCGGTCCGTCAGGCCGAGGTCACCACCGACGGCCGCAATCTCGTCTCGCATGCGGGCACCGCGATGCTGTCGGAGCTGGCCGATCGCACTGGGCTGACACACGGGTTGTCGGGGGCGATGGCCGACTGCGGGATCTCGTGGCACATCCACGACCCGGGCGTAGTCCTCACCCATCTCGCCGTCGCCATTGCCGACGGAGCCGACTGCCTCAAAGACATCGACGCGTTTAGGAAACAGTCCGAGCTGTTCGGAGAGGTCGCGTCGGTGACGACCGCCTGGAGAGCGGTGAAGGCCACGACTGCTCCAGAGCTGCGCGCGATCAGAAAGGCCGTGGCAAAGACACGAGAGATCGTCTGGGCCGCAAAGCCACAAGGTGACATCACGATCGACTTCGACGCCAGGCCGTGGGCAGCAGCGCTCAGGCGGGCCTTCTTAAGGCTGCGGACCGCTTTCCCATAACAAGCGGGGTCCCGTCGTCCGACCCGGCAACGGTGAGTCTCCCGAGGGCGTGACATCCGACAAGAGCACGAACCTCTGGGTCGACGCGCCCTGCGACGACCGGGCGCCTTCGTTGTCTCCCTATCGCCAATACTCGGCCGCTCGCCTCAGCTTCTCGAGGCCGGATGAATTTTCGAGGCTGGAGGGAGACGATTATGGTAAAGGAGCTTGGGCGTTCGCAGGACGATGCATTACTGACGGTTGAAGGTGTAGCTGAACGAGCCGTCGTAGATTTCGAATGTGTTGGCGCTCACGAAGGTCACTGCTCCGGCGGCGAACGGTGCTGGTGGAGGGTACGAGGTGCCCGTATTTGTGATCCTTATCCAGAGCGTGTTCGCACCCACGATGGAGAAGGCTCCGCTCATCGAGTATCCGCCGCAATCACCTGTCGCCATCATCATCATGACTTCGCCATTTGCGGTGAACTGCCATTGGCTGTAGCCGGAGCCACATGACTGAGACTGCGCGGGGACGGGTGGACCGAGCCACATGCCGACCAGTTCGGAGGCTACAGGGACGTGAGGCTTGACGGCGTTCGACGCGACCGAAGCCGGACCCCTGCCCTCAGCATTGATGGCTCTCACCTTGAAGGTGTAGGTGATGAGGTTGGTGAGGCCGCGTACAGTGCAGGTCCTCGTCGACGCGGATGGCGTCGAACAAGTCTTGGACCCCGGATTCGAGAAGACCGTGTACTTGAGGATCGCCGATCCTCCATTCGACCTGGGTGCTGTCCATCTCACGGTGGCAAGAGCGTTGCCCGCAGTCGCGACGGGGCGTGTCGGGGCACCTGGGACTTTGGCAAACGGTGTCAGCGAGCGGCTGACGGTGGTCCCGGCTAACGGCGTAGCGAGCGAGGCTGGCGCAGCGATCAGCGCAACCATCCCACAGGCTGCCAACAGCGCACTGACTCTCACAATTGGGCGCTTCATCTCGACCCTTTCTGAGCACCGCTCCCAGGGTGGCAGCAAGCCCGGTTGGCAGACACATGTCAAGATATGCCTCCTTCTTCGTCATCGACGCGTTTAGGAGGAAACTAAAGCGGCTCTTTCGGCTCGCTCTCCGGCCGATGCCCATGGCCTTGTGTCCACTAGCCTGGATTTTTCGGCGCGATAGCGGCGTAAGACTGTCAGTATCCGCGAAATAGCCCTCCTCAACTGGGAGAATGACGGCTGCTCAACCAGTCAGTCAACCCAGGAGGAGGGCTCCTTGAAGGTGCATCGTAGCCGCTCGGTCCGCCGCCCCGAGGTAACCACCGACGGCAGGAACCTCGTCTCTCACGCCGGCACCGCTCTGTTGTCTGAGCTGGCCGATCGGACGGGACTGACACAGGCGATGTCGGAGGCGATGGCCGACTGCGGCATCTCCTGGAACACTCACGACCCGGGCGTGGTGCTCACCCATCTCGCCGTCTCGATCGCCGATGGTGCCGATTGTCTCAGCGACTTCGAAGCGCTGCGGGAACAGTCCGAGCTGTTCGGGGATGTCGCCTCGGTCACCACGGCCTGGAGGGCCGTGAAGGCCACCGCCTCGACAGAGCTGCGTCAGATCCCAAAGGCCGTGGCGGGGGCACGAGAGATCGTCTGGGCGAAAGCGCCGCCCGGTGACATCACGATCGACTTCGACGCCACGCTGGTAAACGTCGCCTCCGAGAAGCAGGACGCTCGGCCTACCTACAAGAACGGGTATGGCTTTTCCCCGATCGGCGCCTGGTGCGACACGACGGGCGAACCGCTCGCGGCGATGCTGCGACCCGGCAACGCCGGCCCGAACGACGCCGATGACCACCTCGAGCTGTTGGACCAGGTGGTCGCCGTCCTGCCGGGCGAGTACCAGCTGGGCCACGAGCCGGGTGACGACCCGGGTCTCGTCCACCACCACATCCTCCTGAGAGCCGACTCGGCCGGGGCGAGCCACGGCTTTGTCCGTGGGCTTACAGAGGCCAACATCGAGTACTCGATCGGCCACCAGGTAAACGACAAGGTGAGAGAAGCCTTGTTGTTGTTCCAGGAAGAGGTCTGGGAGGAAGCCATCGAAGCCGACGGGACCGTGCGTGACGGCGCCTTCGTCGCCGAGCTGACCGGTCTGATGGACCTCACGCCCTGGGGCGAGGGGGCACGGCTCATCTGCCGTCGGGAACGACCGCACCCCGGTGCCCAACTCTCAATGTTCGACATGTCCGAGGGCTGGCGGCACACGTGCTTTATCACCAACGCCGACGCTCTCCAGATCGACGCCGCGGCCCTGGAGCTTCGCCACCGCGGTCATGCGCGCGTCGAGGACCGAGTGCGCAACTGGAAGGACTGCGGGCTACAGAACCTCCCGTTCGCGAGTTTCACCCAGAACCTCGCCTGGGTGGCCGTCAGCCTCGTCGCCGGTGCACTCCTCGCCTGGACGCAGATGACCTGCGTGGACGGTGGGCTGAAAAGGGCGGAACCGAAGACGCTCCGCTACAAGATCCTGCACGTCGCGGCCGTGCTCGTGCGTCGCGGGCGCCGGCTCGTGCTCCGGCTCGACGAGACTTGGCCATGGGCGGCGGCGCTCCACCGTGCGTTCCTCGAGCTGCGCTCGACCTTCCCATAGGACTAAGGGTTCCGGCGCCCGACCCGACAACGGTGAGTCTTCCCCGGGGGCGTGACATCCGATCAGAGCACGGACCCTTGACCCGTCGCGTCCATGCATCAGCCGGAGGTTCCTGATGGCACCACACTGCGAGCAAATGCCCGCCCGGCGTCAGCTTTCGCGGTCGGACGGATTTTTGAGGTTAGGCATCGTCTCGCCACACGAGGTGCCAACGCGCTGGCGAAATGACGCCGATCCGATCACGATTCTCTTCTTCGGTACGGTCCGGCCCTACAAGGGGCTCGAGGACCTTGTCGACGCCTTCGACCTGCTGTGCGAGTCCGAGGAGGGGCGTTGGCAGCTGTTCGTGGTCGGAGAGCCCTGGGAGAAC
>Ga0224555_1002181_pt1 | contig 23898 bp, 24 predicted proteins | sample 714S23034metaG_FD_180687 | JGI IMG/M metagenome (GOLD analysis project Ga0224555, IMG submission 180687) | Peat soil microbial communities from Stordalen Mire, Sweden - 717 S2 30-34 | ecosystem: Environmental > Terrestrial > Soil > Wetlands > Peat | place: Sweden: Norrbotten County, Stordalen...
GATCCATGGAACAAGATCTGCTCACACGACTCCTCCGCGCAGGCCTCGCCACATCCACCATCACCTATAAACAGCTCACCGCTATGCCTGAGCTAACTTGATAATCATCTACGGAGATTCTGACTCTTCGAGTCAGAATGACGGCGGTGGGGGTGTGGGGCGTAAACCCACATCTGAGAATCGAGATGTGGGCACCCGCTGATTCGCCCGCTGATTGGCGAGGGTTAGTGTTTTTGGGACTGTCGGCCACCGAACTGGTAGAAGACGGAGACCAGGCCCTGGATGTCGTTCTGGCCGAAGGATGCGAGTTGATAGCCGGCGCCAAACTGCTGGCGCTCGAAGCGGAACTCGGGCCGGATGCCCCAGCGAGGACCGACGAAGATGGTGGCCCCGCCACCGAAGGCGAAGTAGTATCCACTCTGGCCGGCGCTCGCGCTGACGCCTTCGAAGGATGCGACGGCCTTCTCGTTGGCACCGCCGAAGCCGACGAGTGCATACGGAACGACGCTGGACGAGTCGGAGAACGAGAAGCGCGCGACGCCGCCGTAAGTTTGGAGATGCTCGCTGGCGCTCACGCCGCTGATGGTCTCGGAGCCGAGAGGTGTGTAGCTGTATTCGAAGCCGGCGGCGACGACCTGATTGAAGTTGTAGAGGCCGGAGCCGCCGAAGGCGAAGTGGTTGTTGCTGGTGACGCCGTCGACATGGGCGTAACCGAAGGTGCCGGCGGCTTCGACCGAGCCGGCGGCAATGCCTTGCGCGAGGGCGGGAGAGGATACGGCGAGGAGAAATATTACGGGAGCGCAGAAGCTCTTATATGAAACGCGCATCTTGGTTTTGCCTTTCATTTGCGGTCGGGATCCGGGTTGATGGTGCGGAGGGTTGGGTTGCGGCGGGACTGCAGGCGTGGCGAGCAAGGGCGCGCTGGGGTGGGCTGGGGATGGATCCAGGGCCTGTTCGCGACGCGCTCAAGGGCGTTGCTTCGTCGGGATGACGGTACGCGGAATGGGGGGCGAGGACAATGAAAAAGTGGGGGGTGGGCGATGTTCGCGCAGGGCAACGGCAAGAGGCTTAACGCGGATGAACGCGGATAGAAGCACGGATTAAGAATGGGTGGGGATTAAGGACAACGACGGAGATTCTGACTCTGCGAGTCAGAATGACGATGTGGGTGGGGGGGGGCGAATGGTGGCACACGGCGCCCGTATGCGGTGAACCCACCCAAGCGGAGCTTGGATGGGGCACCCGCACTCGGCTTTCGGCGATCAGTCCGGATGAAAAGCGAATCACAGAGATCACAGAGTGGAAGAGAGAGCACAGGAATCGCTTTGGGGTGACAGATGGTTTATGTGAGGAAGCGAACTGCGTCTTTGGCGAAGTAGGTGACGATGAAGTCGGCGCCGGCGCGGCGGATGCTGAGGAGGGATTCGGGGATGGCGCGGTCGGGGTCCAGCCAGCCGCGGGCGAAGGCGGCGTGGAGCATGGAGTATTCGCCGGAGACCTGGTAGGCGCCGAGGGGGAGATCGAAGCGCTCGCGGGCGGCGCGGATGACGTCGAGGTAAGGGAGGGCGGGCTTCATGAGGAGCAGGTCGGCGCCTTCGGCCATGTCGAGCGAGATCTCGCGCATGGCCTCACGAATGTTAGCCCCGTCCATTTGATAGCTGCGGCGGTCGCCGAACTGCGGCGCGGAGTCGGCGGCCTCGCGGAAGGGGCCGTAAAAGGCGGAGGCGAACTTGGAGGCGTAGCTCATGATGGGCGTGTCGGGGAGGGAGGCGGCGTCGAGCGCGGCGCGGATGGCTTCGACGCGGCCGTCCATCATGTCGGAGGGGGCGACGATGTCGGCGCCGGCGGCGGCGAGGGAGACGGCGGTGCGGGCGAGGAGTGGGAGGGTGGAGTCGTTGTCGATGTGGTAGTGGCCTGGATCTTCCAGGCCGCGGGCTGGATCTTCGGGGCCGCGGGCGCCATCGTTAACGACGATGCCGCAGTGGCCGTGGGAGGTGTACTCGCAGAGGCAGACGTCGGCGATGAGGACGAGCGGGTCGACCGCGCGGGAGGCTTTGAGGGCGCGGAGGGCTTGCTGGACGATTCCTTGCTCTGAATACGCTCCGGTGGCGAAGACATCCTTTTCGGCGGGAAGGCCGAAGAGGAGCAGGCCGCCGAGGCCGAGGGCGGCGCAGGACTCGGCTTCCTTGACGGCCTCATCTATAGATAGGTTGAAGACGCCGGGCATGGAGGAGACTTCCTTGCGGACGCCTTCGCCAGGGCAGATAAAAAGCGGGTAGATGAGCGCGCCGGGATGGAGGTGGGTCTCGCGGACAAGGGCGCGGAGGGCCGGAGTGCGGCGGAGACGGCGCATGCGGGTGATGGGGAAGTTCATATGGGGATAGTGTACGGCGGAGGGGGTGGTCAGTTGCTAGTTGTTAGTTGAGAGACAAGTGTGGTGAGAGCGGCTGAGGCGGAGCGACAGTCGAGAAAGCATACCCCAGGGGTTGAGTTTATTACCCTTTACAAAACCGGGGTGGGGCTACAATCCTTCAAGCGGGAGAAACCATGCAAGCCTCTCTTCGCAAAATCCTGATCGATTCTCACGTCGCGGCCGTCACCATCGCGGTCCTGCTCTTCTCGTCGCTCTACACGGCCTTTTTAGCTTTGTGGGGACCCGTCAATGGCATTCTTTACTTTCTCGCATCCGGGGCACCCGGAATGCCCCCCTTCGCCTATCTGAATCTCGATGAGGCAACTCACTACATGCTCCCTGAAGTGTTGACCAATCTACCGGCTGGGCTCTCTCTTCTGTTTGAAGCCCTTGTCAGCATCCTTGCCGCATGGCTGCTATCCCGCTGGACATACGGCGTTGGTCCGCTTCGCGCTTTAGCTTGCTACCGGGACAAACTTTCGAGGAAGACACATGCTTGATCGTCTGAGAACCGCTCTCGTCGAGAGCTTTGCGGGCGCCATCGCTATTGGCTTTCTGCTCTCTGAAGGCATTATGCGTGTCGCGTACATCTTTTCCGAACCTGTCACACGCTGGATCCTGGAACGGATTCAGCAAGAACAGAACAGCAGAGACCCTAACTCGTTTGCGGCCCTGCCAAGATTCCCTTTCGAGATGGCCATTCCGGAATTGTTCACGGCATTGTTCCTCCTTGTCATGGCGTTTGTACTGCTGCGCTGGCTCTATTTGCCACCCGCGGAAAAACAGGATCAAGACCAGACGCCGGAACCGGAACAAGGCGCATAAGACCGCCCCGTGCAGAGCCAGGCGAGGGCAAAGGCAAGAACTCCTGGCACTTGAGAGGCCCAAGCCTGAAGACAAGCAAGAAAGACAAATACGGAGATTCTGACTCTGCGAGTCAGAATGACGACGGTTTATTGGGGTGGGGATTGCATGAGGGGGAGCGGCGGGGACTGCATGAGGTGGACGAAGAGGGCGTTGAAGCGCGGGAGGTCGAGGTCGGTTTGGACGTGGACGGGTTGGAGGGGGATTTGGGGGCGGTTGGCGGCGGTCCAGCTTAGGGTGTCGCCGTAGTTGGGGCCGCGGGCGGTGTCGACGTCGATGTAGAGGATTTCTTCCTTGGTGATGATGGCGGGATCGAGGAGGGCGGCGGCGGCGAGTTCGTCCCAGAGGTACGAGAACTCGTGGGTATATTTGGCTACATATTGCGCGGCGGGAGTGGGGGAGGCGGCGATCTGCGCGAGCATGGCCTGGGTGAAGTAGGTTTTGACGGAGATGTCGACGGTGGTGAGATCGATGCGGGGGAAGGGCGCGCGGAGGACGATGTGGGCGGCTTCGGGATCGAACCAGAAGTTGAACTCGTGGCGGGGGTGGGTGGCGAACTCGGGGTCGTCGGTGCGGGGGGCGAGGCTTCCGCCCATGATGGCGATGCCGGCGGTGAGCTCGGCGAAGTGCGGATCGATGGAGAGGGCGAGGGCGATGTTGGTGAGCGGGCCGGCGGCGTAGATGGTGACCTGGTGGGGATGCGCGTGGACCTGGCGAATGAGGAAGTGAGCGGCGTCCTCGTCGAGGGGCTTGGTGGCGGGCGAGCCTTCAGGCAGGGGTGGGACGACGAAAGGACCATGGTAGGGCTGCACGTTGGTGTGGTCGGCGAGCGAGCCCCAGGCTCCGTACCAGGGGAGGGTGCCGATGAGCGGGCGCTCGAGGAGGGACTCCTGCTGGGTGCGGACGAGGGGGAAAACGGCTCCGGGGACGACGGGGACATCGGTGCGGTGGATGAGTTCGAGCATGCGCAGGGTGTGCTGGACCTCCTCCGGCTCCCACGCGTTGCCGGTGACCATGGTGATGCCGAGGACTTTGACGGCGGGGGATTGGAGCAGGACCATCATGGACATCTGGTTGGAGCCGGCGGGGCCGGAGCCGTCCTGATCGATGAGGACGAGGCGGGGCGGGGCGGGTTGCGCGAGGGCGGGAAGGGATAGTGCTGCCAGCGCGATGAAGAGAGCGATGCGGGGCATGGTTTCGAGGCACGCTGCCCAGATACCATAGCAGATATGAGTCTTCTACCGCGCATAACCTTGAAGCTGGCTGAATCGAGTGCTCAGACGCTGGAGTGGCCGCGGCTGCGCGAGTATGTCGCGGGGCATGCGCAGTCGCCGCTGGGGCGCGGGTGGGTGATGGCGCTGGAGGCGTCGGCGGATGGCGGCTGGATTGAGACGCAGCAGCAGCGGACGGAAGAGGTGCGGGAGTTTCTGCGGGGCGGCGGGAGCTTCGACTTCCACGGGATGTTCGATCCGACGGAGCTGCTGGAACAGGCGCGGGTGGAGGGAGCGGCGCTGGAGGGAGTGCAGCTTCTGGCAGTGCTGGGAGTGGTGGAGAAGTTGGCGGCGTGGAAGCAGGAGTTGTCAGTTCTCAGTTCTCAGTTGTCAGTGGTGGAGTTGAGTGCGCCGGTGGTGGGGTGGAATGCGGGGGTGGTGCTGGCGGCGCTGAAGGGGAAGGTGGAGCCGGATGGGACGCTGAGCGACGAGGCGAGCGGGGAGTTGCGGCGGATTCGGCGGGCGATGGAGCGGCAGCATCGGGCGATTGAGGAGAGTCTGCGGAAGAGCTTGCGGGTGCTGTCGGCGGAGGGGAGCGCGCAGGAAGAGCTGATTACGGTGCGGGGCGAGCGCTTCGTGATTCCGGTGAAGGCGGAGTTCCGGCGGAAGGTCCCGGGAGTGATTCATGGGTCGTCGTCGTCGGGGCAGACGGTGTTTGTGGAGCCGCTGGAGACGATTGAACAAAACAACGAGATGCAGCGGTTGCTGGATGAAGAACAGCGGGAGGTGCACCGGATCCTGGTGGCGATGACGCGGGCGGTCGGCGCGGAGGCGGATGCGATTGCGGCAGGGACGGCGGTGCTGGCGGAGGTGGAGAGCCATTTTGCGCGAGGGAGGTTTGCGGAGGAGTTGGGGTGTGTGAGGCCGGGGTTTGGTGGCGGGACAGGCCGGCGGGTTGGAGAGTCAGCGGAGGAGATGGCATCTGCTAAGGAAGAGGCCCGGACGAAAGAAAGCGTACCTCAGCGGCTAAAGCCGGGTTCTGAGGGGCACGCTAAGGAAGGCGCGGCGAGTCAGAATGACGAATGTGAAGGGGTGGGGTTGTGGTTGGTGGGGGCGCGGCATCCGCTGCTGGAGTTGCGGTTGCGGCGGAGTGGCGGTGCGGCGGTGCCGATTACGGTGGAGTTGCGGGAGGAGGCGCGGCAGTTGATCATCAGCGGGCCGAATACGGGTGGGAAGACGGTGGCGCTGAAGACGGTGGGGCTGCTGGCGGTGATGGCGCAGGCGGGGTTGCCGGTGCCGGCCGAGACGGCGGTGCTGCCGCTGTTCACGGCGATCTATGCGGACATTGGGGACGCGCAGTCGATCGAGTCGAACCTGTCGAGCTTCTCGGCGCACGTGGTGAATGTGGACCGGATTGCGCGGGCGGCGGATGCGAATTCGCTGGTGCTGCTGGATGAGCTGGGGAGTGCGACCGATCCGGAGGAGGGGTCGGCGCTGGCGGTGGCGGTGGCGGAACATTTTCTGCGAGTGCGGGCGTGGTGCTGCATTACGACGCATTTGACGTCGCTGAAGGTTTATGCGGCGAGTCACCAGGGCGTGCTGAATGCGGCGGTGGGATTCGATCAGGAGCGGATGGCGCCGACGTATGCGCTGCGGATGGGCGTGCCGGGAGCATCGGCGGGGTTGAATATTGCTGAGCGGCTGGGGCTGCTGGCGGAGATTGTAACTTCCGCGAGAGCAAATATGACGACCCAGGCGGCGGACATCGGCGCGCTGCTGGACCAGCTTCATGCGCAGCTCGCGCAGATTGCAGATGAGCGGGCGGCGATCGAGGTTCGAGAGAAGGAGCTGGCGCTGGCGCGGATGCAGCTGGAACTGGAGGGACGCGCGGAGCAGAAGGCTCGGACGAAGGAGTTGGAGGCGAAGCTGGGACGGCTGCTGGATGATTTTGCGTGGCAGTTGCAGGAGGCCGTGAAAGCGATTGACGATAAAGCCGTTGCGAAGAAGCTGGCGCGGGATGCGGGTACCACGATCGCCCGCGCGAAGCGAGAATTTACAGCGCAGTTCACGCAGACGGTGCTGGCGCATACGACGGGCGCGGATAAAGGGGATGTGGCTGCGGGACGGGCGAGCGCGCCGAAGAGCGTGAAGGTTGGCGATGTGGTCAAGGTGAGGAGCCTGGGCCGCGAGGGACGTGTGGAGCGGGTGATCGATGCCAAGAGCTTTGAGGTGCAGGTGGGGACGATGAAGATGCGGGTGGCGCTGAGCGATGTGGCGGAGGTGACGCCGATTGCCACCCCAGCGAGCAAAGACCGCTCGCTGGGGGCCCGGGTGGTGGCGGTGACTCCGCTGGAGGCGGCGCGGCGAAGGGGCGGCGTGACGGTGCAGATGGCGTCGGGTTCCGACTCGGTGCCGATGGAGATCAACGTGATCGGGCGGACGGCGGAGGAGGCGCACGATGAGGTGGCGCGGTATCTGGATCGCGCGTTCCTGGCGGGGCTGCCGCATGTGCGGATTGTGCATGGGACGGGGATGGGCGTGCTGCGGCGGACGCTAAGGGAGTATTTGAAGGGGCATCCGAATGTGGCGAACGTGACCGAGCCCGAGCATAACCAGGGCGGGCAGGGGGCGACTGAGGTGGAGTTGCGGCAGTAAAGGCAGGTTCGAGGGAGCAGGATGTCAGAACAGTCCGAGGATCTGGCGCAGGCTTTCCTCGAGAGCTTCCAACTCGGAAGCAGTGACTGTGCCGATTCTGTTTGCGAATCGTTCTTTCGCGGTCGAGCGGACCTGATCCATCACAGCCACAGCCGAACGGCCGGCACATGTCACGGCAACTGTGAGCGGAGGGCGTACCGTGGGGGAAGTGGAGAGCGGCACAACAACTACTGTTCTTCGGCGCTGGTTGATGACATCAACGGATAGGACGACGCAGGGCCTCTTTTTGTCGATCTCGCTGCTTCTGGTCGGGTTCAGGTCGACCCACCAGATTTCACCTCGAAGCAAATTCATCCCACGGCTCCTCTACCGGATCGCTTGCCGCCTGCCACTCGTCCACGAACGCATTCAAGCCGGCGTCGGCATTGACTGCATCGCAAGCCGCGATCAGAGCCTCTTCCCGTTCTCGCAACGTCTTACGCAGTGCTTCGGTTACAAACCTGGAACGGCGCGCAGAAGGGACGACCCGCAGGAACGGGGTGGCTACATCGTCCGGAATTGTAAAAGTCATCTTCCGCATTGCCATATCACCATATTACCATAACTGACGAGGGATGCGATGGGTGGGATGATTCCGCTGAGGGATGCGTCGCGGCGGCTGCGGCGATGGCCGGTGGTGACGGTGGGGCTGATTGCGGCGAATGCGTGGGTGTTCTGGCTGGAGCTGGAGTACGGGCAACGGTTTGTGTATCTGCATTCGGTGATTCCGGCGCGGATCGCGGCGGGGCACGGGTGGGGGACGATCCTGACGGCGATGTTCCTGCATGCGGGCTGGCTGCACATTATCGGGAACATGGTGTTCTTCTGGGCGTTCGGGCCGGCGATGGAAGAAGCGATGGGGCGGGTGCGGTTCCTGGCGTTCTACCTGGTGGGCGGCGTGGCGGCGATGACCGCGCAGGTGCTGGCGATGCCGGCCTCGCGGGTGCCGAACCTGGGAGCGAGCGGGGCGATCGCGGCGGTGATGGGGGCATTTATCGTGACCTATCCGCGGGACCGGATCAAGACGGCGATCTTCTTTCTGCTGTTTGTGCGGATTGCGTTTGTGCCGGCGAGCTTGCTGATTGGGGTCTGGTTTGTGCTGCAGTTGTTCAGCGCGGGGCAGGTGGCGGGCACCGTGCAGTCGGGCGGGGTGGCGTATATGGCGCACGTGGGCGGGTTTTTGTTTGGGGTGGTGACGGGGAGACTGTGGCGGAAGCGAGTGGTAGGTGGAGTACAATGAAGTAGGATATTTCCTACGTTGAGGTAAGACAATGGCAGCGACAGCCGTTATCAGCACGAAGGGGCAGATTGTGATTCCGGCGAATCTGCGGAAGAGATACCGCCTGCAGGAAGGGACGACGGTAGTGTTCCAGGAAGAACGCGGGCGGCTGGTTCTGGAGCCGAGCAACTACGAGGCGATCTACGCGCTGCGGGGCAGCCTGCGGGGGTTCCCGCTGGAGGCGGACCTTGAAGAAGAGCGGCGGGCCGCGCGGGAACGTGAGAACAAACAGTGAAAGATTATGTGCTCGACGCAAATGCAGTGCTGCGGTACTTCTCGATCGGCGACGGTGAGGGCGGGGAAAAGGTGCTTGGGCTTTTCGAGCAGGCCGAACGGGGCCACGCCGAACTTTCCATGTCGGTCATCAACCTGGGCGAGGTCTTCTACATCCTGCTGAAACGCGTTGGCGAGGAGAGGGCGTTTGCGTATGTGCAGACGCTGCGGCATGCCGTGACGATGATGGATGCGGACGCGAACCGGGCGATCCAGGCGGCGACGTTGAAGCATCGGTACAAGCTCGGCTATGCGGACAGTTTTGCGGTGGGGTTGGCGTTGGAGTTGAGAGCGACGCTGGTCTCGGCGGACCCTTCGTTTGAAAAGGTGGGGAAGGGTTTGAAATGGATGAGGCTGCCGAAGTTTGAGGGGAAACGGCGGTAGGGAACCCCGCTCATGCGATGAAGCTGCGTGAATGGGTATGCGGGCGTTTACTGGCGTTTGAGGGCTCCCTTGAGACTCGTCATCCTGCGTTCGAAGCGGAGAGGATACTGAGGAGTTGGGGATGTGGGCGGGAAGAGAGTAACCCCACGATAAACGAGCGGTGAGGCGCGCTGGTTGATTATGGGGCACCCGATTTGTGGGACACCCGATTTATGGGGCACCCGGGTCAGATGCGCATGGGCATGAGGATGTAGCGGTACTTGACGTCTTCGGAGGCGTCTTCGGGGCGCATCTGGCCGGCGGACTGGGCGTCCTTGAATTCGAGGCGGACTTCGCCGGTGTTGCCGATGGCTTTGAGGAAGTCGAGCAGATATTGGCTGTTGAAGCCGACGACCAGGGGGTCATAGTTGTAGGGGGTTTCGATGGTGTCCTCGGACTCGCCGGAGTCGGTGGAGGAGCTGGAGAGCTTGAGCTCGTTGGTTTCGAGGCGGATCTTGATGGCGCCGGAGCGCTCGTCGGCGAACTGGGCGACGCGGAGGATGGCGGCCATGAGGTCTTCCGAGCGGACGATGACGAACTTGTTGTTGTCGCGCGGCAGGACGGCCTCGTAGTTGGGGAAGTTGCCGGTGAGCTTGCGGCTGGTGAGGACGCGTCCGCCGACACGGAAGAAGAGGGTCTGCTCGTCATCGGCGAAATCGATGCTCTCGACCTCGGTGGTGTTCAGCAGCGAGAGCAACTCGCTGAGGGCCTTGCGCGGGATAAGGGTCTTCTTCTCGCCGGTTATGCCTTCGAGCGCTTCGCCGAGCTTTTCGATGTGGGCCAACCTGTGGCCATCGGTCGCGACCATGGCCATGGATTCAGCCTTGAGGACCAGCAGCGCGCCGTTGAGCGTGTAGCGGGATTCTTCGTTGGAGATGGCGAAGATGGTCTTGGCGATCATGCCCTGGAGCGAGGCGGCGACGATCTTGACTGCGCCGGCGGTGGGGAACTCGGCTACCTGGGGGAAGTTGGCGCGGGCCATGCCGACCATCTTGGTGTTGGAGCGGCCGGCGCGGATCTGGACCCAGTGGTTATCCATCAGCTTGATGGAGATGTCGCCGTCGGAGAGAAGCTTGATGTAGTCGTAGAGTTTGCGCGCGGGGATGGTGCAGGCGCCGGGCTTCTTGACCTTGGCAGGGCAGGAGGTGCGGATGGACTGGTCGAGGTCGGTGGCGGTGATGGTGATCTTGTCGTCGGCCGCTTCGACGAGGAAGTTCGAGAGGATGGGGATGGTGGTCTTGCGCTCGACCACGGACTGCGCCGCCGTCAGTTCGCGGAGGAGTTCGGCGCGGGAGACGGTGATTTCGAGGTTTCCGGTGGGCGCGGTGGCGGTGGTCATTTGGGGCTCCTGAGCTTTGCTTGGGGCTGCTGGCGTTGCATCCTGAGCGATTGGGGTCATTGGGGTTCTCTCCGGGCGTGGTTCCGAGTGCGAACGGGATGCTGGGGAAACTTTACACCGAATGCGGTGCAAACGGAACAATACATACGCTGGCCTGATTGATTCTAGTGAGGAAAGGGCTGTGCGGGCGAGGGGTTTGTTTGTGGGAAAGTGGGGGAAATTGGGGGGATGGGTAAAACAAATGCAACGGCGAAAGCCAATGCGGGGGTCTCTCCACTGCGGCGCTGAAGCGCCTTCGGTCGAGATGACGGCTCCTGCAAGAGCGGTGCGGCAGGACTTTGGTCGAGAATGACGCTTACGTCGTCTAGTCTGTGAGGCTTCGATCGAGACGACGGCCTCCTTCAGGGCCGGTGCGACTAGGGAGTACTAAAGAACATGATTAATAGAGATAGATACTAGTAGCAGTAGTCGTTGGCGGGGGAAATGTGGAATACGGGGCGATGTGCGTGCGGGGTGTGGAGTTGAGGTGTGTTCCCGATTTAGAAATCGGGGTGAGGATAATTGGGGAAGCAGGAAGAGTTGAGGGAGATGGAGTGCAAGGGACCGGGTTTTCGTCGTTCTGCACAGGGGTAGGCGTGGGGTGGGCGATGCCGGGTGGTGCGAATGGAGGGAATTTGCGGCAAGATGAGAGAGGAGAGTGGGATAACGTGGATAGTTTTTGAACAGGAAAGGGATGGGGTGAGAGGAAAATGGGACATATGGTTGTGTGGCTGCGGGCAAAGGCATACCCCAGGGGCTAAAGCCCAGATTTGACGCGGTGTTGAGAGGGCCAAGGCTGAAGCCTTGGCTTACCTAGAAGCGAGGCAACAGAGTAAACCCCACGGTCGACTTCGTCGAACATGGGGCACCCGATTTCGTGGTGCGGCTGAAGCGGGAGGGCGGGATGAGGGTTTCGGTGTTTGGGGCGAGTGGGAGGACGGGCGGGTTGCTGGTGGAGCGGTGCCTGGCGGTGGGGTATGAGGTGACGGCGCTGGTGCGGACGCCGGCGACGTTTGCGTATGCGGGGCGGGTGCGGGTGGTGGAGGGGAGTGTCTTCGATCAGGCGGCGGTGCGGCGGACGGTCGCGAGCGCGGAGGCGGTGTTGTCGGCGCTGGGGGCGCGGTCGCTGAAGAAGGAGGATGTGCTGGAGAGAGGCGTCCCGCTGATTGTGGAGGCGATGCGGGCGGCGGGGGTAAGGCGGATTGTGGCGCTGGGCGGGGCGAGCGCGATCACGGGCTCGCTGGACAGACAGCCGGCGCTGGTGCGGTGGTTGCTGCGGCGGGTGCTGTATGAGGGATTGCTGAAGTGGCCGTCGTCGGCGCAGCGGGCGCAGTGGCTGACGCTCTCGGCCAGCGGGCTGGACTGGACCATGGTGATGCCGCCGATGCTGACCAATGGCCCGGCCCGGCACAGGGTTCGGGTGGATGGCGAAGCGCTGCCGCGGCGCGGAATGCGCATCTCCCGGGCAGACGTGGCCGACTTCATGATGCAGCAGATCGGCAGCGACCGGTGGGTCGGCAAAGGCGTCTACATCGCCTGGTGAGGAGTGTTCTCGGGCTGTGGAAGCTGGTATGTGAGGGCCGCGCGTCGGGGCTCATGTGTGTTCTGGGTCACTTCATTGCCGATTCGCTCCAGCGCAGAATCCTATGAATCCACAGGAATCTGCGAGGGAGGAATGCGTGAAGACTCAATCAGTTGTTGCGCTCGCCACCTGGGTGCTGGCCTGCCATTTGCTGGCGGCTTCCGCGATTGCCGCGCCTGCATCGCCGGATGACCGTGGCCCCGTCCCCAATACACCGTTTCATCGCTACACCACGGTAGACAGTCTCGGCAGGACCATCACGTTCTATCTCTCGGAGGCGCAGGAACGGGCGCCTGCGCCGCTCGCGGTTTTTGTGCAAGGCACGGGATGTGCGTCCCATTTTTACCGGGAGGGAGGTCAGATCCACCAGCGCAGCATTGCGCTGCTTTACCTGGCGATGCGCGGGCGGGCGCGGGTGCTTGCCGTGGAGAAGCCTGGGGTGAAGTTCCTGGATGAGCAGCCCGATGCCGCGGATGCGAAGACCTGCCGTCCACAGTTTCTCGCCGAGCACACTCTCGATCGCTGGACCGAAGCCATTGTTGCTTCGATCCGGGCGGCGCAGGATCTACCCGGGGTCGATCGCTCGCGGACGCTGGTGGTTGGAGGTTCGGAGGGCGGCACAGTTGCCGTGCACGTCTCGACGGTATTTGGGCCGGTGACGCATGCGGCGTCGATTGCAGGCGGCGGGCCCAATCCCCTCTTCATGCTGGCGGATTATATGCGGCGCAAGAATCTCGACCCGGAGGCGACAGTCTATGGGTGTTGGGCCGACGTCCTTCGCGATCCTGACAGTACTACGAAATTCTGCTGGGGACAGCCGTATCGTTTGTGGTCGGGGCTGATGAAGACATCGTTGCTGCAGGAAAGTCTCAAGTCGCAGGCGGCTTTGTACTTGATTCACGGCACCGCGGACGAGCAGAGCCCCGTCGCTGGTTTTGACATGATGCGGGCCGAGCTGGCAGCCAGAGGGCGAAAGGCAGTGTTTGAGCGAATCGAGGGCGCGGACCATAGTCTGGCACGGAAAGGGGAAGCTTCCGGCGACGGGCTTCTTGCGGCCTTCGGACGGATCGCCGACTGGTTTCTGAGTCCCATGTGACGGCGCGCTGGGCCACCCGTCCCTATCCGGCTTCGCGGCGTAAAATCGAAAGGTTGTGACAATTTCCAGTGGAATTGGAGCTTTCGAGTGGCAGACACGATCTTCGATGCAGTGGTGGTGGGCGGCGGGCCGGCAGGATATACGTTTGCGATTCGCGCGTCGCAGTACGGGCTGAAGGTGGCGCTGGTGGACGCGAACGACCGGCTGGGCGGGACGTGCCTGCTGTGGGGATGCATTCCGACCAAGGCGATGCTATTTACCGCGGAGGTGTGGGACCACCTGAAGCACGCGGACAAATACGGCATCGACGGCGTGGGCGAGGCGAAGCTGAACTGGAAGAACGTGCTGGCGCGCAAGGACGACGTGATTACACGGCATACCAAGGGCCTCGACTTCCTGATGAAGAAGAACAAGATCACGACGTTCAAGGGGTATGGGCGGCTGACGGGGCCGGCGAAGGATGGCGTGTTTTCGGTCGAGGTAACGCTGACGGCGGGCGGCACGGAGACGGTGAAGGCGAAGAAGGTGGTGCTGGCGACGGGGTCGGACGCGCGGATGCTGCCGGGGTTGAAGGCGGATGAGACGATCCTGACGAACTACGAGATTTTGAAGATGGCCGAAATGCCGAAGTCGCTGGTGGTGATTGGGTCGGGCGCGGTGGGCGTGGAGTTTGCGTCGCTGTTCAAGAGCTTTGGGGCGGAGGTGACGATTCTGGAGATGCTGCCGCGGGTGGTTCCGGTGGAGGATGAGGAGATCTCGAAGGAGCTGCTGCGGCTGTTCAAGAAGCGCGGGATCGATGTGAATCTGGGGATCAAGGACACAAAGATTGAAAAGAACAAAGATGGCGTGCTGGTGAGTTGGGTGGACCAGAACGGCAAGCCGCAGCAGAAGCAGGCGGAGAAGGTGCTGGTGGCGGTGGGGCGGTCGCCGCGCACGGCGGACATTGGGCTGGACAAGACGAACATCAAGCCGGACCGCGGCTTTGTGATGACAAATGAGTGGATGGAGACGACCGAGCCGGGCGTGTACGCGATTGGCGACATTGTGGGCGGAATGCCGCTGTTGGCGCACTCGGGGTCGATGGCGGGGCTGGTGGTGGCGGCGCGGCTGGCGGGCAAGTATGCGAAGCCGGTGAACAAGACGCGGATTCCGGGATGTACGTACTGCGATCCGCAGATTGCGAGCGTGGGCCTGACCGAGGCGCAGGCGAAGGAGAAAGGGTTCCAGGTTAAGGTGGGCAAATTTCCGTTCGTGGGCAACTCGAAGGCGACGATTCTGGATGCGCACGACGGGTTTGTGAAGGTGGTGGCGGAGGCGAAGTTCGGCGAAGTGCTGGGCGTGCACATCATTGGGCCGTACGCGACGGAGATCATTGCGGAGGCGGTGACGGCGCTGGAGTTGGAGGCGACGGTGGAGGAGATGATGTTCACGATCCATGCGCACCCGACCGTGGCGGAGGCGCTGCTGGATGGGTTTTCGAGCGTGGAAGGGAAAGCGGTGAATGTGTGACCCGCAAAGTCCAAGACGACGGAGCACCCAAGCGGGCCCGGCAGCCGAACGTAAAGGCACACATGCCGTCGAACGACGCACCAGCCGAGCCAAAACCTTTCCAGGTAAGAGCACGGAGATTGGGCCTGCCGAAAGAATGGACCTCGGGCTCCGTATCGGAACTTCTTGAGATGCTCGAAGGGCCGCTGCATCGCTAATCGAAATCCGAGGCCAATGACGAACGAGATCGAACTTCACGACTCCAAGCTGCTTAGCGTTGATATCAATACAGGCACACTGCTGATCGATGCGTATGTTTATCGGAGCGGGCCAGGCATTGAGCGGCAGGTAGGGCGTCAGAATGCCAGATTTCGATTCTCGAACTTCAAAGTTGAAAGCGAGAGTGGGGAGCTTGCAGGTGACATCTACAAAGGAACTCTCGCGATTGCTGGTCTGGATTCCGATTACCTCATTGCGCTTCCCACAAACGTAAGCAACTCGGTCGAGATGAAGCTCTTGCTGTTACCTGACGGCGTCGAAGCGACATTTTTCGGCGACGGACTCGTAATAGAAGAGGCAGGCCCTTACCGATTCATCGAATTCTGGCCGATCTAACCTCATGTTCGTTCAGCTTCTCCAACTCGGACGGGTCTCCTATTCGGAGGGACTGGAGGTGCAGCGGCGCGTGGTGGAGGCGCGGAAGGCGGGCAGGATAGGGGATACGCTGCTGCTGCTGGAGCATGAGCCGGTGATTACGCTGGGGCGGAATGCGTCGCGCAAGAACGTGCTGGTGAGCGATGCGTGGCTGGCGGCGCGCGGGGTGGAGCTGCATGAGGTGAATCGCGGCGGGGATGTGACGTATCACGGGCCGGGACAGTTGGTGGGGTATCCGATTGTCGATCTGCGGGGGGAGTGGCCGGGGAAACGCGGGCCGGGCTATAAATTCCTAGGGCCGGTGGACTTTGTAAGGCTGCTGGAAGAGACGCTGATCCGGACGTGCGGGGAGTTCGGCGTGATGGCGAAACGGGTGAAGGGGTGCACGGGGGTGTGGACGTTTGGGGGGGGACCCCGATTGCGCGCTCCGGTCGAGATGACGCCTTCCCAGGGTGGAGATTACGGCCCCGGTCGAGATGACGGCGGTTTGAAGCACGCGGCCGGCCCCGGTCGAGACGACGCCTTGCTGGGCGGGGGCAGTGCGTCTGGCGGGATGCGGGAGAAGAAGTTGGCGGCGATTGGGGTGCATGTGTCGCAGGGAGTGACGAGCCATGGGTTTGCGCTGAACGTGACGACGGACCTGCGCGACTTTGAGTGGATTGTGCCGTGCGGGATTCGGAACCGGGGAGTGACGAGCCTGGAGTTGGAGGCCGCGGGCGAGGTGACGATGGAGGGGGCGGGGAATGCGGCGGCGCGGTGCTTTGGGCGGGTGTTTGGAAGGCAGATGGTGGCGTGCGGGAGTTTGGAGGAGTTGCTGGCGGGGGCAAAGGCTTAACGCCGATTTGCACCGATTGAACCGTGCGGGGTCTCTCCGCTGCGCGCTTTCTCACCCCAGCCAGCAAGCTGGCCGGGGACCCCGATTCCGCGCTCCGGTCGAGATGACGCAGAGCGGGGATGCGGGCGTGGGGGCGGAGTGAGGACTTATAATCCATAGGCGACGATTGCGCGGGAAATGCGCTGCAAGAGATGGGAAGGAATGCCATGCCGACTGATGTAGTGATGCCGCAGATGGGCGAATCGATCACCGAGGGTACGCTGACCAAGTGGTTGAAGAAAGTTGGAGATACGGTGCAGCGGGACGAACCGCTGTTCGAGATCTCGACGGACAAGGTGGACGCGGAGATTCCGTCGCCGGCGGCGGGGACGCTGGAGGAGATCAAGATCGCCGAGGGCGCGACGGTGCAGATCAATACGGTGGTGGCGGTGATAGGAGATGGTGCGGGGGCGAGTGTTTTGGCTGCGGCTGCGGCTCCAGTTGCAGTTCCAGCGACGATAGAAGCTCGGGCTGCTCCGGCAGCGAGCGCTCCGGCTGCGGGCGGTGGTGCGGGGACGGATGTGCCGATGCCGCAGATGGGCGAGTCGATCACCGAGGGCACGATTACGAAGTGGCTGAAGCAGGTGGGCGAGCGAGTGGAGCGGGATGAGCCTCTGTTCGAGATCTCGACCGACAAGGTGGACGCGGAGATTCCATCGCCGGCGGCGGGCGTGCTGACGGAGATCAAGTTTCCCGAGGGCGCGACGGTTGGGGTGAATACGGTGGTTGCGGTGATCGGAGGCGCGGGTAAGGCTGCGGCGTCTGCTGCTGCAACCGTACCTCAGGGGCTAAAGCCCGAATCACAAGCGGCGGGTTACGGCACGGCTGAAGCCGTGCCCTTAAGCAAGACCACTGCAACGGCCGGTGCTGCTGGTGCGCCTGCTGTTGCGAGTGCGGGTGAGAGGGTAAGGTCGTCGCCGCTGGTAAGGAAGATTGCGAAGGACAACAACGTCGATTTGAGCCAGGTGGCGGGGACGGGGTCGGCGGGACGGATTACGAAGGGGGACATTGAGAGCTATCTGGAGAAGCCGAAATCCCAGGTCTCAGAATCGAGACCTGGGGCACCCGCTTCGGTGGCAACTCGGGTGGATGCGGCGAAGGCTCCGGCTGCGGCTGCGCCTGCTCCGTTGCCGGGCGAGCTGGTGCCGATGACGAAGATGCGCTCGATTATTGCGCGGAGGATGGTGGAGTCCAAGCAGACGAGCCCGCATGTGCACACGGTGTTCAAGGTGGACATGACGCGGATTGTGCGGCTGCGCGAGAAGGAGAAGGCGAAGTACGAGCAGCGGAACGGGGTGAAGCTGACGTACATGCCGTTCATTACGCGGGCGGCGATTGTGGCGCTGAGGAAGCACCCGATCGTGAACGGGTCGGTCGAGGGCGACGCGATCCGCTACAACAAGAACATCAACATCGGGATTGCGGTGGCGCTGGAGTGGGGCCTGATTGTGCCGGTGATCAAGCAGGCGGAGGAGAAGAACTTCCTGGGGATTGCAAGGGCGATCGTGGACGTGGCCGGGCGCGCGCGGGGGAAGAAGCTGGCGACGGACGAGATCTCGGGCGGGACGTTTACGCTGACCAACTCGGGCATCTTCGGCGAGCAGTTTGGGCTGCCGATTATCAATCAGCCGCAGGCGGCGATATTGGGGATCGGCGGGATGAGCAAGGAGGCCGTGGTGGTGACGGACAAGGATGGGACCGACTCGATTGCGGTGCGGACGATTCAGTACTTCTCGCTGGGGTTCGACCACAGGATTGTGGATGGGGCGGATGCGGGGAAGTTTATGAGCGACTTCAAGGCGTATCTGGAGGAGTGGAGCGAAGAGATTGGGTAGGTCTGCGCGGATGGCGAAAGGCGCCATGGCGGGAGGGTTTCTTGCCGGACTTAGAAGAGCGACTCCACTGTGATTTGCGATTGTGCGCTGGGGAGTGGCGTGACTCCACAGCGGACCAGGTAGTTGGCGGTGGCTTCGAATTCTTCGGGTGAGTTGGTGGGGTCCTCTGGATCGCCGCGAGGAATGAAAAGGATCATGCCCTGGCGCGCACGGGTGAGTAAGACGCGATAAGCGTTGCGGCGGAAGGTTTGCTTCTCGGGATTCTTGATGGCGTTCCATTTGGAGACGGCGCTGGGGTGGAGCTTGCGCAGTTGCCATCCTTTGTCGGCGTGCCATACGAAGTCTCCGCCCCAACAGAGTCCGATCCAGTCGAGTTCGAGGCCCTGAATCTCGAACTCGGTGGCGAATACTTCGCATTGATAGCTGGAGCGAAGGTCGGTTTCTCCGGCGAGATACCAATGCTCCCAGGGATATTCGGCATGGAAGGTGGAGTTGGGCTCGAGGCCTTCGGCGCGAAGACGTGCGGCGCCTGAGGAGCCGACGAGGCCGTAGCGGCTCACGCCTTTTTGTTCGTCGCGGAGTTTACGGCGGGTTTCCTGCAGGTCGCGCGAGAGGAATATGGGGAAGCGTTGCGTGACGTTGAGCGCAGAGGCTGCTTCGGGTTTGCCTTCGATGACGTGGTTCACCCAGGTGGCGAGCTGCTCCGCGCGCAGGCTTCTGTTCGAGGTGCGCAGGTGGAGCGAGGTGCTGGTGTGAACCTCTCTTGGTGGTGCGGCGGCATCGAAGAGGCGATGTCCGGCGGTGGATGCGCCGCCTTCGAGAACTTCAGGGGATGCGTAGACGCGCCATTGTTTCGTTCGCTCGGCGCTGACCAATGCCCTTCCCCATTCTTCCAGGCCGGCCTCGCCGTCGTTGATCTCCTGGCCGCCTCCGACGAGAGCGACGACGACCGCCCAATCGGTGTGACGCTCCATGATCTTGAGCAACATCTCGGGCTCGGAGTAGTCACGCTTGAATTTCTTGTAGTTCTGCGCGCGATTCCAAGCACGTCGAAGATGATGGCGTGATTTGAGGGAACTCCTTGATTGTCCTCAGTGTAGTAGCGGGCGAAGACGTGTACGTTCTCGATGAGTGTTTTGGCCTCCGTCTTGGCCTGAGGGGTCGATGCGCCAGCGCGTCTGCTCTCTTGAGTGAAGAGATGTTGGAGCACTTTGACGAGGGGGCCATTGCCGCTCATGAAATGGATTGCGCTGGCCCGGTTTTCTGCGGAGTGTGCGAGGCTTAGGCCGACCAGAGTTTTGCCGGAACCAGGCACCCCCGTTAGAAAGCAAATCGCATGGTGGTTCTCGGCGCGAGCGAGATTCACGTAGCTCTGTAGAACCTCGCATACCTGCTGGATTTCATGCTCGGAGGCTTCAGAGTGCGCGATCTCGCGAATGGAAAGGCCGCTACGCAGCGCGATCGCCGCATCGATGATGTTGGGGACGGGAAAGTACGGGCTCGATTCCCATTCAGTGGCGAGGAGTTGGCCGTGGGAGTGTCGCGCGACTTCCAGAAAGAGCGATGCGAGTTCGTCCCAAAAGCTGCGGAGCACGGGCGCGATCCAGTAAGAGGAGAGTTGTGGGAAGAACTCCTGCTGGTTGAGGTCGAGCAGGTTTGGCGTGGCTGGCTCGGGGGTGACGAGTACAGGAACAATTCTGCGTTCGTTGGAGGCCTTGTGGAAGTAGTGCAAAAGGAGAGCGTATTCCTCGATCTGCTGCTTCGCCTGGCTGCCAGCTTCGCCCGTCTTTGCTTCGAGAATGACGATTGTGTCGCCGATGAGGAGGACTACGTCGATGCGAAGTTCCTTCTTTGGGATGGAGAATTCGAGAATCAAACCCCAGGAACCGGTTGTATTGGATGCGGCGGTGCATTGCACCAGTGCGGTTCTGAGGGAGCGGAGGTCACGCTCCCAGGTTAGGGTCTGGTCGGTGAATTGGGTTGTGTAGCCGCGATTTGCATAACCGATCGCCAGTTGGGCGAGGACGTGGTCGTCTGTTTGAGCCAGGAACCCTGCGACGGTCGCTTGATAGAAGGATGCCATTGTGGCCGGAGGCGCTGCCGGCCAGGATACCAGGTGTTGGCGTTCCGCGAGGCTGGAGGAATGATGCGGGAATGCATATCCCAGGGGCTAAAGCCCCTTGTTGTTTTGTGGCGGGTGAATGCCGGGACTGAAGTCCCGGCCTATCTCAGAGGCAAGAGCAAAGGCGAACGACGGAGATTCTGACTCTGCGAGTCAGAATGACGCTTCCAAACGCAGCGAGCTTCCGAACGCAGCGATTCGATATGAGCGTGGTGAGTTGCAACGAGTCGAGTTACAGGAGGGATTTGGCGCGGAGGACGAGGGCTACGGCTTCTTCGGGGGTGGGGGCGACGGCGGAGAGGTGGCCCATTTTGCGGCCGCGGCGGGGGCGGAGTTTTTCGTAGAGGTGGAGGCGGACTCCGGGGACGGCGAGGGCGCGGTCGAAGTGGGGAGCGCGCGCGCTGCCTTCCGGGTTGAGCCAGAGGTCGCCGAGCAGGTTGGCGATGGCGCAGGGCTGGACGACGCGGGGGGAGCCGAGGGGCAGGTTGCAGACGGCGCGGACGAGCTGCTCGAACTGGCTGGTGACGCAGGCGCGCTCGCTGGCGTGGTAGCTGTTGTGCGGGCGGGGGGCGAGCTCGTTGACCAGAAGGCGACCATCCGTGGTTACAAATAGCTCGACGGCGAGGATGCCTTCGAGCAGGAAGGTGTCGGCGATGGCGGCGGCCAGGTCGTGGGCTTCGGCTGCAAGCGCGTCGGGCAGCGGCGCGGGGATGACGCTCCAGGCGAGGATCTGATCTTCGTGGTGGTTCCACGCGGCGGGGTAGACCTGGACCTCGCCGGAGGGCGAGCGCGCGACGAGGATGGAGATTTCGCGGTCGAGCGAGACGGCTTGTTCGACCACGCCGGGACCGCAGCCTAGAGCTTTCAACGCGGCTTGGAGCTCTTCGTCAGAAACCGGCGAGGGAGGTTCGGGGGCAGCATCGGCGTCTGAACCCACATCTCTTCGAGATGTGGGGCACCCGGCGGAGAAGCCGACTTTGCCCTGGCCGCGGCCATCGTAGCCGCCGGTGGCGGACTTGCAGAAGCAGCGGCCGCCGAGCGCGGCGACGGCGTCGCGGAGTTCGGCGAACGAGCGGACGGCGCGGTAGTCGCCGACGGGGAAGCCGTTGCGCTGGAGCCAATCTTTTTGCACGATGCGATCTTGAATGACTTCGAGGACGCTCTCGCTGGGGCGGACGGGGGCGTAGCTGGCGGCAGCGTTGAGGCTGGCGAGGGAGATCTGCTCGATCTCGAGGGTGACGACGTCGCAGGCGCGGGCGAGGCGGGCGGCTTCGCGGGCGTCGGTCCAGTCGGCTTCGACGCACTGGTCGACGACGAAACGGGCGGGGCAGCCGGGGTCGGGGTCGAGGACGTGGATGCGATAGCCCATGGTGCGCGCGGCCATGGCGGTGAGACGGCCAAGCTGGCCGCCTCCGAAGATGCCGATGGTGGCGCCGGGAAGAAGCACGGGGAATGCCGAGTTGCTCAAGCGGAGGCCTCGGGCGCGGGCGACTCGTCGAGGGTTTGCGCGAGGACTTCGTCGCGGCGGGCGGTGCGGTAGGCGGTGAGCTTGGCCTGGAGTGCGGGGTCGGTGGTGGCGAGGATCTGGACGGCGAGCAGACCGGCGTTGGCGGCGCCCGCGGAGCCGATCGCGAGCGTGGCGACGGGAACGCCGCGGGGCATCTGCACGATGGAGAGCAGCGAGTCGATCCCTTGGAGCGCGGTGGCGGCGATGGGGACGCCGAGGACGGGCAGGATGGTGCGCGCGGCGACCATGCCGGGAAGATGGGCCGCGCCGCCCGCTCCGGCGATGATGACGCGAAGGCCGCGGGCGGCGGCGGTGTCGGCGTAGCTGAAGAGAAGATCCGGAGTCCGGTGGGCGGAGACGACCTTGGCTTCGTGAGGGACGCCGAACTCGCGGAGGATGTCGACGGCGGCGCGCATGACGGACAAGTCGTTCTTGCTGCCCATGATGACGCCGACGAGGGGGATGGGGTTTGGTGCAGCGGACATGGGGAAGATTATACGAGGATGGTGCAGTGGTAAGTGGTCGGTGGTAAGTGGTAAGTGAGTGCGAACCCACTCATGACGATAAAGCAGTCGTGAATGGGGCACCCGGCACCCGGTTTATTCGGCGGAGGGAGATTTGGCCCAGAGGCTGGCGTTGAGGCATTCGACGACACCGTCGACGATGAGGGAGAGGCCGGCGGTGAACTTGGGCGCGTCGGCGATTTGTTTGGCGGTGACGGCGTCGGCCAGGTTGAGGCTGGAACTGACGATGGCGAGGGCGGCGTCTTTTTTCTGCGCGCCGGACTTGGCGCCGTAAAGGGATTCGACGCCCTGGAGGAGCGAGGGAAGAAGCGAAAGGGTGCGGAGGAAGAGCTTGAGGAAGTCCATTTAGAAACTCCTAGGTTCGAGGTTCGAGGGAAAGGCAAATACGGAGATTCTGACTCTGCGAGTCAGAATGACGACCTCAGTGGCTGCGCCAGAATGACGACCGGTTAGGGTGCGGCGGCAAGTTGGTTAGCGGCGGGCGAGGAGGAGGTCGATGGCGGCGTGGGCGACGGTGAGGAAGGCGCCGAAAGCGGCGGCGATGCCTTTGAGGCGCTGCACCATTTTCTCGTGGTCGAGCAGGCGGGACTCGAGCTGCGCGAGGCGGCCGGGCTGGCCGTTGCCGACGACCTCCTTCATCTGAGTTTTGAGGACGGCGAGGTCGGCGAGGACCTGGGCTTCAAAGTCGGGCATTTTGTGTAACTCCTTTGGTTGCATGTAAAGACAAATACGGAGAGATGACGATCAAGGTAGGTCAGGCGGACTCGACGAAGTCCCTGGTGGTTTGTGGGCCGCACCTTAGGTCGGGCCTTCAGCCCTCAGATTTTCGGGGGGCTGGGTACCTAGGCCTGCGGCCTAGGTGTGAAGTTTCAACAGGTTGTCCATTCGATCCTGATCGGAGAAGCTGAATGTGTCGAGCAAACAGCAAACTTCGGAGGATCGAATGGACTATCACAAGAATGCCAGACTTACGCTCTCTTTGCGCGAGGAGCTGGCCAAGCGAGTGCTTTTGGAGAAGGTGACGTTGAAGCTGGCCGCGGCCAGCTTCAACGTGAGCGCGAAGACCGCGGCCAAGTGGGTCGAGCGCTATCGCGATCACGGCGCTGAGGGGTTGCGGGACCGTTCCTCGCGCCCGCGCAGCTCGCCAAGGCGAACCCCATCCCTTTTATTGGAAAGGGTTTTGGCACTTCGCCGGCTGCGCTACAACGGCTGGCGGATCGCCCGCGAGCTGGGTCTGAGCCGGGCCACGGTCAGCCGCATCCTGCGCCGGGCCGGACTCAACCGGCTGCGCTCGCTGGACCCGCCGCCGCCCGCCGTGCGCTATGAGCACGCCCATCCCGGCAACCTCATCCACTTCGATATCAAACGCCTGGCCAGGATTGTCAAGCCCGGCCACCGCATCCACGGCGACCGCACGCGCAAGACGCGCGGCGCAGGCTACGAGTATCTGCACATCGCCATCGACGACCACTCGCGCATCGCCTTCGCCGCCATCCTGCCCGACCAGACCCACCGCTCGGCCATCCGCTTCTTCCTCATGACCCACGCTTACTACGCCCGCTTCGGCTTCTCCATCCGCCGCGTGCTCACCGACAACGGATCCTGCTACCGGCACTGGCTCTTCCGCCAGACCATGCAGCGGCAGAACATCAAACACCGCTTCACCAGGCCCTATACCCCA